>LAZR01000371.1_pt1 | contig 40043 bp, 21 predicted proteins | sample 329461 | NCBI WGS metagenome assembly LAZR01 (sample SAMN03002196, study PRJNA259156) | marine sediment metagenome | biome: sea floor; feature: Hydrothermal impacted sediments; material: marine sediment; isolation source: Loki non-amplified sample from Loki's castle hydrothermal vent sediment ...
GGAGGGGGAGCAACCGGTTCTACTAATAGATATGATGAAATTCATTTTAGAAAATCGAACAACGAAATTGCATTCCGCATTCAGTTTAAAATGTTGGAAGGCGGGTGGGTCTCAGGAGATAGGGGTGATGTTGCATATTGGAACGGTGCTGGCTGGATTGAATTTGCAGATGGTGAAGATCTCACGTGGTATCGGAATAGAATTGATTTTGACTGCACGAGTGGCAAATATTCATGGTATATATATGATACGGATGACTCCATACTTGGTTCAATTACTAACATAGATTTTGAAAACCCAATGACAACACTTGATGAGATTTTCTTTACCTCACACTACAGTACTTACAGAGGTACTACATATTTTGACGCCTTTGGTTTTACATGGGAAGGATATAATATCGGGGATAATCGTTTTGATGATGCTCCAGGGGTTTTAAACTTCGAAATTGATTCCCAGTTAGATTCATCATCAAGAGATATAACCTCTGTATCGTTAGATTATAGTTATAACAATACGAATAATAAACAAGTTAGTTTAAAAATTTTTAATTATGCCCAGCAGAATTGGGATACAGTAATCGACAATTCCATATATTCATCATTTACACCTCAAACGTATGCGATAACTGGTGATTACTATGATCAGAATTATAATTTAAAATTTAGATTTGAAGGTGATACTACTAATACTTCTTATGAATTCTATTTAGATCAATTTAAGATTAATTATAATTACATTCCAACTGGGGGAAATATTAACGTCGATATTACAAAGACTATTAGTGACTCATTTTTAAATCTATATGATTCAGGATTCTCTAATTATAAGAATCTATTTAATATTACCACCGAGTTTGATTATCGGTTTGCCAAAAACAATTCTGCATTTGCGGATTTCGCTCAGTTATCAGTAGATGGAAACGATTTTACATTGACAAAAGATGGTTCATGGCATTCATTTAAAGAAACAATTGAATTTGACTCTACTTCACAAAATAGTTTCGATTTCATGTTTAACATCTCAAATGGCTTACTTGAGCTTGAATATATGAATTACACCATCGTATTCAAATCTATAGATACTAGTGACCATACTTTATTAGGACAGAATTTTAATATTGAGTTCAATGAGGAAGCTGACCTTCAAGCTCTTAAAAATATTATTGGTGTAGAGTTCTTATTATCCACTTCATATGATTTCACTCCAACCCAAGACGGGAAAATTTATTATAATTCATTTGGAAGAACCAATTTGTTTGAAATTATTTATAAAATTAAAGCGAATGGGGTATGGTATAACAATTCCTATTATGCGACAAACTTAGGTGAGACCAAAATTGAAGTTTTCAATATAACACAATTTATGAGAAATAACGGATTAAGCTTCTTCCAAGATTTTGCAATTGAATTTGTAGTTATCGGCAACAGTTCCGAGCTAACAGTTAATTCTGTGTTCTTAAACGCTACAACTGACACTAAATATATCCAAGAATATTATAGAATTATTGATAATATAATGGGCACTACATCTCCTTGGCAAGTTTTAAATTCTAGTGCGGTCTCAGTGTTAGATGATTTAGGTGAATTACCGGATAATTTTTCAATTGAGTATAGTGTAATTGATTTTGCTGGAAATGAGGGAACCAACACAACCTACACCACAAATTACCAAAATATCATATTTTCCCGAGAGAAAACAATTACTCTTTCAGATGATGCAATAGATCTTAACTTAGGTGGCAGTCGTGAAATCTCTTTTGCAAATACGGGACAATTTAGCAACGTAAGTTCCTTAGATGCTTACATTAACGGGTTTAATTACGGAACTGCATACTTAGATAACAGCTTCTATAAACTTAATTTCGGGACTGAGAATTCAATAGATACACTTTTAGGATATTCGGACTCATTAATTTCAAGTAACATTGGTTCAAATATTGACCCTCTAAATCATGTTTCATGGGAAGTTCGAGAAGATGATGCGTATACCGCTGTTAAGCATGTCCTTGTGGACGGTGATATTATAATCAATAATCCTATTTTGGATATTTCATATATAGCCGTACCAATAGGATATCTTTATGAGAACCAATTTGGCTTAAAGGATTTTGTTTACATGAGAAACGTATATTATTATAACACATCAGGGCTGGAAAACAATCAACAGTTTCTTTCAGAAGACGACTATAACGTTGATGAAAAAGGAATTATATCTTTCCCTGAAAACTCAACTGTTTACAATCTATATCAAAATAGTACAAATATAGAAAATGACTTAATTTATTTTGAATATTATCATACCGGAGAAGTAAATGGGCACCTTACACTACCTAATGCCGACGGGTTTTTCATTAATTTTACAATGCCGTCAATCTATTATGATCACACAACTATAGAGAGACTAGTGATTAGTTTTAATGATGTATTAGGAAACATGTTTTCGATTATATTTTATGACATAGACTTACGCGAATATTTCTTAGCTAATGTTAAAGATAATTACGAAAGATCAATTTTCGGGTTAGGTCAGATGATGATTATCCCCTTATATATTAGTATAGAGGATATTCAACTTTCAAACCGTAACCATAAGTTTGAAATAGAGCTTTTAGAATCAATTACTTTTACTATTTCAGATTCAGTAAGGTGGCCAGGATCATTTATCCAACAAATAGAGAACTATTCAGTTATGAACTTACCTTACCAAAGAGTAGGAATTCAAGATCTCAAATTATACAATTTAATTGGTGATTCAATAGAGATCGATGAAAATGGTTTTGTTAACTCAACTATAGAATTTAGAGCCCCTAATTATTACAATTTTTATGCTTCCAATATTTTTAAAATTAAAAGGCTTAATATCGAATTTACCAATTTAAAGATCTATTCAGATAGCATAGAAGTGAGTCCTGGAGATGCCGTAGATGTTGAATATTCTGATTTTATTGAATTAAATTATAGGTGGAATAATTCTGTAAACCAAGTGTTGTTAGGTGATATATACAAATTACCAGTAACTCTAAACGATGTAAACTCAAGTAAAATAATTTCACTTGGTTTATCGCACTGGATCACTAAGATTAATTACGATTCCCTATCAGGCTACATTTCAAAATATTACTATTCCGACTTTGAAGTTCCAAAAATCTTGGAGAGTTTTAACGCAACATTCTCTTCTCTCGGTACCCCTATCTTCAACATATCCTTTGTCGATACACCTACCTTTATACTAAATGTGACTCAAGAATCTCTTTTGCCCAGTAATCCTATTTATTTATCCAACACTGACATTGAGATAGAATACGGTGATCCACTCCGCATAGATGGTGTTGTACGCGATAACGACCAATATTTAATAAGAGATGAAGTTTACGACTATGTCTATCAAGAGGCTTTAGACGGTCAAACAGTCCATCACCTAAAGTTAATTTCGCCGTTCGGGGAGGATACATTTATTAGTAAGACCGAGTTTGCGATCTATTATATCAACAATAACTTGGAAAAAGTTCCATTATATTCAACACTTAATGGGAAATTCTATAAAGATAATGCGATTTTAAAATACGGTACCAATCCAGAAATTAACTATGTCGATAACGCATTCTTGATAAACATATTTTGGAAAAAACAAGCGACCAACTTTATCAATTACGACACGATTCTATTAATTTCTTATAAAATGTTGAGAGGTGAGCCAATATCTCCATTATCATATAGTACTATTGATTCTCTGGGACATGACCAGCAAGACAATTTAATTGAGATTCCTTTTGCACGCTATGATATGCTTTCTAGAAATTGGGTCACTGAGGATGATTTTATCGAGCAATTCCTTGTTGACAGCCAATTGTTATATAAAGATGTTCAAAGCATAGGTACAACAATTCAAGGACCTAAGTATAACGAAACACAAATAATCCAAACAGGAATAGTTGACTTAGATTATATTGAAGTTAATAAAAGTTATTCAAATGAATTCACAATAGTTAATAACTCAGCTTATTCTTGGAGCATCAATCAGAACGGAGAGCTTGTGGTTGACAGTCTAAACTATAGTTCGGGTGATGTATTCCGCATTTGGTACTTTGGATATTATCCTACTAAAGTTTATCATCCACTGAATACTTCTGTTTCCCAAATTTCATACCTAACCATAAAGAATCAAACAGGTTTTGAATATAATTTGACACTTAATCAAGACTATAAGCTTTCCGATGACGGGTATTCGATATATTTCCTTGACCTATATAACCAAGTCATTAAAAGTAACAATTTCACAATGGATGATACATTTAGCATTAAATACCATTCTCCCCTTTCAAGAAAAGTAGACTTGAGCTCAAATATTTTACTTAATCTACAAGATACTGAAGGCAATGATATCCCTATAGATACAATTAAGATTAATCTTCTTGGATTTTTTGAATATAATAAACCTCTTAGGCTAAAAGAACCCTTCGAAGTAGAAACGGTTCTTTCCTTACCTCTGGGTGGGGGAAAGAAGATTGTCCATACCTCACTTGCTTATATGCCCTCGGAAGTCTATAATAAGTCATCAGACCAATTTGTAAATATAGATTATGTTGACAACAGGGGGAATTACATTTATCCATATAAAGAAAGTAATAAATGGATAAAGTCGCTTACTATTAAAACCATTCCCAATAGAGTAAGGCTAGAGATAGTTCAAGATATTACTCAAGATATTGTTATTGATCAAAACTTTATTAAAGAACGAGAATACCTCTTTAATCTCAATCCAGCAGAAATGATAGAATCAGGGGAAGAATACACACGTGTAATGATTGATGCTTTAGTAAAAGAAGAATATGAAATCAAATTAAAATTATTAGAATACGATAGTGAGACAGACCCCGGAACCCCTGTTAACGACTCCATTGTATGGCTTCATCTCGGAATAATGCCCAAGAGTAAAACACAGTTCCTAAATGATCGCGCTTTAATTGAAGAATATAACATGGTGCCCTACTTTGAATCTTTAGGAACCGAAGAGATCACCTTTAAAGGTCCTGGAACAAGCGCCAACAAGATGTTTGGTAGACCTCTCACTTACGAATTAGATACCTACAACTCTAATTATAGCGCATACGGCCCACTTATTTGGACCTATGGGATTACTAACGAATTTGGAGAGGTCTCCTTTAATATGACATTCGATAAGGAATATCTTGAGATGTTTATGGATATCTTTGGCTCAGTAGAGGGAATTTCTTCCATCGAAGATATATCTTTTTATATCCGAGCATTCAGTAGTTATTTTGATTGGGACGAATTCATAATCGATACTCCTAGCCAATATCTCAGCTCAAAAGACGGTATTGTTTTTGATGGAAGTTATCAAATTATTAATTATGATTTTACAGAACTAATTCTTCAAGATAGCACCTACCTCGAAGGTGTTGTCAATTTGCATAAAAAACCTGTTGCTATTGCTTCTAATGACTATATATCATACACACTACCAGACGGGGATATTAATACTCAATTTGATCCAATCTCCATATTTCTATCTGGTACCGAAGCTGACATCATTCCAAATGGTGAGTTTCAGACATTAGAGTCTCTTACAAAACAATACAAAAGCTCCGAACTGGAACCCACTCATAAAAGCATATTTTCTGACGAAGATAGTCATAGAGCCATTATTGATTTTATTAATCCTTCAGGGAATATAATTTACTCACTTGAAAAACTGATAAGAAATAGCGGAGAGAATGGCTACTTCACTATTGGTAATGAAACAGTGAAAACAATTATGAATATACTTGTGGGAGACATGGGAGCCGGCCCTGGAATTAGCTCAATACAAATACAGATTGCTGAATCAGAATATTACGCCGCTTCTTCCTCTCTAAGCTTCCCGATTGAAATTAAAGCTGCAAATTGGCTAAAATTTGGAGAGAAGAATACAGAAATCGATCTACTTGATCCATTTATTAATGCCTATGGAAGTGTTTTTAGTGGAGAAGATGGTACAGATATTGCTCCTTTCGAGTCGGCATACCCCCATCTGATTGGCACAATTTGGGTTGAACCCGACTTTTTGGGGCTTGATGATGATAAAGAACGCTCAATTCAGGATTATGTTGAAATTAATTTGATTGCATCTGTTTTAGATGAAGATGGATACGAAACAAACTTCCCACTTAGAGAAGGCGTTATGTTAAGACCTGGGAACAGGGACGGATTCATGAGACTTGATGTCGGCTTAGGTCCTGAGGACGCCTTTTTAATGGACTTAATCGTTTCGCTTAACTTAAGCTTTTCTATTGACTTTAACGGTGATGAAATTTATAACGATGATAGGGATGTATCCATATATCTTTTAGATTTACGATTAGAAGCCAACCCTTCAAGTTCGACTCCAAATACTATATGGTCGTTATATAATGACCAGACGACATCACAAGTAAGCAACTTAGGGATAAGTAATTCCCCATCATTTAGTACTGCAAATACAAACATAACCTTGGGTGGAACTATTAATGATGAAATATACGGAATTAACTATGGTTTTATTTACGATAATGAATCATCTCAATACAGTATCAATACCGATAATGAGTTACTAGCATTATTTAATTTATCTAAAATAGAACCAATGAAGATTGTAGGAAGGCAAAACGGATTTGATTATATATTTACTGATTGGTCAGCCCCGCTTCCGACATCACAAATCTTATATGAACAATCAACTATTCAATTTAATACAGACATTCCTGACGATTATACAGAATTTACAGTAATTTACAATTTTACTTTTAATTTTGATGACAATAGACACTATGGATTAATTCAATTAGGTCCGAATTTTGGAGGAGTAAATGAATCTTGGATTGATTTTGAGTTAAAAGACGGGTTTTTGTCAAGAGCCTCAAATAATGAATCTTTTATGTTTGTAAGATATAATCAATCCTTTATGGGAGACGGCTTTATCACGAATTTTACCTTAAACTACACAATCGAAAATGTTCCGACCTTCGATGATAACTATTTTGCCATTTACAATGAAGAAGATTTAAATCCAATCGAATCGAAAGGTTTGAACGGAGGATATCCTCAAATCACGTTTACCGAAGCACCTGCAGATGGAGTGCCCTTCGATATCATATATGCCATTCGATCTCTATACGAATTGGGTAATGGATTCCAGAAAAATAACAAGCCATTTAGCGATTCCGTGAGGCTAATTCAAAATCATGACGAAGGTTCAGGAATTGATCCTATTATGGATAGTACAGGAACATTCCAAGCTGTAGTTTTAGAAAGTCCTTCACTTTATATCAACTTGGATAACTCTCCTGCTCGAACAGTATTAGAACTCTATGAGATTCCACTGTTATACGCGCCCGAAGTAAATCTTTCATTTATATTTGACCCAATTATCATAAATCAGATTAAAAATCTCCCTACAGAAGATAATTCACTCTTAATAAACTTTGATTATGTTCTTACGGATGACGGTACTTATTTCACAGACTCTTTAGAAATTAATTTAGATTATACTGCTATTACTCCCGATTTAGTTTCCGATACATATACCGTTGCTTATAATAAAGATCTCCAAGGAATTTTTGATGTTTATGGTTCTTCCTCATTCGATCTTTATATTAGCATCTCTCAAATTAGCAATGATTCTTATATTCCATACATAATTCTTGAACAGTTTGATTATTTATGTGATACCCACTTACTCGAAATGTACTCCCAAATGCCAACTGGCGATAATAATAAACTAAATGTATCAGGTGTCATAAATACACCTCACTACAATCAGATATTTTCTCGGCCGTTTATTGACGGCACTCAATATGGTGATTCTCCATTTGGTTTGATTGAGGGAGCTGAGGTTACTGTCGGGATACAGAACCTCCCCTACTCTAAACTAGTCTCTTTGCAAGGCGTCGCCGGTTCACTTAGTTTTAGCGATTTAGGAAAGGAGGAAACCTTACCCATTAATTCCGAGAATTTCTATATGATTCCTAATTTGGGCTTGTTTACAGAAGGATATGATATCGATGAACCCATTTATCAAGATGGGTTTGTTAACTTGTATTATGGAAGCGGAACCGAAATCAATGGAGCGCAACGATTTAGTAACGTAATTTCTATGGATTATGAGGATTCTACAATGGATGATTATGAATCATGGATAGACATCGGCGTCCCCAATTCATGGGAGGATAATTTCAATATTACCGACCAATTTTTATCCACGCAAAACATAGATGTGTCTGGAAGCGTACTTTATCATGAACTATTCGACCTTTCCACTGATATACTTACCTCAAGTGAATTAGAAGCAAACTTGGGCAATATCCCGGGGGCATATTTTGCAGTACAACTTAACGATAGTGTTTACCCAACTCAAGTTAAAGTAATTGGGGCTCCTTATGAATATGATTTATCCGTCCAAGGATTTCCAGTTGGGGATTATGTAGATGGCACCTATTGCAAAGTTATAACCTCAAGCCGAACTCGGAATTTTGACGATAGGTTGGGATACAAGATAGTAGATTCTGCCGACCATTCACTTGAATTTGCTCCAGACGGAAGTGCATATATAGTATTTTACCAACCCACCAGCGTAATTCAAAACTATGCCATAGGAAGTAAGATTATGATCGATTATTGGGCTTATCATACTTTTACGGAAGGTTTTGACTATAATATTATCGAAGATCCAGTAGATCATTTTACGTCTGTACTTGATTGGGATTATAAAATAACCTCCTTTAACTCATATTCGATGCATCCCGACTTTTCAATAGATTCTACTTTTACCATCGAATTCGCAGCATTAGATTGGAGTACTATTGATGCCAACTATATTAACGATGCAGTAGAAACATTTACCTTCAGACCGAAAACGCTCGATAATATAACAGTTTTTTATTCTGGAGAGACTATGGAGAGTTTCTCCATCTATGGCATTATTCCCGAAGACCAATTTAATGATACGAGTGTATATCAAGATATTTATGTTCAGATTTGGAAGAGTGATAATGAATCATCAATCGAGACATTTAAATTAAATGAAGATCCCATCATGTATGGATATATATATCAAGATTCAATCGAATACGACCACTACCTGCTAAACTACACTAAAGTTGAGGGGGATATACAATTAAAGAAAAATGACATCAGCTGGACCTTAGTTCCCGATTTTTATGTTTTTATCGAGGTTGAATTCGTTTCTGAACTACTGAGATATCCTATAGCGCACACTCCTTTTAATTACGATTATTTAGGCGGCGGAAACAATGCATACCATATCACACTAACAATCGGAGGAGGCAATCCTATATATAGTTACGATACGGTAGAATTTAACAAGTATGTATCAAAAATTGAAAACAATTATATCTACTTCCATGATAAAGACTTTGTTGAAGATGGATATATTGTGAACCAATCCCAAATTTCTCTTGAATACAAATTCAAACTTCAACCAGGGCTCATCGACCAAGAACACTTCCTTATGGCGATTTACCCATGGTCTAACGTTTTTGATACCATTCTTCAATCAAGTGATGATTCTATTAGCTACCGTGAGAGATATAGAAAACTCTCAGGAAGCTCTATAATATCTCCCTTTGAATATTCGCTTTCAATCAACGATACTTATAGCTTATTTTTGAGTTATCGCTTAAATCGAAGAGAATACTTTGAAGAGAAATTTGAGATGGATTATAGTACTGGTAATCTCACATTTAATTATCTCCAAGATGGTCTCGATTCCTATATTTCAGAAATGGACGAATCGACTTTTATTGTTTACTATTACGATGAAAGTGGCAGAGGTATAGAATTGAGTGACCAGCTTTATACAATAGATACAGATCTCCATAAACTTACCTTAATTCCAGGAAGAACCATTACAATTCGGCCGGGGTTCATGAGAAACGCGGGTGGACCATATCCATTTTATTCACCCCCGGTTGTTAGATGGGCGCCTAACCCAATTGTAGAAGTAAATGAAATTACAAAATTCTACGTTTCATTTTTCGCTCAGCCTTATGATGTAAGTTTTAACAGCCATACATTTACCTATGACATAAATGATTATAGAGACGAAACGAGTTTGGACGTAACTTATTGGAAGGTTATTGAAGGGGAACAATTGGATGTTATACCAAACTTCGAAGCCTATTACTATTATGAAGAAGATAATAGCTATAACAGACACATCTCGACAGAATATGGTACTTACTTCAGTACTATTTGTCGCGCCACTCAGATTAGCGCCTACTTAGAAGAGGGCACCACTCTTTCTTTCAATTTAGCCGGAGAATTAGCATGGTATGATTATGATTTGTTACAAGACATTCGAGACGGGGACAAATACCTATCCCTTTATATGAATACTGTAATTGAGAATTATGAAGCCTTAGAAAAAATCCTTATAGAAATGTATGATGGAGTTAGACCTACTCCCAATCTTATTTCTTCCTATAACATCTCAGCAGAAGAGCTGATCGTTTCTGATTTCACTCTCAAAATCGATCTCCCTACCACTTCAAATAACCTTACTAAAATAGAATTTACTCCAATATTCCGTACAGATGCAGAATATTCTAGCGATAATGTTATTGAAATGAATAATTTTGATTTTATTGAGTGGGATAGCACCAAAACAAGTTTTAACTCTGATGGAAATATTGTAATGTATCACACATTAGAGAAACCCTTATTTGTAGATGCCCCAAATTATGAGATTGCCTATCTCTTCAATAAAAACTATGAATATCTTGGACTTCCAGCGGGTATTGAATTTGCTTGGAGCGACGAAACTTTAGACGGCGGAGCAGATATGCATGTAATTCAAATCCCAGAATTATATATCGATCCCGATAATCCGTCAGTAAATTCTACATTCAAAGATGGTGATATATTTATGATTAAATATAATTCTCCTGTAGAAAAAACAATACAGATAGGGATTGAGAAATTATTTTTTCGCAAGAAACCATATAACCATGATGCATTTTCCGAAGTTGCTGAAATTCTTTTGATTAACGCAAACAACTCCTTAGATTATTCTCAATTTACAGCTCCATATAGCTACAATATCTCCATTCCTATAACCCCGTTCCAGACAGAATACTTAGGAAATTATAGACAACTTACAGTTGATGTTAATTTAACGACTCTAAGCCAGTTTGCCGAATCGGGCTATATAGATTTCTCAGATCTAGTGGTTTCCGTACCCAACCCTGCCTATGAGCTAACGATTGAGTCGATTGGAATATTTCAAGAATCCTCGACAGATATTCCTCAGAACGATAACTTCCTTGACAATATTTGGCGTAAGTCTGAGAGAGAATTAATCATTTCAGGAACTGAGCCAACTACCGACATATATCAACTTGCTCTTGATAAAACACCGTTATTCTATAACGACCTTGAACGAGATAAATGGTTAGGATATCTTACTGTATACGACGAAGATGGGAACTACTATAGTGCAGGTTTATCAGGAGATTATTATCAATTAATTTGGAATCCTTCTACTGAAAGCTTTACCTGGAATGATGCATTTAACCAATTTCCAACCTACTCATTTACAGAACTTCCATTGATTATCGAGCCGGAAACAAAACTTTACTTTGAATACAGTATAAATTCTTCATGGTCAGAAATCTTTTCTTTCGATTATGAAAACATAGACGCTGGAAATACACAAATCCTTTACGACTATAACTACTTACTCAAACCTAGGTATTTCACGCTTTTCGGAAATATTTACGAGAACAATATATATGATTACGAACTTGAGCAATTTTATTCCGAATCTTTTACCGTCTATTCAAATTCAGCCGAATATGAGCATATATTAAGTGTAGATTATGATTTTCAAGAAGATTTTACCAATCTTTCTCTCTATAAAATTATCGGGCTCTATCCTAATTTCACCCAATTTTCCATTGAAGATGATGATATAAACTACAATGTAACATTTAATCCTTCTGCTAAAAGCATAACAATATCTGATTTAATCTCGGTGGATGGATTACTCAACCAGTTTGGATCAATTACTGTTATACTGAATTTTACTTTTGGTCCTGTTTCCACGCTTACCGAGTTATCCCTTTCAGATACCTTCAACCAAACATTCCTTTCAGACACAGAGTCAACCATTTATGGTGAAATATATGCCTCATTTAATTATTTCGACAATTCCAAATCTTATCTGTTTAGTGAGGATTATTCAACAATAACATCAGACAGCTCATCATTTAGCTCTATTAACTTTACTAGAAACCCTCAATTAGGAAACTCTCCAATACTGAAAGGATACAACGATTACGAATTGTATCTTAATTATGAGATCTTTGAAAATCAATACAATACAATTTACGAAGCGGATATAGAACAAGATGGACAAGTTGATTATAAGCAAGAGGTAGATATAGATAAAGATGGGAGGATAGATGTCACTAAATACGGAATACAAGACTCAGAAAATCCCTTAGAAATCATATGGTACAAAATTATTCAGGATACTCAAAGCACTACTAGAACTGTGATGATAGATTACGAAGAAATGATAGCAGAAACATTTCTAATAGATTCAGATATAGATGACCTAGGTATTGGGGGTGATGCTAAAATATCGCGAATCATTGAAAAACAAACGGAGACAGAGTTATCACAATTTACAAGGGATTACTCTATCAGATTAGATTATGACTTAGACGGATATGCCGATTCTCAAATTAACTATATAAAAGAAGAGAATGTTGCTACAACAACAATTGAAATTGAAATGGAAACAAAAGTAGAGCTAGTGGATTCACCCCAGTTTGCTACTTACGTGCAAAGAACCTATCTGTCCGAGACCACAAGTTTTTTAAGTGAAGAGCTCGTTTATTATGACTTAAAAGAAGGGGAGATTTTAGAAACTCGACACTATACAAATGCGTTTGTTGACGATAATTCTTTATTTAATGCAGAGGAAGATATTAACACGCTTTCGATTATAGACCAAAACACAGGAGAGCAAATGGAAGTCAACGCTAACAATTTAATGTTTAACACATCTCAGGTAGCATGGAATATAGATACGTGGGGTAGCGATAATGTTCCAGTTAAGTTCGAATCTATTAAAATTACTTCGCAAAACGGGGAAGAAACCTTTTCAAATATACATGAAGAAACGATTACTATAAGAATGTATGGTAGATATAGCCTATATTACGATTTGTTAAAAGATTCAGTACCGCAAATATTCCCACAACAATTCCCTAGCACAGAGTTTGTGGTCACAGGTCCACTAATAACTCCTTCGGACGGAGTCTATTTTACTTCTGATAAAAATGCTTTCTTTGACTCTTCGACACATGAAGGCGCAAAATTAAAGGATGGAGCCGGAAACGGAATCGGACATTATCTATATTATGATTCCGATCTGAATGACTTCTATGAAACAGTCTTCATTTTATATCCTGACGATGATGATGATGGAGTTTATGATGTAATTGGAATAGGATATAATTACGACGGTTCCCATGATTTTATACCATACGATACAATCCTTGCAACTAATCAAAAATACGGAACAATAGAAATGAGTGGAAGTACCAGCACAATTATTTTATACAGCTCAACTGATACAGATAAATTTGGTAACTCCCAAGTTTTAAAATTTGACTTTAAAAAAACAATAGATAAACTGTATCCATATGACTTTTCTGATGGATCAGCTCCAAAAGATCATATATTCGATATATCCAAACTAACTACGGCCAGAGCGGCAGAAGCGATCTACCCTGAGTTATATTATGAAACAAAAGAAAAACAATTTGCCAAAGCATATCAATCTTATGACAACAACTTATGGAAAGACGTTAAAAATGAGGTAATTAAGGCCGGAACGTCAGGATTCATCTCATCTACTATTGCAATCGCTGCTGGATCTTTATGGATGGCGCCATTTGTATTTGCTGCTCTGTACTTCACGTTTTCATGGTATGAGAAAGAAATAGCTAAATTCGACGCAGAGCAACACCTAAAAGCCCGTACTTTTTGGCCAAGGACAGCTTGGGATCCCCATCTTTATCGAGACCCTATAACAGGTGTCGTCATTGGAGAAACACCGGAAAGACCCTCAAATCCCGACTCGCTTAATGAAATGCGTGACATAGATGTTCGTAGAGAGGGTTTAGTAGCCGTTGCTAACAATCATAAGGGTGCTTATTACTCAAACGTTTTTGGAGGAGAGATGCACAATCAGTATACTGCTGACATTATTACGAGCCCCCCTGGCATTTGGAGAGCGACTGTACCTGAAGGCGAGGACTCGGGTGAGGTTACTCCGGAAAAGATTCCTTGGTGGGGTTGGTTTTCTCCTTTATATCAATTAACCTGGCTTATAAATTTACAAGACACTTTAAATCACGATTACGGACCCGTGTTTACCAATTTTAACTTAGATTATTTCTTAATCACCTCAGAACTGCCTGCATTAGAAGAAATATTAAATTTAAAATACCCCTCAACAAATAAACTATTTAGTGTAGAACTAAATTATGCTTCGAGTGATCGAGAGGATTTACATAACGCTTACAAAGAATACACAATTAGTTACTTAGAACAGGAGGTAGAAGCCAAGTCTAATGGAGAACTTGATTCGATACGGCCTTTAGTTATTAACGGAGTTCCGCAATATGTTTTTGTTGATAGTAAAGACGAAGCCATAAGTAGAACTCGACCACTTTCACCTATGTATACTGCAATTGTTGTCGGTCAATCGAGGTACGAAGAACTTGTGAAGCAAGGGTATAGCAACTCAACCATTACGATTTTTACAGATTGTGCCTATGGATTTGCAAATGATGCCTTTAATGCATATCAATTACAGCCATCAGAGGCACAACTTTATCAAGCTAAGATACCCCTTTCACCAAGCGATTTTAACTACCCAATAAGTATTATTACAATTGATTTACTTGGGGCTTCAGGAGATGTAATAAAGACTGTTGAGGTTGATCCTAGTAATTTTACTGTAGTTGACGGTAATTTATATTTCACCCAAACTCTTGAGGAAATTGTGTTTTCAAGCAAAGTTGAATGGGAAACATATGCTCTTAAATCGGAAGAGTATTATGATTACCATAACCGCCCAAAGACAAGAATTCTTAAAATTGATTTAGACTATAATATTCATGTAGTTTTTGCAACGATAGTTCCATACGACGACGGTAGGCCAGACACCCTCTCCGAAGGCATTTATGAAAATACAGGTCTATCAGGACCTCTCATGACTTTCTTATATTCAATTTTGGACGTGATACATCCTGGCATTCCCGACGTCATTGATACAACCTCAAGCGACCTTGCTCGAACCGCCTTAGCGCAAAGCACTTCTTACGCGATTTCCGATTACTTCAATCAAGTTCAAATGGGGTATACAGATGGAACAAATAAGGCTACGCGCGATTATACTGTTTTAGTTACATTCTGGTCCACTTTAATTTCTAACCTTATCATGCTCCCTATTACAGTTTATACCATGGGAACGCATTCTGCATTATCGTTTAAACAATCACTCGCATTAGCTCTTGGAGCGATACCCGCAAGTGTTACAACAGAAATCTACGAAGAATTATATCTTGATCCTTATATAGAAATCTGGGTTGAACGCTTCGTTAAAAGCTTAGGTGGAGATGCTGAGGCTGCTGAAATGGCTTCATTATTAGTAACATCATTCAGGGAAGCCTTTATCGGAGGAGTTTCTGGGACAATCACAGGTGGCTTGAAACATGCCTTCAACTTCAACAAAGATCAAAGTTTAGACACTAAGCTTGGTTTATGGCAAATGTTCACTAAGATAGACTCCGAAACATCATGGAAATCGGTTGTTAACCTTGATAATGTATTAAATATCCTAGCCGCCATTCCAAGCTTTTTCCTCGGGGGAGCTGACATAGGGATTCTGGCTATAGGGCTTGACCTGTCGACCGAAATGGTACAAGCTAAACTTAAAAGACATTATATGAAAGGAAAGCTAACATCGACCATTCAAAGAAATATTGATAGAGAAATCGAGCAAACCTTATCCGAAATGAAGCCCGCTATTGTAATAGATACAAGCCCCTTAAATCTTGATTATAGAAAGAAGATTAATTTTAGGACAATCGCTCCTATTATGCCCGCAAGTGCAATGATGTCTGCTTCCGCCATGACAATGGAGTTTGGCGACCGAGATATGCGCCTTGCAGCCGAGGGGTTCATTTTAAGAGAAAAGCTAAAAATAAAAGCATTAGACGATTTATTAATGGGTAAGATAGAAGGAGACTTCTGGACATACAAACAAAATAATGAGTTCGACTCTTACGAAAGACAGAGGATTAAGGAAGGTTTGAAATCCTTAGAAAACGAGCTATTCGAGGGTCAGAGCATTTTGGACGGCGAGGGAACTGCAATGGCAGTAAAGATGGAAATTTTAAAGATAATTATAGCCAAGAAAACCACCCCAGGAAGTGTTCTAACAGAATTAGAAAACAGGATTCTAAATACCGCATGGTTGAATTTAGATGGCAAAACACCTTTATACACGAATATCCAAGACGGCAAAATAAATCCATTTCTTCCGCTTTTTGAGAACTTTATAGGAAGAGTAATGGATAAACTGATTAAGGTTGGTGTATTAACGAGCAAATCGACGGACGTTCTCGACGTAATCGTGCAAGTTGGGTATAATGATGGAGGTGTGGGTATTTCAAAAAAGATCGAACGCATGGAGGAGGGAATAAATCTTCAATTCGTAGATCTTATCCGATGGCAAGCTCGTATCGAATATGCCATAGAATCTCAGTCTGAAATCAGCAACATTGCCAAAGAACGGGCCATAGAGTCCATCGGAACCATGTTTAATAATTATTATCGTATCTCCGGCTTTAGTAAAAATCCATTATATCATTCCGCCGTTATTAATCTTAGGAAAATAGCCGATATTTTATATCAAGCTGATTTTACCACAAGAAGTTCTCTCACGGGCTTTCTCACATATATTGGTAGACCTAGGGGAACCTTTCAAGTACTCGGAAAAAATTCAGACAAAGTCCCCTCACTCACAGTCCTGAGAGGCTTAGGTAAAGACCTAACTACTGCGATATCAAAAGATTCCCGATTTTCTGATTTAAAGAAGGAGAAAATACAGTTAGCCTGTCTTTCCTATATTGAGAGTTCTATCTGGCAAGTTGAACAGTATAATATGCTTAATTCAAAACTAATAAACACAATTAACATTTACCCCGATAATATAAAAAAGGATTTAATTTTAGATATAATTAGCACCAACAAGCCTTTTCTAGAATTTTTAAGTTCTGAAAACTGGGATATTACTCAATTATCAAGATTATTATTTAGATCACACTCTGTGAACCAACTTAGAAACTTTCTAAGAATTGATAAAAGAGTTATAAAAGATTCCATCGGAACCCTTGATAATTTGGTTGCCATGTTATTTTCGGTTTCCTCGTGGACAGCCAGCGATTTTGATTTTAATCTTAATAAAGATCAGTTAATGGAGCTAAAAATGTCGGTTTCGGAAAAGCTAAATGGTTATATCAAAGATAATTTATTAAATATGGGAGATGGGAAAGAGAATTTCTACAAATTATATGGAAAGAACTTTTTATATGATAAACTTGAAGTCATTAAAGCTTTTTGGTTTGCTTTAGCCCATAGTATGGAAGATGGAAGTTTAACTCTAAATCAAATTTATAAGCGCTATAAAGGAGAGGATTATAGTCCGGGAAATTTATTTGTGAAGATGGTAGGTGCAGAATATAAAAGTGAGCTTGGTATACAAACAATAAGTAATTTACTAATAATAATTAATTACTTAGCTGATGTCGAAATGTTGAAAGCGCGCACAGGTGATATTGCTTATGATAAAATATTTGCAATAGACAACGCATTAAGAACCATACTGGAATATGCAGGTATCTATCACATGGGGAAATCAAGAACACAAGTAAAAACAACCATAACGCAAGATCTATTGATTGAACTAAGGAATCTCCCTAAGAGATCAAGTTATTATAGCGGGGGTTTAGTTCGTCCAGTATTAGATACTAATGGTCTAAATGTCGCTTACCATTCCTTGCCAAGCGATAAATTATTTAACCGTTTACTAATAATCGATGATATTAAAGGTTTCCCAAGGTGGATTGATCATAGCAGTGCCGTACCTATAGAAAAAAACTTCAATAAGAAACTTAAAGGTCTTAATCCAGATTCCAGACGAACCCTCTCTCAAAAACTCTTAAACACAGTGGTCACACAATATTCTAAAGGAGATGGTAATATTCTTCCAAACAGTATTTTCGATTCATTATTATTCTCAGCCGCTATCGTAAAGAAAATGGCAGATGAAGGAAAAATAACTAATGAGGAGAGACACAAAATTCTAGTTGATATGATGAGCATGAATGAACCCGGTTTCATCGGCGGTGAAATTCCTGTATGGATCCCAATGCAAAATATGTATACAGGAAAGATTGACGTATTATTATTCGATCCCGAGAGCAGAACTTTATACGTTATTGATTACAAACCCGATTTAACTTATAACAGCTTTGAGGCTGATGGGTTTGTAGTCTCAATACCTCAGTTAGCTGCTTACGGACTGACAATGGAGGAAATAGCTGATATTAACGTTCAATGTATTATGTTTAACGATCAAGCAGCTTGGGTATTTAGCCCCAACGAAGTTCTCGCCCCAATTGAAGCTTTTATGTTAGCTGTAGATGGTTCTTGGGTAGCACCATGGCAAGAGTTCCTAGACCTAGTCGAATATAAAGAACTCTTCTGGGCGCAGTATCTGTATCGTAGGTTTCCAGCTTAAAATCTTTAATTTTTAATGTAATCAATTTTTATATCTCGATTTTTAAAGCGAAATCCTTACTTTTTTTTCTTGTAATTTTTCAATTACCTCCATAGGGATTTTTTTTATATCAAGGAAATAAAGCTCCAATTCTCGCAAATGAGCCAATTTTGTACCAGATTTCTCAAAATATATGTAGGGCTTGAATTGGCGCTCATATGGGCCTTTAATTTGTAAACATCGTAAATTAGGAAAGTAGTAAAATGAGTCTGGAATGTCTTCTGCTGAATCCCAGTCAATAACTAGACGTTTTAATGAGGGAAGGCTAAACTCTTCTTCAAAAAGATTGCCATAATAAAGTCTATTCACTGATATGTATAATGCGTTTAAGTTGCTAAGATTTTCTATTTCTCTTGGAATCCGATTTAAGTCGTCACCAATTCTTATTTCTAGTTCTCTAATTTTTCCATCGTTAAGGCTTAGATAAGACTTATTGTGACTTATGCCCGCCATTTTATAAAAGTATGGAACAATTTCATAATTTTCCCCAAATTCCATGATCTTTTCCAAAAACGCTGCCTCTCTAGGGATTAATATCCCATCTATTATATTATCGCTCGATGAGCCAGATAGATATCCCTCTTCAATCAAAAAACTCCTGACAGTTTTATTTCCATATTTGTACCTTCTAATAATTTCTTCTGCAAATCTTTGTTTAGCAAATCTATCCCCATTCTCTGACAATGCTTTTAACAGAGGGAAGGCAAGGCTTTTGTGTAAAAGTTCGGTGTCATAGAGATTTTCAGCCCACACTTGTAGATTTGAGCAATGTCCCTTAAATTCTTCTTCTTCTGTTACGTTTACAAAATCTCTTTTAGTTTCCATTCTGAAATCAAGATCTTCCGCAATTTCATCAATAGAATTAAGCGCCTCAACTTCCTCACTCTCTACAAGAACATTTAAGAGCAACATCTTACATTGCTTAAATTCTTGACCATTCACGAGCAAAACTGTCTTTCCATCAATTAAGCGGAGCGTTATTAAACTGTTAACTTTAAACTCTTTCATCAATAATTACATAGGATTTTCTCTATTTAAAATTAAAGAGATTGTCAAATTTCATGGGGAAACAGACAACAGAAGATTTTTTAATATTTAAAAACAGTTAAGTTCTATTTTTGAAAATAAACATAGTAAATGACAAATTTAAAACTAGGAGGGGGATTTTGGATTTGTAAATTTTTAGTATTAATTATTCCTAAATTCCGATTATAATCAGAGAATGATTCTTAAGAATAATGACAGAAATAGTCAAAGGAATAATCTACTCTAAGACTCTTTCAGACCACATTAAAAAATCACGGAACCGATAATTAATATCCAAACTTCTTTTTTTTTTCATTCTAAATAACTTCACAATATTATTAACTAATTTATTCGTTGAGATTGAAGAAAACAGGAAAGATTATTTCATAACTTAGTCCTTTCTTTCTTCCCAATTTTAGTATTTCAGGAGACTGGGGAGAATTTCCACCAGAAGATGCAACCTTGCTTTTTCCTTTCCAGACGATTATTGAGTTAAAACTTAATTGTTAATCGATTATATTTTAATCTGCTAATTTTCCTTACACCATGACTGCCTGAAGCATAATCACAATAGATTAATCCTGCCTCTTCAAGTTTCTTAATCTGGGCAGAAATATTTGCTTCAGTCATTTTCAATATAGAAGCAATACTAGAGACATCCAATGGTTCTTCTTGGATATGATGGAGTATTTTACGTCTAGTTAGTGATGATAGAGCTTTAACTATTTTCTCAATCTGCATGTCTGAGCTTACATTAATAGATTCAGATTTACCTTGTAAATTAACTTCCAAAATACTACTTTGTGAAATTTCCATACCTTGATATTCAACCCTTAATAAGTTTTTTGTTATTGCCTACAAGAAATTTATGTTTTTTTAAGCATATAAGCTTTTCAATGCGATACGGTAAAAATTTTCTTATTCAAATTAAATTCATATGTAGATACAAGCTTACAAAAATTACAATGATTACATTTGATACTAAAATTATGATTTATTTTAATTTCGTTTAGTTAAATGATCTTTTTAATAAATTACTATTTATTGATATGAAATCCACGATCAAAGCTTAATCTTAAAAAATTAGGAATTTGAAGCATAAATTTAACAAGAAATTAGAGAATTTAACGTGAGAACAATATAATTTTACAACAATTGATTCGGCTTTAATATTTTTAAAATAACTTAAAATAACTCTAGGTTTTAATAAAATTTTCCTACTTTTTTCATAATCTCAATAATTCAGATGATAGGAGATTGATTATCCTTATTATTAATTTTATAAAACGTAATCTTAAATTTAGAAACCCCCAAGCCTATTCTACTGAAAATTTGGCTTAAGATTCAAGATAAAAGAGAATTTTGAGAGTATTAAGTTAAAAATATCCAGATTCTAATGAATTTTGCTCTAATAATTATAATTTCTCCTAAAAATCATGATTCGCCATGGTAGTATCTTAGATTATAAGACAATACTAACATTTCCCATAATTTCTAAATATTGTAACCCAAAATTTGCTGACAATGGTGGAAACACAATCATTAATATATTTTTATTACTTTTAATTACATAGAATATATTTGATTACGATAATTACAAACAAAAATAATTGAGTTAAATAAAAATGAGTCCCAATCCTTTACCAAAATCTTTAAATTCTAAAAAATCTAACAGAACTAGGCGGACTAAACTTAAGGATTCAACAAAGATTATAACAGTGAGAATTGAAGAAGATTTGAATGAAAGTATAGACAGACTCCGAAAAAAATTAGGATTATCTAAAGCCGATTTTATACGTAATTATCTAGAAATGTCGAAATTTATTGTTAAGCAGAAGAGTTCAATTAAATCATTAAATGATCGAGATTTAATAATTGTTAAAAAAAGTTATTTGAGGAAACTTATTGAAAATTTACCAGAAGAAGAACAAATTAATTTAGGAAGCAAACTAGCTAATTTAGTAAATGATATTGCTAGAATTAATGGAAAACTAGATGATATAATCTACAAGTTAGATCTATGTGATAATTTCGGATTTTTTCCCAAATTTATTGATAATGAGAATTTTATTCTATTTTCCAAGAAGTTTGGACCTAAAAAATTTGTTGAAGCTTTTGTATGGAGATTGAATAATCAAGGCACCGATTTTAATGCCGATTGGATATCTTCAAAAATCGATACCCAAAGCAAAATACGAACAGCCTATAAAAACAAAGTTCAACCTGTTGAGCGCTCCTCTTCTCATTACTCCTTTGAATTTTCTAAGTTGCCTGAAGAATGATTTTAATCACTCTTTTTCCACGATTTCTTTTAATCCAAGTACAGGAACAATAATTTTGTTGGGTCGATATAAAAGTTCATATGTTAATTCATGAAGAGCTCTTTGAATATAGAAATAAGTAATTAAGACATAACTCATATTCAAATTTTTCAAAATTTTACCAATAAGCTTTGATTCCCATGCATTTAACATATGAAGGATTTCATCAAGAACCTTATTTATAGGTCGAGCTGCTCTTCTAAAGAATAGGTTGTAAAGAATCTCTTCTGGTACTTCATATTTATCTTTTCGAACGATTTTGTCTTCAATGAATTTAAGCAGTGTATTAAACTTTATATAACTTAATGCTCGTAATAATGATGCTAAGTCTTTCTCAACAGGAAATTTTTCTTGTTTTTCTTCAAGTGGGAGCATTGGATCTCCCTCAAAATCTATAAAATAAAAATTATACTGATTACCTATTTTAGTATATAGGATTTGTTCCAAATGCAAATCTTGATGCACTGGTTGAATCTCAATTTTTGGTTTCTCGAATTCAGAACGATATCTTTCAATAATATCTTTAATATCAATCAAAATAGAACTTATTTTAGGTAAATTGAAGAAAGCACTTTCGGGTTGTTGAGTCATGTGACCTTGTAATTTTGAAATCATGGAATTTAACTTGTCAGTATAACTTTTAAGATAAATTGAACTATCCACTAATTCGATGCTGAATTCGTTTTTATCGGGTAAAACTAATGATTTATGTAAGTTTTTAATGTATTCTCCAATCTCAGAAGAAACCTTTATAGTTTCACCGCAGTATTCCTTAATTATTTTTGAGACATTCGAACTTTCATTAAGGTGAGAAAAATCTCTGTTGATATCCTTAAAAACATTCTTAATCATAACGTTTAACTCATTCCACAAAATATCTCCAAAATTGGCGATATTAGGTACACTTTCAATTATCCCTATCGATTCTTTGTTGTTAACTTTAATTGTACCATAAATTTTCGGAGCATTTGGGAATTTGTTTTTCACTAAATTAAATAGAGTTGATGGTTCAATATTAACTGTGTAATCTTTATAAGATTTTAACACATAGGAAATTGGTAATTCCTTAGGAAATTTTTTCTTAGTAATATTAAGGAGAAATAGCGTATTAGTTGTATTTCCTTTTCCTAATAGGCTTGTTGAAAATTCATATCTCTCAGGATATAACCCCGCTTCTATTAGATTTTGTACTTTTTTCATATTATCTTCATCTTCAAACTGTTTAGTATAGAGTGAGAGTTCCAGATTCATCGATGGAAACTGTTCCGATATATTTGTGTCAAATAACATTTTTTTCCAGAAGAACAGGCAAAATTCTGCTTCTAATAAATTAAGTGTTATCACCTTGTGGTCATTTTCAATTGATAAAGCTATCTTCTTGCTAAAAGTATTTTCAGTAAGCCTAATGATTACTTCTCTGGTTTTTTCAGAAGGTTCAAGTATTTCTTCTATTTTCTCATAATGTATTAAGGGAAGAAAATACGCTTTCGAATAATCTGAAGTTTTTATTTCAATAACAGTTAGCAGAATTCTTTCTGCAATTATTTCAAAATAGCCAATATTAATAGTAAAATCTAAATTAAAGAGAGACGATTTATCCCCAAACCATCTCCTTGAGAGAAGCCAACCTTTAAATTCATTAGAGTTACATACACCTTGAAATAGATTTTTTTCGATGTAGTTTATCATAAAAATCAATTCTTTTATAATTTTTTTTTCTAATATAAGTAAAAATTCTTCTCTTTTATTTAATTGCTCTTATGGAAATGAGAACTTTTTACAAAATTAGTAACAAATTAAATTTAACTATCGATTAGAGATTGATTAATTCTAAACACTTTTATGTAATATTTTACTTTTCTGATCAGAAATAAATTGAAGGAGTAGTTATATCCTTATAATGCAAGCTTCTCCTAATTCAGTCTCTATAATTATAGTATAATCTCCTTTTCTCATGTCTATTACTACGTCGTGTATACTTCTTATAATATCTCCTATTGTAAGGATTTTTCCCAAAAAAATTGAGTTTGTTGAATAGAATGTTAAATAGTAGAAATCCGTATTTAAATCCAAAGTAAAATCCGGTAATTATCAAATATACATATATTCCATGAATTCCCAATTTATTAAAAGCAGTAAGCATGGTAATCGTGGTTAATACCGATATAACCAACAAAAATATTTGATATATTGAATAGTTAGTATCATTTAGAAATGCTTTTGGGATAACTGATAGATCCGGCAATGATGGGGCTGCAGAAAGAGAAATTGAAATCATAACGAGAACAGAAATTGTAAAAACTACAACATGAACTTGGACAGTAGTTAGCATCTCAAGTAAGAAGAAAAATATCCAAAATGAAATATATAACGGAGCAAGCCCTATTAGTACAGCCTGTAAAAATGAAATTCTCTCCGCTTGAGCTTGAACCTCTCCATAATATCCAAACTTTTGACCTTCCTGATAATCCAATTTTTTTATTAAAGTTACATGTTCTATTGGAGAACGGGTAATTATACACATAACTAAATGGCATAATTCATGGATGATAACGCCAACCATAGTTAGACCTTGAATAATTTTTGAAAACGGTGGACCTACATATTTAAACACAAGATAAGAAAAAATAATAGAAAACATCAAAAATCCAAGAATAAAAGGCATCTCTTCAAACATTTTAAATCAATTTTTTAGAAATTTTAAAGATACTTTAAAATTTAAGATATATAAAGGAAAAAAATTATCTTTAGTCTAAGAAGGGAACTTTTTAATTTCTAACAATAAATAATTAAAATGGATTGATGATATTTTTGAACGATGTAGAGAAATTCATTTCGTTTTTAGAGTATGATATAAATTTAATTAATCAGGGATTACAAAAAGATCATCCAATTTTAATAAAATTTATTGAAAAAGATGAAGTTTGGCTATATTTTGAAACATATTCCTTTATAGATGTAATTAATAAATATTGTTTTCAACCCGTACCTTCCAATAATGGTTATTTTAAAGAATACATCCCGAAAGATCGCCTAATCTTATTTAAAAGAATTTTTCTTTCAGATGTAGAGAGATTACCTCCATACACTATTGAATACGCACATTTGGAAATCAATATTTATTCTATAGAAAGGCTATATATCAGATTTTTTTTGAATATCTATATTAAGTCTTTGATCTCAACTCAATCTACTGAAGATATCTTTAAGCAATTATATCACGATTGGAAGTTTTTTTTAAAGGAGCAAAGAATGCCAACAAAATTAATAATCTACATCCCCGAACTTTTTTTTCAAAATAGATTAGAAAAACTACCAGTAAATTTTGAAATTAAACAAATTTCAAGTATTCAATCGATAGAAAAAACTGGACTTACTTTAAATGACTCTACTGAATATTTCGGGAGATCAGGGTCGTTTATTCTCTTCAACACCGAAATACTTTGTAATCAGAATTTATTAGAATCTGCAAGGATAGAAAAAAGAGAGCTCTATAATGATTGGGATGAAAAACTTAAAAAATTAAACGAATTAGAGCTAAGTTTACTTCTTGGAGGGATTCATTATAAAAATGAATCAATTCAAGTTAAACTTCCTTGGTGGTTTGGAAATCAAAGATTTAAATTTAATAGATCTAGAGAGACAATAGGTACCTCAACAGTAACTGATGAAATTTTAAAAATATTAAATAAAGTGCATAAAAAGATAATTAAATTAGACATCTTCAATGATAAAGAGCTTAAGTTAGTGCTCCATAGATATAATCTGCTGCATAAAAGAGATTATTTATATGATATGATACTTGACGAATTTATAATACTGGAATCTATTTTTACAAAAGGATCTATCGCTGAAGTCAGTTATCGTTTGTCATCTAATTTAGCCTTTTTCTTAGCTGAAGATTTGGATGAATTTAAAGAAATTCAAAATTGTGTAAAGGATTTTTATAATATTAGGAGTAAAATTGCGCATGGAGAAGATTGGACACGTAGGATATTAAGAGAAAAGTTTAGAAGTCATTTGGAAATTGAAGATCCTAACACGCCCAAAAAAGCCATAATTGAAGGGATATATCATAAACTTGGGGATTATATTGATAAAACGATTAAAAACATAATAGAAATGAAGTACATCAAATTAACTAGTGGTAATAGTACTAATATTATGAAGCATTTTAAGGGTACTTATTTTATAGAACATAGTAATTTAATTAAATAATATTTACAATAACATGTACAAGCAGAAATATTTGATTAGGAAGATATCGAAAGGTAAACTCAGGGTCTGATTTCAATGAAAATTTTAGGAGAAAACCAAAAAGAATGTCAAACAGAGTATAATCAAATAAACTTTTTTAAATCTTGATATCGAAGGTTAACAGCAAAAAAAGGAAAAAAAATCCCAACAAAAATTATAATCCCAAAAATAACATAAGCTGTCCCTCTTGATTTATTCCTATTTCCAGGTATGTAGTAATAATTTTTTTTTCTCATTTTTTTTCTCCAGTTTCACAAAAAAAAAAGTTAAAAAGGCTTAGGAGAATTCAAACCCCTTTTATCTGTGATTTTAAGAGGGAAATAACTAAAGACTATTTGTCCTTGAGAATGCAGTGTCTTTTGATCTTCTAATGCCCGGCAGAGCTCACTTAAAAAGCTTATCATCCCATATATTTGTTCATTAGTATTTAAATCATTCAAAAATCTTTCATTATAACTACCAACTTCATGGATTTGGTTTTCAGATAGTTCTAAAGGTATTTCTTTAATTAATTTAGATGGAAAAAATTGCGGCCATCTTTCATTATAGGGTATATTTCCTCTATATCTTTCCCTAAGACTTCGTATTGCGAATCCAGTATCAGAAAATTGTACTGGAATATCCCAAGATAATGAAATTCCTTTTCTCATTATATATAACAAGTCAAATCTCTCACTTGGTTTGATATCATTTAATTTAATAATATCGGTTATAGTTTTTAAAGTACTTCCCCTTTTTTTCCATGAACAAGCATAAGCAAAAATAAAACATAATGGCGGATGTATTTGCCACTGTTTCTCCCCATCCAAACGTTTAAAATAATTTAAATTTCTTAAATTCTTAATTTTCAGTAAAGTTTTTTCTAATTTTTTTTTATCTAAAGTCGTCTTTATTTCAATACACATTAGTACACTTTCAAATAAGAAGTATCTATCCATTGAAGTAAAAATTCTTGGTAGATCATGAGAATTCCAAATAACAATATCTTGCTCAGTTGATTCTTTACCATCTTTATCCAATAATACCTTATTTTTTTCTATTTTAAATTTACTAGGCAAAAACGACTCACAAAAATCCTTGAATGCTTTTTCATTTTCTTCTCCTTTTAATACTTGATGAGAATAAAGTGTATTCAGCTCAATAACTTGTTCTTCAAAGTTCTGATAAATTTTTTCCCAAATTTTTGATTTTCTCGAGTAGTTTGATGAATTTTCATTCATTTTGTTTCTACTATTTATTTTAACCTTTATCATTACTAACTTTCCAATTAATTTATCAATTCTCATTGATAATTTTATTTCAGTTTTTTAAAATTAAGAAGAAAAAGAAAAAGAAAAAAAACCCTAGTAGATATGGAAATATTTAATTCCTGTTGAAAAACCACAAACAGTAAGCAGTATGATTCCCGCGACAACAACTCCAATCATTTTTTGACGCGTATGATGCCCTAAAACCATCCACCCTAAGATACCTACAATCAGCATCAAGAAGCCGAATATCGAACCTAAAGCAATTAAGAACTCTACTCCATCTGTAACCATATCAGCAAAGTCAAATATCATAATGAAATATGATAGATTTTGGTATATTTAAAAAAAAAATTATTCTATAAAATTTGGGAAATATAAAGAAATTTAAAACTTAGTAAGAAATAATGAAATTAATTTTAACCTGTCTTTTTTATGTTTTTTTTTCTTTCATACTTCGGATTTTTGAATGAAAAATATTCAAGAAAAATAATAATGATTTAAGTATTTAAATTTTAAGAAAATATTGGTCTATTCCATGGTTGAGATTTTCCAATGTGATAATAGTTGGGTGATTGAAATGGAGTGAAACTTTTTAAGATTTGCTTATAAAACTCTCTATATTTAATTTTACCTCTTAATCCGAGATCATTCCAAGTAGTTACTATTTGCTTAGTAAATTTACTATAGATTTTCCCAGGAACAGCCCATTGATTATCTTGACAAGCTGATAATAGTAAAACATTAGGATAATGTTTTATATTGCTTTTCTTAATTTCCTCTTTTAATGCTCGTTTTGATAATGTTGCTTTTTTGGTTTCATCAATACTTGACTTTGAATTCTTTATTATCCGAATTTGTATATCTTCGGGGAAAGTTTTATGTTCTGCTTTAGGAAATCCATCTATTATTGTTCCACTGCAGTAGCTATCTGAAATCACAAAAATTCTAACACCAAATTTGAAATCTTTAAATAAATAGAATAAATCGTCATCAATTAACAAACCATCATATAAAGCCCAGGATTCATCATATTCATCTTCATTCTTGTCAGGAACTCTCATACCGTGACCAGAAAAAAAAAATAAATAATAGATCATCTTCTTTTAATTCACTTTGCATTTTTCTGATGAATAATGTTATGTTTTTTACTATCGCATCTTTAGTCAAGAATAGAGTAACATCAAAATTATTATCTTTTGCAATAGTTTCAATAATTTCAGCATCATTCTCACATGAAGCTAAAAAACCGTTATGTCCATATATATCCTTATTTATTTCATTCATCCCGATACATAATGCTACTTTCTTTGTTGGCTTTTCTGTAATAATAATCACATATTAATCATATTATGGAGTGTTTTCAAATTAATATTCTTGAAGAAAGATGTAGCACTAGTAGATAGCATATTTAAATTGAATTCCAAATATTTTGCTAAAGCAAAGCTTGATAATTTATTTATAAATTCTTGACTTATTTTATGCTCCTGTTCTAGATATGAAAGAATACAATCAAATAAGTTAACTACGAAAGGAGTTAAATTGTGTTTCCAACTTTCCATTCTCTTGAGCGTATCTCTATATTCAATTTTCCCTTCTCTTAAATTAACATCTTTAAAACTTAGTTGATTAAGATTTATTGATATGCTTTTATAAGTAGCTATATCTTTTATTAAAAAATAATAAAATTGTTTAAGGATGTTGTAAATAGCTCTTGTTTCTTGGAACTTAAATTCTGGAATTATATAGAAGTATTCACTTACACGATTGAGTTCTAATGGTTCTGTTATTTTTCTTATGATTTATTATTTTCCGATTTTATTAACTTATAGAATAATTTCTAACTTTTTCAGGTCTAAAACGTCGTCGTACTAACTTTTTAAATTTACGCTTACTTGAAATTTTCTTTCCGAAAAATTTATTTTTATGGAGGAGAATGTTGGCGATTCTAAATCCATACTTAAGTCCTAAGTACAAACCAGTTATTATCATTCCCACATACAATCCATGAATACCGTGTAATTTAAAGGTAGAGAGGATGGTAAACGTTAATAATGATGATATTGACAATAAAAAAATCTGATACATTGAATAATAAGAATCATTTCGAAAAGCTTTAGGGATGATTAATAAATCTGCAAATGATGGGGCAGCAGTAAGTGAAATAGAAAGCATAATGAGAACAGAAATCGTGAATCCTACGGCATCAACTTGGAGAGTGGTAACTTTTTCGAGTAAAAAGAAAAAAATCCAAAATGAAATATAGAGCGGGGCAAACCCGATCATTACTGCTTGTAAAAATGAAATTCTATGTGACTGAGTCTGTACTTCCCCGTAATATCCAAACCTCTGTTCTTCCTTGAAATCTATTTTTTTTATTAAAGATACTTTTTCTATTGGAGCTCGAGTTATTATACACATTACAAGATGACATAGTTCATGGATGATAATCCCAGCCATCGCTAACACCTGAATAATCCCCGAAAACGGTGGACCTACATATTTAAGAGCGAGATACGAAAAAATTACAGAAAATATCCAAAATCCAAGAATAAATGGCGCCTCTTCAAACATTTTGTATCATTCCTTTGATTATGTTTTTTAATTCAGACAAAGAGGGTACGAGACAAATAAACCCCCCCAAAAATAGAAGGATTATTCCAATTTTATAATAAATTACCTTTTTTTCCACGATTATAGAGGTTAAAGATAATATATTCATAAATAAAAATAAAAAAAAACCAAATGACATGCGACCCCACAGTGTCTTCGCTTCATTCATAGAAATTTGATTTTTCTTCATTTGCATTGAGATTTGGATGATAATAATAAGAGAGAAAAGCATTAAGAGAAAGAGCAGAAAACTAAAACTCAACACAAGACGAAAAACTGTTTCAAACTCTTTTTCATTATTAATTCGAAAATATCCTAGGCTTTTATGCTCAATCGTATAAAATCCCCAAGACCAGAGAGTTACTCCATCATATGTTGAGACGACAGGGAAACATAGACCGAATAATGCTATAATAGCACCTACCAATGGATAAACATACATATTTCTCATTATAAAAAATATTAATATCACTCATATTTAAAAGAAAAATAGTTATTGAGTTAAATTCGTTTTTTTAAAGTTTCAAAATTATTGCGCTTAATCCTTTCCTAATATTTCCTAACTAATTCTTAGATGAAAAGGTTGATGTTCACTGCCCGACGGTCCATAAAAGACCATGAGTTGATTGAAGCTAAAAAGAGAAATATTTTCGATTCTGTTAATATGAAGGATAATGTTATTATGAGGGAGTTAGGTAGATTACCTGAAAACTATTATATATTTAAAATTGCTGTAATGCTCTCAAAGGTGCCAATAAGTCAATATGAATATGTTCATCATATATCTCTCCAGCAGCTCTATTGGTTTATACTCCGTGGAAGAGGTGATTTATCCAAAATTTTTTTAGTTTAAATTTACTGTAATTCAAGACATCTCAAAATTATATCACTAAATTAGTGAGCCTTTACTGATTTTTTATTTAAATTATTCAAAATATAATAATAATAAAAACAAATTGACTAAAAAGTAAAATAAAAGTGAGTTCCATAATGTCTAATAATTTAAGAAATCATTTTTGGCAATTAATTTACGAGAAATATGAGAATATTATCGAAAAAATTAATAGAATTAGTGATAGTATGGATGAAGTTGGGGAAGATAATGAAGAATCTGTAATAAAATTAATAAGAGATTTTCTTCCCTTAAAATATAAAGTAGAACAGAGGAAGAGGATCCTTAGTAAGCTAGGTAAACCATCTAGTCAACATGATATAATTATATGGAATCAGAATAAGCATCCTCCAATATTCTCAGAAAATTTGAAAACTAATTTTAGGTATTTTCTTATTGAGATGGTTGGAGCATGCATTGAAGTAAAAACGACGCTCAATAAAAAAAAGTTAGAAGAAGCAATGAAAAAAATTAGAGATTTCAGAAGGGATATGCTAGATGGGATTCATGCCACATATTTTTATGGACCTAAGAGGGGTTATCATGAACCATTATATTGTATTTTTGCATTAGATACTAAATGGAAAAAATTTTCAACGATAATAAGAAATATAGAAAATCTAATTAAAATTAATGATATTAAACCTCACGAAAGATTTGATTATTTATTTATATTGAAGAAAGGAATAATAGTTCAATGGGCCATTCCTGAATTGTTGAATAATCCTGAAGAGGAACAGGTTAATCCCGATAGTGTTCATGCGTCTAGAAATATTTTTTACTTTCCTTTTTTTCGTTTAAATATTACAGGTGGGAATGCTGAGGAAGAATTACCGAAAGAAGCACCCATAATTATGCCATATGATAAGACACAATTATATAGAGCTCCAGCTATGAAACAATTTATTCAATTTTTTCCATCAATGCTAATAAATGAAAACTATGGTTTAGATAATACGTCTAAACATGAATTACGATTTATAATCTCACAATTTATCCCTAAAGAAGAAGCGATTAAATTCATTAATTTAGATGTAGAACGACAAAAAATTTTCACTCACATATATAAACTATATGAACAACAAAAAGTGTTCACTCACATAAACATTTCACCTCTAACTATGAATACTATTATAAATATTAGTTATAAAGATCAAATTATTGCTTTAAGAAAGTTTCTGTCAACTCTATGCAAAGCTCTCCAAGATCGTAAATATATACCTGCTGGGAATGTTATTGATGATAGTTATTATGAATTATTTATGACGACGGAATTAATTTCGCAAAGCTGCAGCGAATTTTAATTTCTAATGAAGGCAATTTAAATTTCAATATAAATTTTATAAATTAAAAATAATATAGAATTTAAAGCATTTCAAGAAATGCTTCAATTCGAGTTTTTAATTGGTTTTCATCTTCCGATGAATAATCTGTTGTAATAGATATTGTAGGAATTTCTACTTTTTTAAATTCTTTTTCTAAGCTAATTGCCTCAATACCATAAGGTTGGCAAAAATTTAGAGTATAAAGAACAACTCCATCAACCTTATATTCCTTAACAAGTCTTAAGATGTCTTGTTTTCTACCTTCATTTGGAGAAAAGCACGCGCAATTAATTCCTAAATATCTATCCGCAAGAAGATCAAGAAGCTCATCAATTGTATCTCCTTTAATTGCTGTGAATTCTGATTCAAAATACCTTGTACCTGTACAGGTTTCTTCAGCAACAATCACTGCGCCACTTGTTTCTATTATGTGGTGCAATTTCCAATTGGGTATTGCCATTGGAGTGCCGCTAATTAAAATTCTTTTTGTACCCTTTGCAGCTACACCAATATTATTCTTAACTCTTTCTTCTAATTCATCGGCAAGCTTACCAACCATTTGAATCTGTCGATCTGGATCATCATAAAACGCCACTTGGGCCACTAATAATGCATCTTTTCCTGAAATAGGAATAGGATCTGATTTTCGTGTTTCATATATTCTTCTTAATTGTTCCCTTTTCTTTTTTATTTTTTCCATTGCGACTTTTAGTTTTTCCACAGTCAATATATTTCCTGTAATCTCTTCTAGTTTAGCAATAAGCGCTTTTAATTCAGCAATAAAGTGAATTCTGGCTTGTGGTCTATCCTTACATTGAGGTGTTTCAACAACATATACTGGTTTATATTCGCTCATAATTTCCCAACATTTCTTTTTACCATCACAAGTTGTTTCTCCGATGATTAAATCTGCCGACGCATAATATGGGCAGATGTTTCCTAAACCAAATCCCAATGAAGATTTAATTAAAGCACAAGTATTTGCTGGTAATAAACCTTCGGATGCATAATCAGAAAAATTAGTACCTCCACATAAACCAATACAAATGGCATCTAATGCTATAATTATTTCCTCAGGAATATATAGACAGAATGTCGCAATAACTTTTTTTCCTTCATTTTTAGCTTTCTGTAACTCATCAATTCGAATTCCATGGATATCTCCTACTACAAACTCAAAAAATCCTAAATTTTCTGGTCTATTGCTCTGGGAGTCAATATAAATTCCCTTATAAATATCAGGTAAAGCGCCTAAAAGCATATCATGTTTTTCCATATCGAGACCTAATTTTTCCCACATAGGTCTCCAATTTGATTCTCCTTCAGTTATAATATTTCTACTCTATAGTTTTTAATCGAATTTTTTTGATGATAGAGAATGTAAGATATGATTATTAAATTTATCGATATTATCTATCGAAGAATTCGATAGATGAAATTTAAAATATCAAGAAGTTTCGACAAGCGCTTATAAAATTTATTAGAAGATTTAAATTTTATAGCTTGTTGCAGTTTTGCGAAATTAATTCCGTCGTTATAAATAATTAAATTTAAGCAATCTTATGTAAGTGATCCTTTCTAACTGATTGGTTTTATCCAAATTTTCAATGACGAGATTAAATAGTGAATAGAAAATCTATAAAAAAATTGAAGGAAATACAAAACTGCTAGAAGAGATAAGTAAAGAACTTACAATAATAAAAAAGCATCTGAATCTCGGTTAGAATTTAAATCTTTAATTTAGAAAACGTAATTATTATCTTTCTCCAACATCCAGGTGGAGGAAAAGTAAAATTGAATTTAAGTAAAGAAGATGTGAATAAATTAATTCACGACTTAAAAAAAATAATTGAATAAATCCTTTATAACTTAATCCTCAGATTTTTTCGCTGCAGCTTTCATGACCCGAGATTTAAATCCTTGATCTCCTTTTTTTCCTTTTCTATCTTGGCTAGATTGTATTCTTCTAGCAGCTTTTTGATTCATTTTGCTTTTTGTCATATCAACACCTCCACTTTTTAATTTTCCTATTTAATATTCTTTCGAACTCTGACTAAAGCGCGATTTCCCTTCCTGTCAATAAGTAGATAAACAGGTTTAATCTTCACTTTCCGTGCAATAAGAGCCATTTCTTGGTCTTTTGTTACTAATCCATACTTTTGTTCAATCAGAACTAGTCTTAGATTGCCATCTGAATGAGTTTTAAGTTCATTCGGTAAGGGAATTACCTCAAATCTGTCATTAAGCGTATGAATAACCGATTTATTATTATGTAAACACTCATCCATAACAATTATTTTTTTTCTTTTGAATTTCTTTCTAAAAAACTCGCTTATTTTTTCAAGAATATTTTGTCTTTCGTGTAGTGCTAGTTTTATAATTTCCAGATTCTTAACCTTAAGATTTGAATCTGCTTTATTTGAAATAAAAGAATTAGTAGATATGGAAATATTTAATTCCAGTTGAAAAACCACAAACAGTAAGCAGGATGATTCCCACGACGACAGCACCAATCATCTTTTGACGAGTATGATGCCCTAAAACCGTCCACCCTAAAATTCCCACAATCAGCATCAAGAAACCGAGTATTGAACCTAAAGCAATTAAGAACTCTACTCCATCTGTAACCATATCAGAAAAATCAAATATCATAAATAAGATAGATTTTGGTATTTTTAAAGAAAAATTTTTTTCTCAAAAATTAGCAAGTAATCAAACTTCAAAATCCGAATTTTCCTTTATATAAGTTTAGTTCTTTAGACATAAGATACCTTTAACTCAAAGATAAAGTGACATTCTAAATGAGAATTGTGGGATATCAATCAAGGATACGTATTACACAGGCATTACCATATATAGAAAAAGAATTAATTTTAGATCCTAAAGCAAAATTTAATCATTTAATAAATTCCTCTTGGCTATTTGATCCGTTCGGAGACTATACTACATATGGAGCTGAATTTAAAGTAAATGAGAGTTTTTCATGGGATTTTTTCTTATACACGAAGACATTTTTAGAAGCAAAAGAACTCGGGGTTGCTCTACTAATGACTCTTCAAGAGAAATTCAAAGGATTAGATGGATTAGTTGAAACATTTCCACTTTATTCAGAATTTTTAGAGATAAAAAGACGACTTTATGAAATTAAAATTCCGAGTAATCCGCCTCTAAAATTACATTTTCTTAGAAAGATACTTAATTATTATAAAACTCCACGAAGAAAAATAAATTTAAACATGTTTATTTTATGGAAAAAAGATGATCTGCTTAAACTTGTATCAATTGATCGATATATGTTAAAAATTTTTGTTAGCTTAAACCCCCGTGAAGGTTATTCCGTGGAAATCGAGGATCGAGATCCAATATATAGAGCAGTATTGAAATATTTAGTTTCAAATATGTCCATTCCCCCTCATGTAAAAGTATCTTTTGAATTGTTATCACCTAAAAAATGGAGAGATATTTTAATTTGTGATGTTTTTCCCACCAGATCTAAATATGGGATTGAAAAATACTCATCAGTTCCTTATGAATTATTACCTAATTATATTAAACCAGAAATGATTGATTTTACCATCCCATATGATCTCCCCCTGCCAAAACCACCTACCCTTGCCAATAGGAATTTGATTAATTTACCTATTCTTAAAGATGACTCACGTTATTTAATTCTTGGAAACAAGCTCATTGATGGTGTTCTTAGTAATGAAAAGGCTGCAATAGAAATTGACAGTTTGAACACTCATCTGAATATTTTTGGAAAAAGCGGCACAGGAAAATCAACATTAATGAAAATAGTAATAAAAGAATTGAATTACAAAAGACCAGATGTCGGAATTTTGATAATCAATCTTGTAAAACCAGATTTAGAAGTAGATTTTCCTATGGTCTCTTCATATAAATTCCCAACTGAAAGGTTTAAAGTTCCTTATATGATAACGGGTAATAGAATAAAAAAGTCTATCTCTAGAAATAGTAATGTTTTAGCAGCATGTTTAGGATTAAAATATGTGGGACCTGTAATCATTTCTGAAACACTTCAAAGATGTTATGCTGAGTATGGAGAATTTCCTTTACGGATCACAGAATTCTTTAATTGCGTTGAGAACAACCTAAAGGCGAAACCGTACGATCCAGATACCCAGAAAACAATTTTAACAGCTTTTAAACGTCGAATAGATGAATTATTTACTAACCTTGAGCTTGAAAAAACGCTTAGATTTCAACGGGAAATACCAGAATGGTTTTCAAGATGGAGAAACGGAGATAAAATATTGATTGATTTAACAGATTGTGATGGTAAAGAACAGCACTTACTTACTATGTTAATATTTCAAATGATAGAAACTCTAACTCCTTTTGATCGTTCTAATAAATTGAGACATCTTATTTCAATAGACGAAGCTCACAGAGTAATAGGAAAATCAAGGGATAATGATCCTGAATCTGCTGAATTCATCATGAAAAACAGAATCAATGCTATATTTTCTAAAACTATTGAAGAATGTCGATCTAAAGGTCTAGGATTATTAATTGCTGAACAGAAACCATACTTACTTTTAGATAGTGCAATAGATTCTGCTGCAATTAAAATACTCTTTAGTTTAGGATACCCAAGTAATGAATTATTTACTGGAAATGTAAATGAAAGGGAAATGCTACTCAATCTCTCCCCGAGATATGCTTTAGTTATAAACGGGACTAATAGTGAACGATATTTAAGTAGAACCGCTGATGATAAAGATTTTTAATAACATCTAGTATAAAAATAAAAAATCTCTAAAATAAATGAAGGTTTGAAAATGGGTATTAACACAAAAAATAAAGTTGAGGAATCAGTAAAAGAGAATAAAGAAAAAGTGAAAATTGATAAAGATAAGGATAAATCTAAAAGAGTAAACGATAGAGAGTCAAAAAATGATTTTAAACCCAAAGTAAAAGAAAATTATAAAGAATATAATAAAGAAAAAAGAGAAAATAAATGGGACAAGATTAATTGGAAAAAAGATATTTCCGAGAAGAAGGGTAGTAGTAAATGGAACAAGATAGATTGGAATAAAAATATCTCTGAAAATGTAAATGAAATTAATAAAATTAAGAATCCAAACGACCGTGTGAAGGTAAATAAAGATTACGAATATAGAAATTTATCCGATAGCAAGGTTAAAGATACATTGATATCCTACTACAATGAAACTGGAAAATATGCTAATTATGGTATGAGTCTTCAAAAGAACTTCATTGATTGGATCAAAAAATCAGGGAGAAATCATGATATGATAAGCAAAATCAGTGAAATTCAAAAAAATAAAGAAATACCTAATTTCATTAGAGATAAAATCGAAAACTCTGTTCTCTCTCAAAAATCTATAACTAATCTATTAAATAAGAATGGATTATCTGTTAGTCGAAAAACTGTTGGAAATTTTTCCTTAAAAGAAGTCTTTAATAATAATAAAGAAAAGCATCTTCAGAGATTTACTCACGCAATAAATACTGAAACAAAAAAAAATATTAAAAAAAGATTAGGAGAAGAACTAGCAAAATATAAGAAAGGAGATCAACATGATTCACTTTATAAAATTTCAAAAGAATTTCCAGAAATTTCAAAAATATCTATTAATAAGATTGCTAAAAAAGAAATTTCTCAACAATTATATGAAAAAATGTGGCCATCTACCAGCGGTGTAGTTACGAATGGAACACGACAAGCAATAAAAACCCGTCTTAAAGAGGAAGCAGTGAAAGAGAATCCTGATTCTTTAAGAAGTATTTCAAAAGACTTTCCAAAAGCGTCTAATACTACCGTTATGGATTTAGCGAGAGAGCTCTATCCAGATAAACATAAAGAGTTATGGCCTGCAATTAAAAAAATTCCTGATGAAATTAAAAATGATATCTTGAAAACTATCAAAGAGGAGACCTTGAAAGAAAATCCTAAATCCCTGAGAAATATCCACAAAGAATTTCCCCAAGTAGGGGCAGATACGATAAAGAGACTTGCCAAGCAGTGCATACCTAAGGCACTTCATGATAAATTATGGCCCCCATTAACACCTGAAATTCCTAAGTCTCTAACTAGGAAAATAATACAAACTATAAGAGATGAAATTTATAAAATTGAACCTCGGTCGTTAAACAAAATTGGGCAACAATTTAATGTATCTGCAACTTATATTTGGAAGTTAGCTAAAAAGGAAATATCTAAAAAGGATTACGATGCAACATGGAATATTTCAATAACTAATGAAAAACGGTTGAATGTTATCAAGGACATTGAAAATTCTAAATTGAATATCTCCGAAATCGCCCAAAAGAATCGTATAAGTTCGCCTTCAGTTTCAATTATTTCTCAGAGAGAAGTTTTTCAAAATAATATCGAGGCTCATAGGGAAAGGTTTCCTAAAGATGTTAATCTTGATATTGGTAATTACACTCATTTAAATTTAAATTCTCTCATAACAAAAGCATTTGATAATATACCTAATCAGAAATATTACGCGGAACCAACTATATATTCAGATAAGAGAAGACCTGATGGACTTATTCTCGAAGATAACAAATTCTTAAGCCAACGATTAAATGACCATAATGTAGGCAAGTATCTAAGAAATAAAATCGAACTAGACCCTTTAAGCTTAGATCATATAAAAGCTACTCAATTTGATTTCACTAATGATATCAGCAATGGAAATCTCATTAACAAAATTGAAAAATATCAATCAAAAGACTCACTTTTAGTAATTATTGGAACTAAATGGCATTTATACGACGAGATCAAACATCTTCCAATAGATAATAGGATTAAATATCCGCAAAATGTAAGAGTGATCAGTAACAATTTAGGAACAGATCTCCTTGGATTAGAAGGTAAAGATAAAGACCTTTTTGAAAGGATAATCGATTTAAATCTTGACCGTGATTTGGATTCATTAAAGGTGCTATATAATTATGACTTATCATCTCTCGACATCCATACAACTGAAGAATTAAAATCAGATTTAATTCAAAAAAAATTAATCAAGGAAGATTTCAGCGAATATTTTAATAAAGGGGATTCTGAAAATAGGAATAAAAAACAAAGGGAATTAGGTTATTTTTTAAATCTTTAAACCTTCATTATCCATAATTGAAATTTATTTATTCTTATATTGAATTAGGAATTTCAAAAATTAGTTTTCTTTAAATCTATTAATGAGGGTAATAAAATGGATGAACTGTTTTCTATTTGCCTCCCTGTGGTTTTCCACTTTCACCAGCCTGTTGGACAATTTGATTTCATATATGATGATGTTTATGAAAAATCATATGGTCCCTTAATTGATAAAATTTTTGAATATTCTTCTGTGAAAATTACATTACATTTTTCAGGTAATTTGTTAGAATGGCTTCTAGAAAATAAACCTGAATTTATTGATAAATTAAAAATAATGGCGAGTAG
>LAZR01000372.1_pt1 | contig 39948 bp, 37 predicted proteins | sample 329461 | NCBI WGS metagenome assembly LAZR01 (sample SAMN03002196, study PRJNA259156) | marine sediment metagenome | biome: sea floor; feature: Hydrothermal impacted sediments; material: marine sediment; isolation source: Loki non-amplified sample from Loki's castle hydrothermal vent sediment ...
GCAACAACCGCCTCATCTTGCCCTATTACTTTACTGTGTAACTTATCTTCCATTTGCAGCAGCTTTTCACGCTCACCTTGTAGCATTCTTGCAACAGGAATTCCTGTCCAACGAGACAATATTTCAGCAATTTCATCCTCACCTACTTGGTTTTTAAGCAGAGTCATTTCTTGCATTTCGGCTTGTGAGGCTAAATCGAGCTTGCGCTCAAGCTCAGGAATTCGTCCATATTGCAACTCTGACATACGCTGTAAATCACTTGCTCTTCGCGCTACATCTAAATCTAATCTTGCCTGTTCAAGCTCGGCTTTAATTACTTGCGTGCCTTGAAGTGATGCTTTTTCAGCATTCCATATCTCGTCTAGCTCACGGTATTGCCCATCAAGATCGGTGATCAACTCTTGCATTTCAGCTCGGCGTTTTTGGCTTGCTTCGTCTTTTTCTTTCGCTAGCGCGTTATCTTCTAACTTAAGTTGGATAATACGGCGTTCAAGCTTATCTAACGATTCTGGCTTTGAATCAATTTGTAATCGAATTGAAGAACCTGCTTCGTCTATTAAATCAATCGCTTTATCGGGTAACTGACGGTCGCTAATGTAACGATGAGATAACTGCGCCGCAGCAACAATCGCAGGATCAGTAATTTCTACTGAATGATGTAACTCATATCGCTCTTTTAGGCCTCGCAATATTGCGATGGTATCTTCAACCGATGGCTCTTCAATAAGTACCTTTTGAAATCGACGCTCAAGAGCTGCGTCTTTTTCTATGTATTTACGATATTCATCAAGCGTGGTTGCGCCTACGCAGTGTAATTCACCGCGTGCTAATGCTGGCTTTAACATATTGCCTGCATCCATTGCGCCATCACTTTTTCCTGCACCCACAATAGTATGTATTTCATCAATAAATAAAATGACTTGGCCTTCTTCTTTAGCCAATTCGTTTAATACTGATTTTAGACGTTCTTCAAATTCGCCACGGTATTTAGCACCCGCAACTAACGCACCTAAATCAAGTGATAGTACGCGTTTATTTTTTAATCCTTCAGGTACTTCACCGTTAATAATACGCTGTGCTAACCCCTCCGCGATTGCTGTTTTACCAACACCCGGTTCACCGATTAATACAGGGTTATTTTTAGTACGGCGTTGTAATACCTGAATCGTGCGGCGAATTTCGTCATCGCGACCAATAACGGGGTCAAGCTTACCTTGCTCAGCTCGCTCAGTTAGATCAATCGTGAACTTTTCAAGCGCTTGGCGTGTTTCTTCGGCATTTGGGTCATCAACCTTTTGGCCGCCGCGAATCGCTTTAATTGCAGTTTCAATTTTGGTCGAGGTAATATTTAACGACCTAAATATATCGCCAAGTGGACCTTTATCATCGCATGCCGCCAGTACAAATAATTCACTTGAAATATATTTGTCTTTGCGTTTTTGCGCGTACTTATCGCATAGATTAATAAGTGAAGCCATATTATTTGATAGCTGAACGTCACCACCGACACCTTCGACCTTAAATAATTTTTCTATTTCTTGTGAAAGCTTGGTGTTGAGTTCGTCAGCGCTGACACCCGTTTGTGCAAATAATGCACGTACACTAGAGCCACTTTGCTTTAGTAGTGAATACATTAAATGTACGGGTTCAATAAATTGATGATCGCGGCCAAGAGCTAGCGATTGCGCATCAGAGAGCGCAGATTGAAATTTACTTGTAAATCTATCTAAACGCATGGTGTTACCTATTAAATAATCTAATTGCTTAATTAATGGGTATGTTTAGGTGTTTGTTCAAGGTGTAGGAGGAAATATAATGATTAAAGATACTAATTACTTGCGCCAGATCAAACTAGCCATACGTCCAGTTTGTCCATCTCGTCGATAAGAAAAAAATAAGTCACTTTGAGAGACTGTACAATAGTCGCCGCCTGTAATATTTTTAACTCCTAGCTGGGTAAGTAAAGTACGCGCAATACCGTAAATATCAGCAAGATATTTGCCATTAGTTTGTAGTGTAAATGCTTGAATAAATGAAGAAGACCTTTTTTGAAATAACTCAAACACCTCTGCCCCAACCTCAAATCGGTTTGGTCCAATTGCAGGCCCTAGCCACGCACTTATGTTTTCATATTCTGTACTAAAGCACTCTAATGTATTTTTAATAATTCCCTGCTCAAGTCCTCGCCAGCCGCCGTGTATAGCTGCAACTTCTTTTTCATCATCACTCACTAATAAAATAGGTAAGCAATCGGCGGTCATGATAGCCAAAGGCTGATTTAATAACTGAGTATAAAGCGCATCACCATCGTGTAACTCATCAAAATCAAAATGTTCATCAACAATAACAACATTAGAGCTATGAACTTGATTTAGCCACACGGCAGGTTTAGGTAGGAGATTTGTTAGTAATGAGCGGTTTTTTGATACATGATTTTGATTATCACCAACATGGAATCCCAAATTAAAACTTTTAAATGGGATTTTTGAAACACCACCTCCACAAGTAGTACTTAACGTTCCTACTTTATGAAGGTTTTGCCATGTAGCTGACAATAAGTGCATTATCTATCGATATCAGGATTAGCTTTAGTATCTTCACGTAGTGCATGTGTCATCGCGACCATATCGTCTGGGATAGGTGCTTGCCATGTCATCATTTCACCGGTGATTGGGTGCGCAATACTCAATTTTACAGCATGTAGTGCTTGGCGTCTAAAGCTACGAAGTAACTCAAATAACTCAGGTGTTGCACCTTTAGGTGGACGCGGACGGCCGCCATAAGATTGGTCGCCAATTAGCGGGTGATTTAGATGTGCCATATGCACACGAATCTGGTGAGTACGACCTGTTTCTAAGCGCAGACGTAAACGAGTATGAGCACGGAATTTTTCAGCAACACGGTAATGTGTAATTGCCGGTTTACCCAGTTCATGTACTGCCATATGAGTACGCTGAGTAGGATGGCGGCCAATTGCTTTTTCAACCATACCACCTGCGGTCATAGTGCCATTACACAGTGCTTCATATTCACGCGTGAAGTTTTCACGCTTTTGTAGCGCTGTTACTAAATGCGTTTGTGCTGGAATCGTTTTAGCTACAACCATTAAACCGGTCGTGTCTTTATCTAAACGATGCACAATACCTGCGCGTGGCACGTTAATTATTTCAGGGTAGTAATGTAGTAATGCGTTTAGCACTGTTCCATTAGGATTGCCCGCACCAGGGTGAACCACTAGGCCCATTGGTTTATTAATTACCAAAATATCATCGTCTTCATAAACAATGTTTAATTTGATATCTTGTGCTTCGTATTCGCGTGGTGCTTCAATTGTTGTTTCAACACTTACAACTTCACCACCTAGTAGCTTTTCGCGTGGAGTGTTGAAAATTTCACCGTCTACAGTGATTTTATCATCCAATATCCACGTTTTTATACGAGAACGTGAATAATCAGGGAACAATTGTGCTAATACTTGGTCTAGACGTTTACCACCTAATTCGGTTGGAACGTCGGCTTGAAGAGAAATTTGCTCTGACATTAGTAACTTTACCCAATTTACCAGTGCAAGCTTTGCTCGACTGGGTTAGAATCGCTTTTAATAAAAGCATAATATAATACGCATAGTTTACTCGGTTTTACCGACTTGGCCTAGCCGAAGACATCGAAGGTAACAAATAAAATGATAAATAAAATAGGGAAACGTGCATTTGCCATTGTTTTTTCAGTTTCTGTACTTAGTTTAGGCGCTTGTTCGTCTGCTCCAGACCAAGAAGACATTCAACGTGTACCGAATAAGTCTGCACACGCTTTATATGAAGATGCAAAAGAAACGCTAGATTCTGGTTTATATGCTCGTGCAATTGAACTTTTGAGCGCAATAGACTCTCGCTACCCGTTTGGCCCATTCTCTAAGCAAGTACAAATGGACTTAGTCTATGCACATTATCAATCAGGTAATACTGAACAAGCACTTGCAACCATTGACCGCTTTATTCGCTTAAACCCAAATCATAAAGATCTTGATTACATGTATTACATGCGTGGTTTAGTAAACATTAAAGCTGATAAAAACGCATTCCAAGAGTACTTTGGTGTAGATAGAGCCGACCGTGATGCTAACCGTACTCGTGTTGCATTTACAGATTTATCAACACTAGTAAAACGTTTTCCTAAAAGTGATTACGCACCTGAAGCTAAGCGTCGTTTAGTATGGCTTTTAAATCGTATGGCACGTTATGAATTAAAAGTAGCCACTTACTATTATGAGCGTGAAGCTTATTTAGCTGCTGCTAATAGAGGTAAGTTTGTTGTTGAGCATTATTCACAAAGCAGTTACTTAGATCCAGCGCTTGAAATGATGGAAAAAAGTTATAATCAATTAGGCTTAACTGAGCTTAGTGAGCACGCAAAGCAAACACGAAGACTAAATAAAAGAACTAAATAAATAAAAAGGCGCTTAGTAAGCGCCTTTTTACTGCGTAGAAGAAAATATTAAATCGCTTCTTCATCTTCCTCAGCAGTACGAATACGTATTACACGCTCAACATCAGTGACAAATATTTTACCATCACCGATTTTTCCTGTTTGCGCCGTTTTTACAATAACTTCAATTGCACGATCTACATTTTCATCAGTCAATACAATATCAAGTTTTACTTTAGGTAAAAAATCAACCATATACTCTGCGCCACGATATAATTCAGTGTGACCTTTTTGACGTCCAAAGCCTTTAACTTCGCTTACCGTCATACCTGTAATACCTACATCAGACAATGCTTCACGCACATCGTCTAACTTAAAAGGTTTGATAATTGCTTCTATTTTTTTCATATTAATTACTTTTGAAAGCTCCAGTTGCCTCGATTTTAGACAATCATGATGTTCATAGCAAACAAAGCGATTGAATTACGGTGATAAAACAACCGATCATGGTATAATTTATTGTATAAAAATAGCTATACTTAAATGACTAGCAGTAAATGAGATTAATATGAAAAACAAACAAAACGGGTTCACCCTTTTAGAACTCATGGTAACCGTTGCTATCGTTGGGATCATTGCATCAATTGCAATTTGGAATAGTAGCGATATGCTAGAAGAAAATAGAGCTGAGAACTTTTTGTTGGAATTAAAAAGAAATATTAGCTACGCCCGTGCTCAAGCTGCAAGTACGGATGAAATAGTCATTGTATGCCCTGCTCCCAATACAGTTACAAGTAGTAGCTCAAGTCTCACATGCCAAAGTGAATGGGCATCAACTAATACCGTTATTTTATTTATAGATACTGATAATGACGGAAGTTATAAAAGCGCAAATGATAGTCTATTACGTGTAATGTCAGAAACTCCGTCTAGCGATAGAATAAAATTCTCTGGTAATAATAGCCTTCGGTTTAATACGAGCGGTCGTATTACGACAAGTTTAGCTGGCTCAGCTAGCTTTACGGGCTTTGTATACTGCCCCAATAATGACAACGAAAACAATAAAGCGCTGAATGTATCAGTATCTGGTACTGCTTTTTACCTTGGTGACACCACTGAAAAGTGTGATTAAAAAACGTACAATTATATCTTGTCATATTTGTATCATTTACTAGACTGAGTTAATCATTTATTAACTCAGGTCTTCAAGGATGAGATTATCAATATCAAAAAGTAAGGGAGTAACACTTCTCGAATTAATGGTATCTATGGCTGTTGTCAGTATTATCAGCCAATTATCTATGTGGTTTTACCCAGATTTTTTAGCTAAAAACCGCTTAGATAACCACGTAAACCTCCTACACCGAAATATAAATTATGGCCGTTTATATGCCATTGAAAATACTACTTACGTCACGCTTTGTGCACTAAAAGACAGTCAATGTACAAAGGACGAGTGGAATGGCCAAATGTCACTATTTATCGACAAAGATAAATCAACGACTCTAGATGATGATGAGTTACTCTTAAGCACTTTCGAGGATGTTCATGATGCTGATACTTTAGAGTATCCGCGCAACGCCATTACATTTCGTCCAGATGGCTCTTTAAATGGTTTTCAAAATGGAACTTTTATATATTGCCCCAATAGCAATAAAGCCAATCTCGAAGGATTGGCTTTATCTGTAAGTCAAACTGGACGTATCCGTATTAAATCAACTGATAAGTGCCAGAAGAAGTAAATTAACGTCCCCAACAATATTCTACATCTGAATCACCTTTAGTACCTTTAGCACCTTTGTAACCGGTATCAGTAATTGTAATTTGCTTACAATCACCATCACCTTTGACCGGCCCAGCCACCGGTTTTGCGGTAATGGTAAATGTATTGTCGTCATCATCTACATCAATAGATAATTCAAAATGACCATTTTCGGTTTTGTCTTGCAACCCTAAATCAGTAAATTTCTCTGTATATTCCCTATTATCAACAAAATACTGCTCTTCCTTGTTTGCTGCATCTAATAATGCTGCAGCAGCTTCAGCGCGCGAAGCACGCTTTACATATTCTGTATAATTAGGCAACGCAATTGCTGCAAGTATGCCGACGATAGCAACAGCTATCATAAGCTCAACTAAGGTAAACCCACGTTGTTTTTTTATCATTCAAACCTCCTTAATCGTCTTCATACTGTATGTTTTCGTCATTTTCTTCACGTTTATAGATATATGTTTGTTGGGTTTTTAAGCCAAACCCTACTGCATTGTCATTAACCAACACAACTTTACCATCAACAACAGTTAAACCAGGACCTTTTATTTCTATAGGTTTCATTGGATTTTCCGCATTTTCACCTTTGATGCCCGGACCAATTAAATAAAACTGACTTTCTTGTATTACGTCAACTGTTGGGTCATCATCACATTTACCATCGCCATTACCATCTACACATGAAGAGCCTTCACCAAAATATAACTGAGGTGTATCTGGTACATCATAGCTGGTTGTAAATTTAAGGTCGTCATACACCTTAGTACCGTAATGTAAGTGAAAAGCGTATAAAGAACCACCACCACCACTTAGCGAACATTGATTTTCAGTCGATGTATCTGATGCAGGTGTGAAGCTTGTAAAATAAGCTACACCTCCAACAACAGTAGCAGCAGCTAGCGACTTTTCACCCGTTCCTAACTCATATCTCCAGCCATTAAATTTAGCCAAATCCACTTCTAAGTCAACAAAATCATCAACGTTATCTAGAGCATTACCAAATGGGTCCGAATTCATTTCCATCAAATCAGCAGGTACAATAGTATCTGGTGCATTCGTTTTATACGATTTGGTAACCGTATTATCATCACGAATCATAAACAATTGATTTTTCTCATTGATGCCGGTTGGTTTAGAACGGTTACCACTGCCTATAACAATTGCTTCGTAAGGAGTATCTAAGCGAGTAATAATAGTACCATCACCAACTGTTGTTTCGCTTACTTTGCTATAAATTGTACGTGCTACGAGTGGCTTGTAGAAAAACCGTCTGTCTTCAGTTGCTTTATTACTACCAAGCTCAGCTAATTTAAAGTGGCTAAACTCGCTAGTATTACTACCAGGCATATCTACGCGCCAAATATCACCTCCGGTATCTGCCGCATAAATTCGGTCTATATATCCATCATAATCTGAGTCGAGCGTCGTTATATCAGCCGCAATACTGTGTTTACCTTTAAAGCCATTAATATCCGGTGTTAATGCCCATACTCTTTTACCGGTTTCAGCTTCAACAATATAGATACCTCGCCCTATATTATCTTCACTGCGTATCGCTTCATCTTTATTAGTATCATAACCAGCACCAAAAACTAATAAGGGTTTATCCCCAAAGGCTTTAATGTAGGCTATTTGTGGTTTAGACCATGTTTGCGCAAGCTCTACAAAATCACCTTTCCCGCCTTCAATTGGTTTATCCCATAATTTTTTAGGGATGTTCGGGTCTGTTATATCAAGTCCGTAGTAATTTTTACCACCGCGACGCATCCCCGCAAAAACCCATACTTTATCATCGCCACTCGCATCAATAATACCGTCGTTTAAACCATCACTATTTAAGTTTTTATTGTCAAAATAAATACTAATAGGACCATCCATACCATATACCTTTGTGTCGTCTTGGTTATTACGAAGAGGTTTGATAATGTCATACAAAGCAGAAGGGATGAATGCCCAGCTTTCGCTAACGGTATTACCACTATCTTTGAACATATGTAAAAAGCCAGCGTTGGTGCCAATAAGAATACGAACATCATCATTACCATAATCGATTGCAACAGGTTTAGAGTGTAGAGGATCACCAAAAATATCTTTGCGCTGGTCAACGGTAGACCCATCACCATCTTTATCATCAACATCAATACCCATCGCCCATTTAACATCATTACTCGATAAGCTGAGCGGGTTGTTATCAACTAAGTTTAGAATATCACTCACAACAGAAGTATTAAAATCTACTATAGCTCCCTGGTTATCAGTGTATAAATTACGGCTATCTGAATCTAATGTCGTTAAATGAAGGTTCACACCGCCTTGAGCAACTAAGTTGCCATCTGCAGGCTCGTCATCTGGCAACCAGAATGTTTTCGCATTTTCATCAATTAAACCATTTTCATTAAGTGCAGATAGTCCTTTTGAGTCAACAATCTGACTCCCTGATACTTTCAGCTTTTTTAGGTTACCACGCCAGCGAGCACCGGTTTCTGGATAAAACATCGCGAAATAAATAGCATCGCGGCTACGTGTTTGATCTACATTATTACTAGCTACTGACGGCGATGAAAAACTATCATTTACTTCTCTAATTCTTGAAATTGTATTTTTTAAAGCTTCTGAAAGTGCTTCAGCGGTTTTTGCTTCTATATACTGCCCACCACCTACACTTGCCGCTTTATCGAGTAAATCAATCCCTCCTTGACTCATACCAGTACCAAAACCAATGGTGTAAAGGCGCCCTGTATCTAACACATCACTTGTTGGTGTATATAAATCGACTTGTGTATCTGACGTTCCATGTAAAATTTTTGCCATTGCAACTAAATAACTATTGCTGTAGTACCCATCGTCAAAAGGTATATTGTCAGTAAATAGATCATTATGGACATCTGCAATTTGGCTATTTCTTCCACTATCGCTAGTCGGATCACCATCAGTCATCACAATAACATTGATTGAATTATCACAACGTAATGGTTCACCATCCTTTTGCTTAAACGGTGATTCATAAGTATTGTTGTTGTCTATACTTTTATCACGATCGTTATTCCCACTGGCAAAATCAAGATTCTGTCCGGTAATGTAACGGTAGGCTTCCCATAACGTCTCCGTTATTGGTGTAGCGCCACTTGCAGGTAAATCATTAATTTTTTGTAATATATCAGCTTTACCTGCACCAACGCCTGCTAGTACATATCCACCTGAGCCACCATTAAATCGCATTAATCCAAAGTCAATATCATTATTATCATCGACCAACTGTTTAATCGCATTTTGTGCAACGTTTAGCCGACTATCATTACATGTATTGTCATAGTAATTGTTACTGTAACTGTAATCGTACCCATTTGTTGTTGGTCCATTATAAAATCGACCTAGCTTGGTGCCTGAGTTAGCTTTTTTGAAGCAATCTTTTGTATCGCGAGAGCCTGAGCTCTCAAAACATGTGCTTTGATAAAACCGAGGATTATTTGTTGAGTCTCCATCCCATTGATAACATTGCTTTCCATCTATAACATCCCAGGCCATACTCCCAGAAGTATCAAAAATCATCATTACACGTGGTTTTTCATCAGTTTCTACATCGTGATTTACATACAGCTCTATATCTTCAGCAACAACTGACATACTGAGTGTTAATACCAATAATGAGGTAAGCACTTTATTTAATTTAAATTTCATCTTAAATCCCCTTACCCGTACTGGCCATCTCTTGAGCTATACCTGTCACAATAGTTAACTGGTGCTTGCTTTTAGAGCCATATTCTATCGTAGTAGATACTTGAACCATGTTGCATGAAACACCCGCTGTAAAACTATAACTACGAGGGCAATTAAGTTCTAATAAACCATTATTTAAGTTCGTCATTATACTTTTCATTTCGTGTCCAGGCTCTGTAATGTCCTTCTCTGGTATAGTGATTTTATTACCATCACCATCAAGCTTACCCGAATCTGTAGCGATCTCATCAGGAGTAAGAAAAAAGTCACTATCAGCACCTTCTTTAGCTTCTGACGCAATCACTCTTTGCACTTCGCCAATCAATTGATTTTCTGCAACCTCTCGTTCTTGCGCTGCATTAGTAATTTTAATATCAATTGTACTACTACTCATAAGAGTAACTGCAATGCCGGTAACTGCTATCACCATAATTAATGCGGTTAAAAGCACCACACCTTGTTGCTTACTTGGTAACAACTTTAAATTTTCCATAGATTACCTCCAACATTACTTAAACGAATAGTTGTTGTGAAAACAGTGCGCCTATAATTATCATCAAAACTTAGTTCCCTAGGAGTCTCTCCTTCCCCAAGTATGTATTTTTTATTTTTAATTTTTAAACCAGGATCGGGTTCTAGTGATCTAATTAATAAGAAAAGTTGAACGGTTAAAATACCTTTACGGTTTTCCCATTCTGTAGCAGTTATATCTGCAGCACTTTTATAAGTGTCAACCTTGCTATCACTGTTAGTATCAAGGCCAAAAAGGAAACGCATATTTTCAACACCTTCCATTATCGTTTCAGTGGTCATTTTTCCTTTTACTAATCGTTTTCGTTTTAATACAGGTACTTTTATTTTTTTATTATTAACTTCATACTCTTGCTCTGAAATATAATAAACATGGTGACTATATGGCCAAATAGTTGCATTGATATTTGTCGGAGTATATTTACCGGTTACAAAACTTGCTTGTTCTTGCTCGGCAATAAAATAATCTATGTTATCGGTTGTACTGTTAGTACCTGTAATACCATTATACTGGGAATTTCCTTGTAAAAATTTAAGTTGGAGAATGTCTGTCCCTTTAGTTACATCAGCTATACAGTTTAACTCACTTGTACTTTTAGCTGTTTCTGCATATATAGTACGAAAATTACTACTACTTGTTAGATCAGGAAAGCTCCCATTATTAGTTCCTTCAACGCAATCTTTGCCACTAACTTTGGAGGTTACGGTGGTATTTATAGCAGTAAATGAATCATCATAATAAGTACCCCAAAATCCAACTTGCTCAATATCACGTTGCATAATATTTATAGCTAAGCGTCCTGACTCTTGGATCTCACCAATTGTCATCGTGTCCTTTGTAGTTAATTTCATGCCAAGGTAAGTAAACATGACACCACCTAAAATTAAACCGCCAATAAATAGTGAAATCATAACTTCTACAAGAGTAAACCCTTTTTGCTTCATGTTAACTCCTCACATATATATAACTGGTTAAAACCACTAAACGGCGTTTATTGTTAGTTTTATCACCACAGGTAATTTTTCCTGTATCTGTATTTGCTTTAAACTCTTGTCGCCCTTGCCATGATATAATTACCTCAATGTTGAACCCTTTCCCTCCAGTATCTGCCACTGATGTTGGATTTATACATATTGTCGCATCATCTAAAGTACCTGTATTTTCACGAGCTTGAATGGCACGTTTCCATTGCACTATATCCATATCCGCTATTGCTGATGAATTACAGGGACTTCCAAAACAAGCCTTAGTTGTAGCAAGTGCACCGCTACTATCTATTTTCGCCTTTCCATATTTTTCAATAGATGCAATGGTATCGTTAGCACGAATACGCTGCACAATATCATTACCAAGTGCAACTGCTGCTGCACGCTGCATAGAGTCAAAGCTCGCCTGCTTTGCTTTTGCTTGCAAGGCAACTGCACCTAACAAACCAAAACTAAGAATAATAAATGCAATTAACACTTCAATTAGAGTGAAGCCTCTTTGCATTTTTGTTTGAGATGATTGCATAGTAAAACCAAATAAAAATTATCTGATTGTAAGTTTATGCTATTTATTTGAGGAATCAATGAGGACTAAGACAAGCGGTTATATTTGTTGATAAACGGTTAATTAAATTTATTCATTCAAGAAAGCTGTTGATAATTAAGCCTAAAATGTACTTAAATCAGAGGCAACTTAATCACAGAGTAAGCGCCTAAAGCGCATTTTTAACTAATTTAAGCTCGCGGCGGCTTACTGGCAATAACTCGCTACACCCTTGCAGCTCAATAATATGGTGCCCATTGCCTTTTGAATGCAAGGCTATTACTTTTTGTTTATTAACTAACGTATTGCGGTGAATTCGTAAAACATATGCGGGATATTGCAGTTCTAATTGCTTTAAGCTTTGCTCAAGTAGAGCCTCTCCACCACAGAATATCATTTTGGTATATTTTTCTTCTGCACTAAAGTACAAAACATCATTTATATCAACACTACGAAGAGTGCCCGCTAATTGATAAGACACTTTTACATTTTGTTGTTTTTGAATATGTACTTTATTTAAACGGCCTACTTGCTGAAGTACCTTTTGTAATGATTGCTCTGTAATAGGTTTAACTAAATAACCTGCAGCACTTAACTGTAAAGCATCAAAGGCATGCTCAGGGTGCGCTGTTATAAACACAACTGCAGGCGGTAGGGTTAAACTATTGAGCTCATTAGCAACTTGTAAACCATTCATACCGGGCATATCAACATCTAAAAAAATCAAATCGGGCGTTTGCTTTTTAGCAAGTGCTAAGGCTTCATTACCATTACTTGCCTCACCTTGCACAACTATACTTTTATCATGTGCTAACAAACGAATTAAGCGAGATCTCGCCAAAGGTTCGTCATCAACAATGAGTACATTCATACACTGCCCCCTATTAGTTTAGGAATAACGACCTTTACTCTAAACACATCATTTTTATTAGTAATTGTTAGTTGCGCTTTATTTTTATAGTAAATATTTAATCGCTGGCGAATATTTTCAAGCGCCATTCCGTTATTAGGCCTAGTTTGAGTATTAGAAATTGTTATAGGGTTAGAAACAATCATGGTTATATAGCCGGTAGTGATATGTAGCTCTACTTGTATTTCAGCACCATGCTCACTTGTTTCAACACCATGGCATACTGCATTTTCAATTAATGGCTGCAGGGTTAAGCAAGGAATACTCAATGCCGGCAGTGTATTGGGTATTTGCCAATCAACTCTTAAGCGATTACCAAACCGCCATGTTTCAAGTGCGATATATTGCTTGCTCAGCGTTATTTCATCTTCAAGAGATACATTTTTTCCCGAGTGCATTGCAGCCTGCGATAAGGCGGCTAAAGCTAAAATGGCTTGCTCTGCCGCATCTGCATCATGATGGGTAAGCTCTGCAGCAGTGTTTAAACTGTTATATAAAAAATGAGGACGTATTCTAGCTTGTAAGGCATCAAGTTCTGCACGAGAGAGTGCTTTAGTTTGTTGCTCTTTTTCAAAATGAATTAATAGAAACTGGACGAATAAAGCAGCCAGTAAAGCCACTATAATACAATTGCGAAGTGTGAAATAAATTAGGTTATTTGTATCATCTATATCAAAAGCAAAATGAGAAAATAAAATACTAAAAATACAGGTAGATAATAAAAAAGAGGCAAAAAATATACTTAACTGAAAAGTTTGAGTACGTTTTTGTAAAAAAGCTCTACAAAAATATAAAGAAGAGGTACCGAATAAAACAATTAAATGCATAAACAAGCTAATGATCCCAAGCCGAAGCCAAATATCTCCTTCTACATTGGGTGCAAAAGCTAAAACAATAGCAATAACTTGAGAAACAATAAGCGAAGCTAGTACGCCTCGCTCATTAAAAAGAGCCGAAAAAAGCAAACCATCATTTTGAAGTGACTTGCTCATAACGACTCTCCTTTAATCTAAATGTTTAATATATTTAAATTAACGTAGCTCTACAGGAACAGCAAAAACGATATTCTCTATCTCGCCCGGGTTTTCAACAACTTGCGTACCACCAAGTTCTTTTAATCGGCTTATAACTTGTTGTACGAGTACTTCTGGCGCAGATGCACCCGCAGTTACGCCTACAGCTTTAGAACCCGAAACCCATTGTTCTTGTACATCAGTTGCATCATCAATTAAATAAGCAACTGTGCCCATTTTATCTGCAAGTTCACGTAAGCGATTAGAGTTAGAGCTATTTTTAGCGCCAACAACTAATAGCACATCAACTTTATCAGCTAAGTCACGAACAGCGTCTTGACGATTTTGCGTTGCATAACAAATGTCATCTTTACGCGGTCCATCAATTGATGGAAACTTACTGCGTAGTGCATCAATAACATCTGCGGTGTCATCAACTGAGAGTGTTGTTTGGCTGCAATAAAAAAGATTTTCAGCATTTTTTACATTAAGCGCAACAACATCATCAACGGTTTCAACAAGATAAATGCCACCGGCTGAGTTATCATATTGTCCCATTGTTCCCTCTACTTCAGGGTGGCCATGGTGTCCAATTAAAATACACTCAATACCTTTACGACTCGCACGTGTAACTTCCATATGTACTTTAGTTACAAGCGGACACGTTGCATCAAATACTTTTAAATCACGGCGTTTAGCCTCAGAACGAACAGCTTGCGATACGCCATGTGCGCTAAAAATAACAATGCTGTCGTCAGGTACTTGATCAAGCTCTTCAACAAATACCGCACCACGACTTTTTAATCCATCAACCACATAGCGGTTATGTACTACTTCATGGCGCACATAAATTGGCTTTTCAAAAATATCTAGAGCGCGCTCAACAATACTAATAGCACGGTCAACACCAGCGCAAAAGCCGCGAGGATTAGCTAGTAATATTTCCATTAGCCTTCCACCTCAATAATATCAACTTCAAACGTTAAACGTTGGCCAGATAAAGGGTGATTAAAATCAATCGTTACCGACTCACCTTGCACTTCGCGAACTAAACCTGGAAGCTCAGTGCCATCAGGTTGAGTAAACGCAATAATTGCACCTACTTTGGCTGGTGTTTCTGGGCCAAACTTACTGCGGTCAACGTAGTAAATATTATCTGGATTTGGCTGACCAAAAGCATCTTCAGGTTCTAATTCAAACGTTTTACTTTCGCCTGCAGTTAAACCTAATAAACACTTTTCGAAGTTTGCCGTTAAGCTGCCATCGCCCATTGTTAATTTAGCAGGTTTGTTGTGCACCTTGGTAGAATCAGCGGCAGAGCCATCTTCTAATTTAATAGAAAAATGGAAAATAACGTGCGAGTTTTCACCAATTACAGCTTGGCTCATGCTTTATGCTCCTTCGGACTCTCGCCGGTAAAGGCGTCAAATAACAATAATGCTGCGCCAATACAAATAGCGCAATCAGCAATATTGAATACCGGAAAATGTGAGTCTTTATAAAATACGTGAATAAAGTCGATTACATAACCATACGCAATACGATCGTATAAATTACCAATAGCGCCTGCAAGTACCAGTGCATAAGCACCGCATAGTACTTTGTTTGTTGCAGGTAAGCGTTTTAGCCACCACACAAGTAAAGCACTAATAGCAATGGCAATCGCACTTAAAAACCAACGCTGCCAACCACCCGCTTCACTTAAAAAGCTATAAGCAGCACCATAGTTATGCACATAAGTAATACTAAAAACAGGGAGTAAGTTTATCGACTCTTGATAAGCCATAGTCCCTACAACAAGTGTTTTACTGGCAAAGTCTATTACTAATAGTAATAGACTCAACCAAAGCCACACTAAACCACTTTTTTGGGCTAGTTTGCTCACTAAGAATAACTCCTAAGCGAATTGACGCTTTTCGCCTTCGCCGTCAACATTACTTACACAACGGCCACAAATTTCAGGATGAGCAGGATTAACACCTACATCTTCACTGTAATGCCAACAACGCTCACATTTAGCAGCATCTGTTGCAGCAACACTAATGAACAAACCTTCAATTTCGGTAGCTTGTGTATCAGCTGGCTGACTATCAACTTCAGAAACGTTTACGGCAGATGTTAATAATACAAAACGCAGTTCATCACCAAGCGCATTTAATTTAGCGGCAAGCTCTTTACCCGTAAATAAATTAACCGTTGCTTGAAGCGTTGCACCAATGACTTCTTCTTTACGTGCAGCTTCTAATAAGCGGTTTACTTCGTCGCGTACTGTTAAAATCTCTAACCAGTCATCGTTACTAAATTGGCTATTTGTTGGCGCTTGTAAACCATCGTACCAAACAGATGTAAATACGTAGTCACTACGCTCACCCGGTAAAGCTTCCCAAATTTCTTGTGCGGTAAAGCTCATAATAGGTGCCATCCAACGCGTCATTGCTTCTGCAATATGATAAAGCGCAGTTTGACAAGAACGACGTGCATGGCTATCACTCTTAGCTGTATATTGACGATCTTTAATAACATCTAAATAGAACGAACCAAGCTCACCTGTACAGAAGTTCATTAGCTTTTGCGTTACTAATAGCATTTGGTAGCTATCGTATGCGGCTAAAATTTCGTCTTGCAACTGAGCAGCACGACCAACAATCCACTTATCAAGCTCAACCATGTCATCAATAGCCACTTGATCTGTTTTTGGATCAAAACCATTTAGGTTAGCTAGTAAGTAACGGCTCGTGTTACGAATACGGCGGTAGCGATCGGCAGAGCGCTTAAATATTTCATCCGACACAGTCATTTCTGCCGTGTAATCGGTAGAGGCAACCCATAAACGAAGAATATCGGCGCCTAGTTTATTCATCACATTTTGTGGTGAAATAACATTGCCTAGTGACTTAGACATTTTGCGGCCGTTTTCATCAACAGTAAAACCATGGGTCAATACTTGGCGGTATGGCGCATGACCATTAATAGCCACTGATGTCATCATTGATGACATAAACCAACCACGGTGTTGATCAGAACCTTCAAGGTATAAATCAGCTGGACCAACCAAGTCTTCACGTGCGTCTACAACACATGCGTGTGAAACGCCTGAGTCAAACCATACATCTAGCGTATCTTGCACTTTCATGTATTGCTTGGCATCTTCTTCACCAAGTAATGTAGCTGGTTCTAAATCGTACCATGCCTGAATACCTGATTTTTCAACTAACTGTGCCGCTTGCTCAATTAGCTCTTGAGTATTTGGATGAAGTGCACCGGTATCTTTATCAGCAAACAATGCAATTGGCACACCCCAAGTACGTTGGCGAGATATACACCAATCTGGGCGGCTTTCAACCATGTTTGAAATACGGCTTTCGCCCCACTCTGGCAACCACTGCGTGTTTTTAATTTCTTTTAAAGAATCTTGACGCAAGTTAGCCTGATCCATACTTACAAACCATTGTGGTGTAGCACGGAAAATAATGGGTGTTTTATGGCGCCAACAATGTGGGTAACTATGAGTTATAGCATGATGATGCATTAATGCACCGTGCTCTTTTAATACTTCAATTACGCTCGCATTTGCTTTAAATACATGCTGACCTGCAAAAAGTTCAGTATCTGGTAAATAAACACCATTAGCGCCAACAGGGTTAGCTACTTCAAGGTTGTAATTTAAACCAGCCACGAAATCTTCTTGACCATGCCCTGGTGCTGTATGTACAACACCGGTACCTGAGTCAGTCGTTACGTGTTCTGCAACAATCACGGGTACATCAAAATCATAAAAAGGATGGGCTACAGTTAAGTTTTCAAGTGCAGCACCTTTTACATAACCTAATACGTGAAAGTGATTAAAACCAAAGCGGTCCATTGCATCTTTAACAAGCTCAGAGCCTAAAATTAGACGTTGTTGTACGCCTTCATCTACCTGCACCAACGCATATTCTAAATCAGCATGCACAGCTACTGCGCGGTTTGCTGGAAGCGTCCACGGTGTTGTTGTCCAAATAACAGTACCAACACTGCCTTCACCCTTGTGACCATCAGCCAAATCAAATGCACTTACAACAGCATCTTGATCAACAAATGTAAAACGTACATCAATCGCTGGTGATTGCTTGTCTTGGTATTCAACTTCAGCTTCTGCTAATGCAGAACCACAATCTGTACACCAATGCACAGGCTTAGCACCTTTGTGCAAATGACCTTTTTCAATAATACGACCAAGTACACGAATTGCATTCGCTTCAAAGTCAAAGTTCATTGTTAAGTAAGGCTTATCCCAATCTGCAAATACGCCTAAACGTTTAAAATCAACTTTTTGACCTTCAACTTGTTTTTTAGCGTATGCACGGCATTTTTCACGAAACTCGCTTGCGGTTACTTTTACGCCCGGCTTGCCTACTTTTTTCTCAACCATTAACTCGATTGGTAAACCATGACAATCCCAACCTGGTACTAATGGTGAATCAAAGTCAGATAATGTTTTAGACTTAACAATAATGTCTTTTAATATTTTATTAACTGAGTGGCCTAAATGGATATCGCCATTTGCATACGGAGGGCCGTCATGCAAAATAAAGGTCTTTTTACCTTTCTTAGCGCTGCGAATTTGACCGTACAGGTCGTCTTCATACCATGCTTTAAGCATTTTTGGTTCACGTTGTGCCAAATTGCCACGCATTGGAAACGGTGTTTCCGGTAAGTTCAAAGTATGTTTATAGTCGCTCATTTATCCTACATTCCGTCTCTATCGGCTACCTGATTTAAACCAAAACACTGCTTAGCGGCAGCAACATCAGTTGCTATTTGCGCCGTTAATTGTGTTAATGTCTCGAATTTTTTTTCATTGCGAAGTTTTTTTATTAACTCCACATGCATAAATTGTCCGTAAATATCCTGTGCAAAATCAAAAAGGTGAACTTCTAATAATGCACGAGTTCCATTAAATGTCGGCTTATTACCTACATTTGCAACTCCAAAAATCTGTTTTCCTGCAATCGTTGCTTGCACTGCAAACACTCCGTTAACAGGACACACTTGGCGTTTTAGGGCAATATTTGCCGTTCTAAAACCGAGTTCACGTCCTCTTTTCCAGCCGTGTATAACACGCCCAGAAATAGCATAATCGTGACCAAGCATTATTTTAGCACTTGCTAAGTCACCAGATGCCAAAGCATCTCGTATTAAAGTGCTGCTTACTCTAGCATTTAATTGACGAAAACTCGCGGTGCTTTTTACGTCCATGCCCGCTTGCTTGCCCATGCTGGCAAGTAAGTCAAAGTTACCTTGGCGCTGCTTTCCAAACTTAAAATCATCGCCAACAGTGAGTGCTTTAACACCTAATTTTTTAATCAAAATATCATTAACAAATTGCTCAGCATGCATGTTTGCAAATTGCTGATTAAAGCTAATGCAAATAACTCGCTCAATACCTAAATCACGAAGCAAACGTAGCTTATCTCGTAAGCGCGTTAGCCGTGCTGGTGCATTGTTTTTAGCAAAAAATTCTTGTGGCTGGGGTTCAAATAGCATTACAGTGCTAGGCAAACTATGCGCTTTAGCATCACTAAGTAAGCCTTTTAATACTTCTGCGTGGCCTAAATGAACACCGTCAAAATTACCAATAGTTAACACACAACCAAAGTGGTGTGGGCGAATATTGTGTATACCTCTAATTAACTCCATGCCACCTAATGCCTTGTTTAGCGAGTTATTAATTACGGCTAAAAATTTATTAAAGCCGCAGAGTTGCCGATTATAATCTTTTTTTTAGTTTGATTCAGTAATTGCTACACTTTTTATCGTATTTAGTCTAACGCCCATCAAAAATAGCATTGCAAAGTAGCTGATACCTGCCAAAGCCACTAATACCATTAATAATATTACCTGCTGTGTAAAAGCCCATGTAGCCCAGTAATAGTAACTGCTCACAAACCATGTAACAGCTCCCATAACAATACTTGCTACAACACATTTTAGTGTAAAGCGCATACTCATTGATGAAAACTGATACACATTTTCTTTTTTAAGTTGCCTATACAGCAAAAACGCATTACAACTAGCCGATAGTGAAGTAGCGAGTGCTAAACCTAAATAACCAATGAAAGGAGCCAACATAATATTAAATACCATATTCAGTACTAAGGTGATAATACCAATACGCACCGGCGTTTTTGTGTCTTGACGAGCATAAAAGCCAGGAGCAAGTACTTTAATCAGCATAAAGCTTACAAGCCCTACTGAATATGCGACTACGCCTAAACTTACTGCTTTAACATGATCAACACTGTCTTCTTTAAACGCACCGTGGTCGAACAATACGGTGATAATAAGCGGGCTGATGATCATTAGACCTATCATTGCTGGTAGGCCTAAAAATATAACAAAACGCACTCCCCAGTCGAGGGTATGTTGAAAATCACTGCTTTTTTTACTGCTATGTAACTTAGAGAGCGCCGGTAAAATAACTGTCGCAATACCAATACCAAATAAGCCCAGCGGAAATTCAATTAAACGGTCTGAATAATAAAGCCATGCTATCGAGCCTGTCATCAGTAATGAAGCAATCATGGTATCAAGCAACAAATTAATTTGGCTAATAGATACGCCAAACAAAGCAGGGAGCATAAGTTTACGTACTTTTTTTACGTTTTCGTCTTGCCATGCCCAGCGCGGACGCGCCAACATTTTTGCACGGTATAAAAATGGAAGTTGAAACAATAGCTGTACAACGCCACCAATAAATACGCCAATTGCGAGAGAATAAGCCCCGACACTAAATTTATCATGTAAAAAAATTGCACATGTGATGATAGAAACATTGAGTAGAACTGGTGTAAATGCAGCAACAGCAAAGCGGTTATACACGTTCATTACCGCACCACTGAGCGCAACTAAGCTTACAAAAAACAAATATGGGAATGTAAATTTAAGTAATGAGCTTGCAAGCTCAAATTTTTCGGCATTAGGTCCGCCCTGCCACCAATCTATAAACCAACCAGTGCCAAACAATGCTGCAATAACGGGTGAAGCAACAACACCTATAATAGTGACAACCAGTAAAATGGTTCCTAATGTGCCTGCTGCTTGTGCAACAAAAAGCCTGACTTTGTCGTCGCCTTGCTGCTCTTTAATTTCACTCAGCACGGGTACAAATGCTTGTGCAAAGGCGCCTTCTGCAAATAAACGACGTAAAAAGTTAGGAATACGGTTAGCAAATAAAAAAACATCAGCCGCCGCACTTGCGCCTAATAAATTGGCAACGACCGCATCTCGAACGAGCCCTAAAATACGCGATATCATAGTCATACAACTAACAATCATACCGGAGCGAAATAAACCTTTTGACACCTTAAACCTACTCAAAAATCCTCAAGATAGGCGATTATGCCACAGTCTTTTTTATAAATCGCTTTAAAGCACTAGGCTGGGGGTCTGTGCTTTGTTACAATGTCGGTATTAACTGCTAAAGCGGCAAATTGATGCTCGTTATATGGTGCAGTTTTTCTTGGATTGTTAAATTTAAATTGACATCCATGATAGAAACAGGCATATTCCACGGCCTTTAATTTAAGCTTTATTTTAAGATTGTTAGGAGCAAACCTTGGCTAACATCAAGTCTGCAAAAAAACGCGCTATCACAAGCGAAAAAAACCGTCAGCACAACGCAAGCCGTCGTTCAATGATGCGCACTTACTTCAAAAAAGTAATTGTTGCTATTGAAGCGGGCGATAAAGAAGCTGCACAGCAAGCTTTTTCTGTTGCTACACCTATCCTAGACCGTTACGCAACTAAGGGTCTAATTCACAAAAACAAAGCAGCTCGTCATAAGAGCCGTATAGCAGCTAAGATTAAAGCTCTATAATTTGTTTTTGATAGAATATAAAAAACCGGCTTTTGCCGGTTTTTTTTTGTTTAAATTTTAAATGTACTTACTTTATTAGACATTTTCTAAATCTGGATAAAACTTCTTAAGCATTGCCGCTATTTTTTTAGGTGTAAATGGCTTGACTACAAACCCTTTAGCGCCTTTATCAATTGCATCCTTAACATTCTCAATACCTGAATGTGCAGATACCATAACCACATTTGTCTCTGGGCTTAATTCATTGATTTGTGCAATCAAATCTTTACCATCACCGTCTGGCAATTCAATGTCTAAAAAAATGATATTATAATTTGCAGCTTGGCACTCACTAATACATTGTGAGGCAGTAGATGCTTCCTTTACGTTATCTATCCCTAAGTGCATGAGCGTTTGGCTCAAAAAACTACGCACTGTGCTAACGTCATCTACAATTAAAATTGATAGCTGCGTATTCATCTTTATTCCTCGTAGGCTATAAGCTAACTTTAAGTTATCATAATAATTAGCTTAGTATATAAATTTACTCATTTAATTATAGAGACCTACGGAAAAAAGGCCAGATTTGCTTTATGTCTAAAACCCCAAATAAACAATCGTTGCTAGGTAAAGCACCGGCTAGAAAAAAAACAGCGCAAAAAAGAAAACCACAGCGTTCTACTCAGCGCCCTTCACCGGCAGAGTTAAATTCCAGTGCAAAGAATGATACAAGCCAAAAAACAACGCAAAAAAAAGGACTGTTTATATCACTCGCTGTCGTTGCTGTAATAATTTTAGCTTTTCCAAAACCTACCTTACTCACCTATAAAAAATTAGGGATGGTAAGTGAGAGTGTTTACTGGCCCGGATTCTTTGGCAAGGGGGCTACTTTAATTGATTCAAACCTACACCCCACCTATGATTCTAGCCGTGAGTCCCTTTATTTATGCAGTGACTTACAAAAACCGCAGAGCTGCCAAAAGTATCAAGTAATTGCTGATAATGGTTTATTTTCAGCAATCGGTAGCTACTTTTAGCATTAAAAAAACTAATCTGAAAATTTAAAATTACTTGGTTGAAAGGTGCGCAAAAGATCAACATAATGGCGCTCCTTTTTTCAACAACTGAACTATTGAAACGACCATGCTAAACGAGCTAGATTGGCTTTTAAATACTACACTACTTGCACTAGGTTTAGGTGCATTCTTTATTAACCAGATAACACTGCTGCGCGTTGCCGCCATTAGTGCGTGTGGTTTATTATTCTTATCATTTAGCTTAGATCTTATGTCGTCGAGTGTTATTTCAAATATGAGTTTAGTGTTGATCAATACTTTTTACTTGTTTAAAGTTTATACATTTGGGCAGTTTAATGTAACCCAAAGTTAACAACTTTTCCCTAGAATATTTAATAGCCCAGCATTGCTGGGCTTTTTTATTAATAATTCAAAAATATTAAAAAGCACTTTGAACCAAGGTGAAAATTAGAACTTCAAGCGACACGCCAACACTACTGTGAAAGTAGTGCTAGTGGGCTGCAAAAAAAATGATGCGAAGAAGCACGAAAACTGAGGAATACATAGTAAGTAAAGTTAGTCCGCTACTGTTAACTCGCTTTTGGTTTGTATTTTAGATGGATTATCTTCAGCGTTAGCCTGATTAAACCAAGCTGAAACACCTAGTATAATAATTGAAACAATAACTAGGCTTAATTTAACGCCACTTTGACTCGATTTCATAACACCCTCTTTATATTTTTATTAGTGAGAATACCTTTTACACTAATGAAAATTACAAATGTTAACAAGCTGTTTTTTAAACTAATTAGCTATCAGCTAATAACCTTTAGTTCTATCTACTGAATTATTGAGTGCTAAGCCCTTATTCAAACGTTCAATATTATCGGCTATTTGGTCTATAACACTATTTAAATCAGAAATCGCCGCGCAATGTGGTGTAAGCGTTATTTTGGGGCTCCCCCAGTAAGGGTGATTCGACGCTAAAGGTTCTTGATCAAATACGTCGAGTGTAGCTGCGCGTAAGCTATCGTTATTTAATGCACTTAGTAAGTCTTGTTCAACAACATGAGCACCACGTGCCACATTAATAACAACAGCATGTGAAGGTAGCTTAGCGAGCATTGAGTGATTAATAATGCCTGTCGTTGCTTGCGTAAGGGGCAATAGACATACAAGGTAGTCAACCTCAGGAAGCATACAATTAAGGCCTTCCTCGCCATAAAAAATTTCGACATTAGTCGCGCTTTTATTACTTTGCGCCCAAGCACTTACCTTAAAGCCATTATTTATAAGCTTTTGCGCGCATGCTTTACCTAATTCACCAAACCCAAGTATGCCGACATGTTTATTACTATGTGCCCGCTTTGGCTTCCATGTTTGCTGTGTTTGTTTAATGTAATACTCTTTTAAACGTAACTTTTGAGCTAACACATGTGTCAGTACATATTCCGCCATATCTTCAGCTAGTTGATTGTCAACAATGCGGACTACTTCAACACTTTCGTCGAGTAAGGTTAAATCGATACTGTCTACGCCAGCACCAAATGACGACACAGCCTTTAAGTTAGGTAGCTGTGGCCACATAGATTCTGGCGCTTTCCACGCAAGTACAAAATCCACATCATGTGCGTTTTTGCAATCAGGCCATTGCTCTATCAGCGTATTTGGTAACCGCTCTTGTAACTTCGTCATTAGTTTTGTGTTGTCACGCCCAGTAATAGCTACTAATACAGACATAAATTCTCCTAACAATACACTGTTTATAAGTTTGCACTTTAAAAAGTCACACTACTGCAAAGTAACTGTCACACCCTTTTTTTAATCTTACATGTATGGCGAATTGGCCAAACGGAATATGAGGTTAATATGATAAGTGTTGATAAAGTAATTGCTGCAAACTTACCACAACTAGAGAACTCTCCTAAAGTAAAAGGTTTAGTAAAAAAAGGTCTAGGCTACTTATTGCATGAACAGGAGTTTGTTGCTTTTGGTGATGCCTACCCTCACCTACAAGGATTAGAATTTGTTGAACAAGTGCTTGATGAACTCAATTTTGATACCCGCTATAAACCTAAGCAGATAGAGCACATTCCTAACGAGGGTAAACTTGTTATCGTTGCAAATCACCCTATTGGTTCATTAGATGCTCTAGCACTTATTAAAGTACTTTCAACTGTAAGACAAGATTTAAAAGTAGTGGCAAACCGCATGTTGATGTCGGTTACTCCAATGCACTCACTTTTACTCCCCGTAGATAACTTATCAGGCATGAGCAATAAACAAGAGCTTAGTAATATACAAAACCATTTAAAAGACGAAGGTGCATTACTTATATTTCCGGCAGGAGAAGTATCGCGATTAGGGCCAACAGGCATTAAAGACTGCAAATGGAATAGTGGTTTTTTACGTATGGCAAAAAAAGCTAACTGCCCTATCTTACCTATTTATATTAAAGCCAAAAATAGTCCACTTTTTTATGGCACATCAATGATTTATAAGCCGTTGGCAAGTTTGCTCTTAGTAACAGAAATGTTTAAGCAACGCCAAAAATCTTTAGAGTTTGAGATTGGTGCCTCTATCCCTCCTGAATCTTACTTAATAGAAAACCTTAAAGATAAAGAAGTTGTAAACCTTATTCGTAAACAACTTTATAGGCTTACAACAAAAAAAGCCCTACCGCTAAAAACACAAACACCCATCGCTATTCCCGAGTGCCGCAAGGAGCTAAAAAAAGCAATTGAGCAATGCCAGCTACTTGGTAAAACACAAGACGGTATGCATATTCATCTATACCAGTATGTAGGTAGCTCACCTATTTTTAGAGAGTTAGGGCGCCTGAGAGAAATCGCGTTTAGAGCGGTAGGTGAAGGTAGCGGTAAACGTCGTGATATAGATAAATACGATATGGATTACCAGCACCTTGTACTGTGGGACCCCATGCAACTAGAACTGGTAGGTGCTTATCGATTAGCCTGCGCACAAGAGATAATACAAAAGCACGGCCGCAAAGGTTTATATACTGATAGCTTATTTTCTTACACCGACGATATGGCCCCTTACCTACAACAAGGAATTGAGCTTGGTCGCAGCTTTGTGCAGCCTAAATATTGGGGACGTAAAAGCCTCGATTATTTATGGTATGGCATTGGCGCTTTTATCAAAAACTATCCACAGTACAGATACTTGTTTGGTGCTGTAAGTGTATCAAACGCTCTACCCGAGCAAGCAAAGGCCATGCTCGTTTATTATTATCAGCATTATTATAAAAGTGGCATTGAATTAGCTACGCCTAATAATGAGTTTAAGTTAACCGAGCTACAACTAACCCAGTGTAATACTCTTTTTAGCGGCAATGACGTGAAAGAAGATTTTGTAGAGCTAAAACATGTACTAGCTAATATAGGTGCTCAAGTCCCTACTTTATTTAAACAATACACTGAACTTTGCAAACCCGGTGGAGTGCAATTTTTAAGCTTTAGTATTGATCCCGATTTCAATAATTGTATTGATGGATTGGTATTGGTCGATCTTGAAAATGTAAAAGAAAATAAAGCCAAACGTTATTTACAATAACCAATAAAAAGTGAGTCCTTATATCTATAAAGTACTCTATTTATATTTAATTATTAATAAATACTTGCTCAAGTAAAGCTGTATAAATAGCTTCAATTTTAAGTAAATCACTAATAGATACATGTTCGTTAACTTGATGAATCGTATTGTTTCGTACACCACATTCAATGACTTGAGTATGGGGGCTGGCAAAAAATCGTCCATCTGATGTCCCCCCATCTGTACTTAGTAATGGGTGACTTGATGTGTTTTTATAAATAGCCTGCTCAATATGAGTAAGTAAACTCCATCCCGTATTATGGCTTGTGTAATAAGGCTCGCATGGGCGTTCCCACTCAATCGTAAAATGCTCAGCAAACTTGTTTAGGGTCTTCATTAATTGCGTTTTAACTGCTGCGCTACTGTAACCATGGCTATAACGTACATTAAATGTGATTTCACAATGACTTGGCACTAAATTATCGACCACATTATTTATGTTAATTCCAGTCACTTGCAGTGTGGTTTTTGAGCTAGCCACATCGAGTAACCAGGTCTGTTCACTCAAGCTATTTACTATTTTTGCAGCAATATGAGCAGCATTGAGTGTGTTTTGAGGATAAGCTACATGACCTGCCTTACCAGTAACTAAAATCCGAGCTGAAAGCGCACCACGACGGCCATTCTTAACGGTGTCACCAACTTGTGCCACACTTGTTGGCTCCCCCACAATACAGCCATCTAATATAACACCTTGCTTGGCAAGCTTATTAACTATTTCTTGAGTGCCATACTCAGCCTCTCCCTCTTCATCTGACGTGATAAGCCAGTAAAGAGTCCCTGCTTTAGCTGATTTACTATCAATTAATTTTTTTGTGGCACTCAACATAGCAGCAACACCACCTTTCATATCGGCTGCTCCTCTACCGTATATTGCATCATTTAGCACTCGCCCTTCAAAAGGAGGACTTAGCCAACCGCTACTTGTTGCTGGTACTACATCAATGTGCCCTGAAAAAGCAACACATGGGCCTTCTTTGAATTTTATGCAGGCAATTAAATTAGTTACACCATTTATAGTAAATTGCTCGCAACTTAAACCTAAATCCACCAATTTATCTGCAAGCCAATCAATTGCACCCGCTTGATTAGGGGTTACTGATTCAAAGCGAATTAGTGTTTGTAAGTGCTTTACAACTTCTTTTTGAATATCCGTTGTTTTTGATTTTTTTTCAAATGCTTCTAAAAACATGGTAAACACACTTTATTATTTAATGTGCCTTTATTAAAACGTGAGTTTATGACTAAGCGATGTCAGCCTTAATACATTCATATGACTGTTAATGGAATATATATGTCAATCGTTACAAAGACAGAACGACACTAAAATTAATCTAAATCAATAAAACAATTCACAAGGTTAAAATATTTTTTAAACTTTGATCTAGAACAGGTTTTCATTTTTATTGCTCGGTAATAATAGCGCCAATTAAACAGTAGTTCTTGGAGAACAACATGAAAACCCAAATTAGCATCGCATTATTAACCTCTTTATTAGCAATCTCTCCAGCTGCACACGCTAACTTTAGCGTAAATGTTGGCGCTATTAACGTAAATCCAGATAACAGTAGCTCAGCAATTAATGAGGCGCCGACACTGGGTCTTAAAGGTGATTCAGATACCCAACTAGGTATCACAGTAGATTATGCTTTTAACGATCAATGGGTGTTGGAACTGATAGCAGCAACACCGTTTTCACACGATGTGAATGGTGCAGGAGGCTTAGCTGGCAACAAAATTGCTGATATAAAACAACTTCCGCCGTCTTTAGTTGCGCAATATCACTTTTTAGATACCAGCTATGCGCTAAGACCTTTTATAGGCGTAGGCATAAACTACACTGCATTTTTTGATGAGCAACCTTCTCAAGCACTTAAAACGACGCTAGGAACAGACGATGTAGAAGTAAAGCTAGATGATTCGTTTGGCTTTATGGCTCAGGTAGGTGCTAACTATAAAATTGATAAAAACTGGGGTTTACACGCTATGGTATCAATTATGGATATTGATACCGATGCCACTGTTTATGCAAATGGTGCAAAAGCACTTACATCAACTGTTGAGCTTGACCCCGTTGTTGCTATGTTCGGTGTTAGATACAGCTTTTAAAGCATATATAAAATAGTACGTAGTTACCCAATTACAATGTGTGTTAAAAGGCCGAAAGGCCTTTTTTTCATTTGGAGAGTATTAATTACCTTGGTAAGTTACTTAACTTTTTCTGTTCTAGCATTTCTTTCCAGTGCATTACTTCACTTGGCAATATAGGTGTTTGCCCATCAAAACCAGCAACCTCAAGCATTTCTTCAATACTTATAATACCCTTTTTACTTTTAAATACACCGCGTACATAAGCAATAGCATGTAGGCCTCGTTCTGAGTGAAACTTTTGCTCAATATAAAAGTATTTATGATCCCAGCCCACTAACTTGGTGCTTATTGTATATCGCTGCATAGGTTTAATATCGCGGATATAAGTTATGGCCGTTGCGTTAACAATGGGAAACCAACGACGCTTCATTATTTGCTTTAATAAGCCAACTCGTTCTGTCATCCAAGTTCGAGATAAGTCCATCATCGCAAGGTAACGTGAGTTTGTTAAATGTAAATTAATGTCACAATCAGTAGGTAAAGCTTTGTAATCAATATCTACCGTATCAAGTAAATTTTGATATTGCTTGTTACGTTTAATTTTAAAAAACAATAATAAAAGTCGAATATATAAGTTCACAAAAAAGGTCTTACCAGTTAAATTTATTCGAGTGTAGCATAGCCTCTTGCGAAGACGAATATTCTACTTTAATCTTAAATCATTATTATAATAAAAAGATAACTCATGAAATCAAAACGAAAAATTATCACTGCGCTAGCTTTATTAATACCTAGTTATAGTGCGTTTGCCGACTTTTCATTACCAGGTAAAGGCTCTGTTACTTACCCTACCGGTGTAGTTAAAGAGTTTAAATTTGGTTTTGAATGGCAACAAAAAGCTGAAAAATTCATTATTGGCTCTAAAAGTTACAATATGGAGCAGATCCCTAGTTCTTATTCAGTTGCTATAACGCTTTCAAAAGATGACAGCCAAGTATGGGTGCAAGAATTTAATAATGGGTTTATTAAAGAATTTGAATGGCAAATTGGCGAACATAAGGTCACTTTAAAAAAGCAGCAATTTAGCGACCCGGTAAAAGGCGATTATGTTATTGAACTTAATGGCCGTAGCTATTTTTTCACTCGTAATAACGCCAGTATTGTAATGAACTTTAATGAAGAAGGTATTGAGACGATTGCAATTGATGGGGTTACAAAAAATATGGGGACTAAAAATTAGTCCCCACCTTTTAATGTCTTTATGTTAATTACACTTTTACTGTTTTTCGGTTAATACCGTAATCACGTAACTTGTTAGCTACAGCGGTGTGACTTAGGCCCAATCGCTTAGCCAACTGGCGTGAGCTTGGATAAGCTGGGTAGAGTTTACGAAGTAAGGTCGCTTCAAAACGTTTAACCGCTTGATCTAGTGAGCCTTCAAAATCAGACTCTAAATACCCTAAATCGTGAGTAAAAGTGGGTAACTGTAAATGCTCTACGCGAAGCTCGCTATCATCTAGTAACGACACTGCACGGTAAATTGCATTTTCAAGCTGGCGAACATTTCCTGGCCACGGATACTCTTGTAAAAAGCTCAAACACTCTTGTGATAAAACAGGAATTGCATGACCATTTTGTTGCGCATATTTTTGAATAAAATGCTCTGCAAGTGGTCCTACATCTGCTTTTCTATCTCTTAGTGGCGCTATTTCTAAAGTAAGCACGTTTATACGGTAATATAAGTCTTCTCTAAAAACCCCTTCTTGTACCATTGCAGGTAAGTCTTTTTGAGTAGCAGCAACAATACGTACATTTACTTTAACTTCGTTCTCATCGCCTACTTTTCTAAACGTACCATCTTGTAAAAAACGCAGTAACTTAGTTTGTAGTTGAGTCGACATTTCGCCAACTTCATCTAAAAATACAGTTCCACCATCGGCTTGCTCTAATACACCGCGCTTTGGCGCTGCATTTTCTTCGTACCCGGCATAACCAAATAATTCAGACTCAGCAACATCATCAGGAAGAGAAGCACACGACAGAGCAATAAAAGGTTTAACAGAACGATTAGATGCGTAATGGCACGCTCTAGCTAATAACTCTTTACCTGTTCCTGTTTCACCAGTAATCAAAATAGGGGCTTCTAGTTGCGCCATTTTTCGGGCTTCGCGCACAACTCGGCGCATTGCCGTACTAAAGTTATGAATAGTGGCAAAGCTTTCTTGCCCGTAACGTCTAAACGCACTGACTTGCTGCCCTAAGCGACTTTGCGATTTAATATTAATAACCGCACCAGCAAGTACATCACCTTCACTACCTTGAGGAACTGCAATTGGCAAAATGTCTGCAATAAAATCCTCACCAGCAACTTCAACGCGAGTAGTTTGTCCGAGTACTTCTTTACCTTCTAACCAGCGTGTAAAGTTAAAGCCTTTAAGCAGGTTATTAATATTTGCACCAATCACGTCTTTTTCAATTAGCTGTAAGTCTTTACATGCTGCATCATTACATAAACGTACCCAACCTTTGGCATCAATAGAGATAACACCATCAGGCAATGCACGTAGTAAAGTATTTAATTCGTTGTGTTCACGCTCAGATGGTAAAAATGCAGTGGTACGCACATCATGTACACCGTCGATTAAACGTATCGATGGCATAATTTTTTGGAATTGTTCAAATTCAATTTCGGGAAAACTAACGTACATACGACAATTTACAGAATCGACCTCAATTCCTTTTAAATCAACGCTGTAGTTAACTAATATATTAAGGATTTCTTGAGCAATACCAATTCGATCAGCACAGTGAATATCTAGACGCATACATCCTCAAAGAAGGAAAAACTATATTAGCCGAATAATACGCTAAGTCGCTTTGAGAAGGTAGTTTATTGTAAACATTTTTGGACAAAATAGCTTTTAAAGCCAAAGGGTGGGATGTAATTAAACGAAGAAAAACAGCACTGATATTTATAATTAACAATATCAATGCTGTTTATTAATTCTTATTATGAGACTACTTACCTTGTGGATAAGCTGACCAATCACCACCATCTAATTGTATAAATGGTCGTTGATTAACGTACATCATTATTGTGCCTTCATTTTCAGCAACTTTAGGTGCTTTAGGTAGGTTTTCAAGTAAATTAGCAACACTGCTATTCCCACCAAACACATCAGTTTGCAGCGTCTTACTTACCAGCTCTGAAAGCGCAAAGTAACTTGTTGAATCATCAACCACAATTTGCGAGTAATTTTGTACGTCTGGGCCTATAAACTTAATCGCTACAGGTACAGACACAATCGCAGGACTAGGGATTTCACGTAAACCTGCAAATTGTACCTTATCACCTTTTAAATTAGCGCCATGCTCAGGCACTATCATCAACATCACATTGCGGCCGCGCTTTTCTAATTTTTTTACAAACTGGTTAATATCAGCAAACAAATTTTTATGCCTGATTGGGTATGTCTCTTTACTATTCACCCTTGGTTGATTCTCTAGCTGATTACCGTCATGTAAACTTGTTGTGTTGTAGTACATTGCACAGGGTTTACAGTCCTCAGATTGCTCTAACCAACCATCCAGCACAGCTTCATCAGAGTAAATAGGGCTATTATCAAATCCTCGAAGCGCCACTGGCATTGAATCAATATTAAATGGTGGACTATCTAAGCCTCCGTACTTATTTATTAAGCCTTTAAACTCATCAAAATGTCCATCGTGATTCATCACAACGTTATTTTGATAACCTAGTTTCTCTAGGTTTTTAAATAAGTGACATTGTTCAGGTGCCTCTTTAAATAATGCTGTTTGACTAGTTTGCCCACAACTGGCGCGCAGTAACCTTACTGCAGCAGGCCCGCTGTATGAGGTAGCCGAGTTAAAGTCTGAAAACACCACATCAAAATCTTTATACATGTCAGTAACGCTTACGCCTATGGCATTTAAATCAGCAACAGCCATTGAGCATATGTTCAAAATGATAACATCAAACAGTTCACCATTTACCTGGCTTGGAAAGTGACTCATTAATAAGCTTTGTTGTCGATAAAAATCAGCTAGTTTTTGATCAGGAGATTGTGATGCCTGAGTGATCACTTGTGTTTGGGGATTACTTTGATTTTGTGTAACCGGCTCAGGATTAGCGACATTATTAACGAATTGTGTTTGAGAGCTATCTCCTTGCCACCCTACAACTAAAAGCCCAACAATAGTGACTGTTGTAAAACGTATCCATTGCGATGTGTACCAAAAACACACACTAATTACGAACAAAGCTAATAACATATCAATATTAATAACACGGCTTAATAACTCAATAAAGTAACCAAAACTAAAATCTTGAACGTTACCCGCTTGTTTAGTCAACCTGTTTATTGGTGGCAACCATGAGTCTTGGTAAAGTAATACAACTGCAAATACACCACCTAATAGATGTTTAACTTTTTCTATTAATGGTTTTTTAAATTTAATCGCAAGCAATGCAGCAAAAGCCGCATTGGTAAGTACGTTAAAATCAATTGCACCGTAATAAAACAGAGCAAACTTAACTAAAAAATAAAGGTTCCAAACCCCTAAACCTGATAATTTCACTTCTTATCCTTTTTTACTGTATTTGGTGTATAAGGCTCTAGTACTTCATGTTTAAAAGTAAGCTTATAATAATATTTTGTTATTTGAGATAAAATGTATTTGCCTAGTATACAAAGCACCGCACCAAGCACCATTGCAAGAAACACGGTAATTAAAAGCTGATTCATACTCATAAGTTATCTCTTAATTTCATTATAAAAGGCTTAGCATCTGGGCGGCTTTTGCTAGAAAATTCAGGTGTTTTAATATTTTCAGTAACGCTGTTTGCTATATCAGGTGCAAATTTATAGCTATCATTCTCAGCAAGTTTTTGTGAGAAATCTACAACACTCTTACCTTTATAAAAGCGTCTTAATTGTTTGCATTCTTGCTGGATGTAAAAATGATCAGAAATTACATTTTGCTGTACAAAAAAATCACTCGTTTTTAATTTAAACAAATGCTTAATCGCATTATCAACGTCATTCTCTCTACAAGCATGCAAATATAAATAAACTGTATTATCTGCAATACTAAATACATCACCTTCGCGTTTAATATGAAATAAATGCAAAGGGTGTATTGGGTCAATTCTTGGCAGTAGTTCTAACTTAACTAACACACCACTTACGCCTAAGTTGACAGCTGAATCACTATGAACTTCTACTTGTTTTGTAAACTCAATGAAAGGTAGGTAACCTTTCGAAAAAGTGTTCTCGGTGTATTTTAAAACATCTTCAACAGAGGGAGGTAAAGGTCTTGAAAACTGAAAACCTTGAATAGATTGAATTTGTGAGAGCAACCTAGAAGGCTCTGAAAAGCTATACAAGATAAGGTTTACACCCAAGGTTAAAAATAAACACTCATCTTGATGGCGAATAACACCATCTACATTTTGAATAACAAGTTTTAACCAGCGTCCACAGTTTTTTCTGAGCTCAAAACATTGCTTACCTAACTGTGCTAAATCTGTGTAGCGCGTAACTGCAAAAATTAATGTGGCTGCTTCTACTTTTGGACCTTTATTAAATAGGTCATTATTATCTTTCACACTTTTATAGTGCATTGGTAATTTAGTACCTTCAGGTACAGCACTTTTCACGAGCCAAACGTCGTCTTCATCGGAAAAGTCTGAACTTTTAGGTGCTTTGCTCTCGCTTATTATTCCCTTTTGAACAACAAACTGATTATTACTTAATAATAACGGGTAATGTTCACCAGCAATAACGCCCGTGCTATGGCGCCAATAATCATATTCAAGAACTCGCATTGCAGAATCATTATCAACAAAAACCAGTCCATCAAATACATTATTTAATCGTCTAATTAAAAAGCGGTAATTAGCAATATCAGGCCCAGATATTAAAAATAGTAATGTAGCCCCAGTACGACGGACAAAATCGTTGTACTCATTCATCATCAGTTTTAAGCTTTTTTCGCCAACACTGTTTAACTGTGTTGTATTAAAATGAACAAAAATAAGCGCTTCGTTTAGACGTTTATAAGCACTTATCTCTTTTATAATACCTGAATTGATTCGCTCAATTGAATAGTGTTGTGTTTCTGGGGCCAACGAAAAAGGATGTACTCGATTATGTTCATAAGCATAATTTAACGATGCAGAAAAAGAAGAATCAAAAAATGATTCAGCCTCTTGAGAAACTATATATATATCATTAGCCAAACTTTGGTTAATTGAATGTAACGCTAATTCGATTGCAAAATTGTCTAAAGGGGCTAAAACAGCATAACTTGAAGCCGATTTTAACTCTTTTGCAGCAGGCTCTAATCCCGTTATGTTAAAGTTATGCACTTAAAATGCCCTATAAAAAATACTTTTTTACTAGTTTTAACCGTTATTCTATATATAATAGCCAAATATTGTCCACTTTTAATCAAAATAATTAAAGTAACTGTAAAGGTAATGATGAATAGCTTAACGTCTAAAAACTCACAAACGTTAACATCGAGTGACATAGAAAACCTTGCGCTGCGCTTCGGTGGTAAGAGTGATGACTACATAGAAATTGTAAACAAACAGCAAAATAACAATACAATTAATAAGTATGCATTACTCAAAGAAATAAACAACGAACTAAATATGTAAGCTAGTTCAATTAACGATAGGTAAACATCCGTTGCAAAGAGTTTTCATTAAAGGTATCAAAGGCGGTTTAGGCAGTACCTCTGTGGTTGCAAACCTAGCGTGCGTGCTAAAAAAATCTGACGTTGATGTTATTGCTATCGACCTAGATGCAAAAAGCGACTTAGGTTTACATTTTGGTTTGCCGTGGAAATACACCAAAGGCTGGAGTAATGAAGCTAGTTTTGAAGATGCTCTTGCGCATTTTCACCAAGATAACGATGGCATTATATTTTTACCATTTGGTGATAGCGATGACACCAGCATCGATAAAATTACTAAAATAGTCAATAAATGCAAAAATCTAAATTATAGCGATGAAGCTTGGATACTTTTTGATTGCCCTTCACATATTAATCTTTCTTACTACCCATTAGAAAAAAACGATATTGTTATTGAACTAGTGAATTGTGACGCCATTTGTCACAGCTTAATTTATAGACGCCTGCAAAACCTTAAGAATTCAGATACAACTTGGAAGCATTATTTTTTAGTTAACCGCTATAACTCCGCATCAACGCTAGAGTTTGACTTATTTTCCCTATGGCAATCAACGCTTCCGCTTATGGCTCCGTTTTTTATCAACAGTGACGAAGTAATCAAAGAGTCAACCGCATACAGAAATGTAGCACTTAACTGCGCGCCTTATAGTGTCGCAAACGATGATTTTGAAACGCTAGCCGGTTGGCTAGTTAGTAAAGCGAACTTATAAAATGAGTATTACACTATTTTATCAGCGCCCTATTCACAGCACTTTATACTTGCTGCTGAGCATTTTATTTACTGATAAGTTAGTTCGGTATATTTTATTTAAGTTTCATAGCTACTTTAATCAACATAAAGTAAATGTAATTGAAGCTTTCTTAATGCCTTTTATTACACTTTTAAGCTCGCTATTTATAAATATTAAACAGCATAAAATCAGCTTTGAGTTTACCCTTTATGACTACTACCCTCATTTAAGGTTGCCTTACCGAACTTATATTTACTCAAATATATTACGCTTTGTTATACAAAGTATTTTTTTAGTGTTTTTTAAAAACCAGCTTAAACCGAGCTCTGTAAAAGAAGATGCAGTTAATTATTTTTACGATGGCGTTAGCTATCTTTTAAGGCAATTGCGTTGGTTTGATTTAAAGTTAGGTAAATTATTAAAGCGCCTACTATCAAAAAACAAGAAAGGCCCTAAAAAGAGTGCTTTTAAAGCAATGGCTGATGCACGTGTATGGCAAAATAAATTAGTTAAGTATGTAATTCTCGCATTTATTTTATTTTTACTAGCAATATTCATTACAATTCCTTTTAGTTTGGAAGCTCAAGCCGTTTTTATAAGCTTTATTTTATTAGTTGCGTATGCACTTAAGCGAGTAAAAGGCCAAATGGCAACTATTGTTATGATAACCCTGTCAGTAACTACGTCTTCTCGTTACTTATGGTGGCGCTACACTGAGACTTTAAATTGGGACGATCCACTAGCACTCGCACTAGGTGCAGGCTTATTACTTGCTGAAACTTATGCCTGGCTTGTACTTATTTTAGGCTTTTTCCAAACAGTTAATCCACTTGAGCGAAAACCAGTCCCTTTACCTAAAGACACTGACCTATGGCCAACTGTTGATGTATACATCCCAACTTATAACGAGCCGTTAAGCGTTGTAAGGCCGACTACTCTAGCTGCTCTGAGCATCGATTGGCCTGCAGACAAGTTAAATGTTTATATATTAGATGATGGAAAGCGCCCTGAGTTTAAAGATTTTGCAGCCGAGATTGGAGTGGGTTATTTAGCACGTGCGGATAACAATCATGCTAAAGCCGGTAATATGAATAGCGCTATGCGTTATACCGATGGCGAATATATCGCAATTTTTGATTGTGACCATGTCCCTGCTCGCTCGTTTTTACAAATGACAATGGGGCAGTTTTTAAAAGACAGTAAAGTGTGTTTAGTGCAAACACCTCATCACTTTTTCTCAGCCGATCCATTTGAGCGAAACCTTAACAACCACAGCCAAATCCCTAATGAGAACATGCTGTTTTATGGACTTATTCAAGACGGCAACGACATGTGGGATGCAACCTTCTTTTGTGGTTCTTGCGCTGTATTAAAACGAGCAGCACTTGATGATATTGGCGGCTTTGCGTTTGAAACAGTAACGGAAGATGCTCACACAGCACTTCGTATGCAGCGTGCTGGTTATAAAACAGCTTATATAAACATTCCACAAGCAGCAGGCCTTGCCACCGACAGTTTATCAGCGCATATAGGCCAACGTATTCGCTGGGCGCGTGGTATGGCGCAAATATTTAGACTTGATAACCCATTAATGGGCAAAGGTTTAAGCATTCCTCAACGATTATGCTATATAAACGCAATGCTGCACTTCCTTTCGGGTATTCCTCGTATTGTATTTTTAACAGCACCTTTAGCGCTAATATATTTTAATGCATACATAATTTATGCCCCATTTATAGCTATTTTCATCTATGTAGTGCCAACACTAATTCAAATAAAAGCGACTAACTCACGCATTCAAGGCAAGTATCGTTATTCCTTCTGGGGTGAAGTCTATGAGTCAGTACTTGCTTGGTACATATTAAAACCCACTACCGTTGCTTTATTTAATCCTAATAAAGGTAAATTTAACGTAACCGAAAAAGGTGGTTTAAATGATGAAGAACATTACGATTGGGGCATTTCTAAACCGTATTTAATTCTCTTACTTATTAACTTACTTGGAATAATAGTGGGTGTATTACGTCTGTTTTTAGGTGACTCAAGTCAGATTGGTGTACTTATAATAAGTATGGGTTGGGCTTTTTATAATATTATTATTTTAGGTGCTGCTGTTGCAGTTGCTGCTGAAGCACGCCAAGTGAGGCACTCGCATCGTATTAAGGCAAACTTTCCTGCCGGCGTTCGGTTAGCAAATGGTCATACTTTAAAAGTAAAAATAACAGATTATTCAGATAACGGTGTAGGCATAGAGACTGAACACGCACATTTATGCCGCGTTAACGATAAAATTGAATTATTAATGAGTCGCGGTAACAAGCAATTTTCGTTTACAACTTATGTATGTAATACCCGTAGAAAACAAATTGGCCTTACACTTAAAGATTTATCTCTCGAAAAACAGAGAGCGTTTATACAATGTACCTTCTCAAGAGCAGATGCTTGGTTAGATTGGCAAAATAACTTTAGACATGACCGTCCATCGTATAGCTTCAAAGAAGTGCAAAAAACCAGTTTACGGGGCTTTAGTAATTTACTATTTCATGCTCCAAGAGCGTTACAACCAATTATTAAGTTTATGACTAATACCGTCATTTACATAAATTCATTTACTCCAAAAAAACCGATAGTGCATAATAATCATGATTAAAAAGTTACTTAATACATTTCTAACATTGTTACTTATTAGTAGCGCATATAAAGTGCTCGCTATCGAGCCTATGCACGACAAAACTATGTTCGTAAATGGCTACCCTGAAAGCGCTCAGGTCTCTAGTTTACGTCTTAGTTTTGAAAAGTTAGGGTTCAACGACTATAAACTCGACGGTGTTAATAACAATTCTCGTGTCGATTTTACAAATAGAATCGACAAGTTAAGCACTAATTTAAAGCTTAACTTTTCGTACACTAACTCACCTTCATTACTGGCTAATGTATCGCATTTAAAAGTTTACTTTAACGATAACCTAGTCACTGTATTGCCTATTAATGAACAACTAAGTGTTGTAAAAAATACGGTAAGTCACAGCCTAGATCTAAATGCTAAATATATTCAAGACTACAACCAAATCCGCTTTGAGCTAGTCGGTTACTATGACTTACGATGCCAAGATTACTTTAGCCGCTCAATTTGGACTGAAATAAACAAATCTAGCCATATTACGCTTGATCAAAAACAGTTAGCAATTGATAGCCGTCTTGAGTATTTACCAGAACCATTTTTTGATACTAAAGATTACAATAAACTAAACTTACCTTTTGTATTTGCAAGCACACCTAATACGCAAGCTATAGAAGCCGCGGCAACTTTATCGAGTTGGTTTGGCGCTCAAGCTGATTGGCGTGGCGCTAACTTTCCTGTAACCGTAAATAAAACACCAGAACAACATAGTGTGGTGTTTATTACTAATGACTCAAAACCTGATTTTTTAAAAGATTATCCTGATGTCGAAAAACCTACAGTTGAGCTAATTTCAAGCCCAATCCACAGATACAATAAAATGTTGTTAATTTTAGGCCGTGATGAAAAAGATTTAAAAACAGCGGTCACTGGTTTGGTATTTGGTCATAAAATTATGACAGGCAGAAGTGCAAGCATCGAAGCAATTAATAAACTACCTCTGCGTAAAGCATACGATGCCCCGCGATGGCTTAGAAACGATCGTCCAGTCCACTTTGACGAGCTTATTGACTACCCAACTCAGTTACAAGCTGAAGGTCTTAACAACGGCCCTATAAAACTAAATGTCCGTTTTGCACCTGATTTATTCACTTGGCGTGAAAAAGGGATCCCGATAACTTTGCAATACCGTAATACTCCTGAGAGCGAAACCTTAAATTCGCGTTTAAATATGCTAATAAACCAAGAATTTATAAGTGGCTTCTTACTTGATAAAAAAGATACATCGTTAACAACCGCTAAAACGTTGCTGCCTTTAATTGCTAATACAGACACAACACAAAGCGCAGAAGATTTTTCATTGGAAGGTATTAATCTTGCCAATCGCAATGAACTAAACTTTGATTTTAGGTTTGCA
>LAZR01000373.1_pt1 | contig 39898 bp, 60 predicted proteins | sample 329461 | NCBI WGS metagenome assembly LAZR01 (sample SAMN03002196, study PRJNA259156) | marine sediment metagenome | biome: sea floor; feature: Hydrothermal impacted sediments; material: marine sediment; isolation source: Loki non-amplified sample from Loki's castle hydrothermal vent sediment ...
ATAATCTGCCACTTCTTTCAACGCTGTCTGTATCCGGGTGTGCTCTGTAAGGTTCCCGTTATACTCGCGGCATACTGCACTGATAACTCCTAGTGCTTCGTCAATCTTCATCTGTCTGTCTCCTTATTAAAAAATTATTTACCTAATGCTTTTAGATTCTTGCTGACTTTAGCTACTAGCAATGCAGCAGCGGAAGCCTTGGCTTGCTTCTCCAGTTCTTTAACTACCACTGCATGGAACTTGGGATCGGTCTCGATTTCCTGAACACGGATCATATCACGGGCACCCTGCTCTACATCCCAGCGATCAAACCCACCTATCTTATCGGTATGTGGCATAGTAGCCCCCGTAAATTAACTGGTCTTACCCCCGAAGTTTAAGGAGACTCAGGGGGCAGGGGCCAGTTATAGTTAAATTAAGCAAGCTGTGCTACGCGAATCCAGTCTACTGAAAGACTAAAATCAGTTGCATCGCCAGCCTTCAGAGCTATCACAGGATTGAATACCTTAGCTGTTGGGAAATCAGCGGCGGCAATGTCCGCAGCGGAGATCGCCGTACCAAGTGCAACGCCATCTGCATAACCCTGAATGGTTGTACCATTAAAGTACATGCCAAGAGTATTATACGTAGCGGCTACAGGTACCACGTAATCAGGATCGTGCTCATTCTGAGTCTGACCGGTCTCGTCATAAACGAAATCAATGACATCACCATCAGCTTCTTTTCGCTGGAAGCCGAGAGAACCTTCTGCCTGGAGGGTTGCACCGTCAGCTATTAGATCGCCAGCAAGTGCTGATGCCAGCATGAGCCCAACGAAGTTATTATTCGTAGTATCATCTACATTAAGTGGGGCCACTCTGATCTCGAACGCCCACTTTTTACCACCGGATACAGTGATAGGACATGGGAACATACACTCAGCACCCTGGTCATTAGTAGTTGTGAAGAATATCAACTCACCTATCGCGGATACACCTAATTTCATCTGCTCGGTAAGAGTTTTACCGGCAGCAGATGCGGCGTATGTTGCATCAATGAAGTTGTTGGCTGGGAACTCATTACCACGTTTGAAATCTGCTTCAAGTAGCGACCCGGCAAACGGATTTCTGCGAAGCTCTGCAAGAGGGAAGTTATCCCATATCGCGGCGGTAGGCAACGCTGTTACAGCCCTTGAATTAGCTGATACGATCTCAGCATTAAGTTCGGCGGGTCCGGTAAACGTAGCCTGAATTGACCCATTAGTGCTGGATCGGTCTATAGTCTGGATAGCTGTACCGATTCGTACAGAACCACTGGACTGGGCGATAAAGCTGCCAGCTACCAGATACAGCGGTGTAACATTGATCGTGGCGTTGGCACTGGAAAATACGTTTATGGCCTGACCTCTACGTGTTGGGACATAAATCTCGATTGAACGAGGACCAGTTACGCCACCGAAATCTTCAGTTACAGTACCAGCGTAGTTTTTGAGATTCGCAGCCGTTGGCTTTTCTACACGTACTGCACGTTCACCGTACTCATCAGCCGCTGTCTTGGCGATTATATTCTGATTGGTGTCAGCGGCTCGTACAGCGTCTACGTTATAGCATAGCTGATAGCCGGCTTTTAGTTCATCAGTTCCTTCAAAGAACACTCGCTTTGTATTAGTTTTTTCACTTTGTTTTGTTACTTGACTGCCCATTTTGTTTCTCCTAGAGGGGGTAGACCCCTGAATAGTAGATTAAGGGACGACCCACAATGGATCGTCCCCGGATACTCTTATTAAGACGTATGTGCTTTATGCAATACAAAACCGCATGTACGCCTGTTTAAACACAGGTTGTTATGTGATCCATCAAGGAACACTGTGAACGTTGTATGCTGTCCACGGTCCGTCATAGCTTCGCCCTCTTCCATCCAGTAACCTTCGTGAGTTACAGGTATGAACTTAGCGAAGTCAACAAAGTATAGTGGATCATTGTCAGCGTTCTCAAGCTGTGGTACAAAAATTACTGGTGCTCTGTTAAGGAACACTAAAGCGGCATCCACGGTAAGCATACCCATGGCCTCTTTACCCTTATGGTTATCGTCCTTCTGATCGGCGAGGTCCATCAAATCTGCTGCTACATTTGAGCTCGTATACCATCTTTTCTGTGCGGTCCTGGTATTAGCTGGGTCGTTTATGATGATCGGTGGTTTAAAATTAGTCAACATCGCCGCGATACGTGCCTGTTTTAGCATGGCGTTGTCGATCTTGGTATACGCAGCAGCATAGTTACGCCACTTAGCTTCAGTAGCTGCATCAACACCAGCAGCGACAGTAGCTGTGGTACCATCTTGGAATACGATAGTCGTACCAGCAAAACCGCTAACTGTGCCAGCATCTGTTTGGGTCTTAGTAAGCTGCGTAATGTAATATGGAACACCAAACGGATTGAGATCATCGGCAGCCTTGTTAGGTGTCTTCCATGCACGGCTCTCGATCAAGTTAGCCAAAGAGTTCAAGCCGTCTACTCTACGAGATTGAAGCAAGTCAATGAAGCCCTTAGCGTTGCCCTTGTTACGCAGAATTTCCTGTTTATCCCACGAGTAGTTAGTGCCGATACTGGTCCAGGGAACCGTGATCGTGCTCATCTGGTTGCCTACACTTGGTTCATCCGTATCGAACAGTCTACGGTAGCGTGCATTTCCTGTTTCATCGAACATGATCTTACGCTCGATCTGGGTACCGCCGTCTATCTTCATGCTCTCGTTATTATAGATACGAGTGAACTCAAAGTCCTGGTTATCCCACCCCACTTCAAACTCCTGATTCGGTAGATCAGGTAATGTGGTGTCAATTAAAAGTTGTAACTCGGAATTTTTAACTCCCATTTAATTTCCTCTTTCTTACTTGTAAAACTCAGGTTACTTGAATATCTTGTCAAGACGCTCTTGTGCTCTGCTTTCTATTTTAGCCTGAGTCTTTGGTTTGTCATCTTGTTCATCTTGTTTTCTAGCTTGTGAATCAGGCTTGAATGTTATGCCGGCCTCCCTCTTTTTCAGAGTGGCCTTTATACCAATCTCTACAGCCTTTTTCAAAAACTCACTTGACACAATCGAATGTGCAGCTTCCATAGCTTCAGCATTCGTTATGTCGTCACCTTGAAGAGCTTTACCAGCGGCGATCTGATCTGCTACTACCATGACTTTAGACCTGTTATCGAACTGGCCCCCAGTCAGGCTGTCCCAGTTGTTACCCTCGGACTTGCCGTAGAACTCTTCATAAAACTTGGTCTGGTCTGATGAGAAGAACCCTGAAATTTCAGATACCAAGGCTTCCTGTTCAGCTTTGCTAACTGGTGGTGCTTCACTCGCCTTCAGCTTTAACTCGGACAACTCTATTTTTAGGTCCTCGTTAGCCTGGGCTATGCTCTTGATTGTATCTACAATGGGGTCGTCCTTGTAGGCTTCTTCAAGCTTGCTAAAGTCCACTGTTGGTTTGTTATCAACAGGTTTCTCTTCAGACTTTACAGCAGGTGCCGGCTTATCCATAGATTTACGTCCAATCTCAGCGAACTTAACGTTGAGACTGTTAGTAGAGTCATGGATTCTACCAAGCGTTTTGAGCGTGAGCTCCGGGTTAGCTTTGAACTGTTCAGCTATATCCTTTTCAGTCCAACCTTGATTGATGGCAGTTCGGCGGTAGGCTTCGGGTACTATTACTTCAGTATCCTTTTCCTCAGCATCCTCTTTGTCATCAGTTTTATCAGGTTCTGGTTCAGCATCTACATCAGTGTCCTCTGCTGCTGGAGTCTCCGGGGGAGTATCAGTATCTTCCGATGCTGCCGGTTCATCCAGGGTAGGAGAGGGATCATCACCTAATGCGTCTAGCCGATCCTCGACCTTCTTTAATAGTTCATCTTCACTTTTCACTGTTTCTTCTGCGGCTGCGGCTCTGGCTGCGGCTGTGGGTGATTCTACATCAGTGGCAATTTCGTCTGCTGTCTTTGGCATTTCGGTCTCCTTTTAAAAACTCTGATTCACGTCGTACATTATACCATAATACTACACGAAAGTCAAGTACTTTTTATAATTTTACCTCTCCTTTTTTTCCTCTGCGTACATTTTACAAACCCAGTTTTCTCCAGATAATCATCGTGTTGCTTGAAGTTATCAAACTGAGGTCGCCCATCTTTATGTACCTTTATATCAGGGAACAGCTTATTATGCTCAGCAATCTGACTCGGGTGCATAGCAAGGCTATCAGAGATCAGGGGTTTACCATATCTATCACCTGATGAATATTTAGCCTCGGCTGCTAAATTTCTATCCAGGATAGCCTTGCATCCGCCGAATCCATTGCATCTTTCCAATTTATCATACTCAGACATGGGTTTAACAATATTCCGATGCAATCCGCACTCTGGGCATACGTAACAATACTCTGGCATATTTATCTCCTTAAACTGCTCTCGCTGATTGTGACTGAGCCGCCACTGCCTGGCGATCAGAGTTTCTATCCTGTACCGGGGTGGTAGTTTTAGGGCCACCTGGGAACTCACCATTCTGCTGCACGCCGGCTGCTTTGCCCTTACCCTGGTTCTGCGGACCAAGCATTACCTGAAGTTTCAATCGCTGCTGAAATTCAGGATCATCAAACATCGTTCTGATCCAATCACCAATGTCCATCTCTTCAGCCAGTCGTGTCAGATAATCCTGGACATTAAACGGTACACCAAGCTGTAACATCGACTGTGCAGCTATGGAAACTTGCGGTAAAATCTTCGTTGTGAACTCGATAACACGTCTTGCTCTAATATTCGGATCGAGCCTACGCATGGACTTCTGTACCAGTTTGAAACTATACTCTAGGAAATCACCCCTACGCTGTTCTGGTGTAAGAAATACCTGAACATCCTTTGCACCCGTTGGCCTATGGATAAGTGGCAGATTGATAAGCGGATCAGTATGCAGATACCAGGCGATTTTCTTGCTCACACCACTGGTGGTGTCATAGACCATATCAATAACATCGTTCATACTCACACCAGCATTGGCCTGGAGTATTTCTGCCTGAGTAGCAGTCTCTGCATCCGAACTTACACCGGCAAGCTGATCCGGGTTTCCCGCCATAAAGTTGAACCATACCTGTAATTGATTGGTCCACTGTATATTTTCGTTCCTTATACCACCATTGGATTTTACTTCTATGCCCTTCGGATCAGTCGATGCTATCATATCCCCATCGACGGCATCTTTGAAATCCTGGGCCTCGTCAGCATTTGCAGGGTTATAAAATGTTACATCCTTCTGTCTGTCACCCTGTTCAGAGTTCTTTACAAACATCCTGTTAGCCATTCTATGAAGATCGAATATTATACTAACCGGTGCCACTGGCAGTGGATTATTCGGGACTGGCTGCGTAAGGGACAGGAAATCATAAGGTCCCATATCCGGTCCGCCGTATTCAATATTCGCCAAAAACTTGGTGGATTTCTGCACAAACGGATCAGGCATCGTTATGATACTATTGGTGGGCTTAAACCATATCTGCACAACATCGACGTAATCGAATATATCGTGCATTACATTACCACTAAGGTGCTTTTTAGTCATATTCTCGACTCTCGCACCAGGCCCGGCGTTAGTAGAATCAGTGGTATTACTCACGGACTTAGGAAGCTTCATAACGAGATCATGGTCGTAGGAGTCACTATCCAGCAGGACCTGTCGCGGGACCCGTGATTTATCGCCGAGGAACGTGGACATATCAAAGCTCACAGCCAGCGGATCGAATGTGAAATTATCCAGGTCGACATGCTCAGAATATATCTGCCCAGGGTCGATGTCTACATCCTGGAATGAAAAACACTGCCCGGTGCTGCACATCCCCGTTTTCATTATACCGAACGCGAACATAGCATCTACGATCAGAGTACGCAATTCCTTGTGAATCTTGATATCACGCTGAACGGAATCCACGCCAAGACTGAGTAATTCGGCGTAATCAGCATTCTGAACGTTATCAGTGGTGATCCTGTTGGTAGGGGATCGCATGATAATCTGGGGAACGATGGCCCGTATCGCGTTGAATATGAGATTAATGGGCTCTTCACCCATGATTCCGTGGTTATTACGGTAATACTGGCCCACGTATTCCCTGATGAACAGTGCCCGGGCACGCCGATATGTGCGTAATCGCAAGAATCCCTGGCGTACTGCTTCCTGTAGCTTATCCGGGCTTATGTTTAGTGCCATATTCTACTCCGTAATATTAAATTCTGGTATTCACGCTATTTTTCGCCAGCATGTTTTATCCGGGCCCTCATATTCGTTCCCAGCCACACACCCAACCATTTCCTTGCCTTCTGTTTCAACAGGAAACTTCTTTTTGATTATGTCTTCGATCTCAGTGTATAATTGAAACTCCCTACGCTCCGAAAAATCAAGTGTCAATATCGTGTCTGTCTCTTTAATTGTTTGTCTGAAATCTCTTGCCATCTCAGTTCTCCTTAAACAAAACTATACGATTTTCTAAACGAGCTCTTGCTTTTCTTCTTATCTTTATCTCGTCGCTTTTTGCGACCACCTGCGGAGTTCTCCGGACAAGCCGGCTTATCGTGTTTCACACGCATCGTACCCTTTATACCTTCAAGACTTAAAGCATCAGCGATAACCCTATCACCGTGAGTCTTTTTAGCTACAGAGATTCCTCGTACAATGCTGCCGGACCCATGCCGCCGTCCTTATAATTTATGTAATATGTCGCTTCTGTAAGGGCTATTTCACTGTGGTTTATATACCCACCCTGTGACAAGATGGTGTTATACTGGCCAAGTAATAGAGGTTTAGTGCTGGAATTAGAGTGCCACCCGGGTTTCCTGGTCTTTTTAGCTACGACAGTTTTCTCATCCACATGCCTGTAATAATATGGATACCTCAGATTAGTTACGATCTCGCGGCTGAAGTTCAAACCCGGATCGCCATTCATCTCCCAGATAACAAATGGTATACGCTTAGGACAGGCCCCGCCTACCCATAGTGCGATAGCGACGGCGATCCTCGCGGCCTCGTGCGGCGGCGTGTTCGCGTCGGCCCATTCTCCTACCTTCTCCCCGGTTTCGTTGCATAAGATCGAGAATACGGTGTTGGACGCTCCCTGGCCCTTTGAGATGTCAATGCCTATCGTATAATGCTTGGTCTGGTCGAGCCGGCCATTTATCAGGTTTACCCAAAGTAACAGGGGGCCACCCACGGTACGGTGGGTTTTTATCTTGGACAGCCTACGTGATCGGATTATCTCCGGTATCTGAGCATTTGGTATCATACGATCAAATGCTACTTTCATCTTTATCTTAGGGGGCCTGGCGAACAAAGCTTTGTGATTCTCCACGATACGAACATCAAATACAGTCGATCCTGATTCAATATCGTTCATGTCGATCTCCTGAGCCATCTCTTTGGGAGATCGCCGCTTCTGCTCATTCTCGTACCACGGAGATGTTATGCTATACTCACCGGTTATATCGTTCTGAATTACTCGCCGTCCCACACCCTTCTCCGGATGTTCATACCATGGGAGCCTGATAACTTTGATCTGGCCACTAGCCAGCCACCTGCTGTATTCGGTACCCGCACCACATGGAGTAGAATTAACTATACGACAGGGGGTTACGTCGGCTGTTGCTGATCGTATAGCCTGGCCATTATCGACCTTTGCAAACTCATCCAACAATACAGCTTTACGCCTATCGCCTGATGCTGCGTTCGCTGTGGTGGCCTCGCCATCAATTACGCTCTTGTTAAGGGCATTTTTCATGTGCATCTTCTTGCGATGCTTCTCGCCTGGTCTGCATCCAGGGGGTACCATCCAGTCGGGTAGCCATTCATTGATGTAGTCATGTTTCTGGAACAGGGCCTTCATATTACCACGTAAATCAACATAATCTTCCACGCGAGATAGCTCAAGCAGCATAGTATCAGGGTAGAATAGCCATTGATGGTGGAAAGTACCAAGGTCGATCCATGATGCACCCATATCACGACTCTTCTTAAACCCTAGATCGTAACCTGAATTTATGGCATCCTCTATATTTAGGATGGACCCATCTTGAACTTCCCAGGTAATAAATGGCATGTTAGGCATCTTAGCCGGAACTGGAGAATTGGTAATCGGGTCCACATCGAACTGTCTAAACGTCCATACGAACGCATTAAACCAGAAAAGTATAGACGCAGAACACGCAGCCATCAGATCATTCTGTAGGATCGGGTCCTTCTCTGCTCGCTTTATGAGGTTTATACGCCATTCCAGATTTTCATCCAAACATTTAGGAACTTTCAGGCCAGTAACCGGATCGGTCCATATCTTTGGAACATCAGGGAATGGTTCACTCAGCGTCGGACGTAGCTGACTCAATTCGCTTTTTTGCTGCATCACTCATCTTCTCTGATAGTGGTCGTTCTTTATTATCTTTGTCTGCCGTGTTTACTCTGCCTTCTAATCGGTCGAATAACATGCTGATCGCCCATCGTTCCGGTTTGTATTCTACTTTCTTGTTCGTATCCTTGTCTACCTTCGTATATCCAAGAGCCTTGTCCCACACCATTGCGGCCAGAACCTGCTGTTTCGTTAGGGGGTTGCCCTCGTCATCGACAGAATGTGCCAGATGTGCCAGCCGTTTTAGCTCTGTGGTCAGGAGTTTCCCGGTTATTTCACCCTTACGGCTATTTTCCGGCTTATTCTCGGGCTTATCCGGTTTCTTACGCTTCGGTGGGACTCTAGGGGGTTTTTTATCAGGCATCAAATATCCACCCGGGCAACATCCACGCTGAACGACGAACTATTCAGGGTCGAGGCACAGATCAGGATTCTATCATATCCGCCGAGTTTCAGGATATACGATCCGATCCCATTTGCTGCATCGGAATTAGCTTTTCCTGCTTCTACGCCTAATCCGGTGGTCTCAGTTACGGTATCAACAAACAAATCCGTGGCCGAGGATTTCTGACCGGTGCCCACTACGGTCCCCAAAACTGCGAGTTTGCGGTAAAAACCACCGAAATTAGACCTATCCTTATCATCGCCGGTACGTATACCATAGATCAGGGGTACATCAGCGTCACCGTCCAGTGCTCCACGGAACCTGAGTTCGATTGCCGGAGTTCCCTTATCCACGTCAAATACCATAATACCCGTGGCGGTCAGAGCTTCAGCTACTGCCTGTGCCAGGGTCGTGGTACCCAGTGCTGCCTGAGATGTGGTAAGCGTCCCTTTTTCCTCAAATTTATACGATAATACTTCTCTGCGAGTGTATACTGCTGACGACATGTTATTTCTCCCGTGCTTGCTTAATGCGATTTTCTTTACAATATAACCGATATATCATCGGTGAGATTACTCGTACAAGTGACTCATCTTCTGCATCTACACCGCGAGCCTCGATCATTATGTGGCATAATTCATGAATCAGGCATTCAATCGGATTACGATTACTCTCTGCCATTCGTGCCAGGGGCACCCAGATTACCGCTTTTAGCGTATCGGTGGAATATTCTACTCTGGCGTGAGCATCTTCCCCGTTATCGTCTCCATCCAACTTTACTTCAGGTGGTGCTGCTATCGAAGTATCCAGCTTTATCAGCCAGTCTCGCAGTTGCATCTGATTCTGGCACCAGCGTATACAAGCCGTGAGTTGTTCCATCGTGGCTGGCTGGTACTTATATTCGATCATCGCCATCAATCAGCCTTCCTTAACATTCTTCGTGCCAGTTATAATCCCTCGGTGCCCCGTTATCCGGCAGCATCATCTCCAGCCATAGCCACCATAGCTGGTTCGTTTCATACAGCATTATCTGTACCCCGTCACGTGTCATTCGGGCCTCACTTCGCAGATTGTATTATACCATAAACAAGGAGCAAAGTCAAGGGGTTTCTCAGATTTATTCACTTTCCTAAATAGGAAATATAATAGGATATTCTGGATATATATTAGGGATGAGAGAATTTCACGTGTGCCGGACTGCTAGGATAGGGTGGTACCACCCCTCGACCACCACGGCCGGAGGGTACTACCCCCGGGTTCGGGTTTCGAGAATCTTGAACGTTGTGAGTATGTTTTGAGATCCGTACAAAACTCGTAAGCTTGCTTACGTGCTTAACGTAATAATAAAAATATAAAAGAATTATCGCACCATGTACCAATTATTGAGATATACTCTATATGTAGCAATGGTGCTACTGAAAGGGGTTTATAGTGAAAAACGTTTATGAGTACACCGAAACAATCAACTCAGCTATCCCAATGCGTCGCAACCGTCAACTGTTCAGCAGCAAAGTGAAAGCCAAAGGACATTTTCTTGATAAGTCTGGGATGCGTCTTGACCCTTTGGCTGATTCCAAAGTTTATCGTGAAGATAACATATGGTCAGTCACGATCGACAATACAACGTATGAATGGATCGTTGTTGATTTGTATTAAACCCTGTTTACCCGTCAAGGTGGTTATTAGCTGTTCGATTCAGTTAAGCGGGTATTGCGTAACTATGCTAACAGTAATCAGGTAAAATAATTAAAGGGGTTAGACAATGACAAAAGTTGATTTGATAGCGGTTATAACAAAGGCATACTTTCCCAAGAACTTTGATTATGACAATAACATGAAACAGGTTAAGCGGTTTACCAGTAAACAAAATCGCATGGTCAAGGCTGACCTGATAGACTTAGCTCGTACCGCCTGTGATGCGTTAGAACAAAGAGGGGAATAGTACACTTACACGCCGTCCCCTTACCCCCACGGGGGTTATCGGGTCGATATTTTAGGTTAAACATTAATTGGAACGTATAATCAGGAGATATATTATGAAAACTGGTAAAAAAAAATGTCCAGATTGTGATGCAACCATGATAATCGAATCCCATTCTGTATCAGTAGAATGTCAGGATATAGAATTAGACTTTCCCACGTGTAAAGAATGTGGTTATGTCGAATACGATACTAATTATTAGGCTAAAAACCCAGATGTTAAAATAGGGTAGCCGTTTTTAGGGCGTGCGTCCAATAAACAAGCAATACGACAAAAATGTAGCATTAATGGTCGAAAGTTACAAAATTGTAGCATAACTGATAGTTATTTGTTAAAGTTATGATAATATAAGCACAGCTAATAATAGACAGTAAAGGGGAAATAAAATGACGGCGTACCAAAAATTATTAAAGATACTCGAAATGTTAGGTAAAGAGGATAGTGTACTAAGTAAACTCACAGAAGATGAGTGTGTAGGGGTTATCTATACTCTAAGTTTGACTGTGGACGATGCAATAGCTGATGCATAGTATGCTTATGAGATACCCGTCCTAAAGGCGAAATGCTAAGGCGGGTATCTGATAAATATATTATAAAAGGAGAATTATTATGAAACACAGAATGTATAGAGTAAGGGAACATCGGGGAGAACCAATGGATTATGACGTACTATCGTCTGAGATAACCGCCGTGGCTGCTAAGAATAGCTGTGTACGTGCTGGGGATTACCGGAATACGTGGTGGGTTGATGTGCTGGAAGAGCTAGAACTGGATGGTACGCTGGATATAGGAGAAGTCGATACGATATGCTTAGAAGCAACAACACCGGATAAGGACACGTTCTATAACCAGCAGTACATAGAGGACGATCAATGTTAGTACAACAGATAGAATTGAGTAATGGCATGTTCACTACAGTTGACGCTGGAGATTTTAAATGGCTAAACCAATGGAAATGGTCATTTAATAAAGGATACGTAATAGGAGGCCATAGGCCAGAGGGTAAAAACTCTTCACCTGTATTAATGCACCGTGTTATAATGGATCCACCTAATGATAAATTTGTTGACCACACAAATCACGATACATTAGACAATAGGAGATGTAATTTAAGAGTATGTACTAAGGGGCAGAATCAGTTTAATAAGTTGCCACAAGGGGGAACTTCACGCTTTAAAGGGGTAAGCTGGAATGAGCAAACGAGTAAATACAAAGTACAAATACAGTTTCAGGATAAAAAGTATTACCCAGGATATTTCATAAACGAGATAGAAGCAGCTATAACCTACGATTTATGGGCTATTAAACTATTTGGTGAGTTTGCTCACTTAAATTTTCTAAACAAGGGCAGATAATGAACCACGCTAGGCGATCCATACAATTTCCGATAATAATAACCCCGTGTATACTGTGGACACCTTTGATGTTATGGGGATTAGACGTAATAATTGGACATAAGATATTCATATGGTACTGGATATTAAAAATAGGCTGTAAATTATAATTTAAGGAGAATAGTAAAATGACAGTAAAAGAATTAAAAGAGATTATAAATTTCTGCAACGAAAATATAGAGGTTTTTATCGCACTCACGGACGCAAGAGGTAACACGACCTATGAACCTGTGATACGCACTAATAGGACCATTGCCGGATTGTACTTTTACGGGGATACTAGCTTTACACTGGAATAAATCTCGATAACCAGTATCTTGGGGCGATTACTCACAACGTTGCTACTTACCACCTATATAAGAAAATTATAGCTTTCAACTTATAGAAAAAGATATATTAAAATCTGTACGCAGCGTAGAAGGTACATTATTTTTTGTTAGAGTCACACCTCGCACCTTATATAGGTAGTAAAATAGTATAAACAGAGCGTAGACTACTCACAAAACAGGTGGTATTATTATTACATATAGAATCCAGAGTTACCATAGATAGAGGATATTTAAGACGATCACGAACAAAGTTTAACAGGTTTCGTAAATAAGTACAAGTAGAAAGTGGTTTGAAAACCGGAATCTACGTGTAGTCTGAAATTTAGGAGATAAGGTATGCCCCAGAAAAGGATGAAATACGATCAATATTCAGCCCAGAATCAGGCCAAATGTGCTATAAAGAAAGCCGAGAAACTCAGAGTAACATCGCTCACAACAGCAGACAGTAGACCAGCAGACCTATACAAATTGGCCGAGTATATAAATGGTAAATGCACGCCCGAAGAGATTGAAAACCTCCGGAGCGTGTTAAAGATAACGACCCTGATTCCCGATGGTAGACTTTGCCCTTGGCTGGACTGTAAGTATCACTCGCCGAAGTTAAGCAGCAGACAGAGCTATCGTGTATCCTCCGAGATGATATGCCACCGATGCAAGGGAAACGAAGCGAACAGGAACCGAAAGAAACTTAAAGATAATTTTACGATGGAAAGAACACACTGATTTATTAACCGTATAGAGTTTAGAGATTTAATATAAAGGGAATAAAATCATGGAATGGAAATTGATTGAATGTGAAGATGTACCGTGTATTATTGATAATAGCGGAGTGTATACTGTTATTAACAGACTTATCGAGACTGAGTACGGTAAGGGTGCTGGTGTTACTTATAAGGGTATCAGGGTCGATATTATGTCATCGGCTGATAATCCACTGGTGAGTATACAAGGCGAAGCAAACGCTGTGCGTAAGTCCGTTATCACTTGGCTAATCTTGCACGCTGTGATGCCCGTATCGACGGAGCACGCATCGTATATCGGCTATGAAATAATGAGAGCACGAAGCGAAGCAAACTACGTTCAGGCGTAGGGAAAGACGGGGTAATTATGCCTAGTAAATGCCACAATAAGCATGCAGACGGTAATTGTGGTGATTGCATTATTTGCAAGGATCAGGAAAAATTCGATTCAGAAGCACGCAAAGCCACTGAACAGGAAAATCTTAAACCGGAAGAAGAAACGGAGTAGACGATGTTAAAACTGATAAAAATAACCGATAATGGCGGCAAAACAATGGATAGATACACTGCCTATTTCAAAGGCGATGGAGAGATCGACGGCGATTATACGCTGTGCATGTCGCATAATTGCAAGTCTCCGCAGGGAGTCTGCATGTCGGATACTACCAAACCAGATTGGATCGAGGCCGATGATGGCAAAGTTATGGTGTTCACAGATTGTCCTTACGATGTGCAGGTGGCAATAGTACAATTCAGGGACGGTGATGATAGTCTGAACAAGATGACGTTATAAAACAGGGGCTGGGTTAATCCGAATGAGAACTAAAGCTCAGCCCCTACCGACTATTAATTAGAATTTAATTTGAAGGGAATAAGATGAGTACTGGACTGAAAGTAGTATTGATATTGGTGTTAATGGCTATTGGTTTTTTATTCTTCAACATATGTTACGGATGGATGGTTTTGGTTTACCCGCCATTTGTGGCATTTCCTAAATGGGGATTCATAATACTCCTGTATGCGTTGGTTAAGTAAAATCTTCACTCGGCTGCACTCGTTCGTGGGTGTGGCCGTGTAAATGTTTTATTAATATAGATAAGGAGAAATCTGATTATGACGATTAGAAAGAGACAGGTAAACAGGATAGTCGACGAGCTAAAAGAGATACGCAGAATATCAACTATGGATTCTGCTGATTTCAGTAACAGCACTGATAAACCTATGGACTTACCAAAAGAACGTAAGGGTGTTACTGCTTACGTAAAGCGGTTAACGAGATTATGGCGGTGGACATGGTTAACAGAACCACTTGACAGGGCCATTGACCAGTTAGAGCATGAATTGAACCGTTGATGAACCTAATCGGAGCAACCTGTGGTCGTCTGAAAGTAACTAGACGGGCAAATGTATATTCCAAAAGACGGAAATGCCCATACTGGGAATGCGTTTGCGGATGTGGTGAAACCAAGATTATCCGAGGATCGAATATCACAGCCCGATCACAATTATCCTGCGGATGCCTAAAAGGGTACCACGATACGAAGCACGGTAAATCATACGCTGCCAGATCATTGGCCCTGTATTTTCTGCGGGATCATATCGAATCGACGCTGGAGTTTACAGATTCGATCCACGCTGATCGGTTAAGTTTCGATGTTTGCGAATTTGCCGCTGGATTCCCGGGCACTAGCACTGTAGACTATCCCGATATTTATGACCTGATCGCAGTTATGGGGGTGTTCAATCAGGAATTGGCTGATATGCACCATCAACTGTACGGATTATATCTACCTAAAGATATGAATTTTGAAATATATGGATTGGAGTATAAAGTATGAGCTTATTAAACAAAAAGCACGTTCGGAACTATATATTAGAGCGGGTAAAGAAAACCCGGCCCGGTTTTAACTGCACCCGTGTATCACCCGATGCGTTAACTGCCATAGAATATAAACTTACTGCGATGATAAACAAGATTGTTCACGCCCACCCGTCTAAAGGGCAAACTTTTCGTGATATATTATAAAATAATATCGAACATAAATCGAAGGGGAACGCAATGGAAGAGGCTATTAAAATATTAGAGAGCATGGGAATTATAGTGGAGATAACGAAATGAGCAAGAAAAAACGAATGTCGCGAAATTTTAGGATTAAAATTAGAATATTGCGAACATCTGCGTGATGAGGTCGTAATGTATAAATAGATAATATTAACTTTTTGTAACAAGGAGATTTAAAATGGACACAGAACAAAGGGCAGAAGCAAAAGTCAAGAAAACCCCGTTCCACTACATCGTAGTGGATAATGCGACCAATGAGATCATCGAAGAGGACACAATGCTCTTCGATTCACAGGCCGATGCTGATCGCTCGCTGCTGATCGCCATAGCCCGTGAGAATCTTGATCTGGATATGTCTGCCGTGGAAATCACAGCCAAGCCCTTTTGATTGGCTAATCCGCGAGAATGAATGGTCCGATAATTTCAAGATCGGCATTCCCAAGTGGATCACTAATTGTGTATCAGGGTATGATAGGGTTGTCAATGATTTTGGCGATTTTGATAACCTCAAGCTAGGTATGCAGCTTCATCAGCAGGTCGAGGATAAGTTCTTCGAGTACAACAAGATTAACGATGGCACCAGAGACCCAGATTTACTGAAGCGTATAGCTGGAGTGTTTGCTGAAGCTGAGCTTAAACCACCAGGCAAGAAGCCGTTTCCGAAGCTGGTCAACGAGTGTGTTGTCGAAAAGCACAACGGGGATATATTTATAGCCACGTGTGCTCATTGGAAACGTTGGGAGCATGATGGTTACGAGATTCTACTCTACAAGGGTAGTAGATTTTTTAAGGCCAGTAAGAATGTTGACCGTGAAGTATTGCGTGATAACTTGGTGATAAGGTTATTTGATCAGCATCGTCCAGGTGAGCGATACAATGATGCCCTTAAAAGGTGCGAGGATCATTTCAAGAGAGTCTGGCCCGACAAGGTACTTTATTGAGTCGCGTCCGTATAAATAAATAATCTTTCCTCGAACATCTGCTGATCGGGTACGTAGTATAGGTAACAGTAGCATGGTCGGACGCTTGGGATAGCAAGCGTTGATCGAACTGTATAAAGGACCGAGCGAATTTGCCAAGCATCCGCATAAGCCGTTGACGAGCACAAGTGCTCGGTCCAGTTTTTGAAAGTGAGATAACAGAATGAATAATGGACAACTTCAATACATGAACGGCGAACTCCAATCCCGTATCACCGACCTTGAGCAGCAGCTTGAAGCGGCGGAGAAAGAAACTAACCTGTGGAAGCTGCGTGTTGATGAAGCTGGTGATTATATCAACGATTACGAGGAGATTCAAGCCGACCTCGCCGCCAAGACAGATGCGTTGGAGAAGATAAAGCCTTATTTACTAGAATGCCAAAGCTGTTTTATAGCATATGCTAAAGAGGGGACACATCATGGCAGTCGAGATACCACCAAGTTTTGGGAGACTAAAGCAAAAGCAATAGGGCTTATAATAAAAGCCACCGCAGCCCTCGCCCCCTGTGAGACTTGCGGGGGAAGTGGATTTAAACCTAGAGAAAAGCATTGTTCATATAAATCAAGGCTATGTCATAAGATACATGATGGAATAACTTGTAAGCCCAACGGTGTGTGGTGTGAATATTACATTCATTCTGAACTTTGCCCCGCCTGCACAGATAAGGAGAATCAGTAGCTATGAGATTTTTACCAAATGTATTATCAGTCCACATAAACCTGCTGTGGTTTAAGATCGGCATCGAAACGCTGGTTTATTACCATCAGCTAAAGTACCTAACCCATCTGAAGTTTTACGTATCACTCTTCGGTATTGGGTTTTCATATAACATAGGGAGGCGTAAGTTAAATGACTAACAAACAATCTCCATCCAGGCATCTTAACACAGACAGATTTAACTCCAGGCCATCACAGGTCAGGCATAGAGAAGCTGATCTGCGTCATACTTTAAAGAAACTTCTGTTGGCCCCGCTGGTAGCATTATATATGCTGTTCCACAGGAATAAGCCCACGCCGAAACTTGTATCCCATCGGCTGGGTAAACAACGAAATCAGCCGTGTCCGTGTGGTAAGCATAAAACAGTAATAAAGCCCGTAGTTCGCCCAACGTTTGGCTATCTCAAGAGTGAGGTTACTATGGGGCCAGTAAGCGTACCTGTTAAGTATAAAAAATGCTGCTGGAATAGTGACTATGAGGTAGCTGTGTAATGAACTGTGGCCTCGATAAATGCCCAGTAGAAAGTGTAACCCTGATTAAGCTAACCAAGGGTAAGTACACCATAATAGATACAGCCGACTGCTGGCTGTTCAAGTATAAGTGGAACGTCACAGGAGTAGGAAGGTATCTATATGCAGCCAGGGGCAACCTGCAAGATAATGGCAAGAGAAGGTTAGAACTTATGCACCGTAAGATCATGGATGCACCCAAGGGTATGGTAGTAGATCATATAAATCACAACACGCTTGATAATAGACGAGCCAATATGAGAGTGTGCACCAATAGTCAGAACAGTTGCAACAGCTTACCCGTTGAAGGGTCGTCTAAGTATAAGGGTGTGCACTGGAGTGAGTATCAGGAAAGATGGGTAGCCCAGATAAAGTTAGATTACAAATACCACAACGTGGGAGTTTTCAAAGACGAAATTAAAGCAGCTGAGGCTTACGATGAGAAGGCCATTGAATTATTCGGAGAATTTGCGTATCTAAACTTTAGCAGGGAGAAATGTAATGTCAGATAATAAAGGTGAGAATCCTAAAGAAGCGTGTGGATTAGCTAAGAATCCGCATTGCTGCGTATCACAGGCTGTGATGGCCGAGGTAGGACTCGGGATGTTCGAGGGTGCACGTAAGTATGGCCGGTATAATTACCGAGTAACGAAGATCACAGCATCTATATACTATGATGCTTGCCGTCGTCATTTGGATATGTGGTGGGAAGGTGAGGACATCGACCCTGATAGTGGTGTGCACCACATCTCAAAGGCTATCGCGTGTCTTACAGTCCTACGTGATGGTCAGATTCAGGGTATGACTTACGATGATCGTCCACCGAAAACTCCACCCGAGTTTTGGGAGAATATAAAGAAGATCACGGGTGAGATTATAGCACGCCACCCGGAACCGAAGGAACCGTTTACGGAATTGAACAAGAAAGCAGAACAGGAGGCCAATAAAAAGTGAATAAAATAACAGCATATATGTCTCATCACATCCGAGGCCCGGAAGGTGACAAGGCCACGATGGAAACTATCGAGGCTAACAACAAGGCTGCCCGATTAATGGGAGCTAAGATCAGAGAACTAATACCAGAACTTGACCTGTACGTGCCGGGAGATCAGGACCAAGTAATTATGTATCTGTGTAAGAAGGGGTATGTAACTACCGAGCAGATACTCGAAGCCGACTGTGTTATCATAAGCCAGTGTAAGTTTATGATAGTTTTTAATAGATATGATAGTATCAGCGGTGGTATGCAGACCGAAGTGGATCACTGCATGTATAATTGTATCCCGTTTATCTATATCACTGATCTTAACGAGCGTGAGCTTGCAGGTCTTAGAGATTTAGTTAAACATTTTCAGGAGATTGCCAATGTCACTATCACATCAGACTAAAAATAATATACTACGATCCCTACGGAGTGGGCTCAACCACCAGCAGACCTGTGAATTGGTTGGCATTTCCAGGAATACTGTCGTAAAGTTGCTGAAAACTCGTAAGCGTGTAATGTCAATCACTGACATACATGGTGGTCACGTTGCAGGGCTGACTCCACCCGATTATCAGAAGTATAACATTGGCATGAAGAAGTTTGAGGACCAGCAACACGAGGCATGGGCTTGGTACGATAGAGTGTGCAAGATATTGAAGCCCAATGTACTCTTCGTTACTGGTGACATGACAGAAGGCAAAGGTAAACGATCTGGTGGATCAGAGCTTATCACTACTCTGTGGGAAAAGCAGTGTGACATAGCTTACCAGGTTATAAAAACTACCGGTGCCAAAGAGATCGTGGCTGTCTACGGTACGCCATGTCATACCGGCGATGAGGATGACTATGAGAACTTCATAATTGGCAGACTCAAATCAGATGGCATTCGATGCAGGATAAGTGGACATGAATTTCCACGTGTGCATCAGATACAGTTCGATCTTAAACATAAGATCGGGAGTTCGGCGATACCACACGGCAGGGCTACTGCTATAATGAAATCAAAGCTGTGGAATATCATGTGGGCCGAAAGAAATCAACAACCTGATAGTGACGTGCTGCTTCGTGGTCACGTGCATTATTTCAATTACGTGGGGAACTCACGGTGGCTTGGCATCGTCCAGCCGGCACTTCAAGGCTGGGGTAGCAAGTATGGAATACGACAATGTGAGGGCATCGTAGACTTTGGACTGATCTGGTTTGACGTGTATGACGGTGACACACTCGATACTTTGCAGTGGCATTATGAGATACCACAGCTTGAATCTCACAAGGTTAAGATTGCACAGCTATAATGTGCGGCAAAGGTGATGACTACAGAAAAGTAGACAGGAGTAAGTACGATAAAAATGCTAATAGAATTTTTGGCGAACAAAAGTTAAACATCTGGCGTAGAGATGATAACGGTAATTTAATAGACGAAGAAGATAAAGGAGAATCGAAGTGAGAATCGGCGAGTTAATAGATCATCTTAGCGACTGGGACCAAGAGGCCGAAGTTAAAATAAGCGGCGAAGGTACGGTCATAACATTGGAACCAGGAAGGCGTAATCAGGTCGTGCTTACCGGTGAGGAAGAGAGCATGTATAATGCCGAATAGAAAAAAATACAATAAACTAAAGCTCGGTAACAAGGATGCCCGTGCAGAATTGCAACCGATCAGTATCAGGTTGAAAAAAGTGTTCTGGGATGCCCGGAATTTGGTTACTCAGCACGATCACAGGCACGTAGAGAAATTCCGTGATGTGTCTGAGTGGATACCGGGTACTGACAACGAACACCGGCTTCCGTTCTTGTTTAAGAAAGACGTAAAGCGGAACCACGCTACGCTCGTCAGTAAGAAATTTCCTTGCTCGATATGTGGTGGTACTGAAGAGTGTGTATACTTTGAGAGAAGCACCAGGGAGCGAACCGTGATTTTATGCTCTGACACACCGGGACCGAGCGATGCAGAGGTACCAGGGTTTGTTAAGTTTATGAGCATGTATACGCTCTATCAGGGGGGTCCACTTGCCGAAGAGGAAACGTTTGAGTCACTCCCGATTTCCAAGGACAGGGACAAGATCAGATGCCTATTTGCTATCCTCAGTTTCCTGATCCAGCAGTGGTGGATTGTGCAGGATAAAGGACCTGACTGCATCGAACGTGTCGTCACCGAGATACAGCTTGACAGACTCGAACGGATGGTAGCACTGGGTATGAAAAAGTACGAGATTGCCGGGCATATTAAGATCGGTTACTGGTTGAGGGAGGTTAAGTGAGTAGAGCTAGTAAAAAGAAGGTACACTACAAGCACGCGGGTACTCTACGCATGGGAATATGTGGTAGGATGGTGGACATATTGTTCGTATCCTCTGTTAAGTCTCAGATTTCCTGTAAGGATTGTCTAAAGGCCCTGAAACGGGGGGTCTATAAAAACCAGAATCGACAGAAAAGTAGATAATATGAACTGGCAGAACGTACTACATAGAATAGGCTACCCGGGTACAGCATTGGTGCTGGATTTCGAGACATTCTTCGACGTGGGATACACGCTCAAGACTATGCCTGTAATAGAGTTTTTATCCGATGAGCGTTTTGAGTTCACAGGTCTGGGTGACTTTACTATGAAGCATCCGTTCGACGACCCGATTAACGCTGGATTCTCACCACCTGATAAGATACAGTACAAGCTTGATTACTTCCAGGAAGAGTACGGCGAAGAGTTCGAGGACTGCACCTTAGTGGGTGCAAATTTACCATTCGATGCCATGATCCTGGCTATGAAGTTTGGAATATACCCACGATATACCATCGACATCCTCGATCTCGCCAGATACTTCGATCCGAAGCAACTGGTATCAGTAGCCGAGCAGGCTAAACGTGCTGGCATGGAACCGAAGGGTGACACTAACGCGTTTAAAGGTTTACATTGGGAGGATATGACGTATGAACAAAAAATTGCCATGTTTAAATACTGTCGGCACGACATCTACCTCGAAGCAGAATTGTTCAAAACTGAGTTGCCAAGACTTACCAATCCCAAGGTTGAGCTATACCTGGCCCACCACACTCTGGAGTTGTTTTCTAAACCCAGGCTTGCCTTTGACTTTCCCCTCGCTCGTGAGCTCCATTATGGCATGACCAAAGAAAAAAACATTGTACTTGCCAAGACGAGCTATACTCAGAAAGAACTCAGCGGGACCATTAGTTTCGCCCAGATACTTACAGACAACCTACCCGAGGGCGAGGTCCCGCTGAAGTTCGGCAAACCTACCAAGAATCTGATACCTATTACTGGTGAGCATAAGATTATAGCATGTGCTGCTGACGATGAGGGTCGTAAGTTTCTAATGGAACATCCTGATGAGAATATCAGGAATATAATCGAAGCAAAGATCGGGATAACATCCTGGCCTAAGTGGGCTAAACGTGTCAAGCGTATGGCTATGATGGCTAAAGCTTTCGACGGTAAGTTTCCCGTGCCGCTTCGATATTGCGGGGCCCATACGAAACGATGGACTGGTACTGGTAAGGTTAATCCGCTGAATCTCGGTGGTGCCGGACGTGCAGGATCAGGTACGCATCCGTTGTTATCACAGGTTAGACACTTGCTATTGGCACCTGAAGGTTTCGTACTCGGAATTGTTGATGCTGCACAGATCGAGTGTCGATTGCTGGCATGGTTTGCTGGTGAAACTCAGTTATTAGAAGGATTCGCCGAGAGTGATAAAGATACAGAGTATGGAACTCCCGACGTATACAGTAAATTAGCCATGGACCTGTTCGGAGGGATAATCTATAAGGCTGATAAAGATAGGGAAACCCCAGAGGATTACAAGCAGTTAGTAATCAGGCGTGGCTTTGGTAAAGACGGCATTCTCGGATGTGGCTACAGTCTCGGTGCTGACACGTTCTTCGATAGGTGTTATTCTAATCCCGTTCTTCGTCCTATGTTCGATGACGGAACCTTTACACGTGCATTTATAGAACGATTGATTAAGACGTACCGTACCAAGTATACCCAGATTGTAAAACTCTGGGGTGATTTGGAGAGAGCCTACAAATTTGTAACGCGGTATAAAAATGAACCAGTAGAATTAAACCGGGGCCTGAAGTTCTTTGCCGAAGGCCACACCACTGTGATCGAGCTACCATCAGGCAGTAGATTATATTATCCTCATGCCAGCGTATCAGGTACCGGAAAGTGGAGTGATGCTGGTTACGAGCATGGTAAAGTTTACGGTGGTATGCTGGCAGAAAATATTATGCAGAGTGTATCACGTGAACATCTCATCGGTGTGATAATGGAATGCGAGTCACTACTGCATCACGTGGTTCTGCATACTTATGATGAGGTATGTTGTCTAATAGACGAGGGTAACGAGAAACGTGCTATGAAAAGTATTATTGCTGCAATGTGCAGAGTTCCGAAGTGGGCAGACGGTGATCTCCCACTTGGGTACGACAGTTTTACGAGTAAATGTTTTAGGAAATAATTTTAAGGAGACCACGTATGCCAATAGAGATAGGCAATAATTTAGCATTCACCATCTGTATGATAGTCGTAGCTTTAGCAGCAATATCGTTTTTCTGGGGTGGTGGCAAACCATAACTAAACGTAAGACTAAAGCAATGAAGTACCATGAGCTATTCGATGCGTTCAAAGAAGCAACTGGTACACCTAAGACGGGCAGGAAAGATGACAGCATAGGTACTAAGCCGACGATACCATGCCCTGATGTGCCGGAGAGTGTGGTCCTAAAGAATTGCCTGGAGTGGCTACATAAAAGGGGCATCGTATGTGATAGGAATAATACCGGACTGATTGACGTGCGGGGCGGTAAAATGTTATTTGGCATCAAAGGTGCCGGCGATATTGTAGGGTGCCTTCCGAGTGGCCGTCACTTCGAGATCGAGGTAAAGCGTGGACGTGGTGGATCGCTGAGCAGTGGGCAGCAGAAAAGAAAAAGAAAGATTATGTCGAACAACGGAGTGTATTTGATCGTACATAGTGTAGGAGAGTTAGAAAAATTGTTAATGTCAATATTGAAAAGGAGATAATCAGGTGCTCACCACTAAGGACAAGCTGGAAAAAGAAGTTACTATTGGTGACATGGTGTGGTTAGAGACCAAGCTTGACATCTTTAAGGGTGGCTGCAACTACTACGCTGATATAGTAGAGGTTGATAGTGAACTAAAGTGTAGCGTAGAGGGTGTTATCTATGACTTTACACCCGATGAGATTGAACTTTTAACAGATTAAGGAGATAATATGGAACGTCCAGTAAGGTTATGCACAAAAGATGGACGCAAGGTTGGTAATGCCTTCTGCATAACATGGGTGGCCCGTAAGCCTTTGAAATACGAGGTCGAGACAGACTTTGGTAACACGCTGATGGTTACTGAGGAGGAGATGCTAGAATTGTGGCGGATCATGAACGACGAGCCGCTTATAACCTATGACCAATGGAAGAATAGCAAGGAGACGAAGCAATGACACAGAATAAACGAGATCACTGGAAACTGTCAGCATCCTGGCTCAAGGCTTTGAAGTCTTGCCCGATGAGATGCTACTACAGCTACATCAAAGGTATACGTCCGATAGAAGAGACCGAAGCTTTGCGTATGGGAACGAATTGGCATGAGCTACTCGAAGTTTACAGCTTGAATAACGATCTCGATGAGGCTGTCGATGCCCTCAACGTAGCATACGAAAACAAGCCGATGTCCAAGACACTGGAAGAGTGGGCTGCTGAACGTGCTAAGCTGGCGTACAGTTTATCAGGTTACATCTGGAACTACTCAGATGTGGATATGGAAGTCGTAGCCCGTGAGATTCCATTCTCTCTGAAGATTATCAACCCTGATACTGGTGCTACCCTGCCCAACGTAGAGATCGTGGGTAAGATAGATAAAATCGTAAAGGTAGATGGCAAGTTTATGATCTGCGAGCACAAGTCCACGAGTAAAGATGTCAGTGATAGCTCACAGATGTGGGCACACTTACGACTCGACACGCAGACCACATTGTATCAGTATGCCGCGATGCAGTTGAAGATGTCCGGCGAGCTCGAGCAGTTCGGCATCGGCAAGGATGCTGAGCTAAGTGGTGGACTCTACGATGTATGGCGTAAACCTACGATCAGTCCTAAGATGCTGACTCAGGGTGATAGTAAGAAGTTCTTGGAAGATGGCATGTATATGGGTCAGGAGTTTTTTTCCGTACGTATTAAAGATGAGATCAGCGTGGATAGTACACTCGTCGAGTATAAACCTGGAGCTAAAGAGGGTACCTTCGCCATCCGCGAGACTGCCGAGATGTACGGTGCCCGGTTGCTGCATGACATCACAGAACGACCAGAGCATTACTTCGCACGTAAGCCGCTGAATAGAAGCGTCGCTGATATGAAACGGCTGGAGCGTGAACTGTATAGCATCTACCAGAATGCCAGGACCATGAATAAGAACGACTCGTGGTATACCTGCGAAGATCAGTGCGAGGCAACGTTCCACTGCTCGTATATTCCGATCTGTTATAATAATGTTAACGTGGATGAATATCTGCCAGAAGGGTTTAAGAATATCAAAGAGGAAAAGAAAGATGCAGAAAGTAAAGCTTGATAACAATGGTGATATAGTTGATACCAGTAATGAGCGTATCATCCTTTGTTGTAACGGAACTGGAGCATTCTGTAACACGGACTGTGCAGCATACAGCGAGGGTACCAGAGTTATAGATAATGAGGGTACACGTGCTAAAATAGCAAACTGTAACGCGTTCAAATTTACGATAGGAGAACTACAATTATGAACACAACCAAAGCACCACCACCAAATTCAGTATCAAAAAAAGGACCACCGGCTAAGCCAACAGTGAAGTCCTTGCCCCCGAAGAATAAGGAGAAACTCAGGCCCAAGAAAACGTTTAGCGTATCCAGTTGGAACAGTGATGGAGAAGGTAAACGGGTCGGTATCGTAGCTGATTCTGGCCTGGGCAAGACTACACTCGCGAGCACGGCACCTACGCCAGTGTTCGTTGGGCTCGACGAGGGTGGGCGTGAGATTAAAAACCCATTTACCGGTGAGGACCTGAAGTATATCGCTGGTGTCGAAGATTACTACGATGTCAAGCAGGTTATGAAAGATCACAGCTTGTTCAAGGACTATGAGACAGTAGTGGTCGATACTGTTACGATGGTCGAGTCCGTGTCGATACCTTGGATCGTAGAAAATATCAAGACCGAGAAGGGTGCCACTGTTGAAAATATTATAGCCTATGGTTATAATAAGGGCTTTCGTCATGTCTATGATACATTTGCTAGTTTCTTACGCAGTGACTGTGATAGCCTGATCCATGCTGGTAAGAATGTAATCCTAATTGGCCAGAGTACCCAAGCTAGAGTTGCTAATGCTGCCGGTGAAGATTTCATACGTGATGATGTGAGACTTCAGCATCAGAAAGAATGGTCCAACTTAGCACAATTTAATGAGTGGGCCGATCATATCCTGCGTATCAGGTATGTCGATATGATCGTAGACGATAAGAAGGTAAGTGGTACCACAGAGCGTGGTATATTCTTCAAGCCTGAGTTGCACTACTTTGCCAAGTCTCGAACGATAAAACTTGATGGTGATTACATACCGTATGAGTCACCCGAGGACAACACTCTGTGGGATATTCTGTTTCCTGACACAGCGGAGATACCGTTTTAATACTAATTTTCAGAGTTTAATTTAAGGAGAATCAAAGTGCCAAAATGTGAACGAGAAGAATGGTTTAAAGCCATAATGACAGACGGTGGTGTGGGTACCACCAAGGAGAGCGAGCTACCCCAGATAGTAGGGTCGTTCTTAATGCAGGAATTGTACGACGATACAAGCGGTACGTTTCAGGATTGTTCAGAGTACAATGAAACAATTACTGGTTATCTCGTGCTCGTAGGTAAAGAAGGTCAGGACCTGCTCAACTGCGATCAGGCTAAAAAAGTATTTGACTGGGATGGCCAGTCATTTGCCGACCTCGATGCCAAACTCATCGAAGCAGTTAATAATAAGCAGATTGTATTGATCCACTGCGAAAATGACACCTACAAGGACAAGACCAGCTTGAAAGTACAATGGATTGATACTGGTGATGCACAGCCAGGTGGCTCGATCAAGAAACTCGACAGCAGTGAGCTCAAGAAACTCGACGCTAGGTTCAAGAGAAAAGCCAAGCCTAAAGCTGCTACCGCTGCTAAACCTGCTGCTAAACCTGCTGCTAAGGCCAAGCCAACGACTCCTAAGAAACCAGTTACTCCTAAGAAAGCTGCACCGGCGAAGGCTGAAGCTGCACCAGGATCATGCAGTAAAGACGATGTTTGGGAGTTTGTATGCAACGAAGAGCTCTGGAATGAAGGTGTAACGATAGACACCGTGAGCGAAGCGTGGACTCAGGCTATCGAAGAGATGGGACCTGATGAGGATAAGTTCTCAGTCGAGGACTGGTTCGTAATCAGGGACGCTATCTGCAAAAAAGTATTTGCATTCTAAAAGATCACGTGGTCCTGGGTAGTATATATACTTCCCAGGATCGTATTTTATTAACCCTTATTTAACAGGAGATATTATGTCGTACGAAGATCAGGACAAAAAAGAAGATGACCAGTTGGATGGCAACAAGGCAAGTAAAAGGAGCTCTAAGAGCTTCGCGGTTGGCGGTGTCGGACAAGAAAAGCCCACGAGCGTAGAAGATGGTCACGCAACAGCATCTGAAGGGGCAGTTGAAGATCAGTTTAAGGGAGAAGAGCCGGCTCAGTTCGATGACAGTGGCAACATCATTCTACTCGATCCTGATGAGCCAACGATGTCAGTAGTAGTAGCCAAGGTTAATGCTATCGTACACATCTGCAATAAGATTATCAGGGTCTACAACAACAGCTAGATGTCACAAAAACCAAAAGCAGCATTAGCCGATCAGCATGACACATACCGGGGCAATATGTTCCCCGGTATGTTTGTCTTGCTATCTGAACAACTGGGGGTCAGCGAGGAATCGCTTGTCCGACTGGGCTTGGGGTACAATCCAGCTAGAAACTGCTGGGTTTTCCCTGAGCGTGATGCAACCGGTGAGATAGTAGGACTAACATACCGGGCCCACGATGGGTCGAAGTTTATGGAACCAGGTAGCAAGAGAGGACTGACTTATGCGTTCAACCAAGATTTTGAAGTTGGCGAACGGAGATATTCAAGTGGAAAACACAACTGGATTAGAGTCGCCGAGGCTGGTGTGCTATGTCCTGTCTGTGGACGACCCGATTGGTGCCTCGTGTCTCGGGACGATCCAGCAGACCCCGCAGCAGTTACCTGCACCCGGAATTCTGGAGGTTCTAAACGCGAACTCAAAAACGGTTATCTACACATACTTAAAGATTCCGGCAACCTTGGCGGCAGAGGTCGAGTCATCTGTGATTCAGAACTTCCTGTTCTCATCGTCGAAGGTCAGACTGATACTGCGGCTGCTTTGGATATGGGTTTTGAAGCCGTTGGTAGACCTTCTGCTATCTGCAATACAAGCGAGCTTGAGAAAGTTGTCAACGGCAAAGACGTAATAATCATTGGGGAGAACGACGAGACCGTTGGCATCCCTGGCATGGAAAAAACGTTTATAAACCTGGAGGGTAAATGCAAATCGGTAATTAAGATTCTGCCGCCTGATGGATCGAAAGATTTACGGTCATGGAAAAACCGATTCGATCTCACTGCCGATCAGTTCCTTGAGTACGTAGAAGAACACGGTGATAAAGGCGTACCCTCTGATATACTACCTGATGCTACTGGTATAACAATCGCAAAGGCATGGATACAACGAGAGCGTACAGTGGATGGATACCCGACAGTGCGTAGTTATAAAAATACGTGGGTAGAGTTTAATGATGGTAAGTATAAGCTCGTAGAAAAGGAGATTCTACGTGGTGAGGTCTATAGATTCTTGGACGATAAATTCTATGTCAATGAGACTAAGCAGGTAAAAGAGATCGTACCGTTCAAATCCAGTAGCAGGTTGGTATCGGACGTGCTCGACGCTTTGTATTACTTTGGCCCGATAACCAAGGACCCACCGCTATGGCTAAAGCATAATCGCAGTTTACCTAACCCAGTCGATCTGATACCATTTAAAAATGGCATACTCGACGTAAGAAAGTATCTGGATGGCGAGATCGAACTGTACGATACCACACCGAACCTGTTTACGTTTACCGCGATACCTTATGAGTTTAATCCCGATCAGGAATCCTCGATGTGGCTGGATTATCTCGACGATATATTCGATGGTGACGAAGAGAAGATAAATCTGCTTCAAGAATGGTTTGGTTATAACCTGGTTCCTGATATGAGCTACGAGAAATTGATGATGTTTATAGGCCGGCCACGTTCGGGTAAAGGTACTGTGCTTCATGCACTTTCAGCTATGCTGGGCAACGAGCAGGTGTGCAGCACAAGTTTTAAGTCTCTGTGTGGGGATTTTGGATACGAGCCACTGATCGGGAAGTTAGCTGCTTTGCTGGGCGATGCTAAGGTTCCACGCAGTGCTGATTCTGCTCAGGCCCTGGAAAAGATATTGCAAATAACTGGTGCTGATCCGGTAGGAGTGAATCGCAAAGGGGTACGAGCTCTGCCCCAGGTATACCTGTCATGTCGATTCACAATGGCGATGAACTTGCTGCCAAACCTACCGGATCAGGCCAATGCTCTGGAACCACGTACTAATCTGATATACTTTAGCAACAGTTATATAGGTAGAGAGGACCGGACTTTAAAACGTAGGCTACAGAATGAGGCATCGGCTATAGTTCCCTGGGCACTGGAGGGCCTTAGACGGCTCAGGACGACCACGGAGTTTACTGTCCCTGAGACATCGGCTAAGACAATGGATGATCTCAGAACCATGACCACACCTGCTTATAGCTTCGTAAAGGAATGTTGTGTTGCTGAGGGTGAGAACCTGGTGGTACAGCAGGATCAGGTATTTGATGCGTGGGTGGTGTTCTGTGCCAGTCGTAATATGCGAGCCGGATTTAGGCCGTCGTTTTCTCAAATGCTAATGAGCGTGTGTCCTAATGTGATGACGGATACTATTATAGATAAGAACCGGAGCATACCCGTGTATCGGGGTATAGAATTGTGTGAGTGGGTTGTTAAAGAAGTTTTAGGGAGGCCATAAGATGCTATACTTAGAGTATCACAGTTTAGATCAGTGTAGATGGGACGCTTGGATATTTCATGCCTGGAGCTTCCGTAACAGATTTGGTTTCAATGAATGTGGCCTGAGAATATTCGACTGGGCTATTTCTAATTTTAAAGAGAACAAATCTAACTCGGGGGCGTAGTATAGATATGGATATTATAACAACCTTAGTAGCAGCCATAAAAGAACAGGAAGCGTCCTCTAAAAAGAACGTGGATAATCTAAAGCATCAGCTTGATTGTGAACTGGATAAACAGATGGTACCTTTTGGCAAGATAAAGACTATTCTAAGATTACTAGGTTCACATAGTTCACATAGTTCACATAGTTCTTCAACCACTGCGTATCAGTTGGTACAAATGATCGAGGCCGACTTAATTAAAGGAGCGTAGTAGATAATATGAAAGATAGAGAAAAGTTTAGAAAATATCGGGGGGCCAAGCACACGTGCTATTCTAAGAATAAAAAGAACGCCTGGGTTATACGAGAGAAAACTTACTGGCTATGTAATAGTATATTCTGGAGTTTTGTCCTGGGGCTAGTGATCTTAGCATTATGTATACTATTATCAGGATGCTCCCAGGAAATGGGATCACGATATGAACTTCATATCATAGATTTAGTGGAGATACTGCAATGAGCAAGTACCCACCGTTAGATGTGGAGAGGATTACCAGGGAACTGTATAGCCCGTTTCCTGCTGATATACCAATTAGGATAAAAAACTGGACATCAATTTACAAACCGGAGGCCAAAATAATGAGCAAATTCATGGATAAACTATTGAAGCGTAAACGCGAGAAGATCGTGCCATACGAAGAGATCAGAGACTCGCTTCAGACTTTCGACATAATTAACTGCGTACCATCAGGTGGATTACTGGGATGGCTCTGGGCTCTGATAGGCCACACTGCCATGGTCTATGTATGCAAAGCTACCAGTCAGGTTATGGTGTACGAGTCCACGCAGACAGGCCGCGGGGATAATAAATCAGGTGTTCAACTTCGTCCGATGCGAGAGTGGGTGGAGAACTATAAGGGTAAGATTTATATCAGCCAGACCGAGATCATCGGTGATACTCTACGCTGCATAGCGGAAGATAGATGCGGGTGTCATATCAGAAAGTATCGCGGCACGGCATATCCGAACCTGAAGAAAGCCAAGGGTCTGTGGTTTGTCATCAACTCTGCTATCGACTTACCGTTCGATACAGGACTAGAAAATCCTGATGTAGACTTCTGGTTCTTCTGTACGCATTTAATCGGTGACGTATTCAGGTGGTGCCTGCTTATCAGTGATGCTTATAAACTTAACCCGGCGGAGTTAGAACCTGATGATACCAGGAAAAACTTTTATGGAGTGAGCAAGTTTGAGAAGAGCATGAGGCCAAGTGTGAGTTCTAAAGTAGAGATTAGGATTAAATAATGCCCCGATGTAATCTTAGAACTCGTAATGATATAGTAAAGTTCGTAGAGGACTATCCACCACTACCACGGATAGGCAGAGCTATTGTGATGGGTGAGACTGAGTTACTAGGTGGGTTTACTGATACCGGGTTTGGACCTGGCTGGATACTCAGAGTGACATCGCCGCATAAAGTATCGTGGAACGTTGTTATATCTCCGCAGGGAATGGGTAGTGCTATCCTTAGAATAACCAACAGGATACGATGGAAAAACTGGTCCGGTAAAATAGATCGTGAAGTTCCGAGTATCTACGATGGTGATAATCCTACGAAATATATGGAGGCTAAGATGAAAGCCAGTGATATAGAGATATGTAATATTAGTAGCAAGAACAATATTATTCTGTTCGACTACGACGTTCGTGTGGATCGTGAGAGTCCACTTGGTAATCCATTTCCTATGGGCGGTGTTAACACGAGGGATGTGGTATGCGACAAGTACGCAACGTGGCTAAAGAATCTTACCTCATCCGGTCCGGCTGTGAAGGTGCTGGATGAGCTTTTAAGGCTACAGGAGCTCTATAAGAAGCATGGTAAGCTTAGACTGTTCTGCTGGTGTGCCCCTAAACGATGTCATGCTGAAACTATCAGATTGTACATTCTAGGAGAACTCTGATGCAACCAAAACCTGATGCAGTGATGTTCTCACTGGCTGAGATAAAACGGGCCAAGAATAAACTAGACCTGGCGTTCGCTTCAGCTATAAATCTGATAGGATACCTTGAAGAGATCGCCAAGGGTAGGATTAGACGTGGCGAATCCCGTGGCGTAACAGAGAAGTATGATTTCTTGAGACTCTGTGATGTCGGTAAGTTCGTAGCCGAGCTAGAAGGCGGCAAGCCTACCACCAGGCAAACTATCTATCGGTGGATTAGGAAGGGTCGTCAGGATGGTGAGGGTAAATGGATCAAGCTGAACTGGCTACGCAGAGAGGGTAAACGTGGATGCACGAAATTTCAGATCAGGAAGTTTTTAGAACTCACTAAGGATAAATGGTAATGAACAGTGCAGAGTTAAGAAGAATAGCAGAGCTAGACCTTCACGTAAATAGGCTGCTTGATGACAAAGCTGAGATGCGTGACGAGCAACTCAGGTTAAATGGTGAACTGATTAAGCTTCGGGGTACTTTTTTAGCCTGTGAAATGTATCTAACCAGAGTGGCATTTCAGGGTGCCAAAGCTGTAAAACAACTGGAGCGTGGCCTTACTTATAATACTATCAAGACTGCTTTTATAACAGCCGGTGGTACCATGCCAGAGATCGTAGAACCTAAGCCGATAGAGCATAATCAGGAGATTACGATATGAACTACATCCTCATCCGATCAAATGGCCCGATGCTCAAGCTGCCCGATCTCGATAAGCCAGTTACTATTATCTGGATGAACAACGGAAACTGCGGGATCATCAGTGCTGATAAGGTCGAGAATCTTATGCAAATAGCCAACGATCATGCTGATAATAATGACAGGGTAACACCTAAGCTGGCTTTCTTCTGGGACGATGTTGAGGAAGTGAGGGAGATATAATGGCTATTGCACGGGAAGAATTGCTTAGGCTAACCCAGCTACCCTATCTCCCTGATTTACCGAACTCACTACCATCTATACAATCAGCTTGGCTTACCGAACAGCACGAAGCAAAGCTTCAGCCCACCACCCAGGACGACGATAGTAAAGAAGCTCCCTCCGATCCAGCATAACACTCTCTTGAATCCTTCGAGTCTATCCAGTCGTACAGTAGCAGGAGGTATGGCACTATTCCCGGTAAATATCCATTCGTGAATAGCTGTTACCATCTTTTCGATTCGCTCTTCTCTATCGGGTGCCATTATCTTTTCCTTCTTCTTCCGGTTGTTCTGGTTCGTCTACCTTTGCCAGCGTTATTCTTAGATTCTAATGCCCACTCGCTGTAGATTAACCTACGCCAATCTTCCGTGTCACCTTTGTATAAGTCAATAGAGCCTTCCACAAAATCTATCGGTGCATCGGGGATACGACCGGTAGCTGCTCCGATAGCACGGATTCCATGTTTTACTACGCCAGGTATATTCCTAGACTGTGCTGCTTTACCGAACTCGTCGAACGATATACCAGCTATGCTACTGAGTCCACCGTACCCGCGTATCGCACTGTCCACTACTCTGCCGGCTACGAATAATGATCCAAGCGGATAGGTTGCAAGATCGAATGCTACATCCCCCCAATCCTCTGGTGGTCCACCGCGACCAATAAATCCATAGGCCATGGCTGGAATAATATATGAGAACGCTATCCGGTGTGACATCAGGCCGATACCGATCTTCTTATTCTTAGCTTCGCCGAGAACGTTAACCCACCAGAAATTACCGTTCTTATTAACCTGGTTCTGAAATGTCGTTAGAGTTTTTGCTACTGTACCGCCGCGGAAAAATGCCGGCAGGTCCTTAGCGTTTGCAGACGGCTGAGTTTTCCTGGTCCACTCGTCAGCATAGGCTAAAGCTTCAGTTTCATTTAACCTGGTCTTTACACCGTTGATATAGACACCTGATTTAGCTGAGTCATACAGGGATTTCCACGCTATGGTTGTGGTGTGCCTGTCCATCCATGATACCCATCCTAGAGCTTTCTCATCGAATACTTTATTACGCAGTATTTTATCTTTGGATGATTTCTTTATCCTTCTAAGATCACGGTCGAAACTACGATTACGCATCTGATCGGACCTGCTGAATACGAACTCTTCCATAGTTTTGTAGCCGCCGTCTTTGCCGAAACTTGCCAGGGCTATGTTCTTCGGTACCATGCTCATCATAGCAGGATCGACAGAAACAGCGTTGGACATCGAGAGTGTTTGCCTGGCTACCGATGGAATTTTCCAGCCGATGGCGTACACGATACCATTCTTCCTGAGCCCTAGCATCAGACGATCTATGCTGGATGCCATGGATTTATTATCTACAGTAGGAGCAAAACCCATAGCAGTATGGCGAATCCAATCTTTAACCAGACCCACACCACGTCCATGGGTCTTGTCATTCAGGTTTTTCTTGAATCCCTTGTCGTTGAATATCTTACCCAGCTTCGATACCGTAGGTGCGAAGTGGATGTACCGTTCCACACGCGGCATGTTATACATGAACACATCGAACGCATTAATCCTTACTGGCTGAGCCGCACCTTCGGTACGTTCCATAACTTCCTGCGGAGTGGTAAGAACAGGTACCTGATTCTTCTGGCCGACTGTATCTTCTGTGAACTGTGTCAGGAAATCAGTAGCTTCTTCAAGCTGACCTGATAGCGAATACAGTGGAAAATAATTTTTCTCTATCTTCATGTCCCTGCCGGCTGCTAAGAAGTATGACTGGGCAAGTCGTTCACCCTGAGCTTTGTATTTGTCCATCATAAACTGGCCGATCTTCTTTTCCTGCTCAGTCATCAGGCCGATAGCTTCGTTTACAGCGGCTTCAGGATCAGCGAACTTTGCAAAATTACCACCGATCAGATGTCTCAAACCGTTAGGATTTTGACTTAGCATCCAGATACCGATCCGATCTCCAGGTGTTACACCCAACTGTTGCTCTTTTTGCAACTGTTGTTCTTCAGCCAGTAACGTAGCTGGTTCGGTCATCATGCGTTTAAGATCACGGGTACCAATTTCTTTATTCATAAATGCTATCAGGTCCTCGATCTGTATATTACCGTCTACACCGGCAGCGGCATCGGCCTGATTCATAGGGTCCCAGAATGTCTTGGTAAATTCAGGACCCAGTGATGCAAAGATATTCTCTGGTAAGAGCAGTCCATCACGGTACCATGATAGACCTTGCTCTACTAATTGCTTGAGTGACCTGCCGCGATCCACGCCGTCTATAAGTGTCTCCAACTGGCCAGTAGCGATCTTATCCAATGCGATGTTTAAGTCATCGGTTGCTAATTCTGTAGAATTAAGCGAGCTAACACGATCAGCGTTAAATCTTTTGTCATTGGTTGTCCTAACATTGCCCTTCTTATCTACGCTGCGTACAGTTAGCGGACGCTCTACACCTTTGATCTTTACCCGCTGCCCGGCTACAGGTTTCTTAGAATTTATTGCCAATACGAGCTCGCTGATAAACGACGATACCTCAGCCTTATTCATCTGAGTTGTCGATCCTTTACCGGTAACTTTCTTAGCAAGGTCACTCTTAGCCTTACCATCCATACCTAACTGCTTGGATAGGATAGCTGCACGAGCTTTCTGTCCGTTAGCAGCAGGTTCTGCCGCCCATACTTCGGCTGCTACACGAGCACCCTCACCCTCAGCGGCGAAGAGTATCTTACCATCCGGCGATATAACTTTAGAGCTCGTAAACATACCACGCTCTTCACCGTCTATTATTAGATTTGTCGCAAAATCAACGGCTTGCTGTCCGTCTACTGCTTTACCCTGTGGGGGTTGGGCGAGAAACAGGGCTTCGTCTTTCACTTTGAACGCCACATTTTTGCCCATTCTATCCGTCGAAAAACTTACAGCATTAGGATTGCGTTGTTGAATAGCTTTAAGTTGGCTGGCAATAACTCCCACATCAAGACCTGTTTCCTTTGACGTAGTATCATAATTAAGAAATCTAACTGCACCACTTGTTTTTGTTTTCCAAACATCCAATAATGATTCTGGTGTACCGCTTGTGTCAGCAGGTATTACTGCTGGCAAATGAATAGCACTTTGAGTAACCTTTTTTCCTCCAACTGACTGAGTAGATTGAAAAACAGCACCCTTCCCAGATGGTATCACTTCCCCTGTAACGGCCTCAGCTTCAGGCGGTTTCTCTACTTCGACTTCAGTAACTCTCGTCGGAGTAGCCAGGTCCTCAGCATCAGCAGCATCCATCAGGTCTTTCTCTTCGGGCTGTAGCTGTGTATTTAAATCTTCTTTAGATACCTGGTCTACAACTGCTTGCTGTTTCTCTTCCGGCGTGGCAGCTTCTTCTCCTTCAGGTCGTGTTTCCTCTGCCTTTTTATCGGCTATACCTTCAACACCGTTTACTGTAACATTACTACGCTCGGCCTGATCTACAGCAAGGGCAATCTCTTTATCCAAGCGTACATCAGGATTCTTTTCTTTCTTCTTTACAGCCTTGTCTACTACCTTACGAGCCTGTTCTTCAGTGAGTGATGTCGTAGAGGTAACTCGATCCACCACGACACCGACACGTTTATTATATTCCTGTACTCCCATACCGCCACGGCTTACATCTATTACAGCACCCGGTGCCGGTAACAATACCATGGATTGTACGGATTCTTTGAACGTATCGCCAAGCCTTGTGAACCTTTGCAGGAAGGCTTCTTTGTCAAACTCTACACCCTGATCGCTCATGTATGATGCTACGTCCTCTGCTGCTATCTGGATGCCTTCTTGTGCTACTTCTTCTAATACCTCTGATGTAAGCGTGCCGCCGAATTTCTTAGCCGCCATGCCTAAAACTTTAAGTATGGACTTTTGTACGATCTTCTGGGCACCCTTACGAAGCCCCGGTGTAGCCTGTCCCACCTGTAACATCTCGATCAAGGCGTATGGCATGGCCGCGATGCTGGCCACGGTCTTGGCTATCTCTGGATCGTTACCAGCTTCCATCATGTTCATCATCATATTACCAGCACCCTGCTTATACCAGAAATCAGTCATGCCAACTTTGAATCCAAACCCAAGTCCAGCTACTGCACCTGGTGCTGCACCAGCACCACCGGCTAGAGAACCAAGTCCAGCACCAGCCAGCATACCTACCATGCCCTCTAGTGAACCTTCTTGCAATCCACGCAATACAGATTTAAGAGTGCCAGCATTCTTTGCTATGGTCTCCATGATAAGACCACCATCAAGCGGGTCCTCCCTGGCTTCTTCCCGCATGGCTGATCGTTGCTGCATGATACTCTTTAGTTTATTCATGTCACCTTGAATAAATGCTGCATCATAAGCTGCTATATCAAGGTCTATGTTCTGTCCACTACGTTTATACGATTTAGTTATATCCTTGAAGCCGGCTTTAAGATCAGTAGGACTATCAGCAAACAGTCGTGATACGAATGATTCACTCTCAGCTTCGATCTTCTCATCGTTATCGGCTGGACCTATCAATCGTAAACTAGGTCCTTTTGGTATTCCATTTTTATCTAGCAATCTGAGCGTTGCCATTACGGTATTACCTCATGCTTTTGACCGCCTCTTATCACTATCCATCGTCCACTTTCTACGAACGCATCGGGAAAATCTGGGAACGGAGACACTGCACCCGGTTGTGGTGCTGATACCTGACTATCGCCTGGTATAATCGGTGCCGGAGCAAACGTACTTAGCAGTTCGTCCATAAATTTAGCCAACGGACCCTTAGTTTTTATTTGATCTGCTACATCCAGCCCTATGGCCAGTGGCCTGGCACGTCGTTCTTCTTTAGCAAGCTGATCTGTTTTTAACGATAATTCTGTGACTAATCCTCGATGTAAAACTTTCTCAGACGCGGTGGCTGGAAATTCTTTACCCTTGCTGTCAACTGTAACCAGGTTTCCTTTACGATCAGTGCTGAATCCTATTAGTTTTCCAGTAAGTTTATCCACGCGGTCACTAAGCTTCTCTATATTCTTACCGGTTCCCAGGGCTTCCTGCATCTGAGTAGCTTTAAATATAGCCTTCTTTTTGCGTTCTTCTTTTTCCTGGGCTACAGCAGCCCTACCAGCAAGATCGTTCTTATCAAGAAATGCCTGTATGCTGTCAGCCTCATCCAGATTACGAGCAGAACTTAGAAGATTGGACCGGACTGCTGCGGCTTCAGCATCTACTTCCTGATCTATACGACTCTTCATGGCACCGGTTAAACGAGAGCCTATAGGAGTAGGTTTAAAGAAACTACGTTGGGCCGGGGCTACGATGTTGGGCTTTTCATTGGTTCGTACTATATGCCCAGTGTCAGAATCAGCCACTAGGAATGATCCATCCTCTGCTTGTAAAAATCCTGCTGCGTTTAACGGCATAATTGCCTCCTATTTAGTTACCCACGCTCCGTTTTCATAAAAGTCAAACGCATTGGTTGTGCTGTTATAGACTATCATACCATTAACACCCGTCACGGCATCGCGTTGTGCAGTAGTTAGCCTGGTTATTAGCAACGCACCATTATTGGAATATAACTCTAGCAACGCATCCTCTGTCAACGGGGTGTTGTACCCCCCGCCTATTCTTAGTCTTGAAGAGGTGGCATGATATTTGCCATATAACACTTTGCCAATATTAATGCAATTACTCGGTTGGCCGTTAACATGGTCCACACCATTACCAATTAGGATGTTATCATCTCCCATGGTAACAGCATTGCCACAGTTGTACCCTATTAGAATGTTGTCATCATTGCTTACCATATTATTACCGCTGTAGGCACCAATGATAATATGTTGACTCCCATAAGTAAGACTGATTCCGCTGTTGCATCCTATAATAGTAGAAGCAAAGCTAGACAACGCTGACTCTGATCCAACTTGATCGCCTATCATTACGCAATCATACGGGGTAGTCGATGCTGCTCCAGCACCATAACCTATGAATACATTATTCTCACCTGTCGCGGACAGGGCATCCCCTATTGATATGTTGTCCTTAGTAGTATCGGCATCTATGATCACACCAGCTATAATAACAGTACCCGTAAGTGTTGGTGATGCTAATGGGGCCTTTAGGTCAAGTGCTGTCTGTGTAGCCGTGCTGACTAGTTTATCAAGATCACTGGTATTGTCAGCGTTTCCAAGTCCAACATTAGCAGATGTTACACTATGCGGATTACCAGTAATATCCCCGAGATGAGAGTCGATGCTGGCATGTGAAGTCTCTGATGTTAAGTAACTCTGTAAGTCACTGATCTGAGATTCCGTTATGCTCACGCCAGTAGACTTATCCCAAGCTGTAAACACTGGATCAGACTCTGACCCACCAGCTGGCAGATTAGTTAAACCACTACCGTCACCTATAAATGCCGTTGCAGTTACGTTTCCACTTTCATCTAAAAGAAACGTATCAGGTATGACAAATCGAGTTTCATCTGCCTTAACGCAGAGTATCCGTCCCGCACAACCGGCCAACCCTTGACCACAGGCTACATTTATTCCACTCATTACGTGCCTTCCCCTAGTTTATTTGCTGTGTATTCTATTTCTACCAAGATCAATGATGCTGCCGCACCGTAAGTATCTGCCGCATCATTTGTATCTCTGGATATTTTCAGGCCAATTGTATCTTCTAAAGCGATTGATGCCGCTGTTATTACCATGTTGGCTGTTTCTAATAGTTCGTCTTGCCGTGATTGTGTCGAATCGGTAACAGTTAAGTTGATTCCTGCCCCGCTTATTACTTCATCGGCTTCGCTTGCTACAGCTGCATAATCAATATCCCAGACAACATCGCCCGCCGCACCTGTTGCCGGTGCCCAGTGTATATGAATATCAATATCTGTTGACGAATCCCAGTCCGTAGGAATGTGCCATGTCATGTGTATCGATTCCATTGGTGGCGTAGGAGAAAACTGGTTAACAAAGAAATTACCTATCACAGCTTGCGATGGCGATGATGCTCCTAATCCTGCTGATTCTACACCTATGATAACATGCCTTCTTACCCTTGCTGTACCAGCCATTGTCTGTAAGCCAGTGGCAGAAACCTGCGTATAATTTGCCACGCCACCATCGCCAAGAGTTGTAACGCCATCAGGAACAAGGTTTATATCCCCCGCTGCACCA
>LAZR01000375.1_pt1 | contig 39798 bp, 63 predicted proteins | sample 329461 | NCBI WGS metagenome assembly LAZR01 (sample SAMN03002196, study PRJNA259156) | marine sediment metagenome | biome: sea floor; feature: Hydrothermal impacted sediments; material: marine sediment; isolation source: Loki non-amplified sample from Loki's castle hydrothermal vent sediment ...
ATAAACTGGCAATTCATACACAACACCTGATATCCGCTGGGGAATCCCTGGAGGGTCAGCCAGTAATAAATCGTTAAACCCCTGATTTCCCGCCGATGTTTCGCGCCCCCACCCTCTATATGGTCAATACTTAGTGCCATCAAATCATCAAATCCACACCGCACGCAAGCACATTTACCATTACTATAATGAGTTAGAACTTCTATTTTTAGTGCTTGCCGCCGCTTGCGGTTCAGTTCGTTTCTGCGCTCCCTGTACGCTTGGGAATGCTTTTTGACGTTGGCTATCACTTTTTCCTTATTTCTCTTATACCACAAGTGAGCTAATTCTTTATATCTTTCTAGATGGGCTGCTCTATGCAGTTTTGCATATTCCGGGTGCTCCCGGCTATATCGTCTATCGTGTGCTAGTCTGTCTTCTCTGTTTTTGTATGGCATTGGTTCGCTACCTCCAATGTCATAATAACAGAACTTTGGGAGGTTGTCAAATATTTAGGGTCAGCCATTTAGATGGTCTTCCTCGGCAGTTCTTTTCATTGTTATTAGCCATGATAGTAACCCTCGCTTTTCTAATAGATAACGCCCAGAAGTAGCCAATGGATATGCCAGTCTCTTACTATGTAGTTGTCCGGCTGGCTGTTGTTGTCACCCTTGAGTATATAAAATCTACCTTCGTCATCATCGCCGATATCAGTAATGCGGTGAATTATGTCCCGTTCCCCATTCCAGTAGACCACCACACTGCCAATCACCAAGTCCTCGTGGTTGAAGTCGCTTGTTAGAATACAGGTGTGGCCATAATCCATCACTGGGTCCATAGAGTTCGTGTCAGATACCGTGGTAAGCCAGATATCACCCCTGATGCCCTTGATGGTAATGGTTTTCTTCGCCTTGTTATAAGCGATATTCTCATTGGGCACAATATCCCGAGGTGATGGAATATCTACAGTGGGCTTATATTCATCGACAACCACCTCGCCAAACATCTCTAGTATCAGCCGACTAATCTTAATCAGCAGGTCCTTCATATTACTTCACCGGTTGTTTGGTATAGATACGCAGGATGATATTCATAACGCCGAATATCAATGTGACTATCAATGCCTGGGCTTCAGCATCTAACTCGATACCCCTTTGGCTACTGATAACCACCGCTATAATAGCTACTACATTAGCCCATAGCGTCTTTGACTGCCACCATTTCTTCTTTTTCATGTTATTCCTCCTTCTTGGATTTGTCCTTTGGCTTAGGTTCTAATAGCCCAGTCTTAGGATTAAATACAGCATTGTACTTATTCTCCAATAACTGAGTTAGGCTTGCCCTAGCTGCCATCAGTCGTTGAAGTTCCTGCTGGGCATTTTGCACATTAGTGTTTGTAGAACTGATTAGCCATACTTCCTCATTGGTTAGTTTAATGTTTGCCATAGTTCCTCCTTAAGCTACTCCGTTTACCTTTGTAATATCAGCTAACGCTACACCGTTTATCTTGGCTATGGTAGCAATGGCTAGCTTCTGAGCTTCGTGGTAGCGTGGTGGCTCTATATCTTTACACCTAGCAGGATAAATCGTGTGCCGGCTACTATTTGGCCAGTCGAGGTTACGAGGGTTATAGTGTCAATTTCATCTGCGACATTCCGCCATTTCCCCTCTAAGCGGTAAGAGACGATATCTTCCACGCTCCCACCACCCTTATAGTAAGTGTTAGTTGTACCGAAGGCAACCTTTTCGTGAGTAGGGCGGTTGAATATATTTATTTGATTGGTGCTGTGGGCTTGGTAGGCATCCGTGTCAGAAAACCTGGCAATACGGATACCGGTTAGGGCGTTTGTCGACGTTGAATTGACACCTGACTCTCCCCAAGAGGCGTCATAGTTATTGCCAGTGTCAGAGTTGAACCGCATAAGAAGGTTTATCCAGCTGGTAGAGTTGCCGTAAATGTCATAGCCTTGAAGCTGTAGAAAAGCATAGCCGGCGGGGATATTACTGAAAGTTACTGTGCTGGTATCTCCTACCAATACCTTATCTTCAATTAAGCCAAGGTAGGACACGGGGGGAGTGTGATGAGCGTTGGGGTCAGTTGTGTGAGTAGATACTGCGTTGTCCGCATAAGTTTGTGTTGCTAAAGTTCCACTTGTGGGGAATGTAACATCAGTAGTTCCCAAAGTTGTTAATGTCAGTGCGTGAGCACCAGACCTGATTAAATTCCCAGTGAGCGTAAAGGTGTATGTTTGCCAAGTAGTTCCCGTTATATCTCCGCCATTGATGTCAAAGTTAGAACCTTCTATCTCATTGGCTCCACCAGTTAGCTTGCCCCCCAAAGCTATTGTGCTACCAAGTGTTACCGCACCACCAAGAGTTACCAGACCACTGGTGTAGAATAAGTTTTGCTGGGCAGCCCCCATACTCCAGAAAGCATCTCCAGCAGCCGCCACGCTTTGCATTCTAGCCACTTCAACTGCACCCGTGCCATCAAGTCTGGCAGTAAAGTCAATATAGTAAGGGCCATCAGCCTGCAAACAACTGAATGTCCTAGTATCCCTAGCGGTAATGTCAGTCCCTATAACCCAACTACCAATAATGATTTCTGGGAAAGCAACCGTTCCAGTCTTCTTCCAAGTGCCTTGCATCGTGACTGTGTTTAGAGTGCAGGCATCAGTAGTACCCGTAGTGAGGGTTATAAAGGTGGTATCATTGGCTGCTAGTAATAATGTATTCCCATTAGAGCCACCTGATTTAAGAATACTACCAGCCGTAAAGGTCATATCCCCTACACCTGTAAAGGCTTGGTCTCCACCTGCTACTGCTCCGCCAAGAGTAATCGCTGGCATAGTCAATCCCGTAGTAGCTATTGTTCCATTGATTGTAGGAGATGTTAGGGTTACTCCCGTATTCTGCCACACTGCCGTAGTGGCTGCGGTAGCAACCAGTAACTGACCAGCAGTTGCACCAACAACATGGGCATCCACATCACCAGTATGGTTGGAGTATAATATTGTATTACCCCCCGCTCCATGAACCCCCGTTGTGGCTACATCATGAGCCGAAACATCTATCCCATCCACATTTCCTGCTGTAATTATATTAGCTGCGGTAAGGTCTCCAACATGATAAACTGAACCCCCAGCAGTATAGATAGCATAGTTTAATGTAGCCCCACCCGCTTGGTTCCCAATATAGATACCATAATCGTTGGTTAGTTTACTGTTAGGGACTAGTGCTTGTGCCCCTATATAAACCCCATAAGAGTTGGTTACTACAGGGTCGTTGGCTGCAGACGGAAGACCCTTGGCAACATAAACGCCAGCAATGCCTGTGATGGTCTTTACTGCTGCGGTACCACTGAGAATTTGGGCTTGAGCAAAAATGCCAACCAAACCAAGTTGATTAGTCCAGTTTTGGGTATTACTATTACTGAGTTGTGCGACAAAAACCCCACCTATATGTTGAGCAATATAGGCAGCACTTGTTTTATAGGCGGATTGCTCCATCCACATCCCATATCTGTCCTCGTCGTCATCTATATTTATTATCTCATTGGTATAGATAGCGTAAGCTGCACTGGCTAAACTACCGCCTAGACCGATATGCCCCGTAGCTCCGTCTATATGTGCTTTTACCGTAGAACCAGCATCAGAGTATAAATAGAAATCAGCGCCAGAATATAGTTTAGCATCTGTAGCTTCACCTGCTAATAGGAAATACTGTGTATGGTCGTCATCCCCCAGTCCCGCAACACTACCGTGGTCTACTGAGCCTTCTACCAAGGTGGCTACCTCTGCCGCGGTAAGACCGGTAATCTCTCCAGAAGTAATCCTGCCTACTATTCTCTGTTCGGCTACGGTTAGTGCTTCCGGGGTGTTATCAATATCAGCCTTGAGGATTGTGTTAGCATCCCACAGGGTTTTGAGGGGATATTGAGTATGGTCAGCATCGCTTAATCCTGCTAGTGAGCCGTGGTCAGTAGCGAGTGAAGATGTGAATGTAGAAGTCCAAGGATATGTTATCGTTAATGTATTAGTTCCCTCTTGGTTGATAATCTTGGCTAGGAGAACACAGTAATTGGTTACTAGGTTGGGCAAGATGCTGGGTACGGCGGCGGTCTCAGCTTGATTGGCGGTGTAATTTCCTTGCCCATAAACTATATGTAGGTGACCCCCGTCAAAGTCCATATATACCCAATGGACACCATACTTGTTTGATGTCAGACTCGCCAATCCACTGGCTATATTATTGTACTGTGTATTGCTGATAGCGGTAGCGCCTGGTACATCAGTCCACGTAGAACCACCGTCGGAAGTGTACCAATAAGAGAATATATCTAGGTCGTAGTTCTCCCCGCTTACGAATATATCTCCATCAAGGGTTAGTTCCCCACTATTCACAAAGGCAGTTACATTTGCATAAGTATCGTCTGTAGTGTTGTGGACTTGCTTGCCTACATCGGTAGAGGCAAATCCACCATCGGCATCGTGTAGTTTATTAGCCTCGGTAGCATCGGCTGTTCCAGAATTGGGCGTAGTGAAGGGGGATGTGGTAGTTCTGTCTAAGCCTACATATAGTACGCCAGCCGTTACATCTAAGTTGCGAGTCCCCGTGCCAGTCGTGACAATCCCACTAGCCCGATGCCCATCTGCTTCCTCAATGTGGTGCATGTGTGCCCGATTGATTCCCTGTATGCCGAGGCGGGCAAACGGGTGTGGGTGTAAGGCCGTTCCGTCTCTGAATATACAGCCGATGGGAATGTGGTCTTGCTGGAAGCCGAAGGTAAGGCGTGATGTGGCGACTACAATCTGCGGGGTCCCTGCGTTATAATCTACATAGAGATAGTTAGTAACTTGGTCTGTTAGCGACACACTATTATCCGCCGAGAAGTCAAAAAACCTACCAACGGCGGTATCCGAGTCAGTTTCCTTACACCAACCAGTCCCAGCAGCAACGGCAACTGTTCCGTCCCCGTTGTCCGTAAAACCCCCACCCGTAAAAAGCGTTCTATCACCCTGAAAATTGATATAGTCCTGAACATCATCGTAGGTGGCGGTGGAAAGTTCAGAGACTTCTACATCGGTAGCCTTAATTACACCGCTAATATCATTGACTAGCTCTTGGTAGCTTCTACCCTCTAAACCAGCGGCAGTAAACTTAGCATAATCATCATCTGCGGGTGAGGCATGGTCTACCTGTAAGATGTTATCATTTGCAATCCCAATGGCGACAGCAGAGATATTCTCGCCAGTAAGTCGCCCTACTAAAGTTTGCTCAGTAACAGTTAAGGCAACAGGGGTATCATCGGAAGTGGCATGTAGAACCGTCTGGGCATCAAATAGAGACTTGAAAACAACGGTTGTCAAGGGGTCAACGCCACCCTCATCATGTGTGACAACGTGGTATTTATCCCAGTCAATTATTACCCCAGATGTATTCCTAATTTCCCAGGTCATGCGTTTTCAACTCCTGAGATGACAAAATCGACTACATTCGCAGCACTGGCATCGCCCTCTAAAATATCGGCAGCTTCTAGTGATATACTTCTATTAAGGGTGAACTCTGCCCCTACTGCCAAACTCAAGTCCTTTGGTATGATTCTACGAGAAGTCCCACCACTGGCCTTGAAATAAAGGTTGACTGTTCTCGCGCTACTATCGGTATTGACCAGAGAAATAGAGTTTGCGACAGCCTGTGTCGCTGCCGGAGCAGTATACAGAGTTGCCTTAGATGCTGCTAGTTGCCCATCTGCCAGTGACTTTATATCTACAGTCATTAAGACCTCCTTTACCGAAAGAGCATCCAATAAGGAATATACCCAGTAACGGTAGTTCCCTCAAATTTTCTCTCCACCCCATATTGGTCAAAGTAATGAAAGGCAGTGCCCTCTGTCCAGACATGCCTTCTGCCAATCGTCCCAGTTGTCGTGATTGTGACATTAGAACCATAGACTGTACCAGAACTATTAGTTGCATAGGCGCGCACATAGTAAAGTGTGCTTGGAGTTAATCCAGTTATTAACGACTTGAACTGCCCAAGATTAGGTGCAACTCCTTTTGATGTTTTACTATTAGAAGTAGTGGGGTCAGTAGAAGTATCCCAACAGTGTCCGTGCTGGGAGACAGCAGAATCACCGAGCGAAGTTAAATTACCATGACCCACTGATGCTTCCGCTATTGTGCTCGTACACTCTTGGGTTGTTACTGTCGGGGTAGCCATTCAAATCTCCTTTTACCTGAAAAGCATCCAAACTGGGACATACCCGGTAACGGTAGTCCCCTCTATCTTCCTTTCCACACCGAACTGGTCAAAGTAGTGTAGGCAATCTTTTTCTATCCACCAGTGCCTTCTACCTATTGTGCCAAGCGTTGTAATCTCAACCTCACCGCCATAGGCTGTGCCCTCAGTATTAGTGGCATAAGCCTTTACGTAATAGGTAGTGGAGGGAATTAGCCCTGTTATATTTGACCTGAACTGTCCGAGGTTGGGCTTTGCCCCATTCTCAGTCTTACTATCAGCAGTAGTAGGACCCGAAGAGGTAGACCAAACGTGTCCATGTTGCGTAACATTGCTACTGCCCAAATCAGTTATGGTGCCGTGTCCAGTAGACTGTTCTGCAATTGTGTCTGTGCACTCTTGAGACGTTACTATTAAAGCGATATAAGTAATTATCAATCGGGTGAGAGAGAGAGTCTTCATAATGCTACACAAATCCGCTATTACGCCACTGCTGCCCTCCCTGTAGCTGGGAGTATTTTCTATATCCCTACTACTTCGTAGAAAAAACTTGGTAGTCCCTCCTATATTTATCCAACTTCTCCCAGTGCTATTTAGCGTCATATAAAGAAGACCACTAGCAGCAAGCACCTCGCCACCATTCCCACTATAAAGCTCCTTATCGTAATCCCCCAAAACAACAGGTATACGTGGGTAAGTAGGTTGTCCATTACTAATTGAAAAAGTAAAGGGTTCTATCTCCCCACCTTCGTCTTGACTCTGATTAACAAAAGTATTAACAGATAAGCGTAGTATAGCTGATGAAATAACAGCATCGGCAGGAAGGGATGATGTATTAAATGGGAGGGCTAATCTATAAATTATATATTGGCTTGAATTTGAGGTTTGGGTTCCACATAGAATTAAGCTAGTGCTCCGTAGCAAACTAGCGGAAGCGGCAGTCCAAGCCTCTGCCCAAGTAGGGTCAAAGCGTCTTAGTTCTCGGCTTGAAGTAGCCACAGGAGCAATAAGTATAGCCATTTAATACCTCTATCACGTAAATTTATTCGCCCCCTGTGGTATCTCCATTTCCTCTGTTACTGATAAGTGGGTGAATTCTGTCCTGTCAAATAGTGACTCTAATGCGCTAACTATTAACTGCTGGTTATCGTTAAGCCCTTCCAGATAGTCCCACATTGCGCTTAATTCTGGCGAGTCAACGGCTGTTCCTCTTGGTGGGAGAGTTCCCGCCAGCCCTGTCGTTAGAAGCCTACCGAACCTGAACTCAAACTCAAAGGCAGAGCCCTGGCTGTAATTCCTCTGTAAGAACCCTATATTACCAGCCCTGCTATCACCTGCTGCCGAGTCGGTAATATTTATATAATCTATGACTTCCTGCCCCACATTCATCGGAGCTATGCCGTGTCCCTTCTCGGCATTAAGCTGGTGTGTCAGTATCCTTGCCTCGGCAAGCCTTGTGCACTCGGCATTACTGGCTGTCCTAGCATATATTGTCTCAGTGTAATATTGATTGCCCAACGCAGCATAAGAAGCAGCATCTGTATCGTTGCCCGTGAATGAGTCCTCATGGTCCGGGTGGTTCTTGACTACTACCTTATTGGGTAGCACCAGCCTTGTCCTGACACTCTTGTTAAAGAAGTTGTGGTTGGTCAGCGCTTGAGCATCGTCATATTCATAATCATAAGTAGAGCCTGTTGTTGTCGGCTGGAAGATATGGATTGTGGCTGTGCCTGAGTCATTCTCTACCCTAGCTTTAGTCTTGGTATAAGCTAATACCTTCTTGAAGGCTGACAGCCTGCTCTCACCCTTTGCTACAAAGAACGCATCCTTTGGCTTGAAAGCGTTGATAATACTGTCGTCATACCCACTATCGTAGGTTATAGTATGCGCCGGGTAATCGCTGAAGGCGGTCAAAGTAGCCCCTGCTATCGCGTCAAGAATAGTCTTAACCGTGTCGGTATTTATTCTATCAGGGGCATAGGCTTCTGAGGCTTCCTGCTCACCCCACAGGTTGAAAAGCCCAGCCAGCCCGAAGGTTGTTAGCAAGTCCCCATTCGGTCTAAATATCGTATCGTTCACCTGAGAAATAACAGTAAGCGGTGCGGTAGCAGAATACTCCTCACCTGAGCTTGTGTTATACCCATAGCTGATAACAGCAGTATATCCCTCCAGGGTCAAGGCCGACAGGTTAGCATCACGGTTATCTATCAAGACTTGTGCTGTCTGCCCCCATTCTTGCTCTGGATGGCTTAGACCCATAATCCTGTTTGTAGTGCCGAGGTCATAGGTGTGGGTGGTTGAATCACCCTGCTGAGTTAGAACAATTTTGCATAGAGCCGGCCCAGAAGCTTTCTGCATAGAAGTTAAAGTATCTGATAATGACCTCATACTTAATCCCTCGGATAGGAATGTTTAGTTCTCGGCTTCTGGAGGCTTCTCAATTCTGCTATAGCCTTTTCTCTTTTCTCTAAATACCGGTTATAGACAGCTTGCCCACCTTTTGATATAGCGTCAGCCTGTAGGGCTAATCCACAATAAGCAGCTGCCAATTCAACAACCAACCTTTCCTGCACGCTATTCAGCGTAGAGCCGATAAAGACTACGATAGCACCATTAGCAGGTGCACTCTCAAGCCCTGGCCAGAAAACTATTGTACCCCCACCACCAGATAAGGTGAGGTCATACTTTATCTTATAAGTTCCCCTGACAGTAAAAAGATAAAATGTGAATAGTGTGTCCTCTGCTATTACCTCGCTGCCACTCCCCACAGCAGCGATTGTGAAAGTCGTAGCCCCTGCTAAAACTGTGCCGTTTACCGTTCCTGCCAAATCTACAAGTTGGGAAACTCTTTGTCGTGTCTCAAACCATACCAGAACTTCCGTATCTGTTGCTGGGTCTGCTACTTTGCTGTCTGATACTGAGTCAACAAGTATAGTTAAAATATCCCCATCAATGATGAAGTTCCTTTTTGTGCCGATAGGATACTCTACAGCAATAATTCCATGCTTTGCAGACCCTACCCAATCAGTAACATCCTCAATGTTTATCTGGTATTTAGAAGTACAACCCTCATTATACATCTCGTATTTTTCATCACCATCAACCATTATGTCCTTGCTAAGAACAAGTTTATCGTCACTCACGGCATACTGGGCATCGGAAACAACGGCCCAAGTATTATTTTGCGTATTGTGAATCACCTTGTCTGCATCAGTGGTAAGGAATTGGTTTTCCGTAGTATCAACAAGGGCATCGGCTGTATCAGTGGTTGCTGTCCCAGTCCTTGACTCAATAAAATAGGAAACCTTCCGCACATACGGCAGATGCTCAGAAACCTTCTTGAGGGCTTTCTCTAATTGGATGGTCACTTTTGCATCGGTATAGGTAGTGGTGTCATCACCAAGGTCACTTTGAATTTCATTCACCAGCGCGGCAAACGTTTTAGCCATTTAATTTTCCTCCAGTTTATATATTAACTGGTTTGCGTCTAATGCCTTTTCAAGAAGTTCTACTTTCATTTCAAGTGTACGAATCCTCTCCTTGAAAGGTTTTTCTAGGTGAGTATGTTCCCCCCTCTTCAGAGCAACTAAATTCTCAGGACGATTGTCATCTTTTATACCATTCAGGTGGTGGATAACCCATCCTGTAGGCAGCTTCCTATTGTGTACTCTTTCCCAGACCAGAATATGCTCAAAGACATAGCTCCTAGAATTAGCACGATAATGGTTTGGGGTATGAATCATTATATAACCATCAAAATACGTTCGCCCACCTTGCCAATTATTTTTGTTTCCGACCTTGCTACACGCCAAGCATCTCTGAAATTCTGGTGCTTTACGAATGTATCTAACCCAACGCTCCTTTCCGCAATCAATGCAGGCAGCCCAAATAAAGTTCGATAATACTGAAGAGACTCTACCAATTTTATCGCCCCTTCTGATTTCACCTATCTGTGGTGACTGTACTTCATTGATCAAAGTATCAAATGTTTTAGGCATCATCTACCTCCCTATGCTACTGGATATTCTAGTAAGGAATCTGCCCCGGCTATCCCTTCGTGAATGTCTGCCTGTTTCAGTCCCTCTTCAACAAAGTCCTTAACACAATTCTGAATCTCGGGATTCTGGAGAACCTCCATCTCCTTCCTCTCATTTACATTGTGCTCACAGGATAAGGTATAGCGAATCAGGGCTGACTGAATATGCAATCCATCATTGTCATAGAGGACTACCGCCCTTACCTCAATCGGGTTCTTTATTTTCCTTGCCATATCAACCTCCCTTTTTCACCTTACTTCCACAAAGTTCAACTAATTGCTCCTCAGTCATTGACTCTGCCATATCACCAGCTGGAGTACCTGGTGTTTTTTTAAGGTCTCCCCTCTTCATAGCAAGAGCCATACATGCGGCGGTTTTTTGTTCTTTGGTTTTAGCAGGCATCACTTCCTCCCCCTACGCTTTCTCTTCTTGTGTGGATGTGGCATATTACACCGCCAGTTCTGCGTCTATTTCCACCTCAGCCTTGGCTATTATTGCCTCATTCCTGGCAACAATCTCATCGTATCTTGTTTGGTCTTGGTCTGTGTTGGGTGGCGGGACTGAAGCCTTCTCTATAAGGTCTAAAAGTCCCTGTACTTTAGTTGCATCCATTTTATTCCTCCTTGATTTTTTTTCGGTTACTGTGTTATAATCCTCATTAAAGGGGGTGAAGTAATGAGTAGTGTGACAAGTACAATAATTCTATCACTATTTGCAAATAACCATTTAGAGGAAATAAACAACTATCTCAAAGGGCAAAATCATAACGCCGTTGTTGAGATAGATTGCTGTAGTGGGGGAGGTGAGAAGTGTATGTCCCCCGCAATTTTAATGGGTGGGTTTAATAATATGGATATTGATGCGTTCATTCAATTTCTCAAAACCCTAGATTGGCAGTCAGACGCAATTTTGGTGTACTGCCATGACCAAGAAGACTTTTATAGCGTAATTAGATTAAGCAAGGAAAAATCCCCCTTTCGCTGGAAGCAGTAAGTCTTAATCCCTCGGATAAGTATGTTTCGTTCTTATTTTATTTTTAAGCAAATGATGGGTCTAAACTATAACAGAAGTAGTATCTAGCAACCCCATTATCGTAAGATACTCGGAGTCCCATGTGGAATGGTACTGGCTTGGGAAAGGTAATCTGCCACATCCCACCAGAACTTGTCTTTGGCTCAAATAACTTGCCAAGCGAGAATGAGCCGCTAGTGTATGCCCAACTCTGTCTATCACGGTATGACCTAGTAGAAGTTGTATCGAAATTATACATATCTTCTATAGTTCCATAGGAATTTCCCCAAGCAACATAGATGATTCCGTACAACAGGCCAGGTCGAGCATCTGGAAACTCGGCTAGAAAAGCAGTCCTATTAGCAACACTCCATTCCCCAGCAGCTTTAGCTGCGTCAGAGGCAGTTGCACCTGAGAGGTCTACAAAGGTTGTGCCTGGGTTAGTTGTAGTTACCTGTCTGTCATTGACTTCGTAGTAGCCCTTAGGCCCAGCCCAGACAGCTGCGACTGGTGCTCCCTCAAGAACATTTATATTCCCACCTGTAACTTGTACGGGTAGTGGTGAAATCTGGGCGGCTGGGGATGGTGCTCCCCCACTAATTATTTTTACTCCCATCGTTCTATTACCTCCTTATTATGGTCCGAAGTATGTTACTTCTAATTTTGAACTTCCAGCTGAATCTATGGCACGAAAGGCAGCCATATCATCCTGCCCCCAAACCTCTATTATGCCATTCGTTGCTGTGTAAGGACCAATGGCGCTGGTTGGGTCGGTTCCATCTGTTCGGTAACGCATATCACTGGTTGTAACCTGAATCTGAGCATAGAGGACACCTGCTGCGTTATATTTGCCATCGGTGAGCCCAGTAGCAGAACTAATATCTGTAATCTGTTCAAAGGATATAGTCCTCCACATGGGGTCCATTCTTACAGGATACGGTGGGTAATTCATAAATTCACCTCCCTTTTATCGGTCTAACAAAAACCTGCTTCCATTTACGGAAGCCAACTTGCATTAGTTTTGCACCCTCTGCTTTGAGAGCCATTAGTCTACGAAGCTCCCGGCGAGCTTCCCCAACCTTTAGCCTCGTCTCATAATCAGCTTCGGCACTTTCAATTACAGCCTGAACATCAGCTTCATTTGTGATGCCTTGTTTCTGCAACAACGCTCTTGCTAATTCGTCTAACTCGCTTCTGTCCACTCCGTCTAGTGGAAATATCAGTGCGGGGTTGGCTTTGTTGAATCCCTGTGGAAGGAGCAATCCCCGTCTCGGCGCCCTCCGTGCTATGTATAGATTTGCCATTCGCTCTGTCCTTATCGCTTACATAAAGTGGCGCTTGTTTGGTTTCGACCTGTTTCTCATTAAACTTTGTTCGCAATTCTTCCAAGGAATCCTTGCGCCTAATTTTGCCCAGTGGGATTTTCCCCATAGGCATTATGACCTGATTAAAAAATTTACCCAACTCGCACCTCCTTTGTCCAGCCTAATTCTCTCAAAAGGGTATCTGGTATGAATATCTCTTTTTGGTATTCCGAGGGCTGTAGCTCTTGTTTACGAAGCATAGCAGTAAAAGCAACTAGTCCTTCAATCCAATACCCTCTAAAATCAGCATCCCTCTCAAATTGAAATTTACCCATAATATGTTTTCCCCCTTAATACATTTCTTATCTGGCATAAATCCACAATCGCTTTTATGGCTTCCTTTTCGTTTTCCCCAACTTTATCTATCCCAACCACCTTTGTGGCAGGGCAGTGACGACAAAGCAAAACAACCGTGGGGGCCTCATTAAGGTTATAAGGAGCAAATCCCTTTTCCACATACCAATCATGTATGAAAAAATAGTATACAGCCAAGGCTTTCCTTTTTATCCGCTCGATTGGTCTAGGCAATTTACCTAAGAGGGCATTGCACCTAAGACACATATTTGTCCCCGTTAACCAATGAGCCAAGGGATAAAAAATGGTCTTTGAGCAAAGAACACAATACATAAACATCGGCTTCTTACCCATTAGCCTCTATCCCTTCCACACTTGAGGCATATATTATCAATGCTCCAAGCATAAGATAGACATTTATGACACCATCTTTTAAGTTTTTTCACTCTTCACCTCCAATGCCTTCTCAAGCATCTCTTTTAGTTCGGCTACCTCTTCCTTCAAGCTGGTTATATCATCGGACTCTTGCTTTCTGACCTTCTTTGCCAGCCTAACTCCCCATGCAGTTCGTTTCTTTATCTCAAGAGCACAGGCATCAACTTCCTCCTGATTATCGTGCCATTCCCCACAATGAGGACAGTGAGGCTTGAGGTCAGTAGGCATCACCGGTAGCCATCCCTTATCAAAGTTGGCATCCCTGGTGCCTGTCTCTACAACCTTGCCATCCTTTTTCCTGACATACTCTCTTAAAGAAGGTATAGCCCTAATAGTTCTACCATCTGGTGTGTAGTAGGTCTGTCTGGGAAGTCCCCCGATATCACCACTCCTACCATACCCAGCAGCCTCGATAGCTGGAGTTACTTTCATAGACACCTCTCTTTCTAGCGGGGGCTGGTATTTCTACCTTTAGGCTTGCCCCCAAAAGCCTTTTGCTCATTCTAGTTGGAGCATGAAACTTTGGTCGCCATCACCTGAAGCAGTTTTTTCAACCAAGTAACCGGCGTATTGCATGGAGTTCGGTGTTGATTTACCCCAAGCCTCATCAACCATGATAAGTGCACCATCCCTATTGAAGGCGAGTGCCCTATCATCGGCAGCAGCACCAGGAGTAGTGCTTGCCACCGTACCAAAGCACAAACCTCTGGTCTTAGCCCAGAAGTAGTACCCGCTAGTGACTGGTTGTAACGGGAAACAGACTACACTCCTATACCCATCTGAAGCCATTGGTCGTACATCCGCATAGGGGCAGGGGTTTATTGTAGCCCATTCTGTTCCTGCCATTGCGTATCGTACTGGGTGATAAAAAGTTAGTGTCCCAGTCGTATCGGCGCTTACAATATTCCCCTTGATATGATAGATGCGCCTATTAGCCGCAGCAGCACCGATGATGATTGTGCCATTGGCATACTGGTCAACAGTACAAGATGCGTCACCTGAACCAGTGTAAGCCATAGTAAGTAACCCAACGGCAGTTATGGCTGGTGTGACCGATGTATACGTAGCAAAAGCTCCCATACCAAGTAATGGTTGAGCTATGGCGGCACCAGCCTTGCAGTATCTCCACCTTCCGCCCATTTCATCTTCTCTCACCTCACCTATTGTGGCAGTGGCTGTGACAGTTGGGGCAGCATATAAACCCTCAAAGGTTGCTCTTCCTGTAACTGGAAAACTCATTTTATTTCCTCCTTTTTCCTTCTTTTATCAAGCAGGTGTGGTTGACTGAAGCGCCCTGATTTGCGACTCCAGTTCTCGGATGCGAGATTTGAAGACATTGAGTACTGTTGACCCTGAATGTGCTGAACGGGGAAGAGGAACAAGGTTCTCAAGGCGGTTATCATCCTTGATACCATTAAGGTGATGTATGACATAACCTTCAGGTAACTTGCCATTCGCTTTTTCCCAGATGACTCGATGCTCAAAGACATAACGGTGTTTAAGGTTTTCATATCCTTGAGGCTTGAGAATAATGACATAGCCCCCTTTATGTTTGCCTCTACCGCCTTTCCAGTTCCAAGACCTCTCGCCCTTTTGGGCACGATGCTTGTTTTCACAGGACTGGCATCGGTGTGATGTAGTATATTTGGTATTTCCGCAATCAGGGCAAATAGTGGATAACCCTTCTCGCATCCGTCTTTTTCTACATTCACCACACCACTTAGCATCGCTTCGTGTACTCTCAAATTCAGCTCCACAGTTTTTGCATTTCAGGTTTCTCCTCATTGCTATACCTCCTTTTATTTCAGTATAGCATATCGGAGTGATAATGTCAATATCCTAACCCCTACAACTCATGCGGGGGTTGTCGCATCCCAAAGAATCTCCACCATCCAGCCTGCCAGATATTCGCCCACGCCATACTCACCTACGACATTAAGTTCAGTAGCTCGCAGGGAAGCATCACGCTCAGGCTCAATCGACCATTCATCGGCAGTGGCAAGTATTAAAGCTCCCCCTTCACCAGTAGCGAATACACCACCCTTGCCAGAGCTGCTGGTTGAGATGTCTAAATTGCCGTCTTCTATAACTGGCATCCCAAACAATTTCCCCATGGTGTAGTTGCGTAAAACCTCATCAGCAAGTGAGGGCACCTGAGTGGCTTGCGGATACCATGATAGTGTTTGAACCGGGGTTAGCACATCAACAAGGTCAAGTAGTGCGAAGGGATGATGCACAAAGGCATAGGGCATTGGTGCTGGCCCACCAGCAGAAACAGCATTACCACTTAGAAGTGCCCGGGCAGCAGCAATAGCTCCCATCGTTCCAGTTGTGCTAGTGCTACCAAGTGAGGTTGTGGCATCATCAAGTTGACCTAGTAAGTCGACATCTCTCTTATACTCCATAGCCTCACCGAGAATACGACCTGCGGCTCCCTTGATGTCCTCGTTGTTGTCCCTCACTAACTTGTCGGTCAGGATTATTTTACAGCCAACTTCTGCAGGGGTAATGGTAACTAAGGTGTCTTCCATATCCTCAGAATCGGCCATGTCCACGCCTTCAGTTAGTGAAGAAGCCACGACTGTGCCAAAGTAGGGCACATTTACGTTCTTTCCGTCATGGAGTTCCTTCCGGATATTCCAGCATAGTGAAGCCATAACAGCTTTGAATCGCTGGGTAAACCTGGCTTTCTCCAGGACGGTAGGAACAGTGTCGGCTAAGACTGTATCAGTCGTTATAGCCATCTTATTTCCTCCTATCTATTTTTGTCTCTCTCAGCTTTTGCTTCGATATAGCGCTTCATAATGGCATCATTACTAGGGTGCTTAATCATCGCATCCCTAATCTGCTCAAATGATGCGCCACCCCCAAGAGTTGTACCATCGTCAGATTTCAAGGGCGGTTTCTCTGGCGTCTTTGATAGGACATTGGCTACAGCCTCCATTGCTTCACGAGAGTCATCCTTGGCGAGATTGAGAATAGTGTCTACATTAACACCTTTAGACACAGCTATCTCGGCAGCAAGTTGGGTTCTGTTAAAAACCCTTATTTGCTCCTTGTCAGCAGTGATACTTTCTTGATGCTTTGCCTTCTCAGTGTCCAGTTCAGATCTCTCTTTGGCAAGTTTGGTTGCCTCATTCCTCTGCCTCTGTCTTTCTGTAAGCGATTTCAGAGCTTCATGGTCATCGCGGACAGCTTCACGCTCTGCCTCATCTCTGTCCTTCTGCCACTGTTCTCGCTCTACCTTAGTGCCGTCACTTAGCTTCTTAGCATCAGTGAGGATTCGTTCTGCCTCAGCAGTCTTGTCCTTAATAGTTTTGGCATCCCTACCAGCAGTAGACAGGGCATCCAGTACCGCCTTTGCCTCTGAGTCCTTGGTAAAAGTTTGGGGTGTTTCTGAAGTTCCCTTCTGTTCGCCAGGAGAGTCCCCACCTTGAGAAGAGTTCTCGCGTTCTTCAGTTCCGTCCATGATTCAGTTTTCCTCCTATATATTGTATTCTGCTATATAAATACCACAATGGGTAGTACAGCCTTATTCTCCGAGTGCTTTTATCCGCTCTAAACTTTCAGCTATATCCTCTGATAGTTGTTCAAAGCGTGATATATCAGCTCCCACATCGCCCCTACCTTCTAGTGGTGTGTATCTCTTAACCTCTACAAGCCATTCCTCAAGGTCAGGATTCTGTGCCCGATAATCTAACCTGGTTTGACCTAGTGGGAGTCCAGTGTAAATTAAGTAGTGCTCATAAACTTTCCTAGTTGGAACCTTACTAAAGTCTCGCTTCTGCAAAATACCCTCTGATACCATGGCTCTATAGAATTCTTTATTCTCCTGAAGGAACCAGTCATCTTCGTAGTCTTTTCTGGGATTCTCATACCAGTCCACATAGGCGTCAATATACTCTTCAGGGAAGTATGTCTTATAAGCCTCCATCCTACGTTCATCTTCAGGAGTCTTATCTTCTTTTTCTAATAGAATATCGTATTGCTCGGATGGAACTTTCTTAGGAATATCAATTCCCTTGAGCTCTTGCATTGCCTTCCCAAAGACAGGGTTCTCGATTAAAAATCGTTCTTGTCGGTATCCTTCAACTGGTAATTCATAGTAAGCCACATAATTATCTATTTCGGTTTCAGCAAAACCCTCAGTGTAGGCTTCCTTTTTGCGTTTTAGGAGATTGTATTGTGCGGAATCCTCTACCAGAGTCGCCATTTCCACATTGATTCTCAGGACAGGGACATTCCAATCACTGCCATCGTCTGTCAATATCTCCTGCTCCAATGCCCAGTCCCATACATCCTTGTTATCAACAAGCCAGACCTTGGCCTCAGAGCTACCCGCCCCGAACTCATCAATGGCTTTGCCCCGTTCAGACCAACTCTCTATAATCTCTGGTATGGCACCATGGTCAATAGCCTCTATCCTTCTTAAGTCAGCTACCCAATTAGGATTATCCTCTTTTAGTTTAGCTCTTGCTTCTTTGCGTAACTCCTCGTCCTCAATGTAGAGCGGCGATTCCTCATTACCGTAGTTCTCATACTGGGTATCCAGGTCAAACGACTTCTTCTGTAACTCGAACTTCTGGGTAAATAATTCATCATACTTCTCTGGATTATCAAGAAAAGCGGGCACCGACTCCGGTGGTATCTTATATTTCTCCATCAGACCTAGTAGAATCTCGGCACTCTTGGGGTTCTTGAATGACCCAATCTTGCCCCAGAGATATAAACTTGCCTCAACATCGGGAAACTGCTGTCGGTATAAGGTTCTCGCATCATCCTCGGTAAGACTCTCGTATTGAACAAATAAGTCCTTAGCCCTGAGATATTCTATCGCCAGTGCATTGCCGTCTTTCTCTATCTTGTATCTGCCGACAACCTTCTCTAGTTTGTTGACTTCCGAGGCAAAGTTGGATGTGGTGAAGTAATCTAGTTCGCCATTATCCTTAACCTTCTGATTACCTTCATCGTCAAGCTCCACTTCCCCAAGTGTTTTCCTGAAGGTAGCAAACTTCTCATCAGTATCAACCCCAAACACCTTTTCATAACCATCTATCAATTCGGTATCCAGATTATTCTTCTCGATTATCCTGAGAACTTCCGCCCTAGCTTCCTCTGTGGAAAGTGTGGTGAACTTGCTTGTAATAAACATCTGGGCTTCGATTAGTGGATTGTTTTCCCTATAGTCGCTCCGCTCCTTGGCAACTGTAATAGCTTCGTAATCCTTCCAGCCCTTCTCCCATCTAGTCTTTAACTGCGTGATGTAATAATCTTTGCCCTCAAGATATAAGAGTAGCGTCAGCCAATCCCTCTCGCCAGAGGCAACATAATCCAGTTGCTTGGCTATACCAGGGATAAACGTGGACTTGGCACTAGCCCAACCAGACTTCATCATTCTTTCATCATCAGTTATAAAACCAGCTATCATACTTGCGATAGCGCCGGGAGCTTGCAACCCAGGAAAGTCACCACCAGCCACATCAGCTAAATATCTTATGGAGGTTATGCCCGTATACTCCCATGCCTTCAGTCTAGTTCTTTCTTTGAGCACATAACCAAGCCCTACTATTATCATGTACATCACAATGGATTTATATGTCTGCGACCAGTTCTTCTTGGGTGGTGTCCTGCCCGTTTCCTTTGTGTACCGTAGATAAACCTGCGATGGCCTGCGACTAACCCACTTCGTCATCAACTCCATCCAGTTTATAGACCAAGTAGTAAGCACTGAGAACACCCTGCCGATTGCGTTCTGTGACAAGGCCATGCTGTTCATCTTGGTGTAGAGGTATTGGGTATCGGCAGCAACCTCATCCCCCCTGCCTATAAAGTGCTGCCTAAGTTTTTCTTGGGAAAGTCTCTCATCTAAGGGCGCTTTATTTTGGTCTTCTGTAAGTATTTTTTTTGCCTCTGAATACCCAGCAAGGAAAGCGTCCTTAACATTCTGGGCGTCAGCACCACGGAACATAGCTAATGCTGATTCACGGAACGTGTCAGGCCACCTTGACACAAACGAATCATCAATGCCAGGCACAAAAGCCGCTCTACGGGAACGCCAAGCCAACGACTCCTTTAACGCAACCTTGCCTTCCTTAGTAAACCTCAATTTAATACCATTAGCAAAATCGGCCGGGCCAACTTCAGCGATTATCAATGTATGCTGGCTGAGATTCCTTATGGCGGATGTCGCCTTAAAACCCAGCCATAAAGTATATAGCGCACTTGTGAAGTTATAGGATGCCATTCCCGAAGGATTCCCCCTGCTTAAATAGTTTGCGAGTATATTGCCGCCAGGCAACCCCTTTAATTTCTCGGCAAACTCCTGAAGGGTTGTGTTTATCTCTAAGTCAAGCTTGGATGGTTCACCTGTCATACGCATAGAGTAGTCTTTCAGATAATTTCTCGCAGCCCGGGGGGTATTTACATCATTGGCAATGGCAGCTAACTTCTCTAAGAATGGTTCATAATAAAGCACCTTTAGTTGCCTGGACTCATAGGCAGAGGCAGCAGCGAATGGATCTTCAATCAAACCAACAGTCGCCCCTAATCTCTCCTGTAAGAAGGGGTTAAATATCTTCTTGGGTGCTAGGTATTCCAATGCCTTAGCCATAGCAGCATCCATTGGGTGTTTGGCTTTTAACTGCTCCGTAATATCAGCCTCAAAGATATGGGTTATATAGTTCTTAATCCGCTTTTCTTGGGAAAGATTTAGTTTATCAGCCCACTTATCGAAGTTAGTTCTAAAAAAAGCGACTGCCCTCTTCTCATTAAACGTAAGTCCAACTTGCGAGCCAGGGTTTTCTATTTCCCTGAATACTATATGCCGCCTATTTTTATCAACCAACTTGGACATCTCTTTGAGTTTCTTATCAAAGACTACCCTTGCCTCACCCTTTTCAACTTCTGCCCTCTGTATACCCCTAAATTCCTCAGACAAACCCATCTTCTCAAAGACTTTACGTGCTGGTCGAATCCTTTCCTTCGCCCCTATATCTTTTATCACAGGGATACTGTCCGATACCCCCGTTGCTATTGGCTCGGCAGGGCTGGCAGGGACACCGCCCTCTTTAACTACAGTTCTTTCAGGTGCTTCAATAATGGGTGGCTTTTTAACGGGTGGCTTTACCACCTGTGGTACCACTGGGGCAACTTCAGGTGCAACAACCTCTGTTGGTGGTCTGAGGGCTTCTGGTGCGACTTCTGGGGTAACTGCCTCCACTGCTGGGGTAGGGATTGTACCACTAAGTAAACTAGCCCATGCCTCGTTGGGAGACATCGCTTCAATGGTCGCAGTATCAAGACCTATTTTCTCCAACTGCTTAGTCAGGCTGGCAGTTATCCCAAGTACACCCTTACCAATAAGGGAGGCTATCAATTCAGCATTGATGGCAGATGGTTTTAGCGCCTGTTCTAGCAGAGAGGGTAAAACAGTATCCATCATGAGGGTATGGGTCATTTTGTTAGCACCCGTAAGGGCAACATCTGTAGAATAGAGCATTGGGAAGTATTGTCTAGCTGCTTCTGCCGCAGCCCTAGAAATCTCGTAACCCATATCTGGGGTGATTTTTGCCCCTATTTCCTCGAATGCCTTGGTAAAGTCTACGGCAAATTTATCTGTGAGTAAGTCAACCCCTGCTTCGACACGCCCACTTCTCTCTAAGCGAAGCAAGAACTTTTGGCCAGCCCTCGCAAGTGTTTTGTCACCTTGCGACTCGGCATAGGCAATAATTCTCTTAACGATGTCAGTAGTAAGTCTACCGGAGGAATAATACTCAGCCACTGCCCTATTCCCATACTTAGCCCCCAATGTAGCATAGAGTTTAGCCCCAGTATCGGGACTGACGATTGGGAACTTGGCATAAACATTCATCAAGAGCTTTTCGGCTTTGGGGGGGAGTTCAATCCCTTGACTCACCAGATATCTGTGGAAGTTCCGCTGGGCTATTCTTTCAAATGTCTTTCTGATTGGGAATGATATTGCCCTCTCTACGGCAACGGCTGGTCTTAAAGCACCGCTGACTACCCTGGCTGGAATTGCCTTGGCACCACCCCTAGCGATTGTCGGAGCTAAAGCCCCTCTGGTGGCAGCAGCCCCGGGAATAGTCATCCATAGAGGTAATTCATAAAGTAACTGTTGCCACCAAGGTAACTGCCTAAACTCATTATATTCTGCACCACCTATAAAATAATCAGCCATCTTGGGTGCGGCAAAGAGAGCTTGTACTTCCTCGGGGGCATCTTCGGGTATAAAAGGCTCAGCTATTTGTCCCATAAGTCCAGCCCTAATAAACTTATTTACACCTTCGTAAGCACTGACATCCGCATCTCTAGCTATAAAAGATGGGATATCTTTCAATATTTCAGGCAACTCCTTAAATGCATCAACTGTTTCCTTCATCTTTATTCCGAAGAAGGTGAAGGGATATAGCCCATATTCAAGTACCCTTTGCCATAGAGCAGGTTCCACTACTTCGGGTTCTGGTTCAGGTATAAGGGCAGTAATATTTTCCCCCTCCTCTTCGGGGAAGAACAAACCGATATCAGTTTCCTCAATTCCCAGTTGTCTTAGGATAGCCTCAGTCTCAGAAGTCCTCCCTATTTCCTGGATAGCATCAATGAAGTCATCTTGTGCTTGCTCCGGGCCCAAGCGTTCACGCCTTGACATGTCGGGCGTAACGGCCATACTTGCGAACAATCCCTCAACATCAATCCCCGGGAACACTGCCTCGAATGGTGCTAATACTTCTTCTTGTATGCGGGCTTCCTCAGCAATAGAAACTTCAAGTTCTTCCAGTTCTGCTTTACCGAATGCCCTTCCTTCAGGGTCAAAGGCTAAATAATCAGTAACATTGCCTGCCTCATCCCACCTTACCTGTTCATATTTCCAACCTTCGGGTGAGAGATAAGAGACTTGCTCCCCCATTTGAGGATGGATTCGAACCCTCGCCTGCCACCCAGGGTCAAGGTCAAGACCATATTGTGCCTTGGCTTGTTCTTGTGTTAAATACCCCTCTTCTCTAGGGGGAGCTGGTTCGGGAATAACAGGAGGTTCAACAACAGGTTCGGGTAAAGCCTTGGCTTTCTTTTCCCTTGCCCTTAAAAGTTCAACATACTCTAAACTCGGTACTGGCATTTAATCTCCTATACTCTCGGCGCTCTGGGAAATCTTGGCAGTCTAGGTAGAGCAGGTTGCGCCCCCCTACCTCTAATTCTTCCAAGCAACTGAGTCTTAATATCAGGTCGCTCTACAGGAGGAGTCAACCACTCCTTGATTTGCTTATCAACATCATCCATTATTAGTTTTGCCATCATTCCTCCCCTTCAGGAACTACTGGTTGCTGTACTCTGCCACCCCCACCACCAAACAGGGACAATACCTGCTTCGGCTCTTGTTTTGGTTCGGGTTTAGGCGGAGTCACTTCACCAAGCAGCATCTGTTTTAATGTGACACCCAGTTTAGCCAAAACAAGTCTTGCTTCAGCATCTTCATCCATATCTATTAAGGCTTTGATATCTCTACGCATTTTGATTTCAGGAACCAACCTCTCAATCTCTTCCCAACGTAATTGCTTCTCATCGCCATCGGGGTCTTCTCTCTGTAATATCTCAGTTCGCTTCGCTCTGTCTGGTATCAGGTTCCCGTAAGCCGCAGCCAAGGAAGCACGCCCTGCATCTACTGCCGCAGACTTGATTGTATATTTATAGTGTGTCTCATAAGCACCTTCCAACTTACCGACATCAAAAGTCCTCTTCTGGGCCAGGGTGCCGAGTTCTATACTTCCGCCTATAAGTTTAACCTGAGCTGTGAACATATTAGCCAGACCTTGATTCATAAACGCTTTTGTCCCCAGCCGCGGCCCTAATAATTGGTCTCTGCTCTCCCCTGCCACCATTGCCCTCACACCAGATGCCGGCGGGGATTCAATCACTCCCAAATCAGAAGCGGCGACAGTAGCATCCCGTATCGCCTCACGCATAATACTATATGCTAACTGTGCAGACCGCTGGGCATCACCGAAATCAATACGCTTTGCCCCACCACCAATGTCAGCTGAAGTTATCGCACCCGAAGCCTGAACATCTTCATATTCGGGAGGGTCTTTAAGTTGACCTTCCTTACTCTCCCACTGCACAGGCCCTTTAACCGTCTTCAGGTTGAGGGTCTGCATTATACTAAGTAGTCTCTCAAGTTCGGGGATAGCTTCCCGAATTAAGAAAAATATCCCCTCACCTTGATGGGCAAGGCTATCTTTATCAGAAAACATTGAGCCGAGTGTTACCGTCTGAATCACAACCGGGCAGAAACCAAAGTCGTGTTCCTGCTCAAATTCTTTCTTCCCCGCCACCCATATCTCCACATGTTCAGTTGTTAAGACCTCAAGAACTTCAGCCTCTTTAGCATCAATAGTAAAACCTTTTTCCTGAGCCCATGTCTGCCCTTCTATACTATCCTTCGTCTTAATCATCTTGTTCCCCGCCCAGTCCAAACCCTTTACACCAGTGGCATAGGTTACATACCTTCTGTCCCAGGGGGTAATATCAGCAACAAGAACACCATCTACCATCTGGAATAGACACTTCGCCGCACACCCCCCTCTATTACTTGAATGGAAATCAAACCAAGGATTCAATTCCCATTTGTTACGCAATCGTAATCTCTCATTCGCTGCAGAAAACCCCGCCCTCTGGAAGTCCTCGATGTAGGCAGTGTCCAGATTCTTGTCCTCACTCTCAACTACTATCTGCTCTTTTGCTGTACCCAATATCGCCACGACATCATGGGCAAACCGCCCCGGTATGTTGAGGGTGACATTTACAATGTCAGGAACTTTATTATTGCCAGAAGCATCCATCATAACATACGGCGTGAGGTAGAGCAGGTCCCTGTCACTGTCGTGCCGAGTATATAGTGCGGAAAACTCTTCCTCTTTATCTTTAACCTTCTGTAAATAATCTGTGGCCATCTAAACCCTCCTAAACCAACAATTAAGATACAGGGAATTGAGCATATAAATCCACACGGCAAGAAACATCTCTCCCAACCCTTCTTAACCCCACTGCCTTTATAGCCCTCATAAATTCTGCATCTTGCGCAACAATCTTATAGGGTATTCCATGAACTGCGAACCCCCCAACCTTATCATCAGGCTCTAATATCTTGATATCTGTGTAAAACCGAACACCCGCTATCTCCGAAATAGTTACTTCTATCATATCGCCTCCTATTATGCCAGCCTGACTAGAACATTCTAAAACCTGAAACTGGAGTGCTTTGTCTTCGGCTTGTTGCCTCGCTTCCCAGTCACATATCCGAACTTATCAACCAGCCCATACCACACTGCCTTGATGCCGTGGTTATGCTTGTCGTCCGGGTGCTCCCCTACCACATTACCCAGCCGATCCTCTTTCCATTTGAACGGTGATGCCTCGCCGGTAAAGGGATTGGGACACACCCCGAACTCTGATAGTATCCCCTGGCATTTGGGGTCAACAAACAACCTCGGCTGATGGTCAATTGGATTAACAGTCAAGAAAGTGTGTAGCCGCTCTCTACCCTCTGCCTCCTGGACAACACCCGAGGTCAGGGTTAGCTGTGCCTTCTTCTGCCATATCTCCTCGACTGCCGGCATTGCTTGATGCTGTCTAACTGCTATGTCTGCCACCCCACCCGCTACCAGATGCCACCATGGTTTCTGCATACAAACATCTATTATCTGCTCAGTGACTAGACCCTGCTCGTATATCTCTTCTACAATGTTGACAGTCTCACCCTCAAGCTGGACCACCTCTACCGCATAGGCACCGGCATACCCCGGGTCAATCCACAGGTACACAGGGGCATCGGCGATGTTCATTTCTCTAACATGTGTTAAGTATCGGAACTCTGGGAACACCAAGCCTTTAGGCGGACAGGGCACACCACCGAACCGCTCAAGGAAATAGTCTTCAGGATATTTTGCCTTTAACCTCTGTATCTCTGGATCGTTATACCCCCCTGGGTAGACATGTTTATTGCTCCATGACGGCAACGAGAACGACTTACCCGATTGACCGGGGAGCTGGTATAGTTTCCACATCTCAGGAAACCAACCCAGTGAGCTCTCAAATGTCCCTGTACCAACTACCCAGCCCCGCTTCTCGGCAGTCCTGTCACATAGCCTGGTATACTCTGTATGCGATATCTGAGCGACTTCAGCAATGATTATGCCGTCAGGTGCCTCAAACCCTATCTTTAGCCAGTCCTTAAGGGACCACGTTTTGATAACCGCACCTGTATCCAGTTGCATGTGCCATTGACCCGTTGCCGGTGTATGTATATTATTCGGCTTGACTGCCCCGAGAGCTTTCATTGCTTGGGCTATATACTCGAACTCGGCATGGCACCGGTCATAGTCTTTGCCGGCAATCCAGTATAGCTCACCTTCCCAGAAGCGGACATTCAGGTAATCAGCGGCCACATAACTCTTGCCACCACGCTCCCCACCACCTGCCAATATCTCTCTATCATTACATAGTATTATGGCTTCTTGCTCAGGTCCCCATGTATGACCCAGTGTAGAGCGTGCCCATTCTATGTTATGTCGAAAGTCAACATCACTTATTGTCTTTGTTGTCATAGCTCAGGTATCACATTCCCATCAGCGTCTATTTCAGGGATAATGTAGTCCTCACCCTCTATTCTTACTGTTTCGGGTTGGACAGGTGCGACATCTAGTAGATTGTCCAACCTAATCCTAGCCCTCTCTACCTGTTTTCTCTCCCTATCTTTCTTCTTTGATAGTGGCACCACCCCTCCTTCTTCATATCACCATTCGGTTCAAACTATATTGATTGCTTACTGGGGCTCCTCTGCCTTATTCTTTTCTATTCGGCAGAACCCGATGAACACTTGCTCATCGAAGCCTAAACGGACAGCCCCAGCAAGCTGACTCATTCCTTCCTATTACCATATCCCCTCAAGCCCTTCAAAAACTCTGTCAGCTCCTTCCCGGTCTCGACCTCTACCTTAGCCGGGGGATACGCGTTCACAGTCATCTTATTTAATTCAGCAACGGCCTGGACTGACTCCCTGGCTTTAATATCTTTGGTAATTGGTAACTCAGCAATCTCTGTTAATCGCTCCAAGCGCTTTTGTATCGTCATAACTGTTCCATCAGCTGCTAATTGCTTTAATTCCTCTATGCGTGAAGCGATATTAGCCTTATGTACCAATCTTGATGTGGTAACAGCTAAACCAGGTCCATCTCTAAATCCAGCATCAATGCCACTATCATGAGGGCTCTTCCCACTAGCTATACCGCGGGCGAATATCTCATATTTACTATTTTTTAATATAGCCATTATATATATGTCATCCTTATATATGTATGTATGTATTCCCCCCAGCCCATGGCCACCCCTGGGATTATATATATGTAGGCGCGGGGATTATTTTTTTAAAATATCTGTATATATGCTCCATATCTATTGACACACTATGCCCTGCTATGCTATATTGAGTGTATCAGTTAGCACCTTAATAGTGGTTATCGTAGCTATTGTAAGGCTTGTAATGCCAAATATATGAGCAATTACTACCGCAATACTGTTAAGGGAAGGTATCACAAATTGCTTTACAAGGCTATAGGAGATAAAACCGAATTCAATTTATCTTTACAGGATATAGGGGAATTATCTCAGCAAACTAATTGTTATTACTGTGGAGAAAGGCTAACCATAGGCACCGGACATAAGCACCGCCTCACTGATAGAACGATTGATAGAAAGGACAACCGCAGGGGATACATTAAGAATAATGTGGCTGTGGCTTGTAGGCGATGCAACTTAATGAAGGGCAGTTGGTTCACCGCAGAGCAAACCATGGAAATAGCGAGACACTACTTTTAACAGTTTAATAGAGTGGGCGGGTGTTGAAGGTGAACAGAGCCAGATTGGGGAGCTAAATACCAACTCTCAAGCGGCTGGCGCAAACCCTAGTGGTGAGACTATAGAAGCATCACCAGCCCACCCATTCTATTGAGTTGTTAAGTAATAAATAGGAGGGTTAGACAATGAATCTAGAAGAGGTACTTAAAATAGAAACTAGGCTACCGCTGGAACTCATAGAGATAAATAACGAGCTTTTGGAAGATGTAAAACTGAACGGAATTAAAGAGCCTATTGAAATCAGAGTTAGAGAGGACGGCTCAAAAATAGTATGGGATGGATTGAATAGGTTAGCGATAGCAGTTGAGCTTAACCTTGAGACTGTTCCAGTGATATTTCTCCCGATGCAAAAAGGGGCTTAAGTAGTAATAAACAGTAAGGAGGTACGGCGATGGGCGGACAATGCTCGACAAGGGTGTGGATAAGCGACTGGGACAAGGCACAGTGTTCTAAAAAGGCTGTGGTAAAGCGAGATGGCAAGTGGTATTGCAAAATCCACGACCCTGAGTATATTAAGGCTAAAGAGGATAAGAGGCAAGCAAGGCGAGTCAAAATACAATGCCCCAAGTGTGGCTCAGCCCCTCGCCCTTGGTGGGCTTATTGCCCATTTTGCGGAACGAAATATCCTAAACACTAATACTATATAAGGAGGCAATGAGTATGAATTGTCCAGATTGTAAAACATCTATGCACAAAAACGGTAAGGTGTGGTCCGGTAAAAAGAAAGTTCAGCGTTTTCGATGTCCCAAGTGCGGCAGGACAACTACCAGACACCAGTGATAGAGCCATCCTATCAACAGAGAAAGCCCCAGCCTGTTTGACTGGAGCTATATAGAAGGGCTGAGATTAGGGTTACTGGATACCTTTAGATATCCTCTCCTATCTTGCTATCATCTCAGCCCTGTACTTAACAAAGGCTGGAAGGTGCTTGGAACACCCTTCGGGTTGTAATGCGACACTGCCGTCACTATAAGTGGCCTCGTAGCTCAATTGGATTAGAGCAATGCACTCGCTTAGAGGGTATAGTCGCCCTCTGTTAATATAGTAAACTGAAGCTGAGGGATTTGTCAAGTAATTTCTTTCTGCTTCCTCTGAGCGTAATCATGGCATATTTTTTTATACTGGTAATATGTGCTCCTCTTATCCTTCCTACCGCAGCAATACCTAATGGCAAGCTCAACATTTTCAATAGTCTTTGCCTCGGGTATACAAAATAATCTGCCTACTTCATGGTAGCTCAACCCACAACTATACACTAGGTATGCCATTGCTCCATCATAGCCAGTCTTTTTTAACCGTCTCTCTAAGGTGCCGGCGACATTCCCTATGTTCTCAGTATATGCCTTATACTCACCACTCTTGAGGACGATTCGGGGATCAATATATCCGGAAGACCTGCCCTCTGGATGAGGCGGCCAGATGCCGACCCTTAATTCTTTCATAGCATCCAAGAGCCAAGTAACCTGTCGGTATGGATAGGTTATCTTATAAGGTGAGCACCAGTATTCAAGTTCACTCAAAGCTCTATATCACTCTCTACTAACTATTGAATTCAGACTTTAGCTTCTTCCAGAATTGAGATTGCCAAAAACGCTTATCAATATAAGACCCATTATATAATTCTAACTTACCGATAAACCCTTTAACATCAGCATTGAATATACAAGATATGTGCTTGTCTGACAGTTCATCTTCGCCAAAATCAGGCGGTAATTTAATCTGGTACTTCTTCACCACCCCTTGCCCCTCAGCTGGCGCGGCTTCTCTCTCATGGTTACGGTTATCTCTGCTAGGGAAGGGTAGCTTACTTTGATATTGACATTCTTCTCTTCGCGGGCATGAATAACTACATCCAGCTTAGTGCCGTATGTTTTCCACTGATAATTCGCTAAGAACACGAGCTGGTCGGGTTTCACAATCTCCCAGAGCTTAGGCATTTATCACCTTAATCCCATTATACTGTATCTTGGCTTGTAATGTTAGCCTCAAGGCGACCCGGTGCCGACAGAGAAGGGCTTCTTACGAATAGCAAAGCGTTCCTTCATTTTAATTATTATCTCTTCCTTGGAAGGACTCATACAACAGCCAGCCCCTATCCCAATGTAGATACGAGTAATATCTGCCATCGCTTCACACTTCCACCCCACATCTCCGACTAAGGGGGCAAACCACTTTATAGGGTTTCGTATAAGCCCACACCAATATAACCCTTTCTCATATTCCAAGGCAGGGCAAGATGTTGGGTCATCCTCGGTAATATCAAAAAGTATTTGCCCGAAGATACAAGAAACACCACTTTTACAACACTCGCCACATTGGACACAAGGTTTTATCTTCATCTCACCCCTCCTTACCTTCTGTGGCTTTGAGGGCGTCAAGTTTTAGCCACCCCTTTGCTCTTCTTACTAGGTAATCATCACGTGCCAAACAACCATCTAGTTGATATTCCCTAACGATTTCCATTACCTCACTCAAGGTATCCTTCCGTATCCGCTCCCCCGCACCTATTAGCTGTTCGGGCTTGGATACCATAATCCCCCCCCTCATCAGGGCTTTAATCCATTTAACAGCTTCATCCTGCCGTATCAGGGGTTCAGCCTTCTTTACAGTGGCAAGGCTTATGGCTTCAAATTCCTCCTCGCTTATACGCCCTAAATCAAGGAGTCTCTTTATCGCCAATCTACCGCCTACCTCAATGTTCTTTGCCTCTTTGACTGTAAGCACTAACTTTCTTTTGTCCATATCTATACCTCCTCTGTTATTTCTAATTCAATCCGAGGTGGATCCCCGAATCTCTTTTTGATAACTGCTGTGGTCTATGTTTCCAGTAGTTACTCGTGATCTTCCTTGATTTAAGGTAACATGATAAACAGTGTTTATATTCCTTGCGACTTACTGGCCCACCACAAGTTTTACACTTAGCAGTTGTTTTATTAGCTTTCCGTTTTTGTGCTATAGTTTTAAGATTACATTCACGTGAGCAGTAGAGAGAAGGATGCTGCTTAGTCTTCGATTGAGCAATAGTGAAAACCCTCCTACAAAAAGTACAAGTCCTAGATACCCTTCGGGATGCGAAAAAACATTCTCTTGAGCAGTAAGTTGTTTTCTTAGATGGATAAGAGTTTCTTAGTGGTTTGCCACAGTGAACACAATTTGCCACCGGTGAAAAATCTTGAGTGTGGTATATTACAAACTCAACTCGCGGATTTTTATCGGCGAGTATAAGGCGCCCAGAGATTTCCCTAACTTGAGAATCATCACCCCATACCTGTACTTTAGTTATAGCATCCATGATACTCTTGAGTAGATTATCAATATCCACGCGTTGACGGTTAGAGCGAAAAAATATTACTCTCAACCCAAAACATGCATCAGTATCTATGTTACCTTGATATACATTTTTAATGTGCCATCCAACAAGGTCATAATACTCTTGGTTTTTAGCAGGGATATATGTTCCATATTTACCTAACCTTGGTCTAGCGCAAGCTATCGGTTCACCTTCTATTGTGAGATTAAGCAAGACCTGTTTTGGATTTAAGCGGTAAGGCTTATTTAGGATAGTAGTAACCATATTCTAAGTATACTATAAATTATCTATGACATCAATAGCCCTTTGCTCTTTGGCTCGACATAGATAGTAGTTTTCATCTTTTCCTCTCCTTTGCCTCCGGATGACATCTTGAGCAAAGCCAGTCCTTACCCCGGAGCCACCACTCATCTGACCCGCAAATAAAGCAGGGTTCATCGGGCTTTTTCATATCACCCCACACCTCGCCAGAATCAGCATCATAACGAGCCAGGTGGCCGTCAGTGCTAGTGTTGCCATTAGCTTAGGATATCGTATCATATCTCTATATCACTCTCTACTTCATTGCCAAGTCAAATGACCAGACATCAATTCCTTACATCCACACCGAGGGCAACAAATCTCTGTTGCCTTCATCCCGACAGGGATTTTAATTCGCATTTGCTCTCGGCAATTCCAGCAGGTAACCTTAGTAATATAGTTCTTATATCGTGCCATTTCTTCCCCCTTTTATTTGGTCAGCATATATAATCTGGTATCTCTTCGCCATTCCCTCACTTTGCTATCCCTGTTAAACTAGGGAATAAAGGTATATCGGCATTGCTCCATTCTCTCGCTTCCGTCTCCTGCTCCTTCATTCCTCACCAAAATGCCTTTGAATATTCTCAAAGTGCGAGCCACTTGAATTAAACGAGAACGACCATGCCATATTATTAGGGTTAACAGTAGGCACTGCCGGTGTCTTCACATAAACTAGCTTCAGCTTATTCCCCCCCATTGAGATATATAAGACAGACCTCTTCGCTGTAAACCCACCGCCATAGGCCAAGTCTCGCTCTATTACCTTCTTAACACCCTTAACAAAGGTTATAGAAGGAGGAGGTTTCTGCAATCCAATCACTGCTACCCCCTTATTTAGCTTGCGAAATATAGCATCAATCTCAGCACCCACCAAATAAACCTCACTATTAAAGTCTAAGTAATCAATAACTGAAATATGGTCAGGGTGAATAACATCAGAAAAATTATCATACCTTTCGTAGACATTGAATGGCGCTGGGGTAGGTATATCAAATGGGCTAAACCGCTCATTCATTTGCTCCGGCCCCGTCTCGCTGTTAAATAAATCTATTTTGAATTTGCCCATATTAAGTATAATAAAATTGTATAGCCAAGCAGTTTTCCCGGCGTTCTTCGAACCAGCCAAAATGATGATACTCTTAGGGTAAATCCTAGCATGCGCCTCCAATTCAAAAGGAAACTTTAAGGGTATTGTCTTCTTGGGGTCAGCAGCTTGCCAGTCAATTCCACTAATTTCGCTATCAACAATTCTATAAATATCATCCCTGCTGGGGTCTTTAGCGAGTAACCCTTTCGCTTTTAACCTGCCTAGAATAACTCTTAAATGTGACTTCCCCTCTGGGGATTCTATCCCCAGTTCATTCCACACAGACCTAACATTAAACTGCCCGCTCGCTAGAGAAACCCACTGCTCAACAACTGCTTGTGTTAATTGCTTCATTGTTTCCGTTCCTCAAGTAATGATTGTAACGATTGTAATACTTGTGGGGATAGGTAACGCTCGTAATACCCATGTTGCGGTCTTGTAGCGCTTTCTTCGTGCCTGCTAGCCTCAATCATACTACTTGCTTTGGACCCCATTTCTAGGCGTGAAATTTCTGCTATAATGTAATAAACCCCACCCCTCCCCTTATAACCCCTCCCCCCTAATAAGTACCTCTTTTTCTTTTCTTGGAAGCATCAATGTATTCGTTAAGCTTCTTTTCAATGTGTAAAACCATTGCTCTCAAACTAGCAATAACGTCTCGTTCCTTATTTGAGAGTCTATCAGTGGTAGGAGTAGGCGACGGTTCTTCTTCTAGTCGAGAATACGGCTGGGAGTTTTCAAGGTAGCTGATTCGGTTCTCAAACTCGGCAAGAAGTTCACCAAACTCTGGGTAGTCCTTGACAATCCTTCTAGTTGCCTGTAGCATCATTTACTCCTGTTGACCTTGAGGATTTGATGTACTCGGACATGGCTGATGCCGAATGCTTCACCAATTTCTTTAAGGCTTAACTCAGGGTTTTCCTTGCGGTATTTTAGGAGTTGCTTGTTGCGTGCTATCTTTCTAAGTGAGTCGTATTTCATTCTTCAACACTCTATTACTAACTACCTTAAACTATTCGAGGGAAGTTGTCAAGCCTTTTCTTCTCTCGTCTCTCAAACCAGGGGTCTACCAAAGCAAAGTAGATAACACAACCCCAAAGTCCTCCATTTATAGCCCAAAGAGCAAGCTCCATCCCCTCACCCCTCCTTCTCGAACCAATCCTTTAATCTCAAGGGATGAAGAGCCTTAGCAGTATAACGCCTAGCACATAAACCGCACACGGGTGTTTGGCTATTATCCCACTGAACATAAAAAATCGCTGGCTTAACACATTTCTCTCCTGTCCCCACAACTATTTGAGCGCAAGTTGGTCTTTTATTCATCATCTTGAACCTCCTTTCCTTTCAGTACATCGGCTCCGGTCATTTTACTTCTTGTCATTGGGTTGCCTCATCTTATCCATTAGGAAAGCATTTAAGAAAGCAACTAATACTACAAAAACCCACCATCGCCAATCCTTGAAACCGCCAGAGAAAAACAACATCCCTGACAAGGCGATAAGTATTCCGACAAAACCAGTATATCCAAGTTTCCAATCTTTTGAGGTGCAAATTATTTTCATATTCTCCCACCCCCTTTCATTCCTTTTAGTAGACAGTATGCTAATAGTTTCATCAGTTCGCCCCTTTGGTCATCCTCAATACATCGGCTCCGGTCATTTCCCCGTCTATATTATACTTCTTGTTGAGCCCTGCCACCAGAACCAGGGCTTCCTCTGCAGGTATTGGGATGCCTGGTCCCCACTTATCATGGCGGTGGCAGTCATGGCAAGCAATGAGACAGTTGCCAGCGTTGTGGAGCCCACCTTGGGAGCGCTTAATAATATGGTGTCCCTGAAGGTTATACCGGCCACCGCAAGGTATCTCACATTCCCAATCAGCCCGATTCTCGGCAAGATACCCGACAAGGGCATCCCACTCTATGTTAATCTGCTTCTGCTCCGGGCTTATAGGATTTATCCCCTTGCCTCGCTTGAGCAGGGTTTTCTTGAGTGGCTTGCCACACTTCACCCCAGCACCTTTTTAACAGACCCAAACACCTTTGCTACTGGCTTGAAGTATTTAAGGTATTTCATGGGGATGGCGGTTAAGTCTGTTACTTTGTATATGTGTTCATTGTCACAGAACTGGATGAGGGTTTCCCCATAGGCTTTGTCTAGCTGGGCTTTCTTTAATCGTTCCATAGCATTGAAAGCCCTGTTAGGAGTTGTAACATCTAACTGGAGGGTGGTAATCTCCTCATTAGTCAGCCGTGCCTTCTCTTTCAACTCCTTTAGTGTCATAGCTTCACCTCCTTGAAACGCAATTTACTTTTAGCTGCTCTATGGTGAGCTTCCTCAATCCCCATTATAAATTTCCTGGTCACCTTGGTATGAAGCAGCTTTATCTCAACAATTTTGCACTTATCAGGGTATAATTTTAACAGTGCCTTAGCTATATCTTGGCTTGCTCCCATTGGCTACTCCTCTAAAATTGCGATTCTACTTATCTCTCTAGTTCAACCTTCCAGAAATCTTGCCATTCAAGCCAGAAAGTAAGAGACATAGGATGTCCAACGAGTAGCTCCTCTATCCCCCTCTTTATCCCGTCCACTCCCTGCTGGCACTCTTGCTCCAGCTCCCTTAATTGTCGCTTCAAATCACCAATGCACATTTTTAGCTGCTTGATATGAGGGTCTTTGATAGAGGTGGTCAGGTCTCGCTGGGCTTCAAGGAGGGTAGTAATCTCCTCATTTCCCCAAGCATAGAAGCTAGTGCCTCCCCTCGTTCCAATAGTTACCCTTTCTTTGTTCGTCAGCAACCCATCCTCTGAGGGCTTTGGCTCAAGACACTGAGGGCATAATTGTGGTTCGGGAAAACCATCAGGGCTTTGGTATACTTCCCCGCACTCAACACAGTTCAAGCTGTATGTTTGTTGCACTGCTTCATTATCCATTGGCTACTCCTTTGTCTCCCCTGGTAACAGCCATCGGTATTGAGGAAGATGGTGTTCTCGGTGTTCTTTCCAGGCTTTCAGGGCTTCAATGCCTAGCTTAACCGCTTTTGAGTCAGGATGGTCCTTAAAATGGTCCATTCCCACAGTTAGTGTAGTAAGTCTTTTAATAGCTTCGTCTATTTTTATTTTCATTCCCCTTACTCCTTACCACCCGCCAGAGCCAAGCAAATAGCACCAGCGAAGAGCGACATGAAAGCTATGATTGACTGCGTATTAGGCAAGATATCGGTTATCCCCACCGAAGGGATAGCAATGCCTATGCCGATTAAGATAAGACCGATTACAAATGCCATCCAATTCATATTTCTTCTCCTTCCTGTTTGCTTGCGGGGCAGATGAAGCCATATACCAAAACCCCACCAGCCCCGACTACTCCACAACACCCCTGTCTTTTTCGGTCCTACCCTCTTGCGGGTATGTTGTCCTACTCCGGACAGGGAATACTGAAAAGCCAACTTTGAAAGCCTGTGCTAATCTCGCACTACCCCCTCATAGTTTGTATACCTTTTTATCTGATTACAATTCGCACATAAAAGTTGGAAATTTTCCCCAGGAGTTTCCCTCAATAAAGTTTTGTAGTAGGTAGATACACAGTAGTTTGTCTTGAATATCTCGCTTCCTCCTCCATTAATATGGTCAATCTGAAGTGCTCGCCAGTCGCTAAAACCGCAATGCACACACTTGCTACCAAAATGGGCAATCACTTCTTGGCGGAGTTTTCGTTTTCTAGCCCGGACATAGGCATTGACTTGGGAGCGGTGGCTTTGATTAAATTCCTTCCTCCTCTTTGCCGTTATCTCTGGGTGAGCAGCTCTATACCGCCTCGAATATTTTCTTTGGTATTCTCGTCTTTTGATTACCACCTCGGGGCGTTGCCTATAAAGTTTCATCCACAAAGCTCGTTCTTTCTTGTGTGATAGGCTATACTGGCGATTGCATTCTCTCTGCCTTACCTTATCCTTATATGGCATAAGAAACTCCTCTCAATTCAGGTAAGTTTACTATACCACACCCTCCCCCTAATGTCAAGTTTCCATCCCAGTTTTTCATCCCCGCTAATAGTGATGCGTTAGCTCTTAAAGATTCCAACCCTGAAGGTCGGCTACTTCTTTCAGCACCGCTTCGGGTTCGCTGTCTATCCTCCCTGTGGCTATCTTCATACTTTTCTCCAGCCATTGCCTAGCAGTGCCAGTATTATTGAACTTCATCTTGTCAGCGATATACTGGAGAACCTCATCTACCTTGCTGTTAGTGGGGGCTTCGCTTTTCTGAGTCAAACTAGATTTATCTTTAGGAGGTATTGGTGCCGCGGGCTTCCCTACTTGTTGTTTCTTTTGGATTCCTTTCAGCCCCTTGAAGACATCAATCCCTATCTCTAGATAAGAGGCACACTTGGACATCAAATCGGTAACGGCAGACTTATAGCCATCTGCGGGTTCTGTGTTTTTTCCCGTTTTCCCATGACCGCCATACTGCTCTGATGTTCGCAGGTTAAATTCTGTTAAGTGGATACACCCCTTGACCGTCACATACTCATCGGTGTCGCTTACTACCTCATGCTCTATCTCCCATCCACATATCCCAAAGACATCATTCAGCCGTTCCATAACATAGGCAGCCTTAATGGTGCTCAGGTATGTCTTGGTTGGGTGGTCTGTGATAGCCTCTGGTGGGAAAGGTGCTCTCAGTTTCTCTCTGATTTCATCTGTAATCTTCTTGCCCGGTTCCATTTCTTATTCTCCTCCTTTAGCCGTTATTCTTGATGATGGTTCGTCCCAAACTCTTATGCCAGGGATATCGCCACCTGCTCTTATCACCTTACCAATCATCTTGGTATTTGGTTCCATATAGCTACGAGGTATTTTGTTTTCGTCTGCCACTGCCCATTTCTTAATCATCACCATTCCAGCAGTCCCCATATCGGTGTGCGTCCTGGTTGAAGCATCTGGGACAACCACCTGCGCCTCGGTCTGCTTGGGTACTATCTCACCAGTTGCTTCCCTTACCTCTTTGGCCTTGGCATCTGCTATTCGTTGGGCTTCTACTGCTTCCAGGGCATTTTGCCGTATCGCTTCCTGTTTGAGCTTGAAGGTGGTCCACTTGCCCCGAAGCGACTTATCGGCCTCGATGATAGGCGCCTCAAAAATCTTGAAAGCCTCATTGACTTCACTGACATAGGCTCTGTGCGGGTCGATGAAACTCCGGCGCTTTACCTCCAAGTTTTGCCTGAGAGCCTTGATACAACTGAGGTCAGTGACAGCCGCATTGGCATCCTCGTGAGTCTCTACCTTCATAGTTACGGCGCGGTCCCGAGCCTTTAGGATTTCAGAGTGGATATTCAAAACCTCGGCATCCTGGTCTGGCACTATGGTCTGGATTGCCGTTATTGGTGGTGGGGGTGGTGGAAACCCTTTTTCAATCCAGGCATCGGGTCCCTCACCGGGTAGTGGGGGGGGAGGAGGTGCTTTCCTTTCCGCCTTCTGGTCAGCAAGGCACTGAGCGCAGCCATCCATCAAGACAAACTCTCCGTGCTCTGGGCAATTCCCTTTTTCACTCATCACTTACCTCCATAGGGGGAGCCGATGTTTTTTATTCACTTTCAACTCCCCCGGCGCTGTTCTATCATCCCCTTCGAAGTCCGTCTATCTTCTATAATTCGCCTTTCCTTTTTGCTTGGCCGTGACGTATCTGGGGGAGGAATTACCTTTACATGCCGACCTAGTAATTCCCAGTCTTCATAAGGTGGTGGTTGTAGTGCTTCCTCGTATGGGCTACCGAAAATCTCTTTATCGTTTAAGATTCTCATTATCCCTCCTCGCAAAACAAGCCCTTATATCTTGGCAGTAATCTCTCTCAACATATCCCTGACCACCGACATGGATTGATACGGTTTCTACGTTGAACCCTGAGTGGCCACACTGCTGGCAGGTCTTGAAATCGCCTATGGTCTTAGTCGGATATTTCTCAGTTAGTCGTTTAACTGCAGGGAAGACATCTTTGGCTTTGCCTCTAGCTTCTAGTACCATCTTTGACCTCCTCTATCAATGGTTCTATTGCTGATAGCCCATTTATTAGGCATATTGCCTCCTTCTTAAATAGAGGAGACTCTTTGGAATACCCCTCCCACGGAAGTTCTTTGCTAGAAGTTATAATTATTTTTATCTCTCCTTGCTTAGTCATTTACTAAATCCCCCACAGATATTTGGCTAAATTTGGGGATAATAATCGTCTTGCCCCTCATACCTTCAAGGCACCAAAGAGTATGCTCACCTAAACCATGGCAACACTTAAACCTTCTCCCCTTTACTATATCCCAAGGCTTACACTTCGGCTTCGCAAAAAACCGAGCGAATATTACAGGTTGTTTAGTCATTTCCTTTTCCCATCTGTTTGGCTTTTAGGGCCTGCCGAGCTGAGGAACAGAACCTAATCTCTAGCAGATAATACTCAATCTGTGTTTTAGTTAACCCCCTAGCCCTTAAGTCAGCCTTGATATACTTCTCGGTGGCAGGGTATCCACAATAATACAACTCGGTCATTTCTTTTCCTTGGCTTTAGCCAAAAGTGTATCAAGTTTTGATATTTCAGCCAACAGTTCTGCCCCATAATCTAGGCGGGATTTACCATACGCTTCCCATATCGCCTTACACGCCTCATATAAATCCCTTACCACCTCAGGGTTTATGCCCCTGCATCCATTCACGCAATCTACTATTCGCTGGGCGTTGGCAAATTTAACCTCCCTAGAAAATGGGGCATAAGCTACTGTCGCCACTTGAATTTTGCCACAGAATATAGTATAGCCTGTCTGTTTGTCTTGATGCCAGTCTTCCTTAGTATACATACCCATTACCTCCCCGCCTTCTTCTCTCTAAAGATTACCATCCCAACAGCCGAAACCTTCATCTTGAACATCTTTGCTATGGAGTTCTGGCGATATCCCCTATCCCAGTATTCCATAATCTTCTGATTTCTCTCTGTCTTTGGTCTATTTCCACGGCCATCAGCACAATGCCCTCTTTTCTTTGGCTTATGCGCTGGGCAATCTAATTTAGCATGACACGATGGGCAAAGCCATCTTATCTCTAATGGTTTATCATAATCTGGATGATGCGGTAATGTATATGCTTCCGCTTGGCACTCTTCACAGACAGATGCCCTAACTAACTCACCTCTTTGAATAAGTCGATATACTTTTTGTCTAACTCGGGCAGGTTTTCTCTCTTCAAGTAATTGCATCTTACTTTTCCTTTACGACAAATATATGACCACACTTTTTACATTGATAGCGTTGTAAGTGAGCATCTTTAGTTATGCGAAATCCCGCCTTCACTACCCTTCTTGACCTGCACTTTCTACATCTCATATGGCAAGTATATACCTACCTACCTTGTTTGTCAAGCCCTTTTTAATGAGTTTGTCACTGGTTCTTAAAAATACTTTCCCCTCTATAACGACAAAAAGGGGAGAGCAAAAAGCCCTCCCGTATAGTTTCCTACCAGTATTATATATAAACCCTCAGATTTAAGCCTTGATGCGCCTCAGCTTGACCTAGTAAGCAAGACACCAAGGATAGTTATGCTTATAATGAGGGCTACCCGCACCTCGACTTTTAGATGCACAAAGTGGTTGTTGAGGAATTTGTTAAATTCCACTATTGTGAGATAGCGAGGTGGCCTACCACCTCGGTTTCCTTTTTTTTGTTCAGTCCCCTCATTTTTCATTCCGCTCTCCCCATTTTTTAATAAACTGGCAATTCATACACAACACCTGATATCCGCTGGGGAATCCCTGGAGGGTCAGCCAGTAATAAATCGTTAA
>LAZR01000376.1_pt1 | contig 39740 bp, 41 predicted proteins | sample 329461 | NCBI WGS metagenome assembly LAZR01 (sample SAMN03002196, study PRJNA259156) | marine sediment metagenome | biome: sea floor; feature: Hydrothermal impacted sediments; material: marine sediment; isolation source: Loki non-amplified sample from Loki's castle hydrothermal vent sediment ...
CGGATATACTCGGGCAACAACTTATTTCCCTCTTTTATATTGAAATTCGTATACTTCTTTTTGAGATTTTTTAGTAAATATCATACTTTCTGTAGGGATAGAAAGTTATTTTTAATACCTCTAATAAGGGATTAAGCGTCTGTAAAGAACTAATAGCTGTAATCATTATTCTTTATTAAAAGGCTTCTAGACGTGAAGATTTTGTAAAATTAAGCTCCTTTTCATTAGAATATGTGTTTTCTTTTATGAGTACATTTGAAAGTCTTACACCATCCCCTTCTTTTATGATTTTTAAACACTCTACAGCTTTCATACCCCAAATATTAACATGGATAGAAGCGCTATCATCGCTTATTATCAATTTTAATAAGAAAGATTTCTCCCCGTTCTTTAAGGTTAACTCCTTAAACAGGTCGATTTGTACAATACCGGATATAAATTTTATAAATCCTTCCTTATCATAAATCTCTTGAATGGTTAATTTAGCATCTTTTTTAGAACTTGTTTTCTTTATAGTTTTTGGCTTTTTGCCTTCTTTATTTTGACTATAACCATCATAACTTTCTACTTTTGGAAGCTTTTTTGGATCGATATCTTTTGGAGCTAAAACGATTTTTCCTTTTTTGCTGAGATGGACTTCTAAAGCCCCTGTATTACCTTTCTTAGAATATCCTCCAACAACTTGAACTATTTCTCCCTTAGTAAAATACTCATTTTCCATAATTTTCACTTGTTCGCTCCATAAAACAACCTTTATAAAGTCTGAAGTATCACACATTTGAAAAGAGCCCACTACTCCTTGAGTTCCGTCTTTCCGAGTGAAATTGTTTACATTAAAAGTTTGCGTTATCCTCCCTGTTATAACAATATTTTGCATAGTTTCAGAAATATCTGCAATTGGAATCACAAAATCATTATAATCTATTAGTTCTTCGATTTCTCTCCTAATCGAATCATTATACTCAGAAGAATAGATACTTACTCCATTTTCTTTCGCGATTAAAAAAAGAACTGCCTGCTCATTCATAAAACCTTGATACTCGGTTAGTTTTTGCTTAATTTGCTGATTAATTTCTTGTTCACTTAAACCAGTTTCTATAAGAGCTTTAAATATATCTTCCGTACTTTCGACCATCGAACCACACCCTGAGATATCTAAATTTTTGCCAAATCTGATTTTGAAATTCCTATTTTATTTCTGGTTCTATGGTAAGTGTAGGCCGAAGAACTACATAAAGCCCTTACATTAGATTGAATTGCCTTCTGAGCTTTTGTCTTATCTAAAAAATCTGTGATAAAAACAATAACCGCAATTTGAGTCATAATCTGAGGCTGGAAACATAATCTGTCTAATTTTTTCCTGAGAATTTCAGCGTTCTGCTTTGCTCTGTTATAGTTAAACATCGGCGCTAGATGATAAATCTTATGGAGAAATATCTTTACTACTTTTTGAGTTTGCTTTTTTGAAAACAGTACCGTTGAGTCGTGTTTTAGAAACTTTCTAAAACGGACTAAATCGACAAGAAACTTACTGATAAATTTATGGATCAACGGAATAGGAACATCTAACTCGTGATTTATCTGCTCATATTCCGAATAAGATAGAACTCTGATTTTTTCACGCTTTGTAACAAAACAAAAATTCCGGAATAAATAATCTAACACGAGAGGCCTAATTTTCCTTTGAGACTTATAAAATTTATAGTAATAATCCTCTATTTCACGAATTTCAAATACTTGCTTTTTTAATGATTGAGTCATAATCTTAAAAGTTATATACTATTCATTGGATCTTGATCGTAGTAAGAGTATTTAAATAAAAAAATCCAAAATGAAGAGAAAATTTAAATTAGATCATCGATTGTAAGCTGAAACGACTGTGGCACTTTTTTGTTCTGAATAAAGTAATTCTTACATTTCTCATAGTTCGTGTTTAATTTTTCTAAATTGTTTCTTACACGTTCATTATTTAGGTGATGCTCTTCACATAATAAGGAAAGAATTTGCGGTTTGTTAGGGAGGTTCCAATAAAAATTTTCATGGGAAGTATTAACATCGGGAAATAAAAATAGCTTTCTTATTTTTTTAATCAGGTCTTCTGTTAAATCTGAAAAATCGTATTTGTCTTTTGTGTTGTGAAGGGCATACTCCAATGAATTATATTTTTTAATCAATCCTAATGCTTTTTTTGGACCAATGTTTTTGACTCCTGAAAAATAATCGTTCCCGATCAAGATGGCCATATCGACCAATTGGAAAATAGTAATTTCTAACGCTTTCAGGTTCTTTTGTAAATCAATTTTGTAAGGTTCGATTTTATTGTAAGACCATCTTCCCCGAACTTTTCTACGCAATGATTTAGAAAGATTTTGAATAATAAAGGGACATCCAAACACCAAAGAATCGAAGTCCTGAGAATTTGAAAAGTGAGCGACTTTTTGTTTTACTAAATATGCGCATTGAGATTCTGCGGATGCGGGAGATTCGATATAGGGGACTCCTAACATTCCAAGAAGTTGTTTAGATTCTTTGATGATGTTATGCCATAAATACTCCTTACTTATCGCAATCTGACGTGCTAAGCTTCTTTTTCCATCTCTCATAGCTTCTTCATACCATCGCTGTGTAAAAAGAAAATCCTTCAACTGATCTTTTGTAATTATTTTTTTCAGCTCTGAAACTTTCCCATCAAAGCAAAAAATCGGAAACATTTTCTTACTATAATAAAAATTTGTACGATATAGGAGCCCATACAAGTGAGATATTGGTCTTTGGGTACGGTCAAGAATTAGTCCGGCATAAGAACCATCTGGATTTTTTCGGGCAAAATTAAATAGGCTCATTATAATATTTGGAGCGTCAATTGCAATTATCTTACCTGCTAAATTTTGATAATCGATCTTTTTGCGATTAATGATCTCTTGTAATTTTACTCCCATAATTAAATTATTTCATAAACTGAAATATAAAAAGAAAAAAAAAGAAGTTAAGTTATTAAGGTCAAATGCTATTTAATCGTATGCATTAATTTCTTCATTTTCAATCTCATAATTTTCTCTATAATCAATAAAATGTAAATCATCAAGATTTATAATATATTTTTAAGATATAAAAAGAAAAAAAGTAAAAACAATACCCAAATTCAATCCCAAGAAGATTCTATTAAAACTTCTTTGAGGCAAAATATGACGTTGCTTTTCAAGAATGTGCAGAAATACAGCCATAAGTACCATTATCATCCAACCATTATAAAGAAAATGGAGATAAAAATAGATTGCTAAACGATACCAAATAGAGGTTGCGCCAAGAGTGTTCATTATAGCTCCTAAAGCCCATGGACCAATACTAGAAAGCAGTAAATAGATAATAGCAGACTTCGCAAATTTTAATGATGGTGTTTTACTATACTCCAAAGGAACATGCTTAAAAAAGAACCAAGAAAACCAATAAGAAGCAAATAGAAATAACGTTGAAAAAATAATAGAGAATACTGCATACCCTTGAAACGGAAATGTAAACAGCATACCCAATAAGGTAATTTGTGTAAACCCGAAGATTCTTCTATACGTTTTATGAACCTTTTCATTACTTAAATATAGCCTGTACAGTAATGTCGTGAGTGCCAAGTATACCCAACCCAACAAAGCTATATGAGAATGGGCATGAACTATAAACTTATAGGTAACAGGAATTTCAAACACCCTAAAAAATCTAAGGACACAGCCTAAAAGCGCAGCTAAAACAAAATACCCCAGTGCTAACTTCGTGTGTGTCTTTAGATTAATTGTTGGTACCGCCATTTTATGGGGTTAAGTTAAAAATCTTTTTTCTTAGATACGAACACCAATCGCCAAATAGGTAATACCGTCCATAAAATAAGCATAAAGATAGATACAAAAAGACCTTGATCTGTACCAAAAAACTTTTTAAAAACAGCACCAGTGTACCCCAAAAGAGCAGAGATATCCAACTTTAAAAGAATTAAGGTTCGTGATAAATCTATTGGATTAAAGATGGTAGCACCAAGAGAAAAACTATCTAACGGATACTCTTTAAAAATAATTAAAGACATAAGAAACAATCCGTCATAAATGACTGCCATAAACAACCACAACAATACAGCGTATCCAAAACCTTTAATCTTGTTTTCGTTAGACAGGGCTATATTAAAAGCCAACACCGTAAAAATCAGCGTTAGAAAAGCACCCGTAACCAAGAGTAATGAAAAGTCAAAAATAGCATCACTTTTAAATAGACCATAGAGCACAAAAGGAATTCCAAGCCCTAGCACTAAGCTCAATGTCAAAGAACCTGCTACGCCAAGATATTGACCTAAAAATATAGAAGAACGTTTTACCGGCTGCGCCAATAATAGTTCTGTAAATTCTTTTGAGTTGTAGAAATACATTATTCCGAAAATAGTACTGATTAAAGGCACCAGAATTATTATAACATTCATTAGGGTAATGATTGCCTTAGACACGTCATTGTTCAAGAACAACAACACAAAACCTAATAAAAGGTAAAACAGAAAGTACACGTAACTCCAACGGCTACGGATTAGGTCGTAAAAACTATATTTCAGTATTTTAAACATGAGCTGGTTCTGTTGCTATCGCCGCTATGGCGTGTTCTAAATCGGTTTGTCCTGTTTTGGTTTTCAGTTCTTCAATACTGCCTTTGAAATAGATATTACCTTCTAATAAATAGACAATTATATCTGAAACTTCGGCTACGAACTGCATAATATGCGATGTAATCAACACCGTTTTATTCATTTCTTTTTGTTCTCTAATAAGGTTTTTTAGATGTATTAAGGAAGCTGGATCTAAACCTGTTGTTGGTTCATCTAAAATTAAAAGCGGACTATTAAACATAAAAGCCAAAACGATATTTACTTTCTGCTTGGTTCCACCAGAAAGGGTTGAGAGTTTTTTATCTAGAAATGGTTCTAGTTTAAAAAGCTTAATCAGCCTTTCTTCGTCACTTGGGCTTTGCCTTAGATCTTTTATCATTCGTATAAGCTCGTAAACCTTTAAATTACCAGGAAAATTGGCTATTTGAGGCAGGTAATCAATCTCTTTACGATACTTCCAATTCTTTTTAATGGGTTCTCCCATTACCGAAATACTTCCCTTATCTGGTACTACCATACCGAGAACACTCTTGATCAAGGTAGTTTTACCCGAACCATTAGGTCCCAAGATGGCAAAAACACCAGCTTTTTCTATGGTTAGATCTAGATCAGAAAGAACGATGTTCTTTCCAAATTTCTTCTGTAAACCTTCTATATGAATCATTCTACTTTTGTCATTAAGGGATTAGCATCCAATAAATTGTCTGGTGTAAAAACTGGTGATACTTTTTCTGAAAAATCTATAATGTCCATAAAAAGACTTCGTAACAAAACAATAGACTCTGGTGTTTTGTTTACGATATAAGAAAACAGTTTTACAGGGCGATATGGCACGTCTCCAATTCCATCCTTATCTAAATCATAACCCGTATAATCGCTCCAGTAATTACCATCGAATACATTATCATTTAATTTACCGTCATACGATATATCAAAACTGTTGTACATGAAATTATTACCTATAAAAGAATTGGCATAACAAGCTCCAAGCACTTTTATACCCCATCCGTTATTTATAAAATTGTTTCCTTTATAATCAATCCTGTTAGACCCTTCTATATTAATGCCGATAGTATTTTCTTCAAATGTATTATCACTGATTTCTGCATCATTAATTTCTTTCAACAGCACTCCAAAAGAAGCTGTACCCCAGTTTTTTCGAAAGGTATTTCCTTTCATTATAATCCCCTTAGAAAACATAACCGCTACTCCTGCCCCATTATCTTCAAAAAGGTTATTCGTATAAACATCATCATCGGAAAACATAAAATGTAGACCATATCTTAAATTTCCTGTGCTTTTGTTATTATCTATTGTAATATTATCTGAGAACTCTAGGTAGATACCATCTCGGGCGCCTTGCACTATATTATTACTTACCTCTACATAGTGAGAATACCAGAGCTGAATTCCATTTCCAGAATTATACTCGTCTTTTGCATCCCCAATTATTTTATTATGATAGACTTTACCGTGATTAGATTTTTCAAGATATATACCGAAAAACAACTTTTCGAGTACGACATTCTGAATTAGAAAATTTTCACTTTTTACCACACGAATTGCAGCATAATCGGTAGTATAACTAGTACCTACATTTATGATAAAAAAACCATCTACCGTTACACCATCAGATACGATGCGTATAATTTCTCCCTTCTTTTCACCATCTATTATAGGATAATCTTCGCCGATTAAGGTTAATGGTTTATCTATAATAATATTAAATTCTTTATAGGTACCCTTTTTAACTAAAAGTGTATCAAAATCTACTGCGAGTTTTATACCCTCCGATATTGATTTTACTTCGCAACTCTCACAAATAACAATAGGCTTTGCCCATAAATTTGCAGTAACAAAAAGTAAAAAAGTAAAATTTAATAAACCTTGGTATCGCATCATCTTATTATGAGAAATTTAAAATTCTCGTTTGTTGTGTTTCTAAGTTAGCTTTATGAAAGAATTACCTATTCTCAATTTCTAAGGTTTAAAATGGGTTTTCATTTTTAAACTTTTCATTGAGCTCTGTCCAAGTAAATAACTTTCCTAAATTATCAGCTTGTGCCTTTATAGCTTCGTCCTCTTTAGAAAAACCAGTTAGAAATGCACCCATAGGACTAGGTATTTTAGCACTAATTAAATAAGTTGCTTTTGTAGCATCAACAAAAAATCCAGGTTTTGTATAATCGTTTACACGATATAAAGCAACCGTTTCGGGTTCTACTTCACGCAGGTAATTCAACATACATTCAGTTGCATCAAAAGAATAGCTTCTTCCCTTTTTGGTCATGAACTGCGCAGCATGTTGCTTATCTACAATTGTCATACTACAAAAATGACATCCGTCGGAACCATATGCTATTTCTTTTGGTTCGCTATTACATGACGTTAATATAAAAAGACATATTACCCCTATTACTGTTAGACTTTTCATAGTATAATTAATATTTGTTGTTATTGATTTGTTTGAGATTTTTTACTTTTCCAACCAACCAAAAAAGCAATTACTGTAAGAGACATACCTACAAACATGAGCCAAGCACCCGTTGCCGGCATTGAACTTACATCAAAATTCAATAGTTTTTTATATCCAAAAAGTGGTGGTTTATATGTCATTGGAGTACCATCTTCGTTAGTCACTTTAATAATAGCATGAGGATCAAGGTTAGAACCGTAGTCCGTTAACCACAGATTAAAATCGTACATACCCATAACACCTAGAATAGACATTAGTACAAACCAACCTAGAAAATACCGGTAATCAATTTTTTGCATGAACCCTAGTATACCTAAAAGCACACCTAAAAGCACCATACCGATAATTACTGAAGGAAATACATTAAACTCCCACATTTCATCTGCTTTAGGTATTGTTTTCATACCTATATAGTGGTTAAGTCCGTCTATATTCTGTAAATCGAATTCAGAGACGCCTTCGATACCCGAAATATGAATATTCATCCCTAATGGATCAGGATATTGTGGAGCACCTAGCATAATATTCCAAAGCGGAAATGCAAATAATCCCAACAAACATAAAGAGCCAACTATCATTATTACACTTGCCTTTTTCATCTTATCGTATCTTAAAATAATAACTGTGAAACAACTTGCTACTCAAATAAAAAGCAGGTCGGTCTTGGTACGCGACCTGCTTTTGTTTGAATAATTTATTTACTCTTAACCTACTCTCCCAAAGACCAAGAAATATCAATATTAGATTTAGCAGGAGAAACTCTAATATAACCTTGCATTTCTTGGTGCAAAGCAGAACAAAAATCTGTACAGTAGAATGGCCATACCCCTTCTTGCATAGGTTCCCAAACCGATGTTTTAGTTTGCCCTGGCATTATTAGTAAACCAGAATTCTTTTGTCCGATCATCATAAAACCGTGTGGTACATCAAAATCTTGCTCATGGTTCGTGATATGGAAATAAACTTTATCACCAACTTTAATACCCTCTATATTATCTGGAGTAAAATGGCTACGTATCATTGCCATATACACATGTACTTCATTACCCTCTCGCACTACTCTTGCTTCTGAAACATTTTTTGTAGCGAATGGGTGTTCATTTTCTGCCAGTTTATAGATTTTCTGCGATTTAGGTGCTAAAATCGATGCTGGTATAGCTGCTGCATAATGTGGCTCTCCATGTGTTGGAAAGTCATATAAAAGCTCCATTTTATCCCCAGAGATGTCATATAACTGTGCAGAATGTTCTAACTCAGGACCCGTTGGTAGATATCTATCTTTGGTTATCTTATTTAAGGATATTAAATATTTACCAAAAGGTTTTGCAGAATTTCCACCAGGAATCATACAATGACCTACAGAATAAAAGGTTGGTTTTCTATCGATTACCTCCCATGTACCTAATTTCCATTTTACAACTTCAGAAGAAATAAAGAACGTAGTATACGCATTACCCTCTCCATCAAACTCTGTATGCAATGGGCCTAAGCCACCACTTTTAACAGTTCCTCCAAGAACATCTTCAAATTTTAAAATTGGAAGACCATACGCTTCACCGTCAAATTTCTTGCCTTCAATTGCAGCAATCATTTTATCAAAAGAGAAAACTGTAAGATCTGCAGATAGCTTACCGTTACCAATAATGTAATCTCCTGATGGACTTACATCTACCCCGTGTGGAGATTTTGGTGTTGGCATAAAGAATATAGCACCTGGTACTTTTGTTGGATCAACAGTTAATACCTCTTTTTTCATGGTTGAAGTAGCACTATGCGTTTCATCGCTATACACGTTATGTGCATAATTTGCAGGTACCATTGTACCCCCACCATTTTCAACATACTCTTCAATCTTCTTCCAGTTTACAGCTGCAATAAAATCCTTATCGTTTTGAGAAGCGTTAACCTCAAGTAATGTGTTAGCTTCCTCTGTATTATATGTAGTGAAGAAAAACCATCCGTGAGATTTACCTCTACCAGGGTGTGATAAATCATAATTAAAACCAGGCATGATTAACTGGAATTTTATATCCATTCTGCCAGTTTCAGGTTCTACGCTTATAAAAGACAAGGCTCCTTTAAAGTTTCCTTTATAGTCTTTGATAGGCATATCTCTTTGTGGAACAGGAACTGAAAAACGTGTTCCTGCAACTACATATTCTGAATTCTCTGTGATGTATGATGAACTGTGATTACCAGCACTATTTGGAACTTCTATAATTTCAGCAGTTTCAAATGTTTTCAAGTCTATACGAGCTATACGTGGCGTATTATTTCCATTTATAAAAAGCCATCTACCATCTAATTCTCCATTAGTCTGAGAAATATCTGGATGATGAGAATCATCTGCAGGTATAAAACCGAAAGAAGTTTCTAACATTGGTTTAGTTTCTTCCGAATACCCATATCCATTAGTCGGGAATTGAGAAAAAACAGGAATCTCCTTAAACATACGACCTGAGGGAAGACCATACACGGTTACGTTACCGCTATATCCACCAGACATAAAGGCATAAAATTCATCGTGTTCGCCAGGAGCTACATATACTTTCTCTGCATTGTTGGAAGCTAGCGCACCATCTGATGAAGCTTTGCCATTCTGATTACCGCAAGCTGAAAGTAACAGTATAGGGCCTAGAATTGCTGCTAGGTAAAATGAATATTTTTTCATGGTATTTGTATTTATGGTTATTTATTTAAAACTGTAAAGACATTATTCATTGTTATTCTAATGTTCTAAAAAACTCAAGTACATTACGAGCCTGATCTTCTGTCAACCCTTGGTTAGCCATAGGTGCGCCATTAAATTCAGCCATAAGTTCTTTTGCTAACGGATCTTCTTTAACCATAACTTCTGGATTAAGAATCATGTTCATAACCCATTCTGGACTACGTCTTTTAAGAATGCCAGTTGGTGCAGGACCAATAAATTTTTTATCGACTCTATGGCACGCCATACACATTTGTGTATAAACTTCTTCTCCTTTTTTAGCCATGTCCGCATCAATTTCTGGTGATAACGTTACAGAGGTAATAGGACCAACTCCCTTATTATCAAGATCTACGCGTTCAGATGCAGATACACCATTAGTAACAGCGTCTGCTTCAGTTGTTTTCTCTGAGGTTTTTGCTCTGTCGACACTAAACCCTTCTTTTTTCTTTTCTTCTTTACCGCCACATGCAACTAGCATGAGTGAAAACACTATCACGATACTTCTTAAAACTATTTTCATTTTTATATTTTTTTGGTTTATTAACTGAACAAATGTATGTGGGATAAAAAGGAAAAAATATGATTAAGGTCATATTTAAAGACATATTTGTCCTTTAATAAGATTTTATTTGAACTAGAAGTATTTACAATCTAAAAAGCTCACTATTATTAAGTAAATGGAATTATTTTTTAAAAAATTCAGATGATAATCTGAAGAATATTAAGAATCTATAAAAACAAAAAAGGACGGCCATGGTTACATGTACCGTCCTAAAAACATCATACTTATAAACAAATAAACCCAAGGTTTCTACCTTGGGTTTATTCTTCTTTATAGTATAGGTTAGTATCTATATTTTAAATGTAATCACAGGAATTCTAGAGTGATTAACTACATCTTCACCAACACTACCATTAAAGAAGTGTGAAATTCCTTTACGACCATGTGTAGGTATGGCTATAGCATCTGCAAGTATCGTATTACCATAATTAATAATGCCTTGCTCCACGCTATAGTCATTATAAATTTCGACTTGTTGTGCTGAATTTGCTTTAGTCAAGAATTTATTTATTTTTTGATAAGCATCTTTATTGCTTAAAAATTCATCATTAGGGGTATTTATAAAAACAACCTCCATAGATGCTTTTAGTAACTCTGCAAACTCTCGTGCTTTTTGAAAAGCAGGTAAATTATCGTCATTAAAATCACAAGCAAAAACAAAACGTTCTATACTTAAATTTTCAACCTCACCTTTTATAACTAAAACAGGTACGGTTGCATTTCTAACCACTTTTTCTGCATTAGAACCTATAACCAACTCTTCAAATCCGCTGGCACCATTAGAGCCCATTACAATTAAGTCTGCATCGTGTTCTTTTGCCATAGCGTCTAACTCGCTATAAACTTTGTAATGCTTTATAACCGGTGTAACCTTAACCCCTTCTAAATATGGTTTTTTCAAGAATTCATTCAAGTTTTTCTCTGCCAATTTCACCATAAAAACTGTCTGTTCTATATAAATACCGTCAGTTGACGGAAGTATGGCTTGGTTAAGTTCTAGCATGTGAACAACAAAAAGTTCTACATCGTGCTTCTTAGCTAAGTCAACAGCTGCTTTTAACGCATATTCCGATTGTTCTGAAAAATCTGTAAGTACAATAATTTTTTTCATGATTAATTTATTTAGCAATTAGTAAAATAGGGACTCTATATTTTTATAATTTTAAACGGTCATTGAAAACAACTTCGTATTTGGCGATTTATCCTGTAATGGCAAATCGAATGCCATACAAACGTTACGTACAAAGGGTCTACCTTTTTCTGTAATTTTTAAATTACCTTCCGTAATTACTACAATATTATCTTCTGCCAATTCTTTAAGTCTTTCAAGTATGCTTTCCATTTGCGGTAAATGCAATTTAAAAACACTCCACGATGTTTGAAACTGGCACATTAAATTTAAGATATGTCTTCTTATAATTTGATCTTCTTCTGTTAAAATATGACCTCTATAAAGTGGAATAATATCGTTTGCTACCAAACTCTGGTATTCTTCTACATTTTTTACATTCTGTGCAAAACCGTACCAACTGTCACTTATACTAGATGCTCCTAACCCAACCATTAAGTGGGTATTAGAACTTGTATACCCCATAAAATTTCTATGTAAGCTTCCACTTTCCATGGCTTTAAATAAACTGTCGGATTCTAATGCAAAATGGTCCATGCCTATTTCGTGATAACCGTAGTTTAATAACAATTCTTTCCCAACCTCATATTGAGCTCTCTTCTCCTCGCCTGCCGGTAAATCTGCATCATTATATCCTCGTTGACCATTTCCTGCCAACCACGGCACATGTGCATAGCTGTAAAAAGCAATTCTATCTGGTTTTAGTTCTTTGGTTTTTTCTATGGTATTAATAACATGATCTAATTTTTGATGAGGCAATCCAAATATAATATCATGGCTTACAGAATCATACCCTATTTCCCTTGACCATTCGGTTACATTTTTTACATTTTCAAAAGGTTGAATTCTATTAATTGCCTTTTGTACGGTTTCATTATAATCTTGAACGCCAAAGCTTACCCTTCTAAACCCAACGTCATATAATGCCTGTAAATGTTCTTTTGTAGTATTGTTAGGGTGACCTTCAAAACTAAATTCTGCATCTTCGGCTTTATTGGCTACCCTTAAAATTCCTTCAATAAGAAATTTCAAATTTTCCGGTGTAAAAAATGTTGGTGTACCACCACCCAAGTGTAGCTCTTTAATAATCGGTTTTTCATTAAACAGATTTCTGTATAGCCCCCACTCTTTTAAAACAGATTTTATATAAGGTAATTCTAAATCATGCCTTTTTGTAATACGCTTATGACATCCGCAGAACGTACACATACTTTCACAAAACGGTAAATGTATATATAGACTTATACCTGTAGATGAATTGCTAAGGTGAAAGCTTTTCTTAACCGTTTCTTCCCATTTCTTTCCAGAGAATGTTGAAATATCCCAAAATGGAACAGTAGGGTAACTAGTATATCTAGGTCCTGGCACATTATACTTTTGAACAAGCGAACACATATAAATCTTATTTAAAGACAAACTTACATGTCATAAATAGCAAATAATATGATTTATATCAGTTCGCAGCACAACGTAAAAAAATAACTTACGCTTCCTTTATAACAATTATAATGATGTGTTATGTAACCATTGTTACCTAGCAGATAATGAAGATCCTATAATTTTGTTTCTAAATTTTAATGCATGTTACCAGAAGGTTTCACGTTATACAGTATACTATTTTTAAAATGCCCCAGATGTCATAGAGGGAAATTCTTTGAGGCTAACCCTTATAAATTAAGTAATTTCAATAAGGTAAAAGAGCGTTGTCCAAAGTGCGATTTAAAATATAGTATTGAACCTAGTTTTTATACGGGTTCTATGTATGTATCTTACGCAGTAGGTATTGCCGTAGCAGTAGCTACGTATGTACTAACCCTATTATTTGGTTTAGACCTTTCATTAGTTACCTTGTTCATTACCATAGTTACCGTCCTAATATTGGCAATGCCTTGGATAGCTGCCGTATCAAAATCAATTTGGGCAAATATGTTTTTTAAATATGATAAAGAAATAGCTCAAAAAAATAATTAGCCTTAGCATGATTCAAAATTTAACGGAAGAATACGGAAATATCTTTGAACCGGAACTCATTAATGAAATTGTACAAGTAGGTACGTTTAAAGAAGTGCCCGAAGGTTATAAATTAATAGAAATAGGTGATTACCTTAGAGGAATGCCTTTATTAATTTCTGGTGTTATTAAAATTTTACGGGAAGATGAAGATGGTGATGAATTACTATTATACTACCTAGAAAAAGGAGATACCTGTTCTATGACCATGGCTTGCTGCATAGGCGATGCCAAAAGTGAAATTAGAGCTATCGCAGAGACAGATGCAAAACTGATTATGGTTCCTATTCAGAAAATGGAAGAATGGACAACAAAATATAAGTCTTGGCGAAACTTCGTTTTTAACAGCTACCATGAAAGGTTGAACGAACTTTTAAGTACACTAGATAGTGTTGCTTTCCAAAAAATGGACGAGCGATTAATTGGCTATTTAAAAGAAAAGGCTAGGGTTACCAAAAATGATATCATTCATAGCACACACCAAGATATTGCTTATGATCTTCATAGCTCTAGAGTTGTAATATCTAGACTTTTAAAGAAATTAGAAGAAATGGGTAAAATTAAACTTCACCGAAATTACTTAGAGCTTTTAGATTTATAATCCTTCTGTAACCATTGTTACTGCGCAGGTTTCCGCACCACTTTACATTTGTGATATCAAAAAAATCACATGGAAATTTTGCACATTTTTGGATACGTTAGCGCCTTGATTATTGGTATATCATTAGGTCTTATCGGCGGAGGTGGCTCCATACTAGCAGTGCCAGTATTAGCATATCTTTTTTCAATTAACGAGAAAGCTGCAACCGCATATTCACTTTTTATAGTTGGGGCGAGTGCTTTAGTTGGTGGTTGGCAACAACACCTAAAAGGCTATGTAGATTGGCGTACCGCCATTGTATTTGGCATACCGGCAATTATAGGGGTTACAATTGTTAGGCATTATGTAGTACCTGCCATGCCAGATGTTTTATTTCAAATAGAACACTTTCAATTTACACGTAGAATGGCAATGTTTGGGCTATTTGCCATTCTAATGATTCCCGCAGCATATTCTATGCTTAAAAAAGAAAAGACGGTTCTTAAAACAGATCAAGTAGCCTATAATTATCCTTTAATTTTATTAGAAGGTATGTTAGTTGGTAGCATTACCGGTTTAATTGGCGCGGGTGGCGGATTCTTAATTATTCCTGCTTTAGTCATTTTAGCAAACGTTGAAATGAAAGTTGCCGTAGGTACTTCTTTGGTCATTATTGCTATTAAATCTTTAATGGGTTTCTTTTTGGGAGATGCATTGACTATGGAAATAGATTGGAAGTTTCTAGTAGTTTTTACTTCGCTTTCTTTCATCGGTATTTTCATAGGAAGTTATCTGAGTAACTTCTTTGATGGCAAAAAATTAAAGAAAGGTTTCGGTTATTTTATTCTTGTAATGGCCGCCTTTATTTTTTACATGGAGTTCTTTAAATAAAATTTTCCTTATGTGACTAATGTCACTGTACACGTCTTATCTAAAAAGTAATTTTATACTATTAATAAATATAACAACATGAAAGTAGAGCAAATATATACGGGTTGTCTTGCACAAGGTGCATACTATATTGAAAGTAATGGAGAGGTCGCTATTATTGATCCTTTAAGAGAAGTACAACCTTACATAAAAAAAGCATCCACTAATGACGCTAAAATCAAGTACATTTTTGAAACACATTTTCATGCAGATTTTGTTAGCGGTCATGTAACCCTGGCAAAAGAAACTGGGGCAGATATTATTTATGGTCCAAAAGCTAATCCGTCGTTTGAAGCAATTATTGCAAAAGACAATCAAGAATTTAAGTTGGGCGACGTTACCATTGTTGCATTACATACCCCAGGGCATACTATGGAAAGTACCACATATCTTCTAAAAGATGAAAAAGGTAAAGACTATGCTATTTTTAGCGGAGATACTTTATTTCTTGGAGATGTAGGTAGACCTGATCTAGCCCAAAAAATGGGAGAATTAACTGATCGTGACCTCGCTGGATTTTTATATGATAGTTTACGCGAAAAAATAATGCCTTTAGCAGATGACGTTATCGTCTACCCTGCTCATGGCGCTGGTTCTGCATGTGGTAAGAATATGATGAAAGAAACGGTAGATACCTTGGGCAACCAAAAGAAAATGAACTACGCTTTACGTGAAGACATGACTAAAGAAGAGTTTATAGACGAGGTAATTGATGGTCTGCTTCCACCGCCTCAGTATTTTCCTTTGAACGTAAAAATGAACAAAGAAGGCTACGAGGATATTAAAGTAGTTTTGGAGCGTGGCACAAGAGCACTTTCCCCAAAGGCTTTTGAAGCTGCAGCAAATGAAACGGGAGCTATTGTATTAGATGTACGAAACCAAGATGATTTTGCCGCAGGTCATATACCACGTTCTATTTTCATAGGTCTTGATGGTAGCTTTGCGCCTTGGGTAGGTGCTTTGATTGCAGATGTTAAACAACCTATTTTATTAGTTGCTCCCGTTGGTTTAGAGGAAGAGGCAGTAACTAGACTTTCTAGAGTTGGGTTTGATGGTACACTAGGATATTTAGATGGAGGGTTTGATGCTTGGAAAAAAGAAGCAATGGAATATGATACCGTTAGTCAAGTTGATCCCAGTAAGCTAAAAAATGTACTTGAAACTAAAAAAGCACCTGTATTCGATGTACGTAAAGAATCTGAATATCTATCTGAGCATGTTTTAGGTGCAAAAAACACACCGTTAGATTTTCTAAATGATCACTTAGCAGAATTTCCAAATAACCGCTCTTTTTATGTGCATTGTGCCGGTGGTTATAGAAGTATGATTGCAGCATCTATTTTAAAAAGCAGAGGTATTCATAATCTAATAGATGTAAAAGGAGGATTTAAAGCTATACAAGAAGCTGGTATTCCTGTTTCTGAATTTGTTTGTCCAACAACCTTGTAATTCAAATAGGTATTTACACATTCAAAAGAATATTTTTTTTATTGGTTGGTTTATTAAGGAAACGGTGAAACAAAAAAGACCGTTTCCTTTTATTATAGCGTATTCATTATACACAAAATACTATGTCATTTTTAAGTACACTCTTCGGTAAAAAAGTAGAAACCACAGGTAATATTACTATCCTGAATAAGACCGAATATGCGACACAAATTATCACTAACGATATAAAACCTTTTGATGTAAGAACAGCTTCTGAATTCAATAGCGGGCATATAAAAAAAGCAATAAACGTTGATTTTTTTAATGCCGATAATTTCAATAATTATTTTGAAAAGATTGATAAAAATAAGCCTATATATGTCTACTGTAGATCTGGGGCAAGAAGCCAAAAAGCCGCCCGTAAATTATTAAAAATGGGCTTTTCTCAAGTTTATGATTTAAAGGGAGGCTATAATTCTTGGAACTAATAGATTTTAATATAAAAATAAAATCACGTCAAATGACATCAGTAATACCTATTCAAAACTTAAAATGCGGTAGTTGCGCCAAAACAATTATTTCTAAATTAGAAGTGATACCAGCAATTAAAAATATATCTGTATCTGTAGAATCGTCTTCTGTTACATTTGATGCTTTAAACCTGCAAGGGATAACAACAGTAAAAGATAAATTAAAGTCAATTGGATACCCAAGTATTGACCAAGACAATTCGGTACTATCTAAAGTTAAATCTATTGTGGGTTGCGCTACGGGTAAGCTATCTAAACAAACTTAAAAACACCAAAGAAGAAGGAAATAAACTTACTTCTTCTTTGGTTTAAAACCATGTACCGCTTGTCCTAAAAAGTCTTTTGGCAAATCCTCATCTCCTGGATAACCCAACTTTACCTTACCGCTATCCTCAGGTATATAATTGGTCTTAAAAATATAATCCCATATACTTAAACTTATACCAAAATTTACCCCATACGTACCCTCAGGTAAGTCATAAGCATGGTGGTATAAATGCATTACAGGATTGTTGAACAAGTATTTTAAAGGTCCCCAAGTAATTTTTATGTTCGAATGATTAAAATGCCCAATAGCGATTGCGGCAAAATGAACGATATATGCTTGTTCTGGTTCAAAACCTCCCAGAATCATTACACCAAAAGTTTTTAATGGTTTATAAAGAATATTCTCCATCCAATGATAACGTAAATGCGCGGCAAAGCCCATTTCTTTAACGCTATGATGTACTTTATGAAAATTCCATAGAAAAGCATATTTATGAAGCAAAGTATGTGTAAACCACTGTACAAAATCCAGAACAACGAAAAACAATAATAGCTGACCCCACATTGGCCAATTGGAAATATCTATAAGTGCTAGACTGTTAGATGCTACACCTATATCCTGGAAAAATACTTGTAACATCTTATAAATACCACTGATTGCTATAGCGAACAAAAAGAAGTTGAAAAACATATAAAAAGCATCTAACCAAAAGTCTTTTCTAAAAACACCTTGCTCTTTTCTCCAAGGAAAAACTATCTCTAAAAACCATACTAATAGCGAGATAAGAATTAAACCCCAAAAATAATTAAGATACCACGGGACATTAAAAATTATTGATTTCCAAGTCCAACTAAATGTTCCTGAAACTGCGTTTAAAAATGCCTCTACATATGCTTCCATTTAAATACCAGTTTTTACAAAAATACCTTTTTTAAAATCGCGACTAGGTAACTTAAGTTACATTAATTGTCTTCATTAACATTGACCTTTGTATATGACTATTATCATAGTCTATATAATTGATTACGTATACATTGCAATAACAAATAGCAGAAGTACATCTGCTTATTGATTAAGTCTTTTTTTTAAACAAATCATTACAATTTATTTTAAACCATAATCCAAAAACTAGTATCATGAAAAAAAACATGGGAAGTACAGATCGTTTTATAAGAATTTTTATTGCTGTAGCGCTTTTAACTACATTTTATACAGATACCGTAACTGGTGTTTTAGGTTACATTATGCTGGCTGTTGCCGCTATCTTAATACTGACTACATTTGTTAGCTTTTGCCCGCTATACACCTTATTTGGCATGAATACGTGTAAGCTAAATAAGTAATCATTCTTACAATTATTCTGTAATTTATTTTAATGAGGTTGGTTAGATTTTCTGACTAGAAATTATAGTTAATGATGAAATCCAAATGAAACAAATCAACTTTATTAAAATAGAAATTAGGGTTATCTGGAATGCCTCCATTTCCCATTTTTGAGGTAAGTAGTAGTTCTGGCTTTAAGTGTTTAAATTTTTTAATATTGAAAAAAATATCTAAATTAATATGAGTGTAATCTGGCATAGCATATTTATTTAGAATAGCATCGGTTACTTCTGGTTTCCAATGCTTACCGACACTTAATATTGAAGTCAAGTTTAGATCCTCTTTAAATATTTCGAACTCATTTTTAAAGTTCAGAACCAAAGCATGATTATCGGCAGTACCTTCGCTACGCTCTCGTTTCTGAAAACTAAATAAATCTTCTCTACCCCATTCTCGCGGTGATAAAAATTGACCTTGTGGTAATATTCTATTATAGGCTAAGCTTACTAACCCACTCTTACTTTTATAATCAAATTTCAACCCTAAAACATCTGCTCTATTCTGATTAAAATAACGGAGCGAATCTAAGGCATTACCACCATCCCCAATTTTATTTTGATGCAACCACTCCCCTTCTATTTGTACAGATTCAGAAATCTTCAGAGAAGGTTTAATATAAATTGAATTGAACACATTATCTACATGTTGGTTCCATACATTTAACCTTAAGTTCTTAGTTAATTCAAAATCTGCATTAAACATCAGAATATAATCCGAATCCGTATTACCAGCATATTGCGAAGCATTACCATATTTGTTTCTACCAACGGGGTATGTACCTATACTCTCCCCAATTCCATAAAACTGACCTGTAGACCTTGGTGCTATTTCATTTAATAACCCGAATTGAAAAGTACTTTTATTTGTTTTATAATTATACCAAAACCCCTGTACTAAAGTTGGAATCATTCTACCATCTTCAGGGTTTATAAGTGGCGTATTTACATTCATTCGCCCCAGAGTAAAAGACTGTCGGTTCAACTTATACTTCGCATATAATTCTCCCAATAAAAAAACAGCATCATTATTAAGATCAAGTCGATCGAATAATCCTTCTTCATACCTACTTAATCTGCCTGTGGTAGCATCAGGATCAGATAAATTTTGTAATCTTAAATTATTCGAATTATATAGGGCTGCTCCAAATTCTAAATTATTCAAAATATCATATTGATATTTTAGCTTACCACCTGTGGCTAAAGCATTAAAATTCTTTAAATCACCTTTGTTAGCCGTCATCATATAATACGTACGCCATTGCCCAGAAAGATTCCCCTTCTTAATAGCGAGGGAATCTTGACCCTTAGAAAAAATAGGCAGACAAATAAGTAGTACTAATAGTATTCGCATAAAGCCTATTTCGTTTTGGTAATACCGTATTCTTTCTTGTAAAACTCCATTATAGGTGGAAACGGTCCGTATTTGTGTTGTTCTGGAGAAAAATCATCTGCCCAAGGACCATAAGGTGTAGATACTGGTTTTAATTTTTTATTAGGATAATCATTTTCTTTATTTCCCTTATGTGGTCTGGAAAAACTATTAATATAACCTGCCACATGATAAGCCTCTTCATCTGTCAATTTAGGATTATCCCATGTTGCCTGTAAATAAGGCATATTACTTTTTATGAATTCTGCAGATGTAATCACCCTATTCATACCTGCGCCATCATTGAAACTATCTGGTCCCCATAATGGCGGATACGTATAGCTTTTACTATCTATAGGATTAAGTACACCCGCTCCATTTTCTCCATGGCAAATAACACACTCTTTATTATATACGCCCTTACCCCTATCTAAATCTACTGCAACATTCGGAATCTTAATTTTCGGATAGCCTTTAAATTCTGCTTTTCTATGTTCTGGTACATCTTCTCCCAACCAATTCATATATGCTACAATTGCAGTCATCTTATCAGAATCTACAGGAAGCATCTTACCGTTCATACTACGTTCCATACAGCCATTAATTCGATCTTGAATAGTACCTTCTCTATTTCCTCGCCCTCCAAATTGAGGAAATCGTTCTAAAATACCAACCCAAGAACCAGAGCCCGCTTGAGCTCCTTTTTGTAAGTGGCAATTGGCACATGCCAAATTGTTTCCACTATACCGGTCTTTTACATTCTCGGCATTAGGTCCCATATATTTTGATGTTTCCGCTATTAAGTAATACCCTTTTTTGACCGTTTCGGACATATTAGGAATTTCAGTAATAGCATCTTTAGGTTTCCAAATAGTTGTGGATGTAATTTCGTCAGTAATTATTGGGGGATAACTATTTGATTGTGGATCGTAGTTAAGTAGTACTATGAATATGGTCATGACCAATATAAAAACCACTATAAAGAGATGATATAGTTTTTTGGTCAATGTTCTAAATTCTTCCATATCTGTTTAACTAGCTTATATAATTTTAGTAGCACTAATTTAGTCAACGAATCTAGAAATTCCATTTATTAATGACAGTAACATGGGTTACAGTAGCGTTAAATAATCCTACTTACTTTTATAACTTTAAAAAATAACGGACATTAGTACCTATCATCAAATATTTTATAACCAAACTACACTAATTTATAATTCAACAAACTCATGAAAAAAGTACTTTTAATTTTAATAGCAATTATGGCTACACAACTCTCATCTGCACAGGAATGGATTACTCCAGTAATTGATGGATACGGAAAAATTAAAGATTTTAAAGATGTGACTACATTACCAGATCCTGATAAGGAGTATAACATCGTTTTTGACCTAAAAGACGAACGTGAAATGGAAGGATCTAACATTGGATATTTTAAAATTGCACGTATGATCAATATGCTAGGTGTTAATGGTATTTCTGCAGATAAAGTAAATATTGTTGCAGCTGTACATGGTGGAGCTACATTTACCGCTTTAAATGATGCAAAGTATAAAGCCAAATACGAAAAAGAAAACCCTAATGCAGAGGTAATTCAACTTTTAAAAGATTACGGTGTAAAACTTATCGTATGCGCCCAAGCTACAGCCTCTAGAGGTATTGATGCGGAAGATTTAAACCCGAATACAGAATTAGGTTTATCTGCTATGATGGTGCTTGCCAATTACCAACTTGATGGTTATATTTTAATGCCATAAAACCAGAATTGAAGAATAGTTTATCAAAAAGAGGGGTCCAAATATGGTCCCCTCTTTTACTTTTAAAATTTATTGACTCTAAATGTGTTCTCCTACTTTTGTTAAAATATGTTAAAAATTAATTTATGCAACTAAGGTTGCTGGATGTTTTACGACTATAGACTAAATTTATCAAATATTAAATAATCGATAATTTAAATCTATCATAAATCGGATTATTCAAATACTGAAATCATGACAAATACAAGTTTATCAAACATCGGATTAGACAAAAAAAGCACTAATGATATCGCAAACCAGTTAAATGATGTGTTATCTAACTATCAAATGTTCTATATGAATCTAAGAGGTTTTCATTGGAATATTAAAGGAAGAAAGTTTTTTGAACTTCACCTTAAATTTGAAGAATTGTACAATGACGCTTTAGTTAAAGTAGATGAAATTGCAGAACGTGTACTTACTTTAAGTAATACACCAATTCATACTTTTGCTAAGTATATAGAAAGCTCCGAGATTAAGGCTATTGAAAATGTTGTTGACGGCGATAAGGCTGTAGATAATATTTTAGAGAGCTTAAGTATCTTATTAAAAAAAGAAAGAGCTACACTTAAAATTGCTGCTGAGGCTGAAGATGAAGGAACAGTTTCATTAATGAGTGATTACATTACACAACAAGAAAAATTAGTTTGGATGCTTTCTGCTTATAAAGACTAGTAGCAGAATAACTTTATTAAAATCCCTGAAATTTTATTCCATAAATTTCAGGGATTTTTTTTGTTTTTACATGCTGGTTTTTAAACTAGTATCAGAATTTTAATTAAAAAAAACGTAGATAAATCATTCTTGTTAAAATGATGCCTTAACCATAGATTTTTTTCAATTATGTAACATTCGTTACGTTTAAAAACCCCTTGTTGTCTACTTTTGTAACCATACTAAATATTGCAAATAATATAGGATATGGAAGACATGATTTTTTATGATAGACTGCAATTTGCATTTACTATTACTTTCCACTATATATTCCCTCAACTAACCATGGGATTGTCTTTATTGATAGTCTATTTTAAATGGAAATACCTCAGAAATAAAATTGAAAAATATAATGATGCCGCTAAATTTTTTATGAAAATTTTTGCCATCAATTTTACTATGGGTGTTGTAACAGGCATTCCTATGGAATTTCAATTTGGTACTAATTGGGCTAAATTCTCTGAACTAACAGGTGGTATAATTGGGCAGACTTTAGCTATGGAAGGTCTTTTTTCTTTCTTCTTAGAATCTTCTTTCTTGGCATTGTTCATTTTCGGCGAAAAGTTAATGGGACAAAAATTACACCTCTTAACTGGTTTTCTTGTTTTCTTAGGGTCTTGGGCAAGCGGGTGGTTTATTTTAGCTACCAACGCCTGGATGCAACACCCCGTAGGTTATGAAATATTGGATAACGGTAAATTTGTACTAGAAAATTTCTCTGCTCTATTTGGTAATCCTTGGCTTTTACCAGCTTTTTTACATAATCAATTGGCTTCTGTTGTCACCTCTTCTTTCGTTGTCGCTAGCATTGGAGCTTTTTACATATTAAGAAACAAACAAATTGAATACGGAAAACTGTTTTTAAAAACCGGAGTTATTTTTGGTTTGATTTCTAGCATATTGGTGGCTTTCCCTACTGGTGATTGGAATGCGAAAAATGTCGCAAAATATCAGCCAGCAGCTTTTGCAGCTATGGAGGGTATTTTTGAAACTGAAAATGCTGGTGCTGAGATTGTACTTATTGGGCAGCCCAATATGGTCGAAAAAAAATTAGATAATAAAATTGCTGTTCCTAATGTATTAAGCTTCTTAACCTACCAGAAATGGGATAAGCAGATTATAGGAATGGATAAATTTGAAAAAGAAGAATTGCCAGACAACATTCCAGCCCTGTATTATTCTTATCATATAATGGTTGGTTTAGGTACTATTTTTATGGCTATAATGGCATTGGCCGCATTCTTGCTATGGCGTAAAAAACTATACAAATCAAAAGCATTACTTTGGGCTATCATGTTTTTAGTCCCATTCCCTTACATAGCTAACCTTACAGGATGGTATACAGCAGAACTGGGTAGACAACCGTATTTAGTTTATGGTTTATTAAGAACAACTGAAGGTGTTTCTCCCACAGTGTCATCTGGTAATACCTTATTTACTTTACTTGGATTTGTCGCCTTATATATGCTATTAGGACTTTTATTCTTAGTCTTAGTAGGTAAAACTATTAACCAAGGTCCTAAACATCAAACACATTAAATTATGGAAACATTTTGGTTCATAGCAATAGCTATAATTTTGGCAGTATTTTTCATTTTAGATGGGTATGATTTTGGAACAGGGATCATTCATTTATTTTTTGCAAAAACTGAAAAGGATAAGGAGGTCATTGCAAAATCTGCAGGTTTGTTTTGGGACTCTAATGAGGTATGGCTAGTTGCTGCTGGAGGCTTACTCTTTATGGCTTTCCCTACTTTTTATGCATCGGTTTTTAGTGGCTTCTATTTACCACTCATAATTGTTTTATGGTTAATTATTTTTAGAGCTATTGGATTAGAATTTAGAGGACAATTCCATTTTCAAATGTGGAAAGATATTTGGGATAAATCTTTTGGTGTTTCTAGTTTATTACTAGCATTATTTTTTGGGATTGCATTGGGTAATATCGTGAGAGGAGTAAATTTAGGCGGAGTTGAAGATGGGGTGTCTGTTTATGAAGGACATTATTTTTTCTTACCGTTATGGAATAGTAGTTTTAGCCCATTATCGGAACATCCAGGAATAATTGATTGGTTTACCATCATTATTGGTTTAATTTCCGTTGTCACTTTAGCTATTCATGGTGCAAATTGGATAATTCTTAAAACCAATTCATCTATTAATAGTAATCTTAAAAACATCATTTTCAAACTTAACATTACCCTTGCCGCACTAACTATTTTTTCTTTAATAGTATGGCAAATGGTTAACCCTAATTCGTTAGATAACTTTATTCAAAAACCCTATTTAATGGTTTTTCCGCTTATCTACTTAACAGGTTTAATTGGCTTGTTTTTTATTAAAAAGTTGAAGAAGGATATTCATGGTTTTGCATTATCTACGTTACTAATATTAGGCGGAATTACATCTTCGTTAGCATCCATGTTCCCTGTTATTTTACCTTCTGTAAATTCAGTAAATGAACCTTTAACCATTTACAATACTGCATCATCTGAGTATGGTTTATCTGTAGCATTAACTTGGGGTATTGTTGGTTTCATACTAATAATCATCTATTTCATAGTGCAAAAAAGGTTACGGGGAGGAAAAGTTGATCATATGGATTATGGACATTAAATTAAAGAACCAACCATGACAGGTACATTAATTTCATTAATCAGTATTCTTATAGGAATTATTGCAGCAAACGGGTTAGGCTTTCTTATTAAAAAATACTCGTTTGGTGTTATAGGCAATACAATTGCCGGGGTTTTTGGAAGTATCTTATTCATAAAGATTTTTGGTAGATTAGGTTTTAACCCATGGTCAATAATGAATAATGGTGATTTTGATGGTTTTCTACTATTACTCAATTTAGTAGTATCCGGTATTGGTGGAGCATTAGGCTTAATATTGGCGAAAATGATGTATCACAAGTTTAACAAACCATAATCGATTAACCCTACTTTTCTTTTTTCTTATTTAATTTATAGATCAACCAAATGAAACCGACAACAAAATGGAGAAGAATAATACCGGAAATGACATAAATTAAGGTGTTTGAACTGCCTCTCATCACTAAATTATTTTAAATAATATCTTCAAAATTAAGCACCACAGAATAACCGAAATATGATATTAGTCAGTATCATAAATAAACCTCAGCTTAAGAAGTACTAAAAACCCATCTACATTCTCAACAGTTAAAGCATTAGTAATACTTAGACTTTTCCATTTATTAAAGTCATTTAAGCTGACTAAACTTTTAGAGAAATAACATCTGTAACAATAGTTACACTAGAACTATTTAAAATTCCATTACTTTGCCGTTCAAAAGAATACTATGAACTTGATATATGATCCGTGGCCATGGTATGTGGCAGGACCTTTAATTGCCCTTACTATGTTTATTCTACTCTATGTAGGAAAACAATTTGGAATGTCTTCTAACCTTAGAACTATGTGTTCAATTGGAGGTGCCGGTAAATACTCAGATTTTTTTAAATTTGATTGGAAAGCTGAACGCTGGAATCTTATGGTCGTTATTGGCGCAGTAATTGGCGGCTTTATTGCCTCTCAATTTATGTCGGATAATATCGTTAAAATAAACCCGGAAGTTGCAGAACAGCTTTCTACCGATTACGGAATTAAAAGTGCAGGAGAAGCTTATTTACCACCCGAACTATTTGCTTCTGAACATCTTACCGATCCATTTGTTTTGTCCATTTTAATTTTGGGCGGTTTTATGGTGGGCTTTGGAGCTCGTTACGCTGGTGGTTGTACAAGTGGCCATGCCATATCTGGACTCAGTAATTTACAATTGCCGTCCCTTATAGCCGTTATCGGTTTTTTTATCGGTGGATTAGTAATGATTCATCTTTTATTCCCCCTAATTTTTAGCTAACATGAAGTATATAAGTTATTTGACAATAGGTATTTTTTTTGGTATCATCATGTATAAATCGGAAGCAGCATCTTGGTTTCGTATTTATGAAATGTTTCAATTTGGTTCTTTCCATATGTACGGTATTATAGGTTCTGCACTTGTTATTGGAGTTATCGGAATTCAAATCATTAAAAAATATAACATCAAAGCAATTGGTGGTAGTGAAATGAATTTACACCCTAAGAAAAAGAGTATCGCCCGTTACTTGATTGGCGGAATCATTTTCGGATTAGGTTGGGCATTAGCTGGTGCCTGTCCAGGACCAATGTATGTACTTGCCGGTGCTGGCTACTCTTCTATTCTTGTAGTTATTGCCGCGGCAATTTTAGGTACTTTTGTATATGGTTTAGTAAAAGATAAATTGCCACATTAAATAGTATACTAGACTACTCTTGAGTGAGTTTTGGCGTAAGCCACAACCACCCTATACTAAGTAAAAAGAGTATGTAAAATAATATTGGAGAAATAGGACGGTTAATTATTACCGTCCTATTTTTTTGAAATCCTTTTGAGAATCGTTTCTTATTGGCATCAATACTCTTGACACTGTTTAAAGCGCTCCAATCGCTATCATCAAAAACATAATATGAGAATTTTGATGTACTATCATTCTCTATATGCAATTCGTTCCAACCTTTTCTCTTCGGATAAACAGTGCCTGAATATTGATTTGGAAGTATTGGTTTTTGTGCTATTGCAACAGGAATATTGTTCTCTCCCAATACATTAAATACTTCTATATTACTTCGTACAGTAAACTTAAACGACTCATCTATTTTTGGTAATGGAGTGGTTGTTTCCCATTCAAAAACCTGATTGTGCTTCTTAGCTATTTTATCTAAAATTGTTGTCCAAATACTACTGTATATTTCATTGTTCCCATTCAACAAAATCTCATAGCTATTTAACAGGGTCGTCGTTGCAATCTTACCTTTACCATGTTGCTTATATCCCGCCATATTAGTAACTCCGCCCAAAGCAATAGGCTCGACTAATAATTGTTCCTCAAAACTAAATGGGTACTTTTCTACATCAGAAAAATATGCAGTTAATTTCTGTGCCTTTATTGCATCGCGTTTAAAATTAAAATAAGAATCACTCTGACGTCGATTAAACAGCATATCACTTGGTTGAATAAACAGTCCTAAACCATTTTCTGAGATACTTTCCTCAAATGCAGCTTTCATTGTTTTTCCAAAACTTAAATAGGTTTCTGCATCTGTAATAACAATATCAAAATTTTTCAATACTGCATCTGTAAACTGGTATACCGGTACATTAAGTGTGTTAAAATATTCGAACTTAAATTTACCCTTAGTCAACTGACTTCGCACAATAACTTCATGCCCTTCTTCTGCTAAAAAGTTTTTGAGATATTTTGTTTCAAACGTAGGGAACTCATTTAAAATTAAAACACGTAACGGTTCTTTCTTATTTATTACTATTGGTAATGGATTCGTGTTCAACACCCCTCCTACACTATCTTTTACCATTAATCGATATACATATATGCCACTAACTTTAGGGCGAGCATTAAGTTCAAAATCAATGTTTGTTTCTTCATTAAATTGAATAGAATCCAAACCATTATTTCTTGAATCTTGTACTATTAAAAACGAACCTTTTCTAGGTTTTAAAAAGCTTCCAGAAATACTTAGGTCATTACCCAACAACAACTTTTCATTAAAACTTAAACGTGTAATTCCTTTACGTTGTTCATTGGGAAGATATGTGGTAGGGACACTGTCGAAAAGGTGAAAATTGTATGGTTCTAAACCATCACCAATAATTATTACATTAGAAAGAGAATCTAATTCTTTGTGAATAGATTTCTTAGGGTTGTAATTCAAAACCTTAATACCATCGTTCAAATTTATAAGGCTGTCTTTTTGATTTTCAGTATAGCCTTCCGTTAGTAATAACGCTTGTCTATCATTAATTTCAACTTCCTTCGTTGGTTCTAAGAAAGTAATTACTATAGAAAATATAGCAATAAAGGAAACTATAGTATTCAATACAAATTGTTTACTGTTGCCCTTACTTGTTTTCCATTCTTTCCAGACAAAACAACCAAGCACCACTAACCCACCAAGTACCATGGGAATTAATAATTCTTTCTGTAGAAATGAATATCCATCAATCATAGACTTCTAATTGTTTTAGAAATAATAAATTAATTTCATCCGTATATCGTTCTTGTGCACCCGGTATTTGAGCAGCTTTTGGTAATGCGGACAACAATCCCTTTTGTACAAATTTATAATTGCCCATGATACGCCCAGTATTATTTTCAATCTCTTTTAAGCCTTGTAATACCTGCAAGTGCTTTCCAGGATTATCTATTGCCAATTGGGCTAATTCACTCCCTGCAGTGGTAAAAACCACCTTATCCTGCTCTGTAAAGTCACTTTCTTGTTGTATAAATTGCTCTAAGCGAGAAACTACTTTTTCCATCGCTTTATAAGGTCTATCTAATTCTTTTGTTTCATTTTTTCTATAATTATCAATATCCTTTATAGAACCAGTAAGCCTGTTTTCTTCTTTAATTGGAGGTGGATCAAATCCTATTCTATGTACATAAATTCGGGCGCTGTTCTTAATTTCTTGAATCAACTTTAAAGCATCGTATTGAAATGGCAACGATTTCCTTGGTTCGTATAAACGTAAATGCAATTCTGCATCCCACATGATACTTAGTGCTTTTCTCAATTTTGTCTTTAACGTTTCCTCAAACAAGGTAGACTCTTCTGGGTCGTCATGATTATGAAGGTATTCATGCAATGGGTCTTCTTCTTCATCTGCTTCTTGAGCTGGCACTAGATTATGTTCATTATCCCCATCATGATCATGAGAGTATTCTTTTAATATATTTTCTTGATCTTCAGTATGATCATGGTCCTCACCTACTTCATCAGTTTCGATCACACTTGGTGCTTCTTCCATTTCAGATTCATCACCCATAAACTGTCCGTATTTTAAACGCAAGGCTTTTTGGTCAAATCCTAATTCGTTACTTCTAGATTTAAACTCTTTAAGGGTGATGCTTGGTTTATCTTTTATAAGTTTCTCCGTATCAATTATCAGCTGGCGTTGACTTCTAAAATAATCTGGCATTTGGTCCACACCCAAAGTTCCTTCTACTCCGAATTCTTCTGTAACCGTATCTTTTATAACTGCAAAATAGGTTTCACTTCGAGCAACATTTCGCTTAGGTTTCTTTTCATCGAAAGCTTCTACATAAAAATAGAGTTCATCTCCTACCTCCATTTTTAAGGCATCTAAATCTAATTTTTTTGATGCTTTAATTACTTTCTGACCCTTTGTAATTGACTCTTTAAAGTTCAATTTTTCTTCCCTAAACTTAACCGACTCTCCAGAACCTTTACTTACCGTTGCAATAATATAGGCATCGTTCAAACCATAGTCATCAGTAATACTACTTTGTAGCTGTATTTTTTTACTATCTGAAAAATCAAAATATGTGTATTGCTCTAGACCCAATATTTCTATTTCTGGCGGATTGTCAGGTATGGCTTCCATCGAAAATAAATCGGATGTAAACTCAACACCTTCCTCATTTTTGAATTTAAAATTATAGAAACCAGATTCTGATAATAGCTGTTCTAGTTGATAACCATTTTTTCTCTTTTGCAATGTAATCACCTTTCCCATTTGCTCCATTTGAACAGATGACACTTCATTATCAAACTCCAAAATCCATTGAATTCTAGCCCCAACGACTGCCCCTATATTGGGATCGTTAGTGTTACTAATGCCTTTACGCGTATATGATGGGTAAATAATTTTTATTTCTTGCTTCGTTATTATTGGGATTATGCGCCTGTTAACAACACTATCAGTTGCCGTAAACTGTATAGCTTGTTCATTTTCCGGATTATTAAAAACATGTTCGACATCTTTTAATAGTTCTGATTTTTGAATGGCAAGGCCAATTGCCATCAACCCCAACATTACCATAAATGCCTGTTTTATTTTATTTGGCGGCGTTAGTGTGCTTAGGGTTTTAGATAATACCTCTGAGATTTTAAATCGTTGCAACTTGGCAAGATTAGACAAGGAATTTTCTGGTTGTAATAGAAGACCACTACTGAATGAAGCCTCTGCTATATGTGCATCTACATATGCGCTAGTAGTATTTAAATTATACTTCCAAGGTTTCTTTATCACCAATAAAACTGATAATGATACTACGAAAGCCAGTAAACCAAATAATACATTTTTGGTAATAAAATAGATAAGTATGGCAATACCCAATGCATATAAAACAGATTCTGCATATGACAATAACTGCCATCGCCTACTAAATTTCATCAAGTGTATTTTTCCTGACTCCATTATTGTTTCCGTTTATAAGCTATAAAGCGTTCAAGAATCAGTAGTATAAAAAGAACTCCCCACAAATAGGGATTAATATCGAAGCTTGCCAACTGGGTTTGCTTTTCACTATCCTCAATATAATTCGTCTGTAAATCTTCTTCGGTAACCAAGCGTTTATCTATTTGACCCAATAGTTTTTCTACTTCCTTGTTGACGTCTAAAATGTGCAATAAATTTTCTGTAAGTCTTTCTGATATTGCATTTTCTGGAGTAATTCTTTTAGTCAAATAAAAGATAGTATCATCCTCCCCTTTATCTATTAATGCATTAGAAACTGATTTTTTGAGTAGCAGTATTTTCTGATTATAAACCGGAGCAGGTTTTGTGCTCAACCATATAATCAAATCTGCATTCTTATTTTTAATGGCTTCGGTGTCCAACATGCTTTCAACCCTAATATTTCTATTTAAGTACTTGGATAATGCTTTTAATGCAGCTTCTATATATGTTTTATCTGTAGAAAGACTATCTGTATAGTAAAATGCTATTTCTAGAGGTTTCTGCACGACTACAGGTACCTTTTGCTCTGATTTTGAATTGGATACTAGCAGGCTATCACTATTTGTAGTCAATGCATAATCTTCACCTAATACAACTTGTTTATTTGAAATTTCTGAGCGTAACGAACTACTTTTTCCTAAAAATAATTGAAAATCATTTTCATTTTTATAAATAATTAAAGGTTTTATAACTACCTCTGATGTCTCCAAAATTATCCACTTAATGTTGTGATTGGTTTCTGGTCTTGCTCCTTTTAATCCTTTAGAATAGCCGTTTGTAAAGACAACAATACTATCCGTTTTTAAGGCATTTGTTTCTGCTGCCAAAGCCCAATAATCCATAAATTCCTCATCCCTCGTAAATTCCTCATCAAGTATTGCCAATGGTAAGTTTGAGCATAAAATTCTTATTTCTTGATTCGTGTCTATATCAGCAAAACGAGACATAAAATCATCATTTTTAAGCAACTCTGGTTCTACAATATATGTCAGACTACTATTTGTAATGCTCGCATACCATTGTGGTTTTGCTAATACCAAGGTTATAAGCCCAATGATAAACATGCGTAATACCAGTAACCACCATTCGTTTAACTGTATACTGCTTGACTGTTTCGATGTTGACTCCGATAATAATTGAACACTTCCAATTTTTATGGTCTTTGCTTCCTTTTTACTCCATAAATGGATTGCTATCGGAACCAATAGCCCCAATAATGTCCATAAATAAATAGGTTGTGCAAATGACATATTAGCTGAGTCTCTTACGTTGTTTTAAAAATAGTTGAAGTGCTTCGCCCAAATGTGCATCCATCCTAAAGATGTGGTGCTGTATTCCGTTTGATAACAGTTCGTCCTTAATGTTTTTTAATCTAGATTCAAGCGTTGTCAAATATTCTGTTTTGGCTTTTTCAGTATCCACTTTAATTCTTGCTCCTGTTTCCCAATCCTCAAAAGTGATATTTGGTCCGTAATCGAAATCCATTTCTGCTGCACCCATAATTTGTAGCACAACAACTTCATTTCTGGCAGATTTTAGTCCTTTTACAAAACTAGAAATCTCAGTATCGGTTTCATACATATCCGTCAGGAAAAAGGTTAATTCTTTTCCGCCCCTATTTGGAATTCTTTTATTAGAGATATGGGTTTCTGGCCATTTACCTGCATTTGTAAGATTGATTAATTCTAACAACAATCTATTGTAATGCTTTTTATCTGCCTTTGGATAAATACTGACCACATCGCTCTCGTTTAAAGCAAAAAGCCCTACAGCGTCACCTTGCTTATGTGCCATGTATGCTAATGTTGCCACCAATACACGAACAAAGTCCATTTTGGACAAGTCTGTTTCTTTATGCAGCATCGATGCACTTGAATCGACAATAAACTTAATAGTAACCTGACTTTCAATTTCAGATTGCTTAATATAATACCTACCGGAACGTGCCAACATTTTCCAGTCTAGCAACCGTAAATCATCTCCTGGTTCATAGCCACGATATTGACTAAACTCCATTCCCGGACCAACCCTAGCACTCCTATTTAAACCCGACGTAAACCCTTCAACAACAATTCGAGATATCAATGATAGTCCCGAAACGGTATTGATGACTTCTGGTTTTAGTAAATCGTGATAGTCTTGTTTGCTCATTTACTCGATAATCGAGATTTAAATGATTTTAAGCTTCCGCCGAAATCAAAATTAAAATTATTATTAAATACCCCGCGGGCATGTCCCGAGATTCTTTATTTGCCCTTTACTTCAATAGTATTCAATAAATGACTAGCAACTTTATCTGAAGTAATACCTTCTGCCTCTGCTCTAAAATTCACCAATACTCGATGTCTTAATACTGGCAGCGCTACATTTTTAATATCATTTAAGGTAACCGCTAATCTACCTTCTAACAAGGCATTAGCCTTTGCTGTTAAGATCATAGCTTGGCCTGCACGCGGACCTGCTCCCCAATCTACCCAGTTTTTCACATAAGAATCTGTAGTGGTTTCCGGTCGTGTAGCGCGAATGATATCACTTACAAAAGTGATGAGTGCATCGCTAATAGAAATTTCACGAACAAGCTGTTGTAAGCGAACAATATCTTCTCCAGAAATTACTTTATTCAGTTTCTTTTTAAAGGTTCCTGTTGTAGCTTTTAAAATTGCTTCTTCATCTTTTTGAGTAGGGTATCCTATTTTGATGTACAGTAAAAAACGATCTTGTTGCGCTTCTGGCAGAACAAATGTTCCCGATTGTTCTATTGGGTTTTGAGTAGCCAAAATAAAGAATGGTTTGTCTAAAGGATACGTTTTATCGCCATAGGTAACCTCAAATTCTTGCATTGCCTCTAGTAACGCTGCTTGTGTTTTTGGAGGTGTTCTGTTAATTTCATCAGCCAAAATAATATTGGAAAAAATAGGTCCTTTGTTAAACTTAAAGAACTTTTTACCCGTAGTATGGTCTTCCTCTAATATCTCGGTACCGATAATATCCGAAGGCATTAAATCTGGCGTAAACTGTATTCTTTTAAATTTTAAATCAATGGCATTTGCCAATGTTCTGATCATTAAGGTTTTTGCTAAGCCAGGTACGCCTTCTAACAATGCATGACCACCAGCTAAAAATGTAATAAGTAATTGAGAGACTGTCTCTTCTTGACCTATAATTACTTTTCCTATTTCTTGTTTTAAGGCTTTCAACTTACCTGAAAGCATTTCTACCTCATCAGCTATGCGCTGTAATTCTTTATCCATTAAAATCTGTTTATGAGGTAAGGGCATATAATACTATGTTTACCCCAAACCGTGTATTGTCTATTTTATACCAACGCTTGTTTCTAAAATCATAATCCCACTCGCAGCCATAGTCCTTATTGCTGTATAAGACCCCTATTCTACCATTAACTTCAATTGCCTTTAGATAATCGTGGACCAAGTCATCTCCCCAACCATTCAACTCTTGTGAGGTTGTTGGTGGACCATCTTCAAAATCGAAGAAAATGGAATACAATTCGTGGTCGTTAGGTATCTTTTTTAATTCCGTAGGTCCAAATATTTCCTCCATCTGCCTTTCAAAAGACTTTGCGAAAAGCCCATCAATATCATGATTGCAATCATCAGCAAATACGAAACCTCCATTGCGCACATATTTCTCGAAATTCTCCTTTTCCTTTTTGGTAAACTCTACCAATTTATGTCCGGAGATGTAACAAAACGGACTCTTGAAAATATCATCGCTTGCCAAGGTGATTATCTTTTCTTGAGTATTTACTTTCAAAGTAGTATACTCAACTAAAGAATTCAACAAGTTGGAAGGCATACGCTGATCTACATCCCAATCGCCGGATTCATACTGTAACCTAGTAAAGAAAAATTCGTTGTTCAATAGTGTATTGCTTATTTTTTAATGAAGCTGCAAAAAGAAAACTGATTGTCGTGAAGTTTCACAAACAACCAGTTTTAATTATAATTCTATCACTTATACCGCATCAGAAAGACTGGTGAACGTAAAATCGCGAACCTTCATATATGGTATTAAATTACCATTGATACGCACTTGTTTACCAAGGGTTTCTAAATTGTTTAACATGATTATCGGACTCTCATTAAACCTGAAGTTTTTTACAGGATATTTAATTTTTCCGTTTTCAATATAAAAAGTTCCATCCCTAGTCAGTCCTGTATATAATAAAGTCTGTGGATCTACACTACGTATATACCATAAACGAGTAACCAAAATTCCTTTTTTAGTACTCTTAATTAACTCCTCTAAACTAGCATCGCCACCTGCCATTATAACATTGGTTGGAAAAGGAACAGGATCAACTCCTTTTTCTTTAGCCCAAAATCTATCGTAGGCTAAATTTTTAACAACACCTTTTTCTAACCAAGATGTTTTCTTTAACGGCTGTCCTTCACCATTCCAAGTAGATGTTGGCACTTCTGGATTCAGTGGATCTGACCAAATATTTACGCGTTCATCTACAATCTTTTCTCCTAATTTGTTAGCCCCATCTTTGCCAGACATAAAACTTCTACCCTCATCTGCAGAACGTGCATCTAAAGACCTGAACATATTACGCAACAAATCTGATGAAGCGGCAGGCTCTAAAATAACCGTGTATTTACCTGGTTCGATCGCTTTTGCTTCTTTTGATAAAACAGCTTTATCAATTGCTGTTTTAGCAGCTTCATCAGCATCAAATTTCGTTACATCATTAAAATCTCTAGAAACCCAACCAGAACCTGTACCATCATTAGTACGCATGGTTACCGTAAAATCTACATCGGTAGACTGGTTATATGCAAAAAGACCTTTTGAATTAATCATAGCGCTAAAACCGGCAGAATCATTTAAAAATCCTGCTGCAGTTACATCTTTTGCATCTGCTGGAACAATACTACTATTTGCTACCTCTGCCCTGTACTCTGGTGTTATGTTAGCTGTTGCTTCACTAAAACTAATAGATTCATCGTACATCTGCGGACCCAAAGGTTCCATAAATTCTGGATTCTCTGGAGAAAGATTAGCCAATTCCTCAGCTCTTCTTACCACTTTTTCTAACGATGCATCATCGAATTCGTCGATTGTTGCTGTACCAGATTTTTTACCAAAGCTAGACTGTACAGCCAAACTTTGATTAGAACTAAAACCTGATGTAGATACCGTATTACGTGCATATCTAATATTACCGCTATTATAACCGCTTAAATTAATCTCACAGATATCGGCCTTGGAAAAGCTCAATGCTTTCTCCAATATTTTTCTTGCTTCTTCTTTTGTATAAATTGCCATTGTTGTTCTTTTTTTAGAGTGAACCTATACTTAAATAGATCTACCTGTGTTTATTACGTTTACATCATTGAACCTAGCGGTAGAACTACCGTGAGACACAGCGCTAGATTGCGAAGGCTGACCCTTACCGTCAAAGAAAGTACCGAATAATCTATAATCGCTTTCATCACAAATCTTAACACAAGAATTCCAGAACTCTTGAGTGTTAGATTGGTAGGCTACATCTTCTAGCATACCAACAATTTCACCATCTTTAATCTCATAAAACACAGTACCACCAAATTGGAAATTGTAACGCTGCTGATCAATAGAGTAAGATCCACGACCGGCAATGTAAATACCTTTCTCTACATCTTTAATCATCTCAGAAATAGAATACTTTTCTTTACCTGGTTCCAATGATACATTTGGCATACGCTGAAACTGAACATCGTCCCAACTTTGAGCATAGCAACAACCATGAGATTCATTTTGATCGATCATATGAACCTGATCTCGTATAGCTTGGAAATTTGTTAATACACCATTACGTACCAAATCCCATTTCTTGGTTTTCACTCCTTCATCATCATACCCAACAGCTCCTAAAGAACCTACTTGAGTTTTATCGGCTATAAGGTTTACAATATCACTACCGTATTGGAAGTTTCCAGATTTTAACTTATCTAAAGATGCAAAACTAGTACCTGCATAATTAGCTTCATAACCTAATACACGATCTAACTCTAATGGGTGACCAACAGATTCATGAATAGTCAAGCCTAGGTGATTAGGCTCTAACACCAAATCGTACTTACCGGCATCAACAGATTTTGCCGTTAATTTTTCTTTTGCTTGTTTTGCCGCAATGGTAGCATCTTCTACCATATCATAACTATTTCTATATAAACGTAGACCAGCCGGACCTTCTAGCTTTTCAGATTCTAAGCCATCCATATACTCATAGCCCATACCTACAGGGGCACTCATGTTCTCTCTCGTCTTAAAGTTTCCTTTAGCTTTATCTATAGCAGTTACCCTAAATGTTGGCCATAACCTATGTATATCTTGATCAATGTAAGACCCATCTGTAGAAGCAAAATATTTTTGCTCGTTTACCATAAATAAAGCAGAGTTGACATAATCGGCACCATTATCTAGAGCAGCAGCGTTTGCGCTTAACATTAATTCTACTTTTTCAGAAACAGGAACCTCCCTAAAATCTTTAACAATTGGGGTTTTCCATGAAACCTCACCATACGCATTTACAGGTGCCAATTTAACAGGGTCCTTTTGAATTTTCGAATTTGCTTTTGCTATCGCAACAGCTTGTTCCGTTGCCTTTTTAATTCCGTCTGCAGTAACACTATTTGTTGATGCAAACCCCCAAGTACCATTAGCTATTACACGAATACCAATACCAAAAGATTCGGTATTAACTACATTTTGTACTTTATCTTCTCTAGTAAACACATACTGGTTTAAGTATCTACCTATTCTAGCATCTGCATATGTAGCACCTAAAGACTTAGCTGTATTTAGCGCAACATCTGCCATGTTCTTTTTCAACAAGACATCCATTCCTGGTTCTAGTAAAGCTTCCGTCGGAATGTCATTACCTAGCAATAATGAAGGCATCATTAAAGCTCCGGCACCCAGCCCGGCGTACTGTACAAAATCTCTTCTTTTCATGTGTTAGTTTTAAATTGGTTCTCAAAGGATAGATATTCTAAGTGGACATCTTACCTCAACATTTATAGTATTATGTATGTTATAATTGCAAAACTTATCTGCTATAATTAAAGACAAAACTTAACATCTTCCTTCACAGAATTCGTGACATTAATTACAGCTCTCTAAAAATAGACAGGGTTTTTTAACAATTATGTTAACCTTAACATAAAATATAACTTAAAATGATGTTTTTGAGAATAATGTAAAAACAGCCGTAGGATTTTCTGTTTTCTCAACTAACTGGAAAGAAAATGAGCTATTGATTTTATGAAAAGAGATTAGAATAGTCTTTGCTAAATCACATGTATTTTCTAACGATGCATCTTATCCAAAATCTCCATAATCTCAGTTTTCTTTCGGACAGATACTGGAACATTCTCTCCATTCTTCAACATTAAATAACCGCCATCTGTTTTTATGTAGGCACTTATGCATTGAAGATTTACTAAATGACTTTGGTGTACACGTACAAAATCGTGACTACTTAAAAGATCCGAAAAATACTTTAAGGTTTTGGTAACGAATATCTTACGTTTATCTTGAAGGTGAAAAATGGTATTATTGCTATCAGATTCGCATCGTATAATATCATCTAAACTAACAATGATAATTTGGTCTAGCGTGTGTAACGATATTTTATTAGGTTTTTTCTCTGGCGCAGAAATAGTCTCCTTTAAAATCTGTAATCGTTCTTTATTTGGTTGCAGTTGTTCTTTTGCTCTAGATATCGCTAAGCTTAAATCTTCGTTCGAATAGGGTTTTAAAACATAATCGATTGCGGCAAATTTGAATGCACGTATGGCAAACTCATCACTTGCGGTTACAAAAATGATCTTGGATTTTAAATCGGGAAAAATCTCTAGAATATCAAAGCCTGTACCATCACCCAGCATGATATCCAGGAACAAAATGTCTGGTTGATTTTTACGCAATACCTTGGCAGCTTCCACTACACTCTGCGCCGTTGCGATAATTTCAATATCTGTATGTTGCGTCTCTATATCCTTTTTTAAAAGGGTTAAAGCATCAATCATATCTTCTACTATAATCGCTGTATGCATAGGTCTCTAATAATCTGTTAGTAAAGGTATTTTAAAGGTAATCTTGGTACCATCAATGCTACCATCTTCATTCTTGTTAAATGGATTTATGGTATGCTCAAATGTCATTGAACGTCTAACGGGTTTACGACAAAAGGGGCATTTACTGCTCTTGGCTCTGTGTTCTTTTACTGATTCATATACTATGTGTGTTGTTATCATTTTTTCACCACTCCAAGATATTGTTCTAATATATCGATAATAAGTTTAGCCAATGTCCAGTTTTTTTTATTAGCTATTTTTTGTAATTTCTCTCTAAGCTGTTTTGTAAGTCCGTATAAACTGTAAACCATAATCACTCCTGAATTAACTTATATTGTATTATAGTATATTATATTTAATATTGCAAGTAATTAAATAAAAAAGTTTGGTAATATTGTTCTTTTTTTTGGTATTATTCTCTTAAAAGCAACTACGCACACAGAGCCGTTTTAAGCTATGCCTAGAAATTAGCTAGTATGAATAGACCTTTTAGGGGGTTTGCGTTTGAATTTTCCGAGTAAAAATGGCCAGAATCGATAAACCAGGGGGCTATTTACTGTTGTTTTTAATCCCGGTGAAAAATCCGGCCACATAAGCGGTAATTATTATAACAGTATAAATTGTGGTACCTATTTGCTGGCGTTTCTGATATTTATTTTTAACCTGAATTATAATAACCTGATTACTGATAAAGGATCTTTTTAATCCCAGGTCATAAATTTTTCTATCGTTAGAATTTTCTTGGCGTAAAATCTGGTTTACTTTTTTTAATGATTTATATTCTTTTAAAAGAAATTTATATTTAGC
>LAZR01000377.1_pt1 | contig 39735 bp, 62 predicted proteins | sample 329461 | NCBI WGS metagenome assembly LAZR01 (sample SAMN03002196, study PRJNA259156) | marine sediment metagenome | biome: sea floor; feature: Hydrothermal impacted sediments; material: marine sediment; isolation source: Loki non-amplified sample from Loki's castle hydrothermal vent sediment ...
CTGGTAAGCCCTTTACATACTTAGTGAACCTTTCAGGAATCCACGGTGTGCCATGATTAATAACAATCTTCGGAATATCCTGAATGAGATCATTCAGCTTTTTATATAGCTCGCCTTTTTTACCTTCGGGATCGGCACACTCTCCATCTACATGCAAAACAGCTAGATCGTACTTACCCTCCTCATAGAAGGGAACAAACCGTGCGTTCTTTGGAAAGTCCCTAGCCTCATCAGCCCATCGTCTCCGAGCCGGTTCGTACATATACCATTCGGAATAGGGGATCGAGGTAATCAAGGAATAGTTATGGGATATATGGCACCTAATGCCACGGAATCCCGAAAATCCTTAATGGTTTCCAGCCTATCCGTGTCATTTGGCACCACCACCTTTCAATCGAGAAAGAACATCATCAACATCGGCACGTTTATATAGTCTAAAATTGCTGATTGGATGCCTAGTTACTTTTATAATACCGTTTTTGGTATAACGACGAACAGTGGACTCACTTACACCTAGAATATGAGCGACTTCAAGTACTCCCAAATATTGAGTTGTTCCGATTCGATGAAAGCTCGTCATTCCCAACTCATTAATTCAATACCCAAGTCATCCAAGCGCTTTCGCGTCTGTCCACGCCGCCTAATCCAAGTCTTGTCAGGAATCTTTGTGTTGTGGTCCTCGACATACCAATGTTGAATTCGTGAATAATCAAACTCATCTAGCACAGAGTTGATGATGTCCCACTCGGACCCCTCTGTGTCGATCTTCAGAATCGTAATATCTTGGTCTAATTTTACCAAATATTTACCGATGTTAATAGTCCGACACGGCATCCAAGACTGCTTATCAAGATTGGTTTTATACTTCACTAATGAGGAACCAGTATCATCATCCTTCTTACGGTTCTTTAGATATAGCCGCTGTTCATCTGAGTCCTCCCGCCAAGCTGCGGCATACTCCAATGTCACTAGGGGATTGCGATGAAAGCCAGGATACAAATAGTCTCTGAATAACATCTGATGTGGCTCAAATGCGACGACGGTTATTTCTCGCTCAATACAAGCCTGTATATTTACGCCCTGATGAGCACCAAGGTCAATAAATAAATCACCCTTACCCAATTTCAATTCATCAAGTACTTTATTTACGTCCATAGCAGTGATACGTTGGTTTATTTCCGTGATCTAAACTTCGTCCAACAAGTTCGATACGCTCAAATCTATCACCGATCTTAGAAGGCAGTAGATTCTCCTCGCGGTCCTTGGCATTATCTTCAATTACTAAGACCCCATCCTTTGCAACCGTATCAAATAAATGTTCAGGAAGCCCAATGTGATAATTCATTGAAAGATACAAAACAATATCATGTTGCGCTTCCCCCACAGGTGCCTTTTCAGTAAAATCTCTCTCGTAAAAACCTAGCTTCCAATGACCTTGTTCATTAGCTGAAATATGAGCAGCTTCAATGGTCGACTTATTATCAAAGCCAAAAACATTCTTAGCTCCTTTTTTGCTAGCATATTGCATAAAATATCCCCCAGCACAGCCAATATCTAAGACATGCTTTTTTCTAAAATCAAGCTTATCTAATCCCATCCATGTAATTCGTTTCTTATTATGGCGAGGGCTATTGTTCAATCCGAACGCAACTACATTGTGATAATATATTTTTCCGTACCGGCCTTTCTCAACATACAACTTCTTGATTATCTCCAGCCGATTCTCTACAGGATAAAAAGTATTAAAATCAAAAAACTTACCATCAATCGCATCACCCCTTTGATACTCATTTTTATGCGTAGTAAAGCCATAAATTCTACCTATCTCCTTAACCTTTTCATATAGCTCAGCAACATTGTCCTCATCAAAATCACCGTATAAATAATCAGTTAACTGCGCCCAATATTTATTTCCGTTTCGTTTAACTTGAGTAATCTCATAAACTCTTGGCGCAAGTCCACGCCAAGCACAATAATTCTGAAAGATTGTCGCATCAATGAGACGGACATTCCGCCGGTGTCCGTTCTTAGGCGGGTCATCACCCCAATTAAAAGTTTCTAATGGTCCAGGGTTTGGGTAAGCATCAAATATTTTCAAACCAAGTCCGTCATGGCTATTCGGCTTGTAAGGTTCAACATAACAATGCTTTCCACGTCCTGCGTATTTCTCTGGTCTTAATGCTCGGTAGTTCATTGCAATCCTAATTTATAAAGTATATTTTTCACGTCCATGATTCCTTGCTTGTCCCGCCAATTACCTCTCGATGACATCTTCTCTTTAGCCTTCGCTCCCTCACAAAACTTAAACTCCCAGCCTTGGGAACGAAGCCGCGCTCTAAGTTCCTGACTCATGCCGCCATATTTATCAATCCGTTCGTTGAACATCCCCGCATGGATCAAGCTTTTACGCTTACAAAAGCTAAAGTTCTCTACAAAGTTTCGTTTGCCTCGGCCTTTGTCCCCCCATAGAAAAACCTTATCTCGGTTGTTTATTTGTTTGACAAACTTAGCGATGGTGTTTGGATCATCTAGCATCCAGCGATCATCAAGAAATAATAAATACTCCCCATGAGAATCAATAATCATTTTGTTTCTGATCTTAGCTAGATTGTATCCATTATCATTATCAATTAATGCCAGCACTTCGACATTCTTATAAGTCTGAGCCTCAATGCTCGTTAATGTTTGACCATAAGTTGAGTGTCGTGCCTGAACATACGGACAAATAACACTAACCAATGGCTGATGCGGATATAAGACTTCGTGATATTGCTTGTTGTACTCCCGAGCAAAGCGAACACTGTTGTAGTTCTTAGCCATTCGCCAACCTTCCTCTCGTAATTTATCCCGCACCTTATCGTTATCGAAAATCTCCTTGATTGATTTTTTCATTTCGGCTTTACCATCAAAGAAAAAGAGATTTTTACCATCCTCGCCAATCTCTCCAATAGTGCCGACCTCCCGTGACACAACCGGAACACCCGCTAACATGGCCTCTAGCGGCGGCATAGGGCCAGTCTCAAAGTTATCCACAGAATTAACGACATATACACCCATGCTGTGATAAACGTCATCCATTGACTCAAATGGCACACTCTCATAGAAGCTAATATCAGCACCTGTAGCCAACACTTCCTTCCAATAATCAGGCTTTGAGATACGCCCCATCACAATAAACTTAATCCCTAGCTCCTTAGCGACCTCAGCGACTTCCAGTATGCCCTTCTTGCCTTCGATACGATTAGCACACATTCCAATTGTCTTGTGAGTATTGGGCTTAAACTTCCATAACTGCTCATCAACTGCTAAACGGATCAACGGCGCACCAGCCAAAACTTCAGCCTGAGCATCAGTACACACCACATTCATGTCATGCTCAATCCAATTGCGCTCTCCAATATCGTAGGGATTAAAGTGGCTTAGAATACTTTTCTTAGAACTAGAGACTTCTAGCTCCTCTGCCTTCTGCCATGACTTCCAATACATCCAATGAATGATGTCGTAATCCTGACGACTATTCTTTAAGAAATCGACAGTGGCTTCATCGGGACGCTTAGGATGAAATTGAAGCACATCAATCTCATGTTGTTTATTCTCACGCCTGATGAAGTTCGCCAAGATGTCGATGGCTGTGCCTTGCTTATCTGTAACGAGTAAGATTTTCATTTGTAACCTAGCTCCTTTCTTTTGGCTTCAACCGCATCAGATAAAGCAGCTCCCAATTCCATCATAAGAAACCCACCAAAGTTTCCTCGCATCTTAATCTCATAATTCTTTAAGAACTCATCACTGCAATTAAACTCAAGATGCAACCGATGTGGCTTAGGGGGTTCCTTCTTTTTATTTTTCAATACTGCCTTCATACCCGCCGTGCATGAATCAAAATACCCGAAGCTTGGGGCCGTGCGATCTTATACCCTTCATTCATTGTTGCCACCATTCCCCATTCAGCATCGTGGGCATAGGCAATCTTCAGCTCAACAATCTCAAAAAGAGAATCTTTTAAGACATGCTCAAACCAATTAGGCATTAACCGAAGCATGTCTGTTCCCTTTGGTTTCGTTTCGGGATAGCCCTCCAAAGGATTAGAAATATATAAATCTCTTTTCGTGAGAGTAGCTAAGTTCATCAGAGCACGAACTGGATCAATGGTGTACATCAGAGTCTCTAAACAGAAAACATTGTCAGCCGGGAAAAGAGTGCTTGGTATTGGTCCATCAACCCTTCCCTTAGTAACAAAAGATTTTCCAAAGTTCTCTATATCCCAAATATCATAAGCAGTGGCATACCAAGAGCCGGTACGACCTTTGATTGGTTTCTGTGCGCCACCAACATCTAAGACAGTCCCCGAAATGTCGAGGGTACCTAACCAGGATTCTAAATCTTCACGCCATTTACTCATAAACAAATAGATAATTCAATTACTTCACCGGTTTCAGCAATATAACTTGGCTGTAATTCTTTTTTAATGAATTCCCCATACTCTACCCAAAATTCTTTTACTATTTCTACGCTTACCTCACCTTTTTTATCATCAATATCTTTCACTTCACCAACAACCATAGAAAGATCATGTTCAAACGTAATAACAGGATTTTTCATATAGTTATTAAAATCAAGTTCCTTATATTTTTCCACCCTAAACATCATATCAACATCCACACGTTACTCCTTTGTAAGCAAACCAGATTAAGATACCCAATAAAATTAACCAAAACGGCGCTTCCCATTTTACTATTGCTCGCACCCAAGGCTTCTCTAAAAACTTTATTAACTTTCTGTCTGCTTCATTCATATAGTTATTGTATCAAAAATATTAATATATTCCTTGACCATATCCCCACTTGTTCGCGGACCTGCAACCATCTGCTCCTTAGCACCGCCAGTTGATAGCATCCCGCCGCAGTCGTGGATATTAAGCTCACACATCATCGCTTCATTCAAACAATTAGAGCAAGCATCATTGTAATAGCTGTAAAGGAACCAATCACAGGCTCGGTAAACATCGCCCATCTTCTCATAAGGAATCTGACCTAGATATTTAACTGGTGCGTCCTCGAGATCAAAGTTCCATTCCACACTCTCAGGCCCGAAACGACCAACAATCCATAACTCCATTTCAATATTCTTCTCAAGACTCTCATTCCTAATTTGCTGATATTCATAAAACGCCATGTGGGGTTGCTTAGAATCATCACGATTCTGGCGGACATATAAACATCTATCATTTTTACCTCTTTTCTCAAACATATTCCCTCCGGGCCTAAATTTCTCAGGATCAGAACCATTAAGAACAACGTACTCATGCTCCTTTTTAGGCAAGTATGGTGATATAAAATCCATTGCCCATTGAGATTGATAAACAACCACATCCGCTAGCCGGGCATAATCTTTCATGCGTGTCATCCCGGTCCCTCGATTACGTGAATCCTTAAGCCAGTTATCTACCCGCAGAACGATCTTACCTTTACCTTTAATCTTCTCTACTTCATCGCGGCCCACCATTGAGGCTGAAGGGATTATAAAAATATCCTCAGAAGGTTCGTACCCCTTTATCCCATCAGAAAAGTTATTAGCCCAAGACCACCCGCCTCCTAATCCATCAGGACGATCAGATAAGATGGTTACTTGCATACTCAGTGTTAGTTACTGAAGTAAAGTTTTTCCCTAGTCTCTCAAATAATCTATCAAGATTTCCAAGATCGGTAGCCTCCCATGAGTGAAGCCAATATGACTTATTATCACCGCTTGGCCGAAGCTCATCATTAAATACATGATACCCTCCATCCATTTCAAACAACCGCATATTTTTGGGAAGCTTTCTCAGATTTATAACTGACCGAGCACACCTATATTTTTTAGCAAAAAGAAAGTCAGCTATCTCAGGAGTGTAGTAACCTCGCGGATAACAGAATGATTTTGGGCGAGTCCCAAATAATCTTTCATGCCACTCGAGTCCTTGGCTAATCTCCTGCATCCAAGAAATCTCAGTAAGCCTAGTAAGAAGTCGATGGCTATAAGTATGTTGTCCAATCTCCATCTGAGGGAAATGTTTAACAAAAGTTTTCATTTCCCCCTCCATCATCACCTCATGTTTTGGATTCTTAGCAGACCAATAAAACGTAGCCACTAAGCCGTGTTTCCGTAGCAGCTCAGCTACTAGAAAATCATTAGGATGGCCATCATCGACACTAATTGTTATCGCCCCTCTATTCATTGGTATTTATCTTACCATAAATTTTATATGCACGGGCAGGGAATCGAACCCTGCGATCACCTTCCACCCTTACTGTGATCCCGTTTAGGGGCAGGTCTGGCTCCGGCTGACTATACCACTAGCTTCCGTGCATATAGAGAACCTTAGCTAATTTCCCCTCAGTTTAATAGTTAGGGCGGTTACTATAAGTACAAACAAAATCACTCCAGTGAACATTAGCAATGCACCCATATCCTCACCATAACCATGATTGTCTTCTTGAAATTTGAATTTCATAATCTTAGCTGGAACTTATAGCCGCTCCCGCTGTTCTGCAAACTGATATTCATTTCTATACAAATAATTCCTCTCATTCACAAACACCTCACCAGTATTTTTATTTGTTATTTTAGCTACTCCCATTTGAAACATCCACAGACATATTGAACAGTAATTTCCTGCTGTTGACGTGCCTTCATTCCGTCCTAAAAACCTGCCACAGTTCTCACATGTTTTCATAATCAATATCTCCTTCTCCATAACCACTCCTTACTGGTTCTTTTTGCCAAGCCTCAAAATCTTCTTCTGACATTTCAAAGTCAACACAGTAGCCACTTTTTTGTTCTAATATATAAAACATATCAGTGCGTCATTAGATAAGCCATGTATCTAAAGTTATCATTCTTTGGGTTCTCTATCAAGTAACGATAGCTTGATTCGGCTTTAGTCCTTTGAGTCTTGAACCATCTGAATATCTGCGATCTCTTTTTCTCGGGGATGCCTAAGTCTTTGATTACCTTGGCAGCGCGGTCCTGCCACTCAAAAGCTGCCAACTTTATCTTAGGCTTAATCCTTGGTGTGTTGAAGTCTACGCGCTCCATATCACTCACACGCCTCGCAGACGTTATATATCTCAGCCTCTTGAGGTTCAGGCATTTCAAATTCTTCTTCGTCATCGTTCATGATTTTTGCTTACGCTTCCAGTCTAAATAATACTGATACTTTTGGCGTTTCCTCTCAGCTAACTCTGCCGGTGTCTTTTTAGGAATAGGTACCCCACGGCAATTTTTACACTCACTGTCCACAACCAACTTGCCCTTAACAAAATGAGCATGGGCTGAAAACCCTTGTCTAGCATGATAGCGCTCTTTTCTCTCAGCTTTAGTATTTATATTTAGTTGTTCAATCATATTTTATTTACAATTATCCCTTTATATCCCTGGGGTAGGCACACACGGTACTGGTTATTACACGAACACCATAAGCAGTTGTAAGTGAACGTCCCTAGGCGATGAGTGTCGCCGGTGGCTGGAGTAGATATACCACCTATTTCATTCCTTACTTGCTTAATCCCTCTCCTGTTCTAGCAAGGTCAGCCGTTGTCAGGGTAGACATTGCGGCCACTGTTGCAAGAACACGAGATAAGGTTATGTAGCACCGTTTTTACTAGCCGGTACTAAGACGCTAGAGTGTTCGATTTGTAATATGCAGACACCAAAAAAGCCACACAAGTGTGGCTCAGTTGGATGCAACGTAAGAAAATTCAATATTCTTATTAAATTTACTTAACTGCATACTACTACTATACACAAATTTAATGAGTAGTCCACTTTTTTCTCCACAAGTAAAAAGAGAGCCTAGCGACCTTGGGAGTAGTCACTAGACTCTAGGGGAGGGTTAGTGTACAATACAGTTATGAAGCTGTGTAAATGTGGTTGTGACAAAATGGTTTACCGTAAATTTGCCAGTGGTCATCATTATAGAATAAAGCCACCTGTAAACAAGGGTAAAGGGAAGGGTTATATAGCAAAAGTTATTAATGGAGTAAAAACCTTTGAGCATCGAGGCGTTATGGAAAAACATTTGGGACGAAAGCTGAAAAGAAGTGAACAAGTCCATCATAAAAATGGCGATAAGAAAGATAACCGTTTAGTAAATCTTGAACTAATGGATGCCAGTGCTCATCAAAAACTTCATAATCCAGAAGTTCCTAAGCCTCCTATTAAATGTTTAACTTGTTCAAGATTCATAAATCCCAGAAGATCAGATGGCCGTACTTATGGAATTAAACATTGGCTAAAAAAGAAATATTGCTCTCGCCAATGTAAAATTATATTTAGTAGAAAAAGCCGCAGCAAGAAGCTACGGCATCAGCCAATCAGCGATTAAATGTACTAACCTCGCATTTCTCGCAGTAGGTATATTCGATAAACCTACTAAACCTGTTCAAGTGACGGAGTTCTCTTTTACTAACGTGGAACCACAAGCCCCAACAGAACTCTTGTAGATAACTGACTCTCTCGCATTTCTGACAGATTAAGACAGCTTTCATGGTTAGACCTCCTAAAAAGAACCTTAGTTCTTTACTCAGTTGAGGAGGCAAGGATTTGGTAGGGTCTTATCGCTCTCGACAGACTCCCTTTGGTCACCTTGCAGGGATTTTTGTGGCTCGGTCCCGAAGGTCCTCTAGCTGGTAGTCAACCAGGAATACCACAGGGACTATCAACCCTTGGTTATCATTCGGGGATATGTGACTAAACCATATCCCTATAGCGTCTCCCTTTTCCGCCACTCCTCAGTTGAATAAAGAACCATCCTTATTATACCTCGCGGAAGCCATTTCGCACCCTTTTTAGGGCTGTTGAGAAGTCAGTTATAAAGTCCTTGCATTATATCTCTTAGTGTATATAATATAGAGTATGAATAGAGAAATAAAAGTCAGGGCTTGGGACGGAGAGAGGATGCTTTACCGTGGGCTCCATGATCGTAATTGGTACGCTACCCTATATAACGACGACAGCGGAAGCAATTGTGTGGGCGGTGTCCATCCTAGAGATATAAAATTAAAGACTATGCAATACACCGGCCTCAAGGACAAGAACGATGTTGAGATATATGAGGGGGATGTAGTAAGAGTGTTAGATAGAGACTGGCCTTCTCAAGAAGGTGGCAATACAAGCGAAGAAAATCTTATTGAGTACATGAACTCCATTGCAAGTATATGTCAGGTAATTTGGGCAGGAGCTAGTTTTAACTACGAACGAGTATCTGGTATGGGATACTACAATTGGGACTTAGCAGAAACAAAAGGTCGTGATTTATGTGAAGTCATCGGCAACATCTACGAGAACCCTGAACTTTTGAAAGTATGACTGACCAAGTACACAAGCGAATCATTAGACTACACGACAGCATCCCGGCAGTAACAGCCAGTGATGGGAGGATTAGGGCAGAGCTTAGAAGGATAGCCTTACTATTAAAACCTGTAGAAGATGACTCTTGGAAAGATCGAACAGGCATCCCATTAAAATGACTAACTACGAAGAATACGCTGCCCTAGCTCTCAAGAAAAAAGAGCTTGAGGCTGAAATGGATGAGATCAAAGGGAGGATCATGGATCAGATGTTAGCTGAGGGAGTTAACAAAATGAATACAGTTCACGGGACTATATCGGTAGCTAAAAGGAAATTGTGGGAATGGCCCGAAGCTATCCTCCAAGAAGAAGCAGAGTTTAAGCTGCGTAAAAAGAAGCTACAGCCTAACATTCCTTACTCAGAGTCTCCTTATCTAATGTTTAGAGTCGCTGAGGTAGAGGAGAAAGAAGTCGAGCACGGTAAAATTCATTAATTTATTAACTAAATAATTATGGGAGCATATTCAAAAGAACAACAAGAAGAGAAGCCAGTGAGCACAGGTAACTACCTCAATAAATTTGAGGAGGGAGATAACAAGATTCGTATTATTAAGAAACCAATCACCGGCTATGAGTATTGGCGTGAAATAGATGGAGAGCGTAAACCAGTTCGTCTAAAAGCCTTGCCCAAAGAAATGCCTGAAGAAGCCTTGCCAGCTAAGTATGGAGATAAAATTAAATACTTTGAGGCTTTCGAGGTTTGGAATTACGCCGCAGAGAAGATTCAGATCATGCAACTGACTCAAGTCACTATCTATGATGGATTGATGAATTACGACATGAACGATGACTGGGGCGATCTTCGACACTACGACGTTACAATCAAAAAAACCAAAGAGGGTGATAGAACTTCATACGATGTTATGGCTTCCCCACCTACTGAACTTTCAGAAGAGATCGCTAATGCTTCGGCCGAAATAGACATTGACTTAGAAGACCTATTCGATGGAAAAGACCCCTTCAAAAAGGACTAACCAGCAGAACAAAGCCCTTCATGTGCTTTTTGCATTAGTAGCTGATGAGTTTGAGAAAGCCGGAGTTGAAATGTCTATCTTTGCTAAGCTACCAATCCGAGTCCCCTGGTCAGAGGTAATAGTTAAAGAGTTATGGCGAGCCATTCAAATAGCCCAAGTAAACAAAGTAAGTACCTCTAAATTAACTAGAAAAGAAATCGAATTAGTGTATGACACCTTTAACCGAATGATCGCTGAGGAGTTCCATTTACATATAGCATTTCCAAGTATTCAACAATTATTACAAGACAATGAATAAAATAAATGACTTAAAAAACCGTCCTCTCTCTGTTGCAGAAGCTGCTCGGGTACTTGGAGTCGGACACACAAAGATAAAAAACATGATGATTAGCGGAGAGCTTGAATATGAACTTACTCTCGGCGCAACCCCCCGCAGCAACACTTACAAAATCAGCTACCAGAGCTGTGTTAATTGGCTAAAGAAAAATGATGACTGAGATAAATCGAGAGAACAAAGCAAACAAAATCATCAATCATTTCATGGCTGCTGGAGCAACCGTGTCTAAAAAGGATTACGATTATATCCTCTCCTGCCTTGAGACAGAAGACTCCCACACCTGTGAAACCTTTTGTTCAGGATGTCCTGCCTGTAAGCCAGAGATTGAAGCTCAGCAGTATAAAGAGCACTTAGCAAGAGACACCCAACCAGAGGAGCCATGTATATGTGGAAAGAATACACCGAACACTGCAATTGATTCGCATGTACAAGAGCCAGCCATACACTCACCAACATATTGTGGCCAATCCACAGACACCCCCAAAGAGTGTCAAGCAGAGGATAACTGCCATCCTCAATGCTCATCCCACAAGGGGTTAGAATGTGATTGTGGCCAACCAACCCCCAAAGAGTGTGAGCCATCAAGAAACCTACAAGACTGTAATTGCAAACACCCTTTTTCTTATAATGAAAATTGTCCAGTTCATTGTGCGAAAGGAGACCCTGGTTGTCAGCCCACCCCACCCAGCAAAGCCTGTAAATCAGAGGATAACTGTCATCCTCAATGTTCAGCGCATAAAGGATTAGAGTGTGACTGTGGTCAACTCAGCAAACCTAAAGACTCCAAACCTACTCAACTGAGACTGAGGGAGATAAGAGAAAATTGGAAGTTAGACGACAAAGGCCATGATATTGCCTTCCTCCTCACCAAATTAGATGAAGCGAAGAAGGCTTTGGAGAGAATATCTAAAGGAAACTTGTTCTCGTCAGATGTCTGTGCTCACAATGCTCTCAAATCAATTAACGATGAGTGAGGAACGAACAATAGAATATAAACGAGTAAAGATTCTTAAGGAACATTGCCCTGTCTGTGAAGAGGAAGCTAGGGGTAATGGCAGTGGAATACTTCCTTATCAATGTTCGTGTGGAGTATGGGAATATGTATCACCTGGTAAATTTAAGATTGTAGAGGAATCAATTAACGAGGATGAGTGATAAAATAGATTCAATAGACTGCTCCAAGCATAAGACCGCAGGAGAGTGCGGAATTGAGGGCTGCACAAATATGCGCAAGGCTAATGGTCCGTGTCCCAAGTGCGGTGTAGGAAGATACAAACGTTTATGTCGTGGTAAAACTTGTCCTCGCAGATCATGACCTCCCTAGAATCCAAAGTAACCTCCAAAACAGAAACCTTGAACGCCGAGGACATACTGCGGTATTTAGAAAAAGAGAATTGGAATACTGGCTATGACTTAGCTGTTTCAGAGTTTTGCCCTTACCAAGAAAGTCGACGCATTGACTTGTTCTACTTTCGCCGTTGGGATAGGCAGACTAGAGGATATGAAATTAAAGTCACCCGTAGCGATTTTCTCCAAGACAAAAAGTGGCAAAATTATCTAAAGTTCTGTACCTGGTTTTCTTTCGTTGCGCCAAAGGGAGTGATTAAACTTGATGAACTACCAGACAACATTGGTCTGGTTGAAATTGAAGTAATAGAACTTGATGAAACTGACTGGCGACATAAAGGGAATAAATTAACTGAGGAGGAAATACAGTACTGGCTAGAGCATAAAGTTGTCCGCCGCCCCAAAAAGCTACGGGAAAAAATAGATGAGGCCGAGTACACACGACTTTTAGAGGGGTTGCTTTACAAACTCATCCACAAACAGGAAAACATCATTAAAGCTTAAGGCCATGAATAATAACCTTGTCACAAGTCTCCCCCTCAGCCGTAAGCTAGCTGCTGCGTTTAAGGAGAAGGGGATTAAGCCGACTGAGAGTGAGTTTTGGTGGGTAGAAGGAGCAGATGAATGGTATCTAGAAAAAGATGCAGGTGAGGTAATTGAGGCTCAAGAACAAAAAGTTAATACTATCCCCGCCTACCTATCAGATGAATTATTGGATGGGATGCCGCTAAATTTAGAAATAATCAGAGGAGACAGAGTTTGGGGAATTGCATTAACTTGGCCTAAAAGTAAATCGTTTCAGGACAAATCTCTTCCCAACACTTGCGCAGAACTCTCAATCTGGCTGATTGATAATGGTTATTATGAAAGATAGAGAAAAACTATTACACGCCACTTTTTTCTTAGTAGTAATAGGTATCGTTCTGTACGGCAGCGGCGTAGAGTCTGCAACGCTTTCAGCCGTAGGGATGGTATTTGTTTATTCACTAAACAAAGATTGAGTTATGACCATTGAACAAGCAATCGAGAAAGCTATTGAGGGTGGGTGGAAGCCAAAGGTTCACCGCCACTACAGCCTATCTCAAGAGAAAGATTACCGTGATATGTGGGAGGCATATACGTTACTCGACACCTCCTTCTGGCAGAGTTTGGGTAAGGCTATGGGGTGGGGTAAAACAGGATTAGGACAATACAAGAAATTTAACTCTGACTACCAATGGCAACACCACTGGCACTCCCTCATCGACTTTTTGTCTGACGGCGGCTCAATCGAGGATTATTTCAAATCACTATGAACCAACCCAAAACCATGATGGAGGAGAGGTTTGATAAAAAGTTTGCACCAGCAGCGGGAATGCCGTGGAGTATGGACAACATCAAAGCCTTCATAACCCAGGAACTAGCTGACCAGAAGGCGGGTGTACAAATATGGTGTGACTGCGGTGATCTGATGGAGCCTAGTGCAGATGATAAATTCCAAGGAGTATACGGTAAGGCGGTGTACTGTCTTGGCTGTGATAAAATAGTTTATATTGCTAGTGAGAAGAGTAAAAAGGCTGTCGCCACTGCCTTAAAGAAAAAGCTATGACCCCAGAGCAGCTTAAAAAAGAGTTCTGGATTACTCCACCTGAGATATACAAGTCATTAGATGATGAGTTTCATTTTGACTTTGACCCTTGTCCTTATCCCTTCAACGGAATAGATGGAACAGAAACTAACTGGGGAAAGAGTACTTATCTCAATCCTCCTTTCAGGAAAAGCGACGGCCGCTTCGGAAAAGGACCAACAGCATTTATTAGAAAGGCTATTGAAGAAAACAAAAAAGGAAAAACCGTTGTTGTAATCATCAACACAATGTCTTATATAAATCTGCTGTTAGAAGCCGGAGCAGAAATGCGTTCAATGGGACGAGTCAAATGGCTTGACGGGCAAACAGGTGAGCCCTGGAAAAGTCCGAGCAATACTACTCTTTTTGTTCTACGAGGTAAAAACGTATGAACGAGCAGATCAAAAAGGAGGCGTGGAAAAGATTTTGGGCGTTATTTCCAGACGGCTTTGTATATGATGAAGTAAGAGAAAAATTTAAGAGATTTATTAGTAGAGAATTAGACAAAGCCATTGAGCTACAAAAGAAGAAGGATGCGGAGATAGCGAGAGAGCGATTGATAATTGCATATAGGAATGGAATTATTGACGGTAAACAAAATACAAACTGCGAGAAGGTAGTAGTAGCCCAAGGAGTTAAAGCCATAGAATCCCAAAATGAGAATTAAAGTTGACAAAGCTGATCAAATGTTCAGTTGGTACGTGAGAAAACGCGATGACCACTGTATGCGTTGCCTCTCACCCGTTGGTTATAACTTAAAAGGTCAACCAAACACTCACGAAAACTCTCACTACTTCGGACGACGCAAAGAAAATACCCGCTACGATCCTGAGAACTGCGACACCCTTTGTACTGCTTGTCATGTTACCTGGGGATCAGAGGACCGTGAGGATTACCGTGACTTTAAGATTAAACAGTTAGGTGAAGAAGGGTTTAAGAACTTAATGATTCGATCTTACCTGACAAAGAAAAAAGACCGCGCCGCCTCCTACATCTACGCCAAAACTCTTTACGATTCAATACCATCCCTTGAATAAGTTAAGAGGAATAACCCTACCCGCCCCGGCTGAATCAACCGTTGAAATTAAGTTCTCACCATCAAAATAACCACGTGCTACGTGTCCTAAAACAGATTCCCTTGACACTATATATACTTCTTCCCCTATGGGTGGTAGCTCTGTGCTTTTTACTGGGAGGCTGCCGGCTCCTCCATTGCGTGTCTTAGGTACACAGAATCCTCTTGAGCGGAGGTACAGTACACATCCTTGGCTCGCACCGCTCGAACAGGTGTAATCACTCGTTACAGGTAATATGTTCGTTACAGATGATCTATGTGGCTCTGGTGTCTTGTTGTATAACTCCTCTACTACTGGAGATAGCGGCCCCTGAACGGCCAACAGGCGGGGCTGATGTCCTATATTTACCTGGCTCGTTCCCGTAGCTTTCTTAGCGGTTCCGAATAACAGAAGGCCCATCGCTACGAGTAGCCCAAGACTTTTGAGGACTCGTTGTATAGGGTTACCAGTATACGTAAAACTGGGGTACAATACAAAGACCTATTATGAAGGAAATAATTTTAACTAGAGGATATAAGGCTGTAGTTGATGATGACGATTATCCTAAATTAAGTATCTACAGATGGTACGCTAGTGGATCGGGAAGATACGTGTATGCTGGAAGGAAAGTTAAGGGTAAATATATTGCCCTGCATAGAGAGATTATGGGAACGCTGGATTGTGACAGAAGCGTTGAAGTGGATCATATAAATCACGACACTCTTGATAATAGAAAGAAAAATTTACGTGTTGGTGATAAGTCAATGAATCAAAGCAATAATCTTGGGCATAGAGGAGCATGGTGGCAGAAACAAAACAAGCGTTGGTGTGCCAGAATAAAATTTAGGAAGGTTCGTTACAACCTTGGTTGTTATGCGACAAAAGATGAAGCGCAAAACGCATGTGACAAAAAAAGAAGCAAAATTAGAAAAGAGAACGGGATAAAAACTACTCCACTTCCGAAGAAATAGAGTAGCTACACCAATTCAGGTGTGCAATGTTTATTTTCCTTTTGCTATTCCACTACGGACACCCATTGCCAATAGAGAAGTTGAAACTAATTGTCCTGCTGAAACAAAATCTAACTGTCCTAGTAAATAACCGACTACGGCGTACAGGATAGTTAGTGAACCAACTGTATAGGTTACTTTTCCGTCTGCTAATCCAAACATACAAACCACCTCCCATTCATTTTTTGCTTAACACTGCATTGATAACTTTGGTATTTTGATCTAGCACCGAAACCAAATGTGTCTGGTTATTGTTAGCTCGTTCCATTTGGATAGATATGCCTTGCATTGTCTCATCTATATGAGACAAATGATTATTCAGCGTTGTGTTAGTAAGCTTGTCCTTAAATCCCATGTAGATCAAAAGACCAATAGAAATACCTATGGCTCCTCCTTGTATTAAGACTTGAACTAAATCAATTTCCATATTAAAAGAAACCTCTACGTTGCATTTCTAAGATAAATAAAAATCTAGGTAGCCCATGCCAGAATCTCATCTTCCTTAATAGGTCTTCCTCAGTATGTACACCTCCAGCTACTCGATATTGAAAATATCTGCTTTCTTTTTCCTTTGGTTGTCGTCCCCATACTGAACGGAATAAACTATTTACCTGTTTTATTAATTCAGACTTTGGCTTCTTTGAAGGATCGTATTGGAAGTGTGGTTTATCTCCTCTCCAACCTAAGTCTTTGTATGGCCATATGATATACGGAATATCTTTAACTATTTTATACAACCGCTTATACATTTTAGCGTCATAAGATAGCGGACCATCAGGATTAAAAGCTATATCAGCAGCCTCTCCTGTAAGATGTTTTGATTCAAGAGTCCAGCTAAGACCTTTACGGACTAACTCTTTCTGCTCAGCCAACGTCCTAGTAGTATCAGTTACAAAAGCTGGAATACCAATATTGTTGGCTTTTCTAATAAGTTCCTTAACGCTTGCTCTGAAAGTCTCTTTTAATTTATTTATATCCCTGCTTGACATAGCTTTATCTTACCAATTAAGCGTCTGTGAAGGTAGTTGGTATTGCTTCAGTGCGTGAAACACCAAAATCTTGCCGTAATTTCTCTAGTTTAGATTCAAGCACTGGATGTTTAATGCTTAATTCAAGCTCAACATTATCCTTTTTATAGACCGTTTTGGTAATCAACATACTATCGTTTAACAAATTACTGATCGTTTCAGGCACATTGAGAATCTGACAGGTATCACCTGGATTGATCGTCTCAATTCCATTAGGAAAGTTATCATTAACAACTATCCTAAGTTTCAGAATTGGAGGTGTTAAGTCTTGCAGAACGGCGTTCCCTACTTCATCAGCCGTTGTTGAATCTGTTACATTTGTTTCTCGTCGAAGCTTTGATCTATTGCCAAACTTAGTGATGTTACTCGCATCAGTATATCGTCTGACTGTAGCGTTGTTAAAATAAATGAAAGCTTCATTAGCTGCATTTGCTAAATCCTCCTGTAGAGAAATTGAAGTAATATCTCGCTGTACAATAAAAACATGATCGGTTCCATCCGTTGCCTTTTTCAAAGTAAAGACATTATCAGCCAAGACTCTCCAAAACCATCTTCGGTCAGTATCCTGTACCAACTTAATTGCACGATTCAATCCCACGCCATAAGTAACAGCCTCAAACTTATCTTTGATGGTAGTAGTCGTTTCCTCAACTGAATCAGAAGTAAAGTTAATCCGAGCCTGACCATTCATCGAACGGTAATTATTAATAATCTGCTTGGCGATATTCGTTACCGTATCTCCTGAAGTAAAGTCATGGACTATAGTAGTGCTTGTTCGCCAGAGAGATTGAAACAATTTTGAGACATGACCAAAACAACGGATCGTCACCCGCTCAATCCCATCCTGAACATCTAATGTTCGCTGTCCTATAAAACCTGAGAAGTAATCAATCCCTTCTGCATCTAGTTTAGGACCACCAACACGAATAATAAGAGCTGAGTTTAATTGAGTATCAACATCGCCAAAGGTATCAATATTTTTATTCGTCGTGACCAGTGCTTCCATCGAGCCATTGATCTGACGAGTGATCGAGGCAAAGTCATACTTCTCAGTTACGTCTACTTCTGATCCATCATCAGTCTCGACAATGAAAATAAATTGTTTCTCGGGCTGGATATTTACCCCGGCTGAGATACCCGTTGGTGTTTTATCGTCTCTTGTTATATTAGGACCAATCGTAAAAGTGACGAAAACATCCATTGGCCCTGATAAACTACTTGGCGTACCAAAAGGATCAGGAGAACCATCACTGAAAGTGTCTGTTACTTCTCTCCTTAAATCAGAGGTAGCAGCCCTTGAAATTGTTAAGCTCTCAGCTCCAGGGTCTTCCCAATGTAATCCTATCCAATAGCTAACACCTGAAACAATATCTATCCTATTCGAGCCAGTGAAGGTAAAAGTAATTGCTTCCTCTGAGTTATTATTGACTGTTTCATCACCCGTTACAGCCAACAATTCTCCTGGCTCACCACCGTCATCAGCATAAATCACACCTCTAACATCTGTTGAACCAGCGCCGGTTATCGAAATCCTAGCAGTTAAAGTCTCGGCAGTACCATTTGAAGTGGGAGTAGCAGAACTTACGGCCAATTTATCAGTAGAGCTATTACTTGAACCTGACCCATCAGTTGTTTTTCCGAATGTTGTAGTTGCCATTACGCTACCGAATGATGAGTCAGGAAGTAGTCAAACTCTACATCTAAATTAAAGTCTGTGGGAAACGAGTCATATAACTTAAACCATAAATCTTCTAAGGCTTGTGCTGTCCAAGTAGAACCTGCATCAGTTGAAACGTTAATCTTACCCTGAGTATAATCACCAGCAGTATTAATCTTGAACGAATAGAAATTTTGCGCATCTCCACCTGCTTGAGTGAGAACAATATGATAATCAACTCCACTGGTTAGAGATGGCGGGGTACTGAAGGTAACAGGAATAATTGTGAAGTCATCCTCAGTGACACTCGATTCTAAGATTATTGCTGAAGCACTCGTCACAACCGTACCAGAAGGCTCCCCACCATTATCTGTCTGAATTTCAACTGTTATATCATCATTACTGGTCTGAGCTGTCCCGGTATATTTCTGAATATTATCAACATAAAATCCCTGAGTACCAGAAGGAGGTGCGTTGTTAATTTCTATTTGTCCTGCTCCAGCAAATGTCTGACCAACAACGGTATGTTCTAAGGAACCATCAGCATAGATTTCGATGTTATTACCAACTGGTCGAAACTCCCAAGTCTTATCTACACCACTGATTGTTTTTTGGTCAATGCCATCAACTCTAATAGTTGAAGTCCCAGCTTGGAGGAATAGATATATTCTAATGTTAAGACCACCAGAAGCAGATAATTGACAATAATGCGTAGCATTTGTTTCTCCACTCGTCCCTGCTGTAAGACGTGCAATATCAAACTTCATTCCCTCAAAGTCTGTCTCATCAGAAGTAACTGCGTGTGAAGAAGGAGCCGTAGCTTGAAATTCTAATCTTTGATTTTGCTCAACAGCATTAGTTCCTCCCGTCTGAGTCCATAAAGAAGTATCAAAACTGTTATCATTAAAATTATCATACGAAGCTAGATTAAACGCTGTTCCTGTTATCTTCTTAAGCAAGAGATCAATCTGCGGAACTGATATATTTGAATCAGGATTAATCTGCTGAGCTAGTTCAGTATTCCCAAATACTGATCTCACATTATCTGATCCAGTTTGTGATTGATGAATTGTAGAAGCTGTTTCAACCGTAGTCCGAAATTGATTAGTGCCTAATACCGTTCGTGGAATCAAACCTGTAAATCGTTTTGCTCTAGTGTTATAAGTAACCTCTTTTGCTCGTCCATCAATAACTACCACATCATCCGAAACAAAATTAGTTGCTACTGAGATAGATTCATTGGTTGTTTTGTTCAGGAAAGTTAAAGCAGTTATCGCATTACCTCCTGTACTATCCAAGGTTAAAGTAATGATCGGATCAGGCCGTAAACTTCCCCCTATGCTAACTTCACTTGAGAAAGGTGAACCTGTAATATCTAAGAAAGAATTTTCAGTAAGCGTTGTTTCAATCGCATAACCTCTTGGTGCTAACAATTGGATAGTGAACGGGATATAATCAATATTAAAATGTTCCTCCTCTCGCAAGATGCTTGAGGGATTGAGACAAATACAATCTTCATAAGCAAACACTCCGTCAGTCGCCGTCAGTATGAGACTTGCCTTTTGCTGGAAGACAGCTACGAAATCACGCACCCTAGTCTGATATGTTGAAATACTATTAACAGTTCCCAACAAAGTTCCCTTAATCTCAAGAATCTGAGCACCGGGAGTCAGAGAAATAATATCAACTCCACGATCACGCGCAGGACGTAAGATAGCTGTATCGCGTTCAGCCGCAGACTTCTCACGAAAGATATTTACACTAACTCCATTACTGGCGTTAAGCGTAAAGTCTCCAAAGGTGATAGTAGAGATCATATTAAAATACTCCTAGCTCTGAAGACTCAACACCACCCTCTAATATTTTATTGAGCAGCTTTAAGAAACGGTCAGAGTCCACATCATTATTAATAGTGATGCCACCCATATTCACAGTTGTCTTATGAGTTGGGACTACTGTCTCTCCACCATGAGCTGCAATGATCTGTCGTGATCCTCGCGGCCCGGGGACTACTCCACCATTATCAAACTCTGGTAGTAAGAGTCCGGCTGGACCTAATAATCCTTGGAGCACTCTATTAGTTATATTCTCACCCGGGGCCAATTTGCTTTCTACTTTATCAGCAAGAATTAATACTTTAGATAAAGCAGTAGTAAGTGAATCCCAAGCATCAGTAACTACTTCAATGCCCTTAAAGAAATCTCCCAACGCTGGGACCATAACATCAGTAATGAAAGGCACTAACTTGTCCCGCATGAACGGCAAAATCTGGTCCTTCATAACAGGCAAAAGCTTCTCACCGATTTCCTCTCTAACATCCTTCCAGTCTTCTGCTAACGCTTTGAGTTGGTTAGCCACACTGCTCTGCGTTCGTAGTAAATCACCCTGAGCGTCTGTGCTATTCTTAAACAGCAAATTCATTGTAGCTTGAGCCTTAGCCTGCTTAGTCAACTCCTCACCTGCCTCTGCCAATCCAGCAGCATAAGCCTCAGTTTTTACATCAGCCTCAGTAATGACGATACCCAAAGTCTTTAGGGATTCACGCTCACCCGTCAAAGCTGAAGTAAAAGCTCTGATGACATCCTTATCTTGTCGATTGTTAAACGAAGCAACATCTAAGGCCAGCTCTGTCATCTGTTGTGACATCTCTGCTGCGGCCTCAGTTTGTAGACCCATTGGCTTTAAGACATCTCCAATGCCAGAGGTAAATTCCTTCAATGACGTTGCTGACCGTCCTACGCTCTCACCAAATTCATCTGCCCATTTTTCTACATCCTCAGCAATACCACGAAAAACAACATTGAACTTGCTTTGTATCTCCTCTGCATCTGACGCTGCCTTAATAGAGATAGCAGCAATCCCTCCGATAGAAGCTACTACTGAAATTGCGGCAAACTTAATACCGGCAGCGTGATCTTGTACCTTACTACGCAATTTTCCGATTCCACGGGAAGTACTCTGAAAAGCTTTTTTAGTATTATCTTTAGCGGTTAAAATTATTTGTATTCTTTCGGTTGGCATGCAAGTTCAGTATAACAAGAAAATCTCTAATATCCTCGCTATTCTGATTTCTCAGTTGGCTTGGTGTCCAACCAAACTCTTTACATAGCCTATACTCCTGGTATTGGCGTGGTACTACTCCGACTGGCTTTCCTTGGATGAGGTTACTGATTCGCCCGATGTCTTTTTTTTTAACGAACTATTAGCCACTGTCTGCTCCAAAAGATATAAAACAACTTCCATCGGTAATCGCCTGATATTCTCTTTACTGATTTCGAGAGGCTTGCCGTCTTCATCATCAAAGTTCCATCCTTTAATAATTGCAGGTAACAATATGGTTGCCATCTCAACCTCACTTATTCCCGGCTTAATGTCACTGAAAGCACCCCACGGGGCTTTCTTTAACATGATAACTTTACTCCCCTCGTAGCCGGGAACAGTGATCTCCTTTGTTTCTAATACCCTCATCCGTAAAGTAATTTACCAAACAGAATCAGAAGTATTGGGACGATAACTATAAATAGAATCAATCCCATTCCCCAATCGCTTGATTTTCCTTTGTCCATACCCCTCTATGTTAAGGATTAAGTAGTGTAACTTGATTGCCCGTTTACCAACGTAGCAGTCATTACGTTACCGCTAGAAACCTCTATATGTGCTTTGAACTCGACTATTTGGCGCACAATATCACCTAACGCGATAGTGCGATCAAAGCCAAGAAAATTAACATTAAACAAATCTATTGTCAACTTGGGTCCATTACCGGCACCAATATCAACTGCGGTATCTTCCCACTCTAATCTCATGGCTTGGTTGGTATCAGCGAAGACAAAATCATGTTCAACATCTCCATCAAAGACTCGTTCAAAGGAACCAGTGATTTCTAGGGCAGTGTTGTAAATATCTGTAGGTGTATTAGAGCCACTAGCGAAGTCAGGATCAGCACCCTTAGATAAAGTAAGGGTCAGGTTATTAATCACTGTAGCTCCTGCCGCGGTAAGTCCACTCTGCGTAGACGCCACCTTAAAGGTGAACGTCCCAGGAGCAAATACAAAGTCCTGAGTAGTAAAATCAGGTGTCTCGCTTACATCAGCAGGAGGCTCTGACATAAATCCGACCTCTGCTGTAGTTAATGCATCAGGAGTAAAACTAAACCCTAGAGTCTCTAAGGCAGCCCGGACGAATCTCTCAGTCTTATTAGGGTCTTGGATGCCTAGCGATAAGGTAGGATGCTGATTACTCTCAGTTCGGTTAAACGTATGGCTAAATTCACCACTACCGTTATCAGTAGTGTCTACATCTCCAAATAATTGTGTTAAGAAATACCCTATCGCATTAGCCCGTAGGTCCATTGAAATAGAACCCTGGCCGAACTTCTGCAATGTCTTTTCTTCTTCACTACTTATGAGCTTCCCCTGAGCGCCCATAACTGACTGTGTGTTAATACGCTGTTGGAAATCAAAACCTACAGACGGAATCCATAAAGCGGCGGCTACACCTGTTCCTCTTGTTGCCTCTCGCCCTATACCGAGGGATACCCTATCACCAACGAATACACTCATAGCAACACTATATCAAGTTAGCTGATTAGTGTCTACGAAAGTCTCTACCTGCACAATAATCTCCTTGCCCCGCAAAACACGATCTGAGGAATAAAACCAAACTGAAGGTATCGGACGAACAAACAAAACATTCTCTGCCGTAGTATTGGCGTTTCCACTGAATCGAGCATTAGCTGGTTTATCAAACTCATCAATCACCGTATCTGAGAGCGCCCGTAATGAACGCTCAGCTTCTACTAGCCCCTCTCCGGTGCCGCCTTGTTGATCTGATGAGAACTCTTGATAAAGACGGACTTGAAAAGCATACACTCTGTTCCTCTCCTGGGTAGCTTCAAAGTCACTCTCATTCTCAGCCCCCGTTACTGTCGCAGCGGGATATTTCCGAAACTGTGATTTCTCCCAATTAGAAACTTCCTGAATACCATCAATGGATTCAAGGATAGATATTATCTGAGCGGTGATGGCGGTTTCTAAAGCCATTAAAATACTCTCCTTAAGGCTCGATTAACTGATCTTTGTATTACTCTCTCGATGCTAGATTTTTCCTTCTTGGCTGCACGATTCAACCAAGGTCGTGCTCGCATGAATCTTGTCCCTTCATGTAAAAACTTAGCATAAAATACCCTTGTTCCAATGCTCCCTTGCAACCGACCACGATCCCGTTCAATGGTATGGCTCGAACGTAAGCGGCCAGTCTTTACTCGAGGCTCAATAGTTGCTTCAATAAGCGCTCTCCTTTGCAGGATAACTAAAGCCTGATCAATTCCTCTCCCAACTTCTTTATTAATTATTTGTGGTGCTCTAACCATCGCCACTTTCAATTCTTTCAGCCCTTTAATTTGTATGGTTATATTGGCCATCAGTCTTGTGCTTCTTGGCACTCTAGCTCCTGATAATCTTCTCCACCACTGGTTACGGTTTTAACCCCAACAACACGCAATTCTCTCCCATCGGTTGTAATAAGAGTGTCTCGCGGCAAGATCGTTCGTTCGGTATCCATAAAGACTCGAAAAGAACGCTCGCCAAATCCATCACCTGAGATTCCGACAGCAACATCGTCTTGCTGGACACTACTAAGGACATTGGTAAAAATCGTGGCAAAATTTCCTGCGTCTCCGATGTACGATAGTCTACGGACGGTGACTGTTTCATCGAGCCAATGTAAGGCCATAATTAACGAGAATTGAACCCGGTATCATCAATGGCTTCTCCAGGTCGAAAAGCGTCACCAAACCAACTTACGTTTCGTGCTAGGTAAGTATCCAAGACCCAATCAATCCCTAAGTTTTTCCAGTTCCCAGGCTCACCAGCAAAGGTCCGAGAGTATTGACCTAATGTTTCAGTTTCGATATTTCCTGTTTTCCGATTGTCATATAGTGACGATGCTAACTTGGTTGCCGCAAATTCAATATCTGCTGGTACGGTTTCATAACCAGAATCATATGTCACTCGATAACGCCGCTTGCCTTTGAAAAAATTAGACGTTCTGGTAATCAATCCCTCTGTGAAATCAACTACATAATCACTGGTATCTATATCAGTGAAATCAGTGCTATCAAAATCATCTATCGAATCTTTAGATTGTAAACGAGTAAAGCTAATCACAGGACGTGACTTAAGAACCAACACCCTAAAGTCTCGATTCATGTCATATTCCTCATCGGTGTTTGTTGTTTGGGCAAAAATAACTCCGATCAAGTTTTCGATGCCAGCGTTCACACCATCAACAACATCCTGAATGGCATCATCGTCAGTTGAGATACCAAGCTGTAATTGAACTTTTGTAACCGTTGTGAGAGCTGTTGCCATTATTTATGTATACGAGTCATGTGACTTTTCATCCCTCGAGCGGTTCCAAAACCTTTGCCACATACAGAACAAACATTTCTTATTGATGGCTGCCCAATCTCCTTATTCATCGGCGCGGCTTTCTCAACGTCCAAAAACCTAGCACTCCCGCGAGCCACTAGAGCTTCAGCTTTACTATCAGTTTCCTCTATTACTTCACCAGGCTTATAGAAGTCCCGATAAGATGTGATCATTAATATTTTTCTCATATATTTAATTCAGGTCGGTACACGACGGGAGGGGAGACTCATCGTGTACCAGCCCGAATCAACAGATTCGGTAGCTGAGGTGGTTGTTGAGGGACACCCCAGCCGACTCATCCCTTGTGAGTTTAGGCGCTAAAGCCAGTTCCTTTGACTAAAGCCTCTTTACGAACAGCGTTGCCACCGATTCGCTCAGTCACCTTTAGACCGAGTTGATGCTTGGCAAATGTATCGCCACCCTCAATGGTGGTTTCAAATGACATTTGCTGACGATCAATAAGGATGTAGGTGCGTTTCATATCACCATAATAGACTTCTCCATCAGGGAATGAATCATGGACAACTACTCGATCACCAAGCAGCGTATCTGGCGTACCCGCTGAGAGGTCACGCTGATAGATAGGCATACCCTGGTCATCTTTCAACTTACGTGCATCACGTAAGGTGCTGTCTTTCATGAACCACCGGACATTTCCTTTTCGATAGGCAATAGGCAAGGTGTGCTGAAGGTCAACCCAATCCTCGAAGGTTAGGGTATTTCCAGCAGCAACAGATGTGAACCCACTAATCTGAGTTAGACCAGTAGGACGACCCGAGCCACTACCACCGATGATAACGTCATCTTCCTCGTTCATGATTGAGTCGGTCAATTCCGCTCTAATCCAATCAACGATGGAAGGGTTTGAATCAGCTACAATCTCACGGGACATGAAGATCAATGAATTCAAACGATTCACCGAAATACTTGTCTGTGCAAGACCTGCTGTCGTGGTTGAGATTGAGGTATTTTCAGAACCCCAAGTAACCATTGGCCGACCATCTTCCGAGTTGAACTGCACCGTGTCAGACACCGTTGGAATGACATTAACTTCTGGTCGCATAATACCGTTGTTATGCAACTGTCGGAGCACTTGATTACGGAAGTCGTCTGTTACCAAAAATCCACCATCAGCAGCAACTCCACCCGAGAGGGCTTTAAGTGCTACATAGTAGAGAGGGTTATGCTTGTCGAGCTGTATTCCAATCAAAGCCTTGAAGAACATAAATGCTTTCATTTCAATGTCTTCCTCGGTCTTTTGGGAACCGTGGTAACGATCTAAGTTCTTTTCAGAAAATAAATCCTTATGCACTTCGATACTCCGCTCAAACAAACCTACGCTGATTCCACTCTCCTCTCGGTGAACATCCGCAGGGGATGACCATCGTTTAGCAGGATTCTCAACTTTTTTGGTTTCGACTTTCTTGGTTTCGACTTTCTTAGTCTTTTTCTCATCAGCATCAGCCATAGCTTCCGCCGCAGCTTCGCCCATGATTTTACCAAGAGTGTTAGCCTGCTCCTCTAAGCTCTTACTTTCCTTTTTCTTTTTTTCCATGTTTTTTTATTAAGCTAAGTAAAACATTACTTTTGCTGTTTACCACCTGCAAAAAACCTTCAAGAGCCGCTTGGAGCACTTGTTCGTCTTTCACAGCGATCTCGACCTCATCACTGATAACAGCTTGCTTTTTCTCGCTCTGAGGCGAATGTAAAGCAGCGATAAATTCTATGGCATCTTGAGCGAGCAATGACTTTCGCATCTCCAAGACTTGCTCGATAGTCTCGAAGCTTCTGAATTCTGGTTGTTCTCGTTCAAACTTCTTGTAATAAACTCCTAAGAAATTATGGACCGTTCGACGAGTAGCATCTGGTAGATCAACTCCGCCCCGCGCTCCTAGCAAAGCTCCTTCAGCCGCAGCCACTCCACGCCAGACAGCTTTTAATTCATCGTCTTCAACATCTGAGAATGGTAGCTTATACGACGTTATCTTCTCCGGCTGGGTTGTGTCGTGCCAAGCGAAAGCCTGTTTATATTTATTGAAATCAATATCTTCCTTAGCAGGTCCACCAGCCCAAGATCGAATACGCTTTATCGCTGCCGACGCATCCCAAGCACGAGTGTCAGGGAATTTATCAAGGTTGGGATTCCCGGTAGCTTGTTTGTTCAATAGTTCAACATTCAATCCTTTAGCCTTAGCTTCGGCTAGAGCGTTAGGATTCGACGGGACGTTAACTACTGAAATCTCAATAAGCTCAGTTTTGGTAAATATATTGTCCTCAACCTCTTTAGGAATAAAGCCAATCGAAACAGCTTTAAGTACTCCTTCCTTCCATAACGCTGCTACCTCACGAGCCAGTTGAGTAGCATTACTAAACAGAGGCTCAAACGTAATATCGTGAGCTGACTTTCTGATTGATTCTGCTGTTCCAATCGGTAGCTGTTGGTGATTGTGACCAAACAACATAATTGGATTCTTTTTGAAACTCCTGAGATCAACTCCGGCTGGATCAATCCTTTCTCCGTCTCGATCTTTACTAAAATCAGTAGCGACAACTCGCTTGCCCTCTACTGAATATCCACTGCGATAGATTCTTTTTTCAGACATGAACGATAGGTTAATGTGTCCCTATCGTCCTCGATTCAGAACTTTGAAACTATTATAACAAAGAACTGAGAATAGTCTATAACGCTACTTTACATTCTCGGCAGCATCTACCATTTGTTTAATTTGTTGCTGCTCTACCAAAGTAAACAAATCAATTTCTTGATTTTGTACTTTCACTTTTCCGTTATCAATAATCTTCTTAATCACGTCGTACTGTTGTTGGTTAAGTTCTACCGGATCGCTTCCTTGATGAATACCAATAAACTTACCAGCATCATAGACATTCATTTTTTCTGCATCAGTTAGATTAGCACTGGAGTTATTAGCACTAGCTAATGCCCTGAGAAGCACATGCTTTAAGGTTGTGTCGGGCCTGTCTGCTAATACTTGGCCATCAACTTCTTGAAACTTCAAAGGCTTCCCCTCAAAGTCAGTAAGGACTTGTCTGATGTCGAGTAGCTTATTTGTGCCTTCTTTAGCCATCTCTAGCTGCTTCAGCGGCAATCGCCTCAACTTTTACTTCTTCAAGGTCATCTATCCTGATTTGTATTTGTGCCTTCCTCTTTTCAAGATTAGCAAGCTGAGCCTCCATCTGAGAAATAGTCTTTACCTCATCCCGGGCTGGCTGAGGCGTATAAATTCTAAAAGCTGTCTCTCTAGCTTCCTCCTGTTCTACTATTGTTACCGTTCGAGCCATTAATCAAACTATACTATACGAGAAAATAATATACAATCAAGCATCTTGAACCTTGGACATCGTTATAGCAGCGTGTTCAACAACGAAATTATTTGTGTTAGTTAGATTGATAAGAGCAAGGCGTATCAAATCATCCGCTACCAATGTCAGAACAGCAGTACCAGAGATATTAACCAAGTCATTAGCAGCCGCTATATTGGCATGAGCTGTAGTAAGCACATTTATAGTCCCATTAAGAGTGATTCCTCCAACTATCGCTACGGAACCACCCATAGCCATTTGGATACTAATGTTCCAGTTAAGAACATATATACCAGGCTTAACAACCTTTAATTCTTTGGAATTTTGAAAGACCACTCCATCACCTGAACCGTCCGTAAACCCACTAGCAATTTCTGTCCAAGTAGACTGTGTAACAATCGTTACAGTGGTACTCTGAGCATGCTGAGCCATCACACCATGAGCTTGTTGTGACCTTATAAAGGCTTTAATAGATTGCTGAGTTGCTAAAGCCGATGCGGAATCTGAAGCAAAATCATCTTCATCAAGAAATCTGTCTACAGCTACGCCACCATTAAGTAAACTTAAGAATCCAGCAGCAGTTAATTCCATCCTCTGCACAACAGAGAAATTATGGCTATCTGTTGAATCTCCCCACCATCTAAATGATGTATTGCCATCATTGATAAAATCAAAAGCTCCGAATCCTTGACCAAAAACGAATGTGCTATTACCTCCCAAGGAAAAGTTGGAACTTGTTACTCCAAAAGAGGCATAACGACCTACATCATTTTTTGCTGTGAAAGTTGCTATAGCGTCAGCATCACTGCTGGTATTTTCTATGACTGATCTTAATGTGTCATCAAAATTAGCGCTTAAAGTAAAATGCTGTATATCTAATTGAATAGCACCATCAGCGGCACTTACACTCAACACTGTTCCCACTTGAATAATTCCATTAACACCTGCAACCGGGACATTGTCAATTATCCCGTCTTCAGTTAAATAAAGGGTATCTCCGACGGCCCAGGTAGAGGTATCAACAGCACCTACAACAATCCCATTGTTGACTACAGAAACAACTTGACCATTAGTCCCGTCCTCAATAACCACCCCAAAAATAGGCAGCGTAGTACTGTCATCAATCGAAGCTATCCCTATTTTGGGAATAGTCGCTGTCTCACTACCAAATTGTTTGGTAGCTTCTCCCGTCACATAACAACAAAGTCCCTTATCAATACCTCCAACAACGGCTACCTCAGCCGACATTACTCTCGTATCAATAGTGTATGAAAGATCGTCGTTTTGGAATAAGTAACCGCGTGACATGCCTCCATTGTAAGAAGGCGGTGTTACCTTAGCGTTACGAAACGATAGCCAATATTAATAATCCTATAAACAAAGCCGTAAATATATTTATTATCACCTGGAAACGTACTAGCTTTCTCAGACTTTTCAGTTCATAGAAAATGATAATATCCCTGAATCCCAATGAGGCTAATTTCCAAAACGTCCGATCCAAATACCATATTCCATGTTTAACATAGACAGCATCGGGACCAAGCATTTTGTTCAGTCGATGCTTAACAACTCTGATATTATTTGAAGTTTCTAAGTCGTCAAATAAATCGACTTCCTTGACACCTTTTTCCTTAGCGAGTTGTAGACTATTGAATATTCTCTGTAGCTTGTGTTGCATTAAATTGCCGTTCTAGCTAATTCTCTAAAGTTCGTACCATCAAATACGAACATTAGAGTATCGTTCGCTGTGGCAGAGAAGTCAACAGCTCCCGCTAAAAGCATCACCGCACCAACTCCAGCCGTATTGTGTTTAACAGTCACAGAAGCATCAAACTGTAATGTGACTACTGAGCCAGCCGTCCAATCCGTAGCAACAATAGTATCAATCTGAGTAGTCCCTGTAATATCAAAATAGTTCCCAGCCCCCAATGTAATATCAGTAGCTGAAGCGACATCTGAGCCTTTTTGTCCAAGTAATCTATCTGCAATAACTGTAGGCATATTGATCTTGAAGCCCAAAATACCTGCCTCTTTTTCTAGGTGAAAGAAGTCGTCAGTATCTTTGACTGTCCAAAATATATCCTGAACTCCTGTGCCAGTTATAAATCCGCCTTGTCTTATCTGTCTGTTCTCCCCTGATCCTGAAGCTGTAAATAAAGCAAAATTTCCATTAGCATTACCTAATATATTAACTGCCCCTGCATTCTGTCCTATATTAAGAGAACCGTTCCCATCCTGCATGTCAAGTTGGGCTGATCCTAAATTATCAATAAATATGTCAAAGAATCTGTCAAACTCTGCCGCTTTCCTATGAATTATAATCCGCTTTCCATTCGCAGCATTATCAATATCTGTATCTTCAAATAGCGTCACGTCACCTTGAACGTCCGGCATTACCTTGAGATCGCCAGCAGAATTAAAGATTTCTGGGACATCAAGACTAGCTGCCATTGTGACTGCACCAGCATTTGAAACAGTAAATATATCTGTCCCATCTGACTGTTCAAACACAACCAAATCGCTTGTTTGCGTTGAATGAGCCTGAACAAGAAACTGAATCTCATCAGCAAATCCATCTACTCCCAGCAAAGCAAGTGAAGTAGCACTCCCAATAGTGACTGTATCCAAACCACCGTCAGTGAATAATAAAGAGGTTTGATTATTGCTCTCAACTCTGAAGTTTGCGTCCTGAGAGTCCTCATTGATTGCCACCGTATTTTCTTTGATGGTCAGCATGTTTCTGAGGGTGTTGTTGTTCATTACTGAGAATCTGAACTCACCATCCTTGACTGTGTTGGTTACGTCCCCGGCAAACCAACCCATCCGAGCAAACTCCACCTGTGTACCCGTGCTATCGTCTAAGAAGAAACTTAAGAAGGCATTTTGCCCATCAGCGGGGATTGCTCGGTTGCCTCCTCGAAAGATTGCAACTTGATTGGTGCCGTCAGTTGTATTTTGTATGTCTAAGGGAACGCCAGCACGGGCAGTTGTTATAAGGCTGTCGCCAAACTGTGCTGTTCCTGCTGTTGACCAATCAAGAATCGTATCAGACCCATCACTAGCAATTAGAATCCTATTTGACCAATCAAGAGAAGTCCCTGCCGAGCTGTCATTCAAAGTTAAATTACCCCAATCAACTGTTATATTTCCACCTACTGAAAGCTGCTCATTCTCCCAATCGACAGTTACGCTTCCAAAGGCATCCGATAATTGAAGATTGTCATAATCAACAACGGTTGACCCGGCTGTACTCGCTAATGTATGTCCCTCAATATCTACTGAGGTATTCCCAAGACTGTCAATTAAACCTGTGTCAAAGCGTCCTGTGCCCGGAACAAAGATATTGCCACTAAAACTAAAATTCCCTGAACCATCAGTCGATCCCCATTGAGTATTGCCCCCCTGATCGAAGTAATTATCAGCTAAGATATCAAAAGCATCGACACTTCCAGCAAACACAGCATTACCGCCATCAATGATATCGCTTGCGTTTAAGTCTATGCCGTTGCTTACCGTAAGATCACCTGCCGTAAGACTGCCAATAATAACAACACTATCATCAAGCGAAAGTCCCGTACCTACAACATAAGTAAAACCAGGGTTGTCTTGAGCTATATTTCCCGATGCGTCAATAAATAAAACAGAATTGGCCGTGCCGCCAATAACTCCGTCTCCGATGTTAATTGACTCTGATGGATTATCTACATTGCTTTTCATTTGAGATGATTGATAACGGTCAGGTTCTTCCCTCCTGATGCACAAATAGCGGTGATTGTCCCAATGTTTTCATACTCAGTTACAGTCCCACCTCTTGCGTTAAGTCGTATTCCTTGATTCAAAATTGCCGCGGAGTTAAACCCAAGATAGATGGTTTCATCGCTATCATTGACTAAAACGACCTTAAGCCTGTCTCGACTGGCAGCAATGACAGCAGTTGAACTAGCACCCACAGATACCGAGGTACTGGATATATTCGATGATCGAAGTGTGGTCGCCCCACCACCACCAATAGCGGCAGCAAATGAAGCTCGATATGTTTCTCTTCTTTTGGGATCAAACAAAACAACCCTCACTGGCTGTTCATTCATTATCTGCACAGGTTGAGTTGCTTGCTTTATTTTATCCGGTAGCTCAGCAATAGCCCTTATAATCGACTTGAATGAGATAATCGGTATCTTGGGCAGGTTCTTGATTTTGACCTCCTTAACTGGATTCTTAATAGTTACCGACTCAACAGGATTCTTTATGGTCATCTTCTCTACCGGCTCCGGCAGATTACTAACCGATACCTCAGTTACGGGATTCGTAACCTCAACAGTTCCATCAGTCTTAATATGCGTCGGATATTTAGGCGGCTTCGGAATCTCCCGTATGGCCTTCTCTAAAAGCCTAAAGCCTTCGCTGACATCAGCAAACGTCTTTTGAATACCCTTGAGGGTCTTGGTTAGTTCTTGTTCTTTTTTCTGGTCCCTCTCAGCTTTCTCAAGCCTAGCCAGTCTTGTTTCTAGGCTTTCCATGTTCCAGCTTCTTAATGCGTTCATCTAAACGCTTTTCTTGTTTGGTCTGCTTCGGGAGCTTAGGCTTTGCCCTCTTAATCTTGGTATATGATTTACTACCCTTTAAGACAGGAAGTAACACACATCGGCAACCCGGGTGGAGAGGAGGCACAGGAACATCATCAACTATTTTGATACTTGATCTTCCCTCATCAGGGTCAACTACAGTAAAGGTATCTCCCCCTTCAAAGAAGTTCTCATTGAGTGAAGCTACTTTACCATCTAATTTCATACACAAAGGATCAACTCGATCATCACCAGCAGTAAACCATTGCTTTGCTTCAACAACCCCTGTCTGTCGCCAAGCTTCCTGTGAGGCAAAATTGGATGCTTTGACTACCTCAGTTCGAGCAATCAATTCAGCTCGAGAATCACTAGCCTTATCAAACACTGCCCGTACTCGTTCCTTGAGCTGAGCAACGCCTTCAGCTTCATCTAGTCCAGTTGCAAGAGCCTTACCTAATTGATTACGAGTTGTTTCGTCAATGTCCTTGATTAACCGGCCAGCGTTCTCCTCAATAAACTGCTCAGCCTTTGGATTCTTCAGATCAATGCTTAATCGAGTACCGATAAAGAACATCGCTTCATTACCTCTCTCCTCTAAAACAAGCGAGAGCAGGGGAGTTATTACACCGACTCCTGTTTCAAAGAAATCCTTAAAGTCAGGTAAGAATTTATCCTGCGGTGCTTTCACCTTCCAAGTTGCAGCTCGATTGAATAATTGGTCGATTAGAATATTGACTGCTTTCTCCTGTTCCAACAATCGTGCTTGGATAGCAGTCTTAAACATCTTCTCGAAGTTAATAACTCCTTTTTGGAATCCATCGACAAAACCGCCATCTCTTTGAGCCAAAACACGAATATCTTTATTTTCAGCAACAGTATCTTCCTCGTCCTGCTTTAGTAATTCTTTAGCCAGCGCATGAACAACGGGGGAAACAATATCTTTGATCTCTTTGGCTCGTTTGTCTATTTTACGCTTACGACTGACAAAGTTGGTATGAATCATCTTATGATATTCATTGATATATTTACGAGGTGCTGCGGTCTTAACTTCATCAGTTGCGTCGATAGCAACAAGTCCACTTGGAGCATAAAGAACATCGCCCCCCTCAACAGAGGAGAATCCCTTTTGTGCTCGTACTTCATTCTGAGTCAGCCAAGAAGCACCAGCTAATGCCTTAGTGAATAATTCAGTCTCAGACTTAACATCAGCCGGTATAGTATCCTCGGCCATGAAGAACATGTTTTCTGTCCCCTTGAACATCGGTAAGTAAAATTCATTGAGGTAGGCTGCAAACTTCTTAACCCGGGGCTGCACCATGTAAGTCACAAATACAACCTGGTTGGCTTCAGCATTTGATCTGTTCACATCCTCAGTGATGCCCAAGACAGTCTTAGTTGTTCCGATTATTGCCATCTGCTTATCACGGGTCCATCTCTGGCTAGCCAAGAACTCCATATCTCTAGGACTGAAACCTATCTGGCTGGACTTCAAGCCACCATGAAGAATCATTGGCTTATTAGCGTTATGTTTCCCTGAGAAGTTCTGAGCGAGTTCAGTATAATGACGCTTCAAATCATCTGGTGAAATTGTAGCCTCAGTCTCAAAGACAGGACGGCCACTGGCACCATTCTCAAAACTCGAAAAGTTCCACTCCTCAGCAGATTGGTCATTATCAATTGTGATCGCTGCGGCCCGTACAACGCTCATCCCTCGAATCAAATTGTTAGGGTCTGGCTCTTTGAAGAAAACAATGTCTGACGGTTTGATAGGGATTATTTTCTCGTCACCATTCTTACCAGTTCGACGATACTCAAATCTCTCAATTAATTCCTCATCACCAGGAATAATGGTCACTCGATAAGGCAGCAGAGGTACAATCGACTCGGGATCGCCTAAGCCACTTACTCCACGATCAACTGCCCAAAATGCTTCTCCTGCTAAATCAAGATGTGCATACGTCACTTCAAACAACTCAAGCCGAGTCATGTGCTCATTCACTTCATTCAACAGTTCAGTTGATGGATGATCCAAGACTTCCTCAACATTACCCTGGCTATCAACCTCCATCAGAATAATATCAACAGAGGTCATCTGTTCTGAGCGTCGCTTCACATTGGCATAAACCCAGCCTCTATATGACTTTATGAATTGTTCAGTTTTCTGAGGAGCTGGAATAGTAATACCAGTTGGAATACTGTGCAGGCCAACAGTTTTCGCGTAACCGAACTGACCAAGGACCGAATCAACAACTCTTTTAATCATCGTATCGAGTATAACGTCATCTAACCCAAATAAAAACCTGGTTTTGGTTGATTAGTGTGAGTATGTACTGCGTACCTAGCAGCATCGAGAAGATCATCGTTTAATTTGACAGGATCATCGAGCACCTGATCGCCCTTTTGCATATAGCGGTATGACTTTGTTTCCTTCCATAAATTAGGAGAATCCTTAGTAACATGAAACTTCCGCTTCTTAATGCTCTTGATACCATCAGCCACATCTTTGTTACTTTTGACCGCAGCAAACCCGGCCTTCTGTAACATTTGGATACTCCCCGGCTCAGAGCTGTCGCAGTAGATATACGATCCTTTTAGCTTAAGCGCCTTAAGTTCAGCGATTAATTCGTTGTCATCAAGGTGAGTTTTGTATAGTAACTCCTTAGCATAAATATCATCATCCTTCATTTTGATTTCAACAAGCGCCGCTGGGTGATTGAACCCAAAGTCTAAACCATAAATAGTCTCACCACCTTCAGGTAATTCATCAATAAAATGAACTCTAGTATAAATTGTTGTCTCCGAAGTACCTCGCTCTCCTAATCCATAAATCTTCCAGTAGTTCTCATCGGTTTCCTTATACCGCTCAATCTCTTTTACTTTCTCAGGCTCAAGAAATGTGTTATCCCGGTAAGTCGAAATAATAAGCTCACAATCATCCCGGGAAATCACATGATCATAAATCCAATGGAATTGATCTGAAGGATTGAAGTCAATATAAACCTGCCCACTCGTTCGCATTACTAACTGTCTAAACTCATCGTAGGTCAATTCATTACCTTCATTGATCCAAAGATCATGGCGCTTCCGGCTACGCATCTTCTGTTCATCATCTACTGCCAGAAACTCCAAGAGGTTATTATTGTAAGCAAAGGTGTAATCAGTCTTGTTATGGCGGTCCTCGCTATACATGCCCAACTGTTTGACTATCGAAAAGAAATCAGCCATCGCTGTAGCTTTAAGTGTTGGCATTGCCTTACGAGCAATCGTAAGCTTCCTGCCTGTTCGCTCTCTCATCCTGGTAGCAAAGAGTTGTGCCAGTGACCACGTTTTGCTACTTCCAGTCCCTCCTTGGTTAACTACGATCCGAGCCTTGCTGTCATAGTTACGTTCAAAGACTGCCGTTGCTTGCAGGTCCATCGCCCCTGATAATCTTTATAGCTAAAGGCGTTCCTTCTTCTTCGCCGCCAATACCAATCTCCTGACGATCCTTCCAGTTAAAGTTCTTCAAAGCGAATATAGCCCCGGTAGGGTTACCTGATTGCAGTCGTTCCTCATACTCCATCTCGATAAAAGTACGTGCTCTTTTTATTGTGTAAGAGAATTTGTCAATCTTTTCGTAGTCATAAAAGGACTGACGGCTATCAAATCCTATATGAAGCACTAAGCCGGTAATCGTAGGAACCAGTATTGTTGCTATTGTTTGATTCTTAATAGAGCCAATTATAACTTCCTTCTCCTTAACCCCATTCTTGAAATAGTCATCAATGGCATCTTGCAGCTCATCAGCAGTCTCAAATTTTGGTGGTTGACCGGCAGGCATAACTTCACTCTACCAATTAGTTATCTTTACGTCACCTAACCAGCCAAAGTTATTGTAGCCAAATTGGTCTTCTCTGATAGCTTTAAGTCTATCTTGGATATATTTTGGGTGTTTCTTTAGTGGTATATCCCGCCAATTAGAGCTGTTCCAGCGCTCTACAAAAAACTCTTGTAGTCGTTGCATAGCCTTACTAGCAAACTCCCTTACCCTCTCATCACTATGGTTAGAGTTGTAGTATTTTGCTCGAGCATAGTCATATATTGGCCGTACTTCTTCGAGCTGTTTAAGCGTCATAAAGGTCAAATCATAACAGTAGACGCCATAACCGATACGTTCAATCATCCCTGCATACTGTATGACTGATTTTCCTATATACAGTCCATTCACTTCATGCTCAGGATGAATAGCCCACATGAAATCAGTATCACTATCATAAGCTCTGCCGTAGTTTAGAAATTCGCCGTAATGCTTCTTATTTACCGCTATGTGAGTCTTTGACTTAGAAAAGCATTTATCAGCTATTTGGAATTGAAATTTCTCGAAGGCTGCGGTCATAGGAGGAAACTTGCGCGTCAGCATTTCATCTAGCCGCTCTCGAATACGTTTAATGTCTCGTTCATGGATCATGTAGTCGAGGTCCATTTTGATTGCCCAATCGCCATTACATGCCTCATAGCCAAATTTAGTATTCCGGGCTAGTTGATCCCATAACCAATCCGTCTGCGGCCAATGATTCTCAACAACAGTTATCTTGTCAGAGAGGGCTTCGATCTTTTCAACCGATCCATCATCTGAGCCGCCGTCAACAACAATTACCTCATCCGCGAGATCGACATAACTTTGGATTGCCTCTAGGTATGCGAATCCTCTCGTTTCAGGATTCGTTATATTGACATGTATTGAGATCAATCCTTATCCAATTTAATGTCCTTCTCGATTGTCTTTACCATTACCGGCACACCTTTTCTGACCACAACTGTAATATTACCAAAGCCAAGCTCTTTAATTATTTCTAGCAATCTCTGTTCCTCAGTACTCATAAAGTTTCGATTAGCTCCTTATACTCTACCACAGACTGATTCACGTCTCTATGTGCCTTAACCCATTCCCAGCCTTCCTCGGCAGTCTTTTTGCGGTTTTCCTCTTTCATGTAGAACTCCAAACTTTCTGCGTTTACCGCAACAGGTAGACCAAGTGCTTGAGCGTTACCAACTTTATTGTCCGACTTAAACATTGCATTGTACGGTGTATCTCCGTCATTGGTCTTATGAGATGGGAGTAAGGCTATATCCCCGTGCTTAATCAAATTCTGATTGATTGTGTTCTCATCATATTTAACAAAGTTGAACATCTCAGCATCGCGCTTTGCTACCATTAGCCTCATATCATTGCTAATGATCATACACTTGAGTTTTAGCTGTCGCAGAGTAGGAACTGCTTGTCTGATAACATTGACATTTTGAGCATATCCAAACCACACTACGCTCTTGGCGTCACCCTTATGGATTTTCTTTTGCTTGTATTGGCTCAAATCCAACCGATCAGGAATTACCTTAAACGGCATTTTAGGTAACAGCTTATTAAAGAACTTCCTGAACTGCTCTGTTGGTGCTGTAACAGCGTCGAAATTCTCAACGATTTCACGGAAGTATGCGTTATCAGGACGCTCTGCCCAATCAGGATCGCAAATATCAAGAATCTTAATCGCCGGATTGTTGTGATTCATGTGACGCTGCCAATAAACTTTCTGGTAAATCTCAACATCGTACTTCTGGCCTGGTTGATAAATCTCAGCTTCGGGCCAAGCGTTAGCCACCCATCTAGCACGAATACGAGATGAGCCTATTTGCTCTCGCTCATGCCAAGACTCAAATGTAATGAAGCCTACCCTCATATTTTCATTTCCATCACATTAACAGGCTTTTCACAATATATAGACAATTCACAAGCGATCTCGACTGCCTCTTTAGCACTCTTGCCGAAATGAAATGCAGTCAGTGAAAAATCTTGACCAGCTCCCATTGCCCGATAATCTTTAATTTCCTTAACATAAAAATCACTGGTAACAAACACAGCCTTTCCATCTTGACATATAATAAAACTCGATTGATTTTTGTAATCACTGAACTTCTTACGAGCCCATTCGATATAATCAGTCATAAACTCAATAACATCTTCTTCTTGCATCCCTTTAAGTTTCCTTGTCTTTGTATATGCTCGGAACCAGGTAATATCTGACGCATATCCGACACACCCTACAATCATTCCATTCTGTCTGAACAGCTTTGCCTCCTTGTCTTTTAACTGAGTCCCCCAACCAAAACCGATGAAGCTGTCAGTAGCAATTACAAGTTTATTTTTCTCAATTTTTACAACAACAATACTCATAACACCCCAACCTTAGTAAGTAGCTTATGCCAATCAGCCTGATACCTCTCCTGAGTAAAATGCTCCTGAGCTTTTAGCTTCCCTCGCTGACCAATCTGCATTGCTATGTCGGGATTTCGATAGAGATACATGATTTTAGCAAAGAAATCCTTGGCGTTCTCAATATCGGCATATAAAATTTCGGCTTCCTCTAGGTTCTCAGGGATTAATTCACCGGCCTCAGTAGTGATAAATTGGCCTACTTCAGTTTTCTTAAATTCCAGCCCTGTAAAATACTTGCCAATGTCATAGTTATTGCCTGAAATTGCACACCCTCCCGATAGCATAAACTCTGTTCTAGCCCGGGGCATGGGAGATGTTCGCATTGGGAACACTCCAATTAAAACCTTCCCTACATACTCACGGTATTTCTGAAACCCGCTAATCGTGATGTTTGATCTAGGCTGTTCCATCTTGATCCCGTTGTCATCCAACATACTGAAGATGTCATTAGCTACTCGACGGTTGTAGTAATAATCCCAACCCGCCGGGGACATGAACAATGTCACAATCATTTCTTTAGGAAGGTCAAAATATTCCTCTAGGGGATTCCCGTACATTCCATGAATGATCGGTGTACCCCAGCCCCAATCTTTAGCGGCCTGTTCAGCATTAACAACCATTGTGTTATCGCCGATAATCTTTTTCATTTCTCTGACGCAAAAGTCTTTTCCAGCTTCCAGTCGTTTCTCCTCTGGTAAGCCCTTTACATACTTAGTGAACCTTTCAGGAATCCACGGTGTGCCATGATTAATAACAATCTTCGGAATA
>LAZR01000378.1_pt1 | contig 39731 bp, 28 predicted proteins | sample 329461 | NCBI WGS metagenome assembly LAZR01 (sample SAMN03002196, study PRJNA259156) | marine sediment metagenome | biome: sea floor; feature: Hydrothermal impacted sediments; material: marine sediment; isolation source: Loki non-amplified sample from Loki's castle hydrothermal vent sediment ...
GTCATCTTCCATCCAGCGATAGGGATCAGCCACCTCGGTTCCGAAATAATCATCCACCTGGTCGCCTTTTTGGGTAACCGGATATGCCGGCGCCGGCTGGATCGCTTTTTCAGCTTGCTGCTGGCAGGCTGGTAAAAAAACAAACGATAATAAAATTATAAGGACTGCAATATTTTTTCGTACTTTCTCCTCCATTGGGGACGTTCCCTCAGGAACCACCCTTTAATATCAAAATAAATAGACTCCATAGTCGACCAGGGTGATACATTGGGGAAGTCCTCCTTCTTTCATGTAGATAGTCTTTATTATCACAACAAAAAATTAGGGTCAATCATAAAGATAATAAACGTAAAAGTAAAAGGAAACCAGTCTGGTTTAAGGAGTAATTTAGTTACAGGATCAAAACCAGATATAAGACAAATTAAAACCGTTCAGTTCATTTATATATTCAAAAAGGTGGGCTTGATGAATCAAGCCCCTACATAAAAATCCCTACACAATATGAACCAAACCTCTGTATTTCTAATTTTTAGGCGATAGATATTGTCTTTTTTTGATATAACCAGATAAGAAAAATTGGAAGCACAAGAATAGATGAAAAAGGAGTCTGTGTGCTTTTTTAAGCGATAGATCTTGTTTTTCTTCGCTGGAAACGGATAAGAAAGATTGCAATCAAGATAATTAAAAGAAGCATAACTGCTGTAATTACAGGGCCAAAATGAAGCATCGAGTAACTGAGTGCTACAAAAGGCAGAAGATTGATTCTAACCATAATCCGCAATGCCTTATTTCTCGTAATTAACTCGGCTGCGGAAGGTGAATATTTGTAGTATAGATTAACCAAAGCCCGACCAAGCCTGCTGGGCAATAGGTATGTGTCCCTGAAATCTCGAAGAATCCCAACATGAGGATGTACAGGTGAGTCGTAGGCTGCCGTGGCAATGAAACACAACCTTTCCCACAAGGACAGTCTCTTAAAATTGGCTGTTATAGACCTATCTGAATTCAGAGTAAAGATGAGCGGATTATCATTTTCATAGCCCGGAGGCACATTCCCTGACCAGTGGGTAAATTCAAACCCAGAATCAGGGGTAGCCGTGATTTCAACCAATCTTCCACAATCATAGTCATAACTTCCCTGCGAAGGCTGAGTCGTTCCTCCCTCACTAGAATTTATGGTAAATGAATATTGAATGAGCGTGCCTGTGTAGTCCTGGTTAGACTGGTCAGATGTTAAATTGCTGTAGCTTAGGCTGGAGGGTGAGAAACTGTAGCATTTTTTGTCAGGAGTCGCTTCTCCTGACCACCCTTCAATCACGTTGTGAGAATAACTGCCATCTGCGCTCGTAGTCGTTGTGGTTTCAACGCCGGAAAACGTAATTATCACTCCTCCTATCCCCTCAGCTGCCCCGGTCTTCACCGAACCAGAGATTATCCATCCTGGAAAGGCTTCGTAGTCCTGACCTGCCTGGTCAGAGCTCAGATTAGAATAACTTCGGCTGGAGGGTAAGAAAACGTACCTTGTCATGGAAGGAGTTACAGTGCCTGACCAGCCGCAATCTACGGTAGCTTCATAATAGCCGGAGGCATCTGTTGTTGGACTGCCAGGCAATCCCTCCATCACCACTCCGCTTAGAGGAGCTGCAGCGCTAATCGTACCGGATACTGTGTAGGTTAACATAGTGCCAGTATAGTCTTGATCTGACTGATCAGAGAGAACGTCAGTATAGGTGAGGCCGGACGGCATGAAAGTATAGCAAGTCTTGGAGGGAGTTGCAGTTCCTGACCATCCTTCGACGACGATGCGAGAGTAATTTCCTTCTGAATCCGTAGTCGTCGCGCCTTGCTCAGCAGAAAACGTAATTTCCACTCCTTCTATTCCTACACCTCCTCCGGTCTTTACCGAGCCTGAGATAGTGTACACGACTGTGGCAATGTAATCCTGATCTATTTGATCAGAAGTGAGGCTGGTGTACGTTACGTTAGAGGGAGAGAAAATATGGCCTGTTTTGAAGGGAGTTGTTGTCCCTGACCACCCGTAGCTTACTGAATGAGAATAACCGCCATCCAAGTCTGTAGTCGCTGTGCCTTCCTCATCAGAAAACGTAATAGTCACTCCTTCAAGCCCTATCCCCCCCTCGGTCTTTACAGTTCCTGAGATTGTTGGTCGAGCTTCACAGAGAAGATTTGAAGCTGCACTGGTTAACTGAGGGGAAATATATGTAGATTGAGGCACAGCGGCTGTTAGTTGAGATGGTATATTTGTATACACAGCAAAGGAAGAGGTGTCCTGAACTGTAGCATCTGAGGTACCTACAAGTTCGCATGAAGGATTAATGTCACCACCCGAGAAAAGCTTCAGGAGCAAGAAATCCGACCCTCCAGCGCCAAAGGAGTCTGTATAGCCGGCAGCAACATACCCTTCATCGCTTGTCTCCTGAATGATGTAGGCAACATCTTCAAAGCCTCCTCCATAGGTGCGCTGCCATTCAATATTTCCTGTAGAAGAAAGCTTTAAAGCCAAGATATCTGAATCTCCATTACCAAAGGAGTAAGTATTGCCAGTAACTATATAACCTCCATCGCTTGTCTCCTGAATGCAGCTTAGATAATCATTATCACTGCCACCGTAAATGCTCTCCCACTCTATGTTTCCGATTGAGGTAAGTTTCAGAACCCATAATTCTGATTCTTTATTCCCAAAGGAGTCCGAGTCACCGGCAACTATATACCCTTCATCGCTTGTCTCCTGAATGTAGTAGGCCACATCATCTCCTAATCCGCCATAAATACGCTGCCATTCAAAAAGCCCGGTTGAATTAAGTTTTAAAACCCAGAAATCATGGTCCAGAGCACCTAAATACTGAGTCGATCCTGCGACAATATAGCCTCCATCGCCTGTCTCCTGAACAGCATAAGCCACATCGTCTCCAGTTCCTCCATAAATACGCTGCCACTCAATATCTCCCTCGGAAGTAAGCTTTAGGATCCAGTAATCTGATTCCCCCGCGCCATATAAGTACGTGTAGCCTGCAACTATATACCCTTCATCGCTTGTCTCCTGGATGGCGTAAGCCGCATCATCGCCAATCCCTCCGTAGGTGAATTGCCACTCTCTTTCTCCCACAGAAGTTAGCTTTAAGATCCAGAAGTCTGATTCCCCGGCCCCAAAGGAGTAAGTATAGCCCGCAACGATATACCCCTCATCGCTTGTCTCCTGAACAGCATAAGCCACATCATCTCCGCTTCCACCGTAAGTGCGCTGCCATTCAATAACTCCGGCGAAGGAAAGTTTTAGTATCCAGAAATCAAATATTCCAGCGCCACCGGATGTAGTGTAACCTGCAGCTACATAACCTCCATCGCTTGTCTGCTGGATAAAAAAAGCACGATCAAAGTCAATTCCCCCGTAGGTTCTCGCCCATTGGGCATTTAGGGTGAGAGAAGCACAAAGAATGAAGAGAAATATTCCTGTCAAAATTATTTTTTTCATACCCTCTCCAATAAGTGACTTAGGCGTTTTTCTCTAATTTTCGTCCTGTATAATAGGTTGAAATAAAGATTAGGGCAAACGGAATCCAAGTTTCTAAAACATTTCCAAACATCGCCAGGCTTTTATTAATGAGGTGAGCGACAACAACAAGATCCAGGAGGACAAAAAAACCAACAAATAAAGCTGCTGTTTCTAGTGGAGTGGTGAGGTCGTATTTTTTAAAGTAAAATGAAGATACTACGGCAAAGATGATAGGAGCGGCAACTGCATGAATTATTAGTGCAATAAATTCAGTCGTAACCGCCGTGCCTATAAACATAACCACTCCGCAAAGCGTCCATCCCATAAAAGCATAGATTAAGACAACAAGGAATTTAGCGTAGTCTATTTTTTGAAGAAGTTTAGCGTAATCTATTTTTTGCTTCATGTTATCCTCATAATATCAATTCCTTTATTCTTTTTCCAGCAAATCAATAACAAAGAAATGTTTTTTTCACACCAGTACTCTGGGGCCGCAGCCTATAAACATTAATAGAATAAAGACCAGTAAACTCTTTTTTTGAACATAATACTTCTCCACATAATGATTGTATCAAACGACTCTTTGAGAGAAGAACTTTATTTTATCTGCCAATCTTCATAACTCTCATCAATTGTTTTGTGGCTCAACAATCATAGAATAACTTTTTTTATGGGCTAGATCCATATTGAAAATAATTTGATTTTTGAACTAAGAATAGTATAAAAACTAGATGTTATATGCAAACGCAAAGATGATGTCTCATACAGGTGAAGCATTCAAATTATTTCCTGTAGGGATTTGATTAATAAAATCCAAATTTTAATAATGCCAAATAAATAATGTGGGCTTGATGAAACAAGTCCCTATGATATAAAATTATTCAAATTAAAGATTTCATGGAGGTAAATCAATGAATAAGAAATGCTTTTTATCCGTAATCTCCCTGGTGTTATTGGTTTTATTCTTTTTCGGATGTGCAAAAGAAGATCAAAAAATGAAACCAGCATTGGAGAGCATTACAGCAGAAGAGTTATCAAAGGATGTGGAAATTCTCTCCTCGGATGAATTTGAAGGGCGAGCACCTGCTTCAGAAGGTGAGGAAAAGACTATTAACTTCTTAAAAGAGGAATTTCAGAAACTCGGCTTAAAGCCCGGAAATGGCGATAGCTTCTTCCAGGAACTTCCGATGGTGGAAATTACGGCAGGGCCCGTGACAAAGCTTGAAATAAAAAGCGGTAAAAAATCAATGTTTTTTGCGTATGGCGATGAATTTGTAGGAGTTACTCTTCGTGTCGTGGAGAAAGTCTCACTCGTTGATTCAGAAATGGTCTTTGCCGGCTATGGCATAGTCGCTCCAGAATACAACTGGAATGATTATGAGGGCCTTGATGTGCGTGGAAAAACTGTTGTGATGCTGGTCAACGATCCAGGGTTTGCCACAGAAGACCCTGAATTTTTTAAAGGGCGCGCAATGACCTACTATGGCCGTTGGACTTATAAGTTCGAGGAAGCTGCCCGGCAGGGAGCCGAAGGTGCATTGATCATTCACGAAACCGAACCCGCTGCTTATCCATGGGGAGTCGTTAAGAACGGTTGGACTGGACCCCAGTTCAACCTGACCAGCGAGGATAAAAATTTATCCCGCTGTGCTGTTGAGGGCTGGGTAACGATTAAAACTGCACGCAAGCTCTTTGAGAGCGCTAGCCTGAATTATGACGAGATAAAAACAGCTTCAGCAAAACACGGTTTTAAAGCTATTCCTCTTGGTTTGAAGGCATCGGTCACTCTAAAAAATAAGCTAAGGCAGTCAAAGTCTAATAACGTGATAGCACTTCTCCCTGGTTCAGATCGGGCTGACGAATGTATCATTTATATGGCGCACTGGGACCATTTTGGCATTGATCCGGCACTTGAGGGAGATCAAATTTACAACGGAGCGCTTGACAATGCAACAGGGACAGCCGCCCTGATCGAACTTGCAGAAGCCTTCACAAAGCTCGAATCACCTCCTTCCCGCTCGATAATTTTTCTCGCAGTTACTGCCGAGGAACAGGGACTTCTTGGTTCAAAATACTATGCCACTCATCCTGTCTATCCTCCAGCCAAAACCGTGGCTGCGATCAACATGGATTCTCTGAATATTTATGGCAAGATGAAAGATATCACAATCATAGGCTACGGGAACTCTGAGCTGGACGATTATGTTGAAGCTGCCGCTGCAGAGCAAGGACGAAGGGTTCGACCGAACGCAACACCAGAAAAAGGCTCTTTTTATCGCTCGGATCATTTTCCGTTTGCCAAACAAGGTATACCTGCGCTCTATACAAGCAGTGGTAATGACCAAGTTGAGCACGGGGAAGATTGGACTCTGGCTAAAAAAGAAAAATATACAGCAGAAAACTACCATAAACCATCCGATGAGTTTGATCCGAACTGGGACCTTTCGGGTGCAATTGAGGATCTTCGTTTACTTTTTAGAGTTGGCTACAAGCTAAGTATGGAATCCACATTTCCAAACTGGAAAGAAGGAACTGAATTCAAGGCGAAAAGAGATGCGGACATGGAAGCCGCAAAGAAATAAGAGAAGTTTAAATATCTTTCTTACAATTAGTCTTTCTGGTGGTTTTCCCGTCTGGGAAACGAATATATATGATTACAGATCGCCGTACTTTTCTAAATATTTTTCATATAACTTCTTCTCGTTCTTTACTATCTCCTTGAAACGAGGATCATCGCGCAGGTTTTCATAAAAAGGATTATTCAGCAAGTAAAGATAGAAGAGATATGGATATCGAACACTTTGCCTTATCTCTTGATTGAGATGCTGAATTGCTTCATCCTTCATCCCCAGGAGAGAATAAACTTCTGAATTTTTCCAAAAAGTAAGGGCTTTTTCTTTTTCACCCTGTGCTGCAAGTAATAAGGCTTTGCCGTAGGAAACTCCCCAATAATTTGGCTGTTTTTTTTCTGTTCTGGCTATTAGATCTTCTACTTTCTCATATTTTCTCATTTTTATATAGAGAGAAATAGGGCGACCAGGAAACATAAGCATTATTGGAGCTACTTCAAAATATTTCTCAAAATAGAAGGCTGCTTTTTCAAATTCACCTGTATTCAGATAGCACACGGCCAATTTATAAGGAGCCCAAAAATAGTAAGGATCAAGCTCTACAGCTTTCGATAAATATTTGATACCCTGGTGATTCAAGCCGAGATATAAATAACAAACACCTGCTAAAAAATTAACCTCTCCGATATTTGGATTTATCTCTAAAGCTCTCTTATGAAATTGAAAGGCTCTGTCATGTTCACCCTTGTATTCATAATAATAATATCCCATCACTGAATTCATTAGTGCTGAATTTGGATCCAACTGATAAGCTATTTCACTCATTTTTTGAACATTGTCAGAGTCTATCTTTGCGCCGGTTACGTGATAATGATGCTCGTACGCCCAAGCCAAACCGAAATAGGCTAAGGCATAATCCGGGTCGATTTCAACAGCTTTTTCAAACATCTCCACCCCTGCTTTAAAATCTTCCTCTTGAAATGAAATAACAAACTTGCTCTTTATGAAATGCATCCCCTTCATGTAATATTCATACGCTTGCATATTTTGTTGATGACCCTTTTTAATGGTTCCAAATGAGCCGCGGGAAAGCCTGACTTTTAAGGCTTCAGCGATGGATTTAGATATTTCGTCCTGGACATCAAAAATACTTTCAAGCTCACGGTCATAAGAATCTGACCAGAGGTGAGAATCGTCAACTACATTGATTAGCTGGGCATTTATACGGATTCTGTTATTTTCTCTTTGTATGCTTCCTTCAAGAATGGTGTTTACATTTAGCTCCTGGCCAATTTTTTTAATGTTACGATCTGGATTCTTGTAGCTCATCACCGAAGTCATGGAAATAACTTTCAATTCTTCAAATCTGGAAAGCCTTCCAATTATCGAATCAGTCATCCCATCGCAGAAGTATTCCTGATCTTTTTTTGGACTGAAATCTCTGAAGGGCAAGACAGCGATCGAGCTTTTCCATTTGGTTTCAGCAATTATTTCTGCTTTTGGCTTTTCTGCTCTCTGAATTCTTGTGTAGAGAAAATAACCGGCAACTATGATTATGGCTATCAAAAGGAGGATTCCTGGCACAATAAAGGATTGAAACCGTTTTCTTGGAACTTTTGCATCAACTATTCTCCCCGGAACCACCCTCTCTGCGGTAGATATGCCTTTCTCTATCTTTTCTAATTCAGAGAAGAGCTCTTCTGCTTGCTGATATCTATTTGCTGTGTCTTTTTCCATGCACTTCAGTATCACTCGATTGAGATCCTCCGGAATCTGGGCGTTGAATTCCTTTGGATTTGGAGGTATCTCGCTTTTATGTTTCATAGCAATGCTAAGAGGAGTATCTCCCTCAAAAGGGATTCTGCCTGTTACCATTTCATACAGAATAACTCCCAGAGAATAGATATCTGAACGCTGGTCAGATTCTTTTCCTTCTGCTTGCTCAGGAGACATATACTCAGGGGTCCCGATGATCGTTCCCACAACCGTTACACCTTTCGATCTGAGAGAGCGAGCTATGCCAAAATCCATAATTCGTGCATCCCCTTCTTTATCTATCATGATATTTTGCGGTTTTAAATCACGGTGTATAACTCCCAATCTGTGAGCTTCAGCCAATCCTTCGCACACTTGCTTGGCTGTAGAAACAGCTTTTCCTACGGTTAATTGTCCTGATCTATTAATAAAACGCTTCAAATCCTCCCCAGGCACATATTCCATAGTTAGATAATGAATCCCCTCTTCTTCACTGAGATGATACATCCGGGAAACATTCCTGTGGCCGATCTTGCGCGCCAGCTTCAACTCATTGCTGAATCGCTCGATTGTCTTTTTTTCAGCTGCGATTTCAGGTCTTATGAGTTTTAAGGCAACTTCTTCATTTATCTTTTGATCTACTGCTCTGTAAACTTTGCCCATGCCCCCTTCCCCAAGTTCCTCGATGATGTTATATCGCTGGGCAAAAATACTCCCTCTTGCTAATCCATTTAGGGGTGTTTCCAAAGTCTTTGTTTGGGCAACGGAGGCATCCTTGGAGGAAGGAAGAGCTGCTCCACAATTGCTGCAGAAACGAGTGTCAGTGCGAATATCAGTATTACATTCGAGACATTTCATAACACTAACTCATTCATTGTTGCTCTATAGAGTAGTGATTACATAGATAATAGTCAAACTCCATTAAAGGCCTACGCCCTGGATAGTTATAACCGCCAGATTAGCCCCAGCGAGAAAAAGAGGAAAAATTAGAGGGCTTTCAATTTAATCCTGGACAACCACTTCGTAGGCTTCGCGAATAGGCGGTGCTTTGAAAAAAGTCATGAACTTGACCAGTTGTTCCTGAAAAAAATGGCTACTTTCGGTAGCAAGCATATCTTCTTCACTCTCCCATAAGGTCAGCGGAATGCTTATACCTGTTTTACGATCGGTCAGGAAATAGGCTCCTTTATAACCCTTCTGATTTTTACACAATGGAATAACTCTCTCCTCAAAGAGCTTCGCGAATTCATCTATTCGCTCAATCTTAGTTTTAATTCTGAGTAGGCGGGCAAACATGTCATATCCCTCCTTTTTCTTAACTTATAGAATTAAGGGATGAGAATGATCTTTTATCATATACGGGAAACCAGGCATATAAGTTCAGGTAATATTTCTTCTTTTTCTTTGTTCCCTCTTTCTTTTCCTTCTTTTCCTATCTCTTTTTTTTCTTTCTGTTCTCTTATACTGTTTCATTCATTATTCCTTTTGGAATTTAATAGTTGAACACAACTTTTTACGCTCCGCATAGACTACCACTTCCTATTAAGGAAAGCCCGTAATTAAACGGCTGGATGGAATAATGCAATCGCAAGGATGATTCAGATACTTTTCGGGCAGAATTCTACCTTTACTTGACTACTTGACAATAATGATAGGAGTATATACGAATTGTATATACTAATTCACAAGCTGACGGCCTCTCAAGTAGGCCTTAATTCAGAATTTGACTATGATCTTGAATGTTGGATTAGGGATTATCAGAAACGTCTTCTACCCCCACCGCCTCCGCCTCCTGGACGGCCAAAACCTCCGCCGCCTCCTCCTCCTCCTCTGCCTCGATCATCGTTACGAGGGCGGGCCTCATTGACCCTAAGAGCACTCCCCTTCAGATCTTTGCCATCAAGCCCAGTAATCGCGGCCTGAGCCTCGGAACTTTTGGACATTTCAACAAATCCAAATCCTCTTGGATCACCGGTGAACTTGTCTTTGATGATCTTGACAGTCGAAACCTCCCCGAAGGCCTCAAAGGCTTCTTTCAAATCGCCTTCAGTAGCCTCGCGTGGCAAATTACCTACATAAATATTCATTCTAACTTCCTTTAAATATTGGATTTTTTATAAGGGGAGGACGTTTTTTTTACATATTGAAATTTTCCCTCATCCCTTATGGTCACTGTTTGTTTTTTCAACTGCACAGTTCTTCTAAATTTCAATATGAATGATAGTATCACAGAAATAATATAGCGTCAATGAAAATCAAGCCCTCCCCAGGATGCTTTTTTATGATGATTTTTTCTTCTTAACTGCTTTTGTCATCTCGTTTTTTTTCTGTGTTTTTTTCCACTTTTTGACACGCTCACTCATATCGTCGATTGCTACCTTCATAGACTCTCCCCACTCTTTCATCCTACCGGATAAATTCTCCAACGGGGGATTGAGCGCGCTTCCCAGCTCCTTGAGCTTCTCACCTAGTTCGGCCAGCGATGGTTCAATGGCCTTTTCAAAATCTCGCAGCTTCTTTCCTGCTTTATCAAGATGTGGCTTGATCTCCTCACCGATTTCCTTGAATTTGTCTCCGATCTCGGTAAAAATATCTTTCTCATCCTTCTTCTTGCTCATATTCCTCTCCTTTTAACCCTAATAGGTATGACTTTTATTTAAAGCTTAACTCCTCTTTTTTTTCTTTCTCACAGCAAGGAGAGTTTCTATAGATAAATTATTTATTGCCGCTCGCGCCATATTTTTATATATTGGCTGCTTAAATAAAGTTTCAGCCCGCTCATAGTATTCAAGAGCATCTTTGGTTTTACCTATCTTTTCAAATTCATGTCCAAGCTCGTAGGCAACCAGGCCGTCATTTGTACTTAAAAATAACGCTTCAAGACATGAAATCACTTTTTTTGAAGAAACAAGCTGGCGGCAATCTTTTATTTTATTTTCTAGGCTTTTGCGGGCAACTTTAGGCATAACACAAACTCCCTCTATATATTATTTTTGAGCTATTCTGTATAAACATATTTAATATATTGGCATTCGACCTGACAGGTCAAATTATCTCCTGAATCTCACTCCTTTTTCAATTTTTATTAGATACCTAATAGCACATGAAAAATATGATGTCAAAAGTTAAGATAGTCTTCAATACCTCAAAACCATAAATAATGTAGAAATGAATGTGATAATTTCCGGCTTGTCGCCGGGGGCATATTTGACATTAATTTTTTCCTATGCTAGAAGCTAAATAAGGAAGATAGAGGAGGAAATTAAAGCAATTCAGGTAAATTAAGAAGAATAAATAGACGAACATGAACATCATAATAGTAGGCGCAGGTGAAGTTGGCCTTCATCTGGCCAAGCGACTTTCAGCAGAAAAGCATAACATTACTGTACTGGAAAAAAATCCTAAAAAAGCGCGTTATGCAGAAGAACACCTTGATGCCTTGGTCATAGTTGGTTCAGGTTCCAGTGTGAAAGATTTGAATAAGGCTAACATAGGCCAGACAGATGTTTTCGCTTGCCTCACTAATTCAGACGAAGTCAATCTCCTGAGTTGCCGGTTTGCTCAAAAATTAAATGTTCCCTATAAAATCGCTCGCATTCGCAATCCTGAATACACCCGGCCCGATTTTATTCTGTCGAACTTCGAGATGGGTATTGACCTTCTTGTTCATCCTGAAAGAGAAACAGCCGATGCCATCGTCCGCCTGATTCACCAAAGCAGCGCAACTGGCGTGGTGGAGTTTAAGGGTGGTGATATTCAACTATTGGGTATCCGCCTGGAACAAAACTCTCCTGTATTAGGGAAGACTATAGGAGAACTCTGGCAAGAACATGGAAACATTGCCGCCCGCATCGTTGCCATTAAACGGAAGGAACACACATTAATACCTGGCGGGAGCGAAATCCTGGTTGCCGGAGATCAAATATTTGTCATCTGTGAAAAGAAACTGATTCCTACTGTTGTGCATATCACGGGCAAAGAAGATGTCTCCATTCAAAATATCATGATTCTCGGTGGGGGTTTAGTCGGGCAGTTTGTGGCCGAAAGCTTAGAGGATGCTATTAACGTCAAAATCATTGAAAGCCGCTCGGATAAGTCAGAAAAGATCGCCAATTCACTCAAAAAAACATTGGTTATTCATGGAGATGGCACTGATGTAGACCTTTTAGCAACGGAGGGCATCCTTAATATGGATGCCTTTATCGCGACAACCGGCGATGATGAGACAAACATTATTTGTACCCTTATAGCCAAGCATCTAAAAGTGCCCCGCACTATTGCCTTAGTGAATAAAACCGAATATCTTCCTATTACTCCTACAATCGGTCTGGATGCGGTTGTGAGCAAAAAATTGATTACGGTTAATTCCATGCTGCGTTTCATCCGGAGAAGCACGATTGAAAGCATTGCCTCAATTCCAGGCTTAGATGCAGAGGTTATTGAAATAATTCCCCAACAGGGTTCCAAAATTACAAAAAGCCTATTAAAAAATTTGCATTTTCGTCCATCTATAATCTTAGGTTCTGTGACTCGCAATAATAAAGTGATTATTCCTACTGGGGAAACCCAGATAGAAGCCGGGGATCGTGTGGTGATTTTTGCCCTCCAGAAAGCACTCCCTGATGTAGAGAGATTATTTAAATAATCTGAAGCGTTAATGGAGATATTTTCCATCCTTAGTTGATTGAATAAAATCAAATATAACCTGACAGTTTTCTTATGCATATTAAATTAGTTGTCCACGTTCTTGGATTGCTTTTAATTTTTCTCTCCGCAGTGATGCTTCTGCCAATCCCCTTCTCGCTCTACTACGGTGACGGTGTTCATCTTTACTTTATCATTTCAGCCTTAATAACCTTTTTAGTAGGTTTTACCGCCTTCAAACTAACCAGTCTGGATCAAGATGTTCACGCTCGTGAGGGTTTTGCGATTGTTAGCCTGGGCTGGATTTCTTTTGCTTTGTTCGGATGTCTGCCTTTTATTCTTTCGGGATATATTCCATCCCTGACTGATGCTTTTTTCGAAACCATGTCCGGCTTCACTACCACGGGAGCCACCATCTTAGTTGATATTGAAGGTCTTCCTCACGGAATTCTCTTCTGGCGTAGCCTTACCCAGTGGCTTGGAGGCATGGGTATCATCGTTCTCACGATAGCAATTCTTCCCTTTCTTGGTGTGGGAGGAATGCAGCTTTTTAAGGCCGAAGTACCGGGGCCAACTCCCGACAAGCTAACCCCGCGGGTCACACAAACCGCTAAAATACTGTGGGGTGTGTATGTTTTAATCTCCGCCGTTGAAACGCTTTTATTAATGCTGGGGGGAATGAATCTTTTTGAATCTCTTTGTCATACTTTTGCGACGATGGCAACTGGCGGCTTCTCAATAAAAAATGCCAGTATAGGTCACTATAACAGCGCTTATGTTGATTATGTCATCATCTTTTTCATGCTTGCTGCCGGGACAAATTTTTCCCTGCATTATCGCTTCCTAAAAAAAGAATTTAAAAGCTACATCAAAAACAATGAATGGCGGCTTTTTGTCTTTTTAATCTGCAGCTCCACGCTTCTTATCGGCTTCCATACTTTTTCGCAGCAGTATTCAAATGCAGGAATGGCTTTTCGTAAAACATTGTTTCAAGTAACCTCTATTTGCACCACTACTGGCTTCACGACGGCTGATTTTGAGCAGTGGGCATTTAGTTCGCAATTTATCCTTTTAATATTAATGTTTTGCGGCGGATGTGCAGGGAGCACAGGTGGAGGGATGAAAATCATCCGCCTCTATATTCTGATTAAGTTTGTTATTGCCGAAATAAGGCACTTGATGCATCCTAAAGCGGTTATCCCCATCCGGGTGGGAAATGTAGTCATCCCTCGCGATACTGTAAGAAACATTCTTGGTTTTTTAGCGCTGCTGACCGGGCTGTTTATCGGCGGAGTGATAGTGATGACTATTTTAGGGTTGGACCTTGTGTCAGCTTTTTCGGCTGTAGCGGCTACTCTGAACAACGTTGGCCCTGGTTTGGGCAGTGTGGGCCCGACCTATAATTACGCTCATATACCCCTGATTGGAAAATGGGTGCTTTCTTTTTTTATGCTGGCCGGACGTTTAGAAGTTTATACAGTACTTATCCTCCTCGCGCCTTCTTTCTGGAAAAAATCTTAATTAAATGCGGGGTTCCTTCTTTTGTAGGGGTTTAATTTATTAAACCCACCTTTTTTGTTTAAACGTATGATTGATAAATTTAGCCTATTTATTTATAAAATCAAAAATGTGGGCTTGATGAATCAAGCCCCTACAGTTTATTTTTTGATGTAATCCTGGTCCAGAACGGCTATGTTATTTTTTTCTTACTAGGTTCAGAACGACTATATTATTTATTGATTCCGACTAGGTCCATCATGAATGCGTATTCTAATGCGTACTCTATATACCTTCTAAAGCGGCCTGAAACCCCGCCGTGTCCTGCTTCCATATTTGTATGAAGTAACAAAATGTTATCATCTGTCTTCAATGCTCTGAGCTTAGCCACCCACTTGGCCGGTTCAAAGTACTGAACTTGAGAATCGTGCAGGCCGGTTGTGACCAGCATCATAGGATAATCCTTGGCTTCCACGTTATCATAAGGAGAATATGAAAGCATGTAATCGTAGTACTCCTTCTTATTAGGATCACCCCATTCGTCCCATTCAAAGGTTGTAAGTGGAATACTCGTATCAAGCATTGTTGTTACGACATCCACAAAGGGGACTGCAGCGATAACTCCTTTAAAAAGGTCAGGCCTCATATTAACGATAGCTCCCATCAGCAAGCCGCCAGCACTGCCTCCTTGAGCAAACAGCTTGTCAGGATTAGTGAATTTTTCAGCAACCAGATGCTCTGCGCAATCAATAAAATCTGTAAATGTATTTTTCTTTTTGAGGAGCTTACCTTCTTCATACCAGTATCGTCCCATCTCCTGTCCGCCGCGAATGTGGGCAATGGCATAAACAAAACCTCTATCCAGGAGGCTTAACCTAACCGAGCTGAAACTGGCATTCATGATGGAACCGTACGAACCATAGCCGTAAAGGAAGAGAGGATTGGCTCCATTTTTTTCGAGCCCTTTTCGATACACTAAAGATATGGGAACTTTTGTGCCATCTCTGGCTGTAGCATAGAGTCTTTCTGCATGATAATTGTCTGAATCAAAATCACCAACAACTTCCTGCTGTTTTAAAAGTGTTTTTTCCTTGGTATTCATATTGTAATCGAAAACAGATCTTGGAGTGGTAAGAGACGTATATTCATAACGAAGGAATGGAGTATCAATTTCAGGGTTCAACTCTATATAATATGAAGATGAAGATATAGAGGCATTATATGTTTCTTCCCCAAAATCAAGATAGTGTTCGCCTTTTTTATCCCACCTCATTATCCTGAGGTTAGGCAAGCCATTTTTTCGTTCTTTAACAACAAGGAAATCTTTAAAGATTTCAAAATCCTGGAGCAAAACATCCTTACGGTGAGGAATGACTTCTTCCCAGTTCCCTTTTGTAGTTTTATTGACAGGTGTTGCCATCAATCTAAAATTCTTCGCTTTGTAATTTGTCCTGATATAGAATTTGTCTTTGTAGTGGTCCACATCGTATAAAAGGTCTTTCTCTCTCGGTTGTATTATCTTAAATTTTCCATCAGGATTGTTTACATCCAGGAAGCGGCATTCGTCAGACAGAGTATGGCTTGATTCAATAAATAAATATTCCTTTGACTTTGATTTAGAGACGTACGTGGAGAAAGTTACATCTTTTTCCTCAAAGACTTCTTTATCCGATGATGGATCAGTCCCGAGTACGTGCTTTAGAATTTTGTACGAACGGAGTGTTTCTTCATCTTTGAGAGTATAGAAAACAGTTTTATTATCATTTGCCCAAGCAGCTCTTCCTGATGTAATCGGAATTTTGTCCGGGAGTATTTCCCCCGTTTTCAGGTTTTTAAAATGAATCGTATACTTTCTTCTGCTAACCGTATCCACACCGAAAGCAAGAAGATTGTTATTGGAGCTTACTGAATAACCTGCAACACTATAATAATCATGCCCTTCAGCCATTTCGTTGACATTCAATAAGATCTCTTCTTCTGCTTCCATTGTACCTTTTCTCCTGCAGTAGATTCGGTATTCTCCCCCTTCCTCGTAGCGTGAATAATAGTAATAACCGCTTTCTTTATAAGGAACAGACATCTCTTCCTTCTTAATCCTTCCTACAATTTCATCGTAGAGTTTGATCTGAAAAGACTCTGTATGCTTCATCACTGCATCTTTGTATTCATTCTCTTCCGTTAAGTAGACGATAACCTCAGGGTTTTCCCGCTCATTGAGCCAGTAATAATCATCTATCCGCGTATCGCCGTGAATCGTTAATTCCTTTGGAATCTTTTTAGCAACCGGCGGTTCAGGCATTTCAGTTGCCATTTTGCACCCTGTAAAACCTGAACTAATTAACAATACGAGGGAAACTACGGCAAACCCGAGTATGGTACGCTTAGGCCATCCGTTAATTTTTATATTTTTCATTAATTCCTCCTTCCTTTAGTTTTTTGGAATAAATAGGCTTGTAATCGTTTAACCAATCTTATGTTTGAATTTTATCAACTGATTCCGTCTATCGTTTTTATCACTGGCAAAGATTAATGTCAAACAGGAACAATAGAAGAAATTCGAGCTTCTGTTTTTTAACTAGACCTTTTTTTTTTAGCCCAGCACTAAGCCTTTTGCTCCTTCCGCTTGATGATGACGAGTGTGATGTCGTCAAACTGGGGAGTATCGGCTGTGTGGTCTGAAATGGCCTGGAGAATGGCGGCCTGAATTTCTACTGCTGACTTAGTTAAGCTGGCACGGATGACTTCTATTAACCGCTCTTCCCCGAAAAGATTTTCTGAAATCTTTCCAGATGAGGGTCCGGCAGCCTCAGTGATGCCATCCGTAAAAAGAACTATGACCTCCCCCTGTTTTATTTTCACGGTTTGATGGGAATAGTTCTGATCAGGTAAAAATCCCAGGACTAGTCCTCCTGCTTCAAGGCGCTTGATTTTCCCGTCTGCACGAAACAAGAGTGGTGGATTATGCCCTGCATTGGTGGAAGTGAAAGTTGATTTTATCTGGTCCAAAATGCCGTAGAAAAAGGTGGCGAACATATGCGTATCCGTGGACTTGACAAGAAGACTATTCATACGTGAGGCAACGTCGGCGACTGAACCTTTTTTGATAACCTGAGCATGCAGGCTGGCCTGGAGGTTTGCCATGAGAAGAGCAGCAGGAATGCCCTTTCCAGAAACATCAGCAATTGCTATTCCAAGCTGCCCTGTTCCCATATCAAGGAAATCGAAGTAATCCCCTCCCACCTGTTGACTGGGAAGGCTTGTTCCCACAATTTCGAAGCCCGGCAACTGAGGCATCTCGTGAGGCAATAGCTTTTCCTGAATTTGCCGTGCTGTATCAAGCTCGCGTTCGAGGCGCTCGCGTTCTATGGCTTCTTCACGACCCTTTTTCACTGCCCCAGCCATTACGTTGAAGGATGTAGCTAGGTCTCCTAATTCGTCCTCGCTAGGTATGACTATCTTTGTATCAAGGTCACCTTCGGCAATGCGCCGCGTCCCGCGGTGCAGTGTTTTCACTGCAGATGTAATGCCAGTAGTGATCCTCACTCCGAAGATAAGAACGAACGTTTCCAGGAAAAACATCAACAAAGCAAAGGAAAACAGGGCAATCATCACAACCAGGCTTAAAGGATTCTTCTCAGAGAAAAGTTCACGCAGAATGGTGGAGATGCTTGTTTGAATCGTTAGGAGAATAGTCTGCTTTCCAACCAGGTCTGTATCGAAAAAAATGACATCCAGATGGGTTATGCCAAAGTAGAATATGCGCCTCCAGAATGAGATCTGAGTTTGCTCTGACTCTTGTTCTTTCCCATCCTCATGAAAAAACGTTCCGGAGATTTTATTAAAATCGGGTTTCGGGCTATTCTCACGTACCTGGAAGTTTACATCTTCACCGCTCATTATTGCGCCAGCATAGGAGAGTTTTATATTGCATTTGAGGATTGCAGCTATCCGATTCATCATGATGCTATCTACCAGGCAGCCTTTGATATATGCTTTCGGTTTCCCAGAACTGCTTAAATCTATAAGCCATAAATCAGAGCCGATCCAGAAATATTTGGCCGTATCTGCCGCAGCCCATTCTTTATAGGGGGAGTCTTCCCTTTTCAAAAAAGAGAGAAATTCGGTTATCCAGGCAGGCTCATCCCCTCTCCCCTGAATTTTCTTTCCATCAAGATCATAAGAAAAAGACCGATCAGAGACTGTCTGCATGAAGTTTTCATCCAGGACTGCCAGATTTGCCCAGTCCTCCATTATAGTTATGGTTCGAGCAGCCCGGCTTTCTCCCAGGACGCTGTATAGGGCAAGAAGGCCCATGATGAAAACAAGAAAAAGAGGTACAACCGCAATCAGAAAAGCACTTATGGCCAGTTTTGGCTTCAGTCTCATGAAATGAAGGCGTATGGCGAAAAAAAGATGAATAATGCTGAAAAGCCAGAAATGCATAAGCGACCAGAGAGAATATTTGACAAGGTTATGTCCAAGAATGACAAACACACTGGGCTTGGCAGAAATGGATGATGAATCCGCTGGCTGGAGTTGGGCAGGCGCTTCTTGCTTAGCTAAAATCCACCCTGAAATAAGCAGAATGAGTATAACAAAGCCAATCAAGAATAAGCCGCTTCGGCGGCGCGAAGTCAGATGCCGGTAGGGCATGTAACGGCGGAAAAGGAGGAAAACAAATACGAAAGAAAGGGAAACAATCCAAATTCCATCGGAGGATCTTAAAAGGAAAATAAAAAGGGCACCACCTGAAAGCCACACGATCCAGAATTTTTTAAGCTTTGACTCAAGAAGCAGCATCCTGATAGCCACAATCCATGAAGCACCGGCCACAAGGGCCACAATCCAGATGACGAAAGGACTGTTTAATCCAAACAGAATCTGAAGAGTCCAGGAAGCAATACAGCCGGCTGAAATAAGGAGGACAAAACGCCAGACCTTAGCATTGAGCGGAGAGACCTGTCTCTCTCTCATGCCTGAAAGTGAAAGCTCATCCGGGATAGGTTTACCCGATTCAACATGCTTTTTTTTGACCGGTGCCTTACTCTTCAGCTTTTTCTTTAGGCGCAGCCTCATCGCAAAGTTTCCTCTGGAATTAGTGCTATTATTTTCTCCCCCCTCTCAAAACTCTGGCGGGAAGCGTTATGACTGTTTTAAATAGATCCAGTACGGCACTCACGGTGATGCCAACAAGTCTGAACGGAAGAAGAATGATCCAGACAATGGGATAGAACACAAGCGCCAGAAGAGCAAGCGGCCAGCAGATTACTAATAAAATTAACCAGAGTAAAAATTTAGCCACTTTTTAATCTCCATTTAAATTGACTTACGTGTTAGACAGATTAACATTATTTTCGGTTTTATTTTATCATATTCGTTTATTTTAAGTTATTTATACCAGAAAAAAGGTGGGCTTGATGAATCAAGCCCCTACATAAGAAGAGCCAAACGCATTAATAAGAAAAATTAAAACCGTTCAGGTTATTTATATATTTTAACAGGTTATTTATATATTTTAAAAGGTGGGCTTGATGAATCAAGCCCCTACACAAGAGAATCAAACCCATACAAAAATACAGGATAAGGCTTCGACTTTCCTTTTTCTCTCTTAATAACCAAACAAAAGATGGGGTCAGGTCTTGTTTTTTGCGTCTCGGCATCAAATAAATCATTTTTATAATTAAAAGGTGGGCTTGATGAATCAAGCCCCTACAAAATATTGATCAAATCCCTTCAAGAAGATTCAACCTATCGATTATAAGTTCCGATAGGAGCACCGTGAGGAGGAGAAAGAGGGGCTGTAAGCTTTACCTTATTTGGATCATCTTGGAAAAGCCTGATTTGTGATACTGCGTAAAAATAATGCGCCTTTTGACTCTCGTCTTTTGCAGAGTTCATCTTTTTGCTTAGCCAGTTTTTCAGTTCCTCAAGTTTGAGGCAAGCAATGGCGCGAACATGTATTGAAGCGCTTTCATCAACGGCTAATCTCATCAAATTAAATAATAATACATTATTGACAACGCGTTGAATTTGGGCATGGTAGCCTGGCTTTTGATCAGCTTTCCAGGTGGAAGAGATGAGTTTATCCAGAAGTTCAACCAACCCTGGGAATCCTTTATTCCTGGAATGATACTCAACCATCCGTGCTGCTCTCTCAGGACGCAGCATCAATCCAATCGTTAAGCTTGCGGCATTTTCTGCAGCGCCAAATGGATCAAACGTCTGTCCTGTATGACCGGGAAAAAGCTCAGATGTTTGATAATATCCGGGGGGACGGGGCGGAATAAGATTTAATATTTTTTCATCTATCGCTAAATTTTCAGGCCGCATTGTCTTAAGCAGCACATCAAGAGCACGACGTTGTTCAGAGGCAGGGACTATTTCAGGATTTTTCTGAACATCGCCCCGCAGGGTATGGTTGTAATAAAGCCCGCCAAGCACACTCGAGGCAGCTTCAACCTGGTATCTATGAAACATATAAACCGGAACAAGAACTTCTTCAAGCGTTGCTAGAGGCGCATTAACACGTATTTTCTTTTCTGAAAAGTTTTTAAGTGCAATCGAACGTATTTTCATAATGCGCTCGAGTTCATCTACCGGATGCTTGCCATTATCCCAGACATTAGCTAACGGATGAGCGCTTTTTGGACCCGCATCCTGGCCGGCCAGAAAATACAATCCACGGGAAAATGCTCTATTGAGTGCAGCCTTAAGCTCTTTTTCTTCGTCAACTCCTCCGGGAAAATCCTGGTAACCATAGGCAATCGAGACCTTATCCCACTCTCCAATCCCTATGTCATAGGCATCAGATAGATCCAGCGATCCATCTTCTTTGATTTTCACCAAAGGGTGAGGATAATCCATCACAGAAGCTCTGTTATTGGCGCTTGAGGCATAGTTATGACCCAATCCGAGTGTATGGCCTACTTCATGACAGGAAAGCTGTCTGACCCGGGCTAAAGCCATTTCCAGCATTTCTGGAGAGACTTTTTTTCCCTCTTCATAATCTGCGATCAGCCCAGCAGCAATCAGGAAATCCTGACGAACTCGCAACGAACCAAGGGCGACATGTCCTTTTATTATTTCCCCTGTTCGTGGATCACTGACTGAACTGCCATAAGACCAGCCTCTTGTTGATCGGTGAACCCAGTTGATAAGATTGTATCTGATATCCATCGGATCTGCACCTTTGGGCAGCAACTTTGCCTGAAATGCATTTCTGTATCCTATGGCTTCAAATGCTTCATTCCACCAGCTTGCTCCCTCAATAAGTGCAGAACGTAACGGCTCAGGCGCACCACGGTCAATGTAGTAAACAATGGGCTTCACAGGATCGCTTATCTTCGCCTTAGGATCCTTCTTGTGTAATCTATGACGGGAGATAAATCTTTTTATTACAGGTTCTTCCACTGGGGTGGCAAAGTCCATATAGGTCATTCCGTTAAAGTTTGAACGAGGATCATAGATTCGCGGTTTATAGTTGCTGTCCGGAAGCTGGATGAAAGAGTGATGCTGTCTGAGAGTGATTGAGGTAGGGTCTGATGCAACGCTCCTGACAAAATTGCCAGGATCTGTAGCTGTGAATGTCAAAATTGATTCAATTTCCGTGTTATACGGAAAATTCTTTGTATTCGGTAGATAGAAAGCGGATCTTGTGAGATCGAGTTTATAATTTCCCTGATTAGTCCGTTTAAGCCTGCCGATGGCATTGTGTGCGTCGCGTAAAAAGAATGAACTGCCATCAACAAGGACTCTATCTTTTTCCTCTGCTTCAATTTGAAAACCACAAACAACCGACTTAGCAAATGCATCCTCGACAGCTTTTCGTTCATCAGGATTATCAGTGATTGCCCGAAAAGAGTAATTCGGCTGGATTAAAAGTATTTTCGGACCGATCCGGTGAAACTTTACTATCCGCGTTCCGCCCAGTTGGTTCCGGTCGAGGCCAACATCATTTGAACCGAGACCAGCAGGAAGAGAGCTCACATACAGAAATTCCGAATCAAGCTTATCGATTTCAAGCCAGATTTTGCCAGTTTTTGCATCCCAATAAAATGTGAAATACCCGGGATATTTTTTCATACCGGATGTTTTTTTACTTATTGACTGCGGCTGTGCGAAAACAAAAGAACCGGCGCCAATAAGTAGAACAAGAAAGCACACTAAAGATGAAAATCTTTTCATGATAGTCCTCCCTTCAATAATTAACTCGTGAATAATCCAAGTTCATCTCTATATTGAAGAATGAGATATCACAAGAAAAATTTAATGTCAAAAAAATTATAAATGAGATTGCTTGACTAAGGTGAAATGCGAAATGTAAAATTGCGGAGGGTTTAGAGCATGTACTTCCAGGTCGGAATTATCTTAGCCATAATGGTAATCGCTTATGCTTTGGCGAAGTGGAAGAAATTATCCATTGAGCTTAGCATGCTTTCCGCCGCTGTCGGGGGAGGAATAGCAGGTGCATTCGTACGCACACCACCGATAGACCAGCTAGCACGTCATCTGGTAGAAGGGGCGTTCACCTATCTAGATGTCATCCTGGTCTTTTCAACAGCTACTATATTTATGGCAATAGTCAGGGAATCCGGCGGTGTGAATTACGTTGTCAGAGGCACGATAAAATACTTCTATAACCTACGTATTATTGCCTTAATCCTTTTAATGATAATTGTACTAATACCCGGAGCCCTCACAGGAGCAGGCAGCGTGTCTCTACTTGTCGTGGGAGCGCCAGTGGCCTTAGCCCTTGGTTATCTAGGAATAGCCAAGAAAAGAGTTGCTGCTATTCTCTTTATAGTCGCTGGATTAAGCGCGGCTGCACCTCCGGTTAATATCTGGGCTATGATATTATCCGCTGGCACGGCTATCCCTTATGTGGGTTTTGAGCTTCCTCTTGGAATTCCCGTTCTTCTCCTCGGGACTTTTACGGTCCTTTTTCTAGGATGGAGAAGAGAAAGGAAGATGGAGTTAGAGGAAGTCTTGAAAGAAATGCCCGAAGTGCCGGCAGGGATGAGCTGGTGGAGAGTGTTTTTGCCTTTCCTGGTCTTTTTCGGGTTGGTGGTGGCTTCACGACTCTGGCCTTTTTCCATACCGATGCTGGGATTACCCCTGCAGTTTGCTATAGCTGCTTTGGTTGCGCTTCTTGTAAGCCCCAAGAGGATCAAAATCCTTGTTTTATCAAGGGATACTATGAAACGGCTGCTGCCGTTGCTGGCAACTATGGTTGTTGTGGGCATGCTCCAGCAGATAATGACCGCAACCGGAGTCCGCGGTCTTCTATCCTTTGCCGTTATCAGCACGCCCCTTATCTTACTGTTTATACTTTTGGCCGTTATTATTCCTGTATCAGAAGGTGTCTTAACCTATGGCGCCGCAGCCATCATCGGAATTCCTCTAATCTGGTTCTTAGATTCCATAGGTTTGCATGCAACTGTGGCTATTGCAGGACTGAGCTTGCTCTGGCCTTTAGGGGATGGACTTCCTCCAACAGCTCTCATAGGAAGACTCAGTGTGATGGTCTCAGAGTATAAGGATTCATACTGGACATTTTTAAAGGCCACGTGGGTTCCCTGGGTTATTATTACCATTGTGGGAATTCTCATGGTTATCTTCAGTGCACGTTTAGAGTTTCTTGTGCGATGGAGTATGTAATCGGGGTCAGACTTGCAAAACTTGAGTTTTTCAGAATGCAGGAAAAAGCTTTTGCCTTGAGGAAGAATTAAAAAACTCAAGTTTTGCAAGTCTGACCCCATGAATAATGTAAATAATCTTTGGAGGCGATAAATGCCTGTGATAATGTTTTTATACTATATCATTAGTGTTTACATAGCGGGCATGCTCATCTGGAATTTTATCAAGGAAAAAAAGAGCGTAAACGATATGCTCCTCTATTTACTGGTTATGATCCCGCTTATTCTGAGGATCTTGCGTGTAAAGTAAGATGAGGCTGAGATTGCCGCGTCGCTTCGCTCCTCGTAATGACGATTAATTAAAAATGGAGAAAAACATGCCTCGCATTTTGATAGTAAAATCAATACTTCTTTTAATCATAATAGCTTTGATGTCAGTTGCAGGAGTACAGCTTTATAAGCACCGGCATTTCAGGATGCCTGTAGTGGCTGGACCGGGAGTGACGAAAGTTGAAAAGTTGAGCGATTATACTAAAGGCTTGAAAGGAACTGTAGCGGATACTAACGTGTTTCACCTGGAAGGAAAAGAGGAAGGCGGAAAAATATTTATCATAGCTAATACGCATTCCAACGAGCCAGCAGCAATATTGACTGCCCTCATATTTATAGAAAACGCCGTAGTCGATAAGGGGACACTCATTATAATTCCCGAGTTTAATAACAGCGCAGGGCGCAATACCAGACCGGGAGACGGATATCCCCTTTACTATGAAATCCAAACAGATTGGGGCAGTAAAAAATTCAGGATGGGAAACCGCGATGCTTCTCCCCTAGATCAATGGCCGGACCCGGACGTTTATGTTCATTACCCTGATAAACAGCTGCTGTCTTATCTCGATGTCAGAAACACAAACAGGACATGGCCTGGTAGGCCCGATGGTCCTCTCATGGAGCAGGTCACTTATGGAGCAATGCAGATCATGAGGAGTGAGAAGGTTGATATCGCCGTTGACATCCATGGGGCTGAGACGATGTTCCCGGTTACAAACTGCATAGTGGCTCCTGAAAAATCTATAAGAATAGCGACGATGACCTCTCTTACTGTTAAAGCCAGAGAGAAATTTGATAACCATGTTGAGCTATCCCCATCAGGGTTCCGGGGGCTTTCCCACCGGGAGATCGGAGATCATTCTGATACTTTGCCTTTTCTCCTGGAAGCGCCTCTCCCCTTTTTAGACCAGCCAACCGGCCCAAAAACTGTGGATTTACTTTTGGATGGGAAGGATCCTTTTTTGTTGAGCCTCTCAAAGAAAAAGAAATTGTTTGTGCCTTATGATGAGACAGGATGGCCGATGGAAAAAAGAGTTGGGCAACATTGTTCGGTTATTCTCGAGATTATACGTCAATTTTCAAGAAAATTCCCGGATAAGGCAATCAAACTCCGAAATGTGCCACGCTATGCGGATGTTGTGAAAAACGGTGTCGGTCATTATTATCGCGACCCTGATAAATCAGACAAAGCTAAAGTGTACTTCAATTGACCTGGATCATTCATAAATTATGCCGACAGCAATATTCATGGATAAATGAGGTTTAATATTGACTTGAGATATCAAATTCTATAAAATATTTACAGGGAAAACGGGTATGAAAAAAATCATCACAATAACCTTCTCCTTGATGTTATTAGTAAGTTTTCTTTGTTCTCAAAGCGTTGTCGAATTAGCCAAAACCGAGAAAGAAAGAAGGGCAAAGCTTAAGGGGAAAAAAGCCGTTGTTGTAACCAACGTTGATCTTAGGAATCTTAAAAAACGGGAAGCTGTGTCAATTATCGAGCCTGCATTTGATGAGGCTAGTTTATCACTCCCGGTTGAAGAAATTGAGCAAGACGATACTGAAGAGCAAGCAAGTCTTAACGCGAATTGGAACAAGGCAAATGAACGCGCTAGCCTCTTAACTTTAAGGGTGAAAGAACTGCAGCAGAGGTTCTTCAGCTTCGAAAACCAGTATGACAGAGCAGAGATGCAGAGAGAAATGGTCCAAGCATTGCAGAAACTTCAGCAAGCTAAACAAAATGCTGAAACGGCCAAGAGAGAGTTAGACCAGGGACGAATTAAGAGAAGGAAATAACACCACTCCATCATCAAGCACACATTATAAAGCACAACGAGGGAAGATAATCCTTGAGATATGAGGTAGTATATCCCGATTCGTGTTATACGTGAAAAATTATAAAATTCTTTCTATATTTTAAGAATAAAAATTTTATAGGGAGTTAAAACGTGAGTCTAAAAAAAATATTCTTAATATTTGGCTTGGCTCTTTCGATGCTGGCGCTAGTGGCAATCGTCTTTATATTTATTGTACCAGAAGGTAAGCAGCATGAATCCCTCCTGTCTGAACCGCCGGCAGAGGGCTGCACTGTAGTTATGGTCGGGAAAGATGCCTCAGCCGATAGTTCTGTAATGACCACGCATACAGCTGATTGCAGTATTTGTGATTGGACCTGGCATCATGTACCTGCAGCCGATCATGAAGCCGGCTCGATGCGTAAAATCTACCATATCTCACAGATCAAGACCTGGCCGCCAGATGTGGGCCTAAAATGGGATATGAACAAGGAAAACTATACCGGTGTTGAAATCCCTCAAGTGCCTCATACTTATGCCTATCACCATGGAGTATTCGGATACATGAACGAACATCAACTGGCCATAGCAGAGTCGACAATCGGCTGTCGCCGCAAGATGGAAAACTCTACGCCATCTGGCATATTTGATATAACAACGCTGACTCTGATTGCCATGGAGAGGTCTAAAACTGCAAGAGAGGCCATCAAGACTATGGGTAAGCTGGCTGAAAAACATGGATACGGGTTTCACGACACAGGAGAAATGCTCGCAGTGGCTGATCCGGATGAAGTCTGGATTTTTGAGATTATGCCGGTCGGACCCTTATGGACCCCAAAAAGCGGGAAACCAGGAACGGTATGGTGTGCCCAAAGGGTTCCGGATGATCAAGTCAGTGTCTGCCCGAATGAATCAAGAATTGGGAAGATCGATTTGGACGATAAGGATTATTTCTTGGCCTCATCGAATGTTATTTCCTATGCAGTAGAAAATGGTTACTATAACCCTGAGAGAGGTGAACCGTTTAGTTGGAAGAAGGCCTACTCTCCCACCGAGGCCAGCGCCGCCAGCAGCAGAGGAACAAGAGCTCGCCTCTGGCGTTTTTTTGATCTTGTTGCCCCTTCCCGTAATTTTAGCCCGGAAACACCGAACATCGAATTCCCCTTCTCGGTGAAGCCGGACAAAAAACTTTCATTACAAGATATTATGGACATAACACGAGACAAATACCAGGGAACAACTCTTGATCCGGCAGAGGGACTTAGAGGAGGGCCATTCAGCAACCCGAACTATCATCCCAGACCCGTTAAGGTTGAGGGCAAAGCTTACAATACCCCCCGAACAATAAGCGTCAACCGCGCAGAGTACACGACTGTCACCCAATGCAGAGAATGGTTACCAGATCCAATCGGTGGCATCGTTTGGCTTGCCTTCGGTGCTCAGGACACATCATGTTACATGCCTCTGTATGCCGGGATAACAGCAATCCCTGAGTCCTTCAGTATCGGAGATCACTGGGTATTCAACAGAGAATCTGCAAGATGGGCGTTTGATTATGTTGATTTCCATACGCTGGTGGCCTACTCCCACGCTATAAAAGATGTCAAAAAGGCTCAGGCAGAATGGGAAAAGGCGGCAATAGAAAGAGTGCCTGCCATCGATATAACCGCTAAAGAACTGTACGGGCAGAACCAGAAGCTTGCAATCGAATATTTAACTGATTACTGTGTAAATAATGCCGAAGAAGTTATCGACGCCTGGTGGGAACTGGGCGACCGCTTGCTCGTCAAGTACAATCACCTGAGCATTTATGATACAGAGAATAGAAAACGGACGAATTTGCCTTACCCTGAATCATGGTTTAAAGAGGTTATCAAATATCACAACCTGGAACCGCAAAAGCCAGCAAAAAAGTGAAGAGCCCGAATGTTGAAACTTACTGAATAATAATTATAGCTTCATATAATTTTTTAAGCTTGTCCCAAAGTGAGGAGGTAAAAGATGAATTTAAAAAAGTTATTTTTAATCGTGTGCATATTGTTTGCTACAGGGATCTTACTCAGTTCCCAGGTATCTACAACGCCAGAATGTGAAAATTGTGATTCGGACCTGGCAGAGTTTCCAACTGATGGCTGTACTGTAATCATCGTCGGAAAAGATGCCTCGGTGGATGGCTCTGTAATGACCACCCATACCTGTGATTGCAATATGTGTGACTGGACCTGGCGTTATGTGCCTGCAGCAGATCATGAATCCGGCTCGGTGCGCAAAATCTATCACATATCACAGTATGAGACATGGCCCCCAGCGGAAGGGCTTAAATGGGAAAAATATAAGGATGACTTTACCGGTCTTGAAATTCCTCAAATACCACATACTTATGCTTATTTTCATGGGATGTTCGGGTACATGAATGATCAGCAACTGGCTATATCGGAATCAACTATCGGTTGCCGCGATAAGATGAAAAATTCGACTCCCTCTGCCAAAATTGACCTGTCAATGCTGACCCTACTTGCTGTGGAGAGATGCAGGACAGCACGCGAGGCCATCAGGTTCATGGGGAAAATAACCGAAAAGCACGGATACGGATTTCACGACGATGGAGAGATGCTCGCAGTATCTGATCCGAACGAAGTCTGGATCTTTGAGATTATGCCCGTTGGGCCGTTGTGGACCCCGAAAAGTGGTAAGCCAGGCTCAATATGGTGCGCCCAGAGAGTGCCTGATGACCACGTCAGTGTCTGCCCGAATGAATCCAGGATAGGAGAAATCAATCTCAAGAATCCGGATTACTTCATGGCTTCCTCGAATGTCATCTCTTATGCCGTTAAGAACGGCTACTATGACCCAAAGATTGGTGAACCCTTTAACTGGAAAAAAGCCTACTCTCCTAGTGAGTATAGCGCGACCAGCTCCAGAGGAACGCGTGTCCGTCTCTGGCGATTTTTTGATATTGTGGCTCCCTCCAGCAAAATCAGCCCGGATACACCTAACATGGAGCTTCCCTTCTCGGTAAAGCCAGATAATAAACTTTCGGTACAGGATGTGATGAACATCACCCGGGATAAGTGCGAAGGCACACCGTTTGATCCGGTTAGAGGTCTTCAAGGCGGACCATTCAAGAACCCGAACTACCTTCCCCGACCTTTTAAACTTGATGATCTGACCTATAATACCACCCGATTCATAAGTGTGAACAGAGCAGAATACGTAACCGTCACCCAGTGCAGGGACTGGTTGCCGGATATAATCGGAGGGATAGTATGGCTGGCATTTGGCGCTCAGGACACATCCTGTTTCATGCCTCTTTATGCTGGCATTACCAAAATACCGGAGTCATTTAAGATCGGAGACCACTGGGAATTCGACAGGAAATCTGCGCGCTGGGCATTTGATTATGTGGATTTTCATGCGCAGGTGGTCTACTCGCATGCCATCAAAGATGTAAGAAAGGCTCAAGAAAAGTGGGAAGGGAGCGCTGTAGCTAAGACACTCACCGTCGATAAATTCGCTCATGAACTCTATAAGAAGGACCCAGCCGAAGCAAGACAATTTTTAACCGACTACTGCGTAAATAATGCGAACAGAGTTATCGATGCCTGGTGGGAACTAGGTGACCAATTGCTCGTCAAATACAACCACTTATGGCTTTATGACATCAAAACGAGAAAAACGAACAAATTAGAGTTTCCTGAATGGTGGCTCAGGGAACTCGTCAAGTATGATAAGCTGGAGCCACAGGAACCACCCAAAAAGAAGGAAGACAAATAATTTTGTGCTGTAAGGAGATGGTGTTTCAAATGAAAAAATTAAAGATATTAGGTTTAACTTTGCCCCTCTCTTTTATTCTTTTCCTCGGTCTAACGATGCCTGGTTTTGCAGAGACAGAAATCTCTAAAGCTAAATTGCCTGTGCTAACAACTTCTGCCGGTCAAAGCCCAGATGTTACAACAGTGAACATCGTTCTCGAAGAGGCAGGAATAAAATACGATTACTGCGACGTGCCTAATGTTGAAATTGTTGATGCGGGAGTAGGCCTTGCAGGAAAAGAATCCGGTACTGGCTTTCATGTTGAGATTTATACCGACATGGAAAAATTTCCTGAAGGCACTCCTTATAAAACAGTGATTATAGCTATCGGGGCCAGCTTAAAAGGTATGGGAGCATCAGGCCTCACTGTAGAAAAAGAAGTAAGCCGGTTGAAAAAGATCATTGATAATTGTAAGAAAAAAAAGATCTTCATCATTGCCGTACATGTTGGAGGTACTTCAAAAAGAGGTGCTCCGGGCAGCGACAACGAAAGAATGATCGACGCGGTAGCTCCTTACGCAGACTATCTCATAGTATCCGGAGATGGGAACAAGGACGGACGGTTTGATACTATAGCTAAAGATAATGAAATCCCTCTGACTCAGATCGAGTACGCTCTGGACCTGGTCGACATCTTCAAACAGGTTTTTAAGTAAAATTCGGGGTTAGACCTTTCATACTTTTATTATTTGCAGGCTTGATGAATCAAGCCCCTATAAACGAATCAAGCCAACCTGTAGAGAATACAAAAAAAACTATAATATAAATTCATTTTCATTGTTCCCTGGCGATGCTTGCATCATGTAAAATTAGCGTTGACTTTTCTTCTTCTTAATTGAAAATTAGCCAAGCAGCAACAATCCAAATAAGGCAAAACTCTCCAGCCTAAAATTTCATTAAGAAAGAATAGGTTTGTTGACAGCCGGCACACTTTTATGTTTTTATGTTTTAGAATCTTTTCTGTATGAAATTTTGACTTCTTTAGATTATGGAGGAAGGAAGGAAACCGAATCGCCAGGATTATGCTGGTCGAAATATAGCTACTTATTCATAAGATTGTCAGGAAATTTAATATATAGGAGAAAGTTTAATGCGACATATTCGAGCAAAACAATACGAGAATCCTCCTGCTTATATTACGACTAAAACCTCACCTATAGATCCTATTCCGGAAGATTCTTTAATCTGTGATTATGGCATCGACACTTTATCCGAAGGAGCATCTTCAGATCTGCATTACCATGATTGTGATGAATGGTGGATCATCATCAGCGGCCGTGCCCTCGTTACTGGTTCATTTGATTCTACCGAGGCCGGTCCAGGTGATATGATATTCACTCCCATGGGAGAAACCCACAGGGTTGAAGCTCTCAGCCTAGTGACTCTCGCCTGGTTTGAAGGTCCTCTTAGGGGCCGAAAACGCAAAGGGCATCTCCACCTTGATACCGAAGAGATAGAAAAATTGTATTAGGAAGCCTGACCCCGTTCTATTGTTGTGTTTCTGCTTCTACTCTGCCTCCTAAATGCTTGCCAAGAAATTTCTCCATTGCCCTGTAGAAATCAAATCGATTCTCTTCGTTGCGGAAACCATGTCCTTCATTTTCTTTTACCATATATTCAACCTCAATACCCCGTTTTTTCAGGGCTTCCACGATCTGGTCTGATTCCTGTTTATTCACCCTGGGATCATTGGCCCCTTGAGCTACAAACAAGGGAGCTTTAATTTTATCAGCATGGAAAATGGGGGAAGTTCTCTCCAACAATTCCTTATCCTTTTCGGGATGACCAATCATTTCGTACATCATCTCCCTCATTGGTTCCCAATAGGGTGGAATGGTCTTTAATATTGTAAACCAGCTAGAAACACCAACGTAATCCACACCGCAAGCATATAGATCAGGAGTAAATGCTACTCCTGCCAGAGTGCAGTACCCTCCGTAAGAACCGCCGTAAATACCGATACGTTCCGGATCAGCAATTCCCTGTTCTATCAGCCATTCTACTCCGTCGGTTATATCATCCTGTATGGCCAGTCCCGATTGTTTAAAACCGGCTTCCCAGAACTTGCGTCCATAGCCGGTAGAAGTTCTGAAATTCACCTGCAAGACTGCATAACCTCGATTAGCAAGGAATTGCACATCTGACCTATAGCCCCACGTATCTCTGGCCCAGGGACCACCATGAGGATTGACGACAACAGGAAGCTTATTAGCTTTCATGCCCTTGGGCACGGTTAAATATCCATGAATGGTTAATCCATCCCGTGATTTGTAAGTGATCGGCTTCATTTCAGACAACTCATCTTCATTCAGCCAGGGACTGATATCCACCAGCTTTTTGAAGTCATTCGTATCGCGATTAAAGTAATAATAGGAGCCAAGCGATCTGTCGCTGTAGGTTCTCACCAGGACTTTCCTCTCATCTTTACTTCGGCTTACGATAAAAACTTCATACCCTGGAAGCCGCTCTTCAAGTCCTTTCTGCAATGTCTTTCTCTCATCATCAAAGAAATGATAATGTCCTTTATCGACCGTATAAGTGACGCCTGTAATTTTCTTCCGCTTATCCGATTTTAATAAACCAGCAACATCAACTTCAGGGTGTTCGTATAATAATTTAGTGTGTTTTTTATTTTTGATATCGTATTCATATATAGCTGTTTTATCCCGGCCTATATTGGAAGCAACATAAAGGTTTTTATTGTCGAACGTAAAGAATAAAGGTGACATGGATTCTTTGAAATTTGTTGTAACCAAAGCCTGGAACTCATCTTTTTCGGTATCACGGTAAAGAACACTTTGGTTAACACCATCTGAGGTCACAGCTACTCTCAAATTGCCGTCATGATCGGTATACCATTCCATGATATTTCCTGGATTTTGAGCTACCATATTCATCTTGCCTGTGACGACGTTTATACGGTAAGCATCAAACACACGAGGATCACGCTTATTCATCGAGATCAGCATGTGCTCGTCATCATTTTTTAGCCTATCAATCAGCCCCACTCTCACTTTTTCAAAGGGCGTAAGCTCTTTGCGATTAGAGCCGTCAATGTTGACTGCGTATAATCTGAAGTTTTCGTCCCCTGCAGTATCCTGCACATAAGCGATGCGATTATTATTTGCCCAATAATAGCCGGCAATATCTCTTTCCGTTGCACCGGTAATACGTGTAGCCTCTTCTTCCCCTATTTTTTGCACATGAACATTTAGCCGATTTTCCCAAGGTTTCAAAAAGGCGAGGTGGCTTCCATCAGGAGAAAGCCCAAACACAGCACTTTCAGGGTTCCGGAAAAAGTCTTTCATAGGAACAATGCGAGGCAGTTCCTCCTGGGGAGCACATCCAAAAATAAAAATAGATGCAACTACCAGTAATGAGATAATTCGTGTACGCATAATTTCCTCCCTTAATTAAATTGAAAAAATAATATATCATCCTCTTTTTTTTAACAAGCGGAAAAACGAGGATGCCAACTAAAATCTAAAAATGTACTATCTAAAGTTTGGAAATGTACTATTTAGACTCTCAAAGTGCTCTAAATATGGTCTTAAATTCTAAGCCTTTATTTATTTAACTTTTGACATCAAATTTTTCCTTTGCTAAAGTAGACGTTCGATTAATCAAACGCCTGCATAAGGCTTTTCTATGGTTATCGTGGAAGCGGAGTGCTTTGACAGACAGAAAAACAAATTTCTACCCCCTGATCGGGAAAAGGAAGGATTTCATGCGCAAGAATAGGAATCTTATTTCACTTTTTCTTTTAATAGCGCTATTGGCCACACCTGTTTTAGCCCAGCGCAAAATAACAACACCCAAAAAACACTTTGGATTTACTCCAGGGGACGATTACCTCCTGGCCAACTACTCTAAATTCATGGCTTACTTTAAAAAACTTTCCCTGGAATCCAATCGGCTTTCTCTTGACGGAATCGGGATAACAGCTGAAAAACAGCCGATGTATATGGCCATCATCACTTCTCCAGAGAATCAAAGGAAAATCAATCGTTATAAAGATATTTCAAAGAGCCTGGCGTTAGCTGAAGGACTTACTGATAGCGAGGCTCGAGAACTAGCTTCTGAAGGAAGGGCTGTAGTCTGGATTGATGGAGGCTTGCACGGAACTGAAGTGTTGGGAGCGCAGCATCTGATAGAGCTTATCTATCAAATGGTGACCCGAAATGATCCTGAGACGCTGAGAATCCTGAATGATGTCATTTTGCTGGTCATCTGCTCAAATCCAGATGGAATGGAGTTGGTTTCAGACTGGTATATGCGGGAAAAGGAACCAACCAAGAGGTCTACAAGGGGGCTTCCCCGCCTGTATCAGAAGTACATCGGCCACGATAATAATCGTGACTTTTACATGGTCACACAACCTGAGACTGAAGCTTTAAACCGGGTGTTGTACCGCGAGTGGTTTCCTCAAATCGTGTACAACCAGCATCAATCTGGTCCAGCAGGAACAGTTTTATTTGCTCCTCCGTTCCGCGATCCGTTCAACTACTGCTTTGATCCCCTTGTTCCTTTGGGAATCGAGTTCGTCGGAGCTGCAATGCACACCCGTTTCGTTACCGAAGGCAAAGCAGGAGCCACAATGAGATCAGGAGCAAAATATTCGACCTGGTGGAACGGCGGACTTCGGACATCTACTTACTTTCACAACATGATCGGCATTCTAACAGAAATCATCGGGAATCCCACGCCTATGGAAATTCCGTTTCTTCCTCAAAAACAACTCCCTAAAAATGATCTTCCTGCTCCGATTGCTCCGCAGAAATGGCATTTCCGCCAGTCAATTGAGTACTCGATTACAGCTGACAGGGCAATTCTCGATCTGGCTTCCAAACACCGCGAGGATTTCCTGTTTAACATCTATCTTATGGGAAAAAACTCCATTGAACGGGGAAGCCGCGACCACTGGACGATCCATCCGCAACGGATTGCAGCCGTCGAGGAAGCAATCAAAAAAGATAAAGCGCAGCGAGTAGGCTCAGGCCGAAACCGAGGCTATCCGCGCAAATATTATGATATGCTTTTCGATCCTGCTGAACGTGATCCCCGAGCGTACATTCTTCCCTCTGATCAGCCTGACTTTTTAACTGCGACCAAATTTGTGAATACTCTCATCAAGAATGGAATAACCGTTCTTCGAGCAGACGATCCCTTCAAGGTGGGCGATAAATCCTATCCTGCTGGTTCTTATATCGTTAAGGCCGCTCAAGCCTTCCGTCCCCACATCCTCTCCATGTTCGAACCTCAAGATCATCCAGATGACATCCCGTATCCGGGCGGAACACCGATTCCTCCTTACGATAATGCTGGCTGGACTTTGGCTTATCAAATGGGAGTGGAATTCGACCGGATTTATGAAAGTGTCGAAGGCCCCTTCGAAAAGATTGAAGACATTGCCCAGCCCCCTGCTGGAAAGGTCACACAGAGCAAGAATACCGTTGGCTTTCTCTTAGACCACAGAGTCAATGATGCCTTTATTGCCATCAACCGCCTCCTTCGAAAAAAGGAAGAAGTGTACTGGTTAAAAGAGGCTTTTCAGGTTGAGGAAAAGACATACCCTGCTGGCACGATCTACATCCCAGCCAAGTCATCCATTTTGCGCCGACTCGGGAATATAGCCAAGGAGATCGGACTGAATTTTGAGGGCATAGATTCCAAACCCTCAGGCGAAGCTATCCGTTTACGACCAGTGCGCATTGGGTTGTGGGATCAATATGGAGGGTCAATTCCTTCCGGCTGGGTACGGTGGCTACTTGAGCAGTTTGAGTTCCGGTTTAAAGTGGTTTACCCTGCTACCCTTGATGCTGGCAATTTGAATAAAAAATACGATGTACTAATCTTCGTTAGAGGCGCTATTCCCCTCAGCGACAGTCCAAGCAAGACTCGCTTTCGTTCCTCTCCTCAGCCTAAACCAGCAAGTATTCCTTCAGAATTCCGCAAACGACTCGGTAATGTTACCGTGGCTAAAACAGTTCCAAAGTTACTTGAATTCATAAAAAATGGTGGCACTTTGCTAGCGATCAGCAGCTCCACAAGCATCGGATACCACGCCGGTTTACCTATTACCAATGCTCTCGTTGAAAAGCTTCAGGATGGGAAGGAAAAACCCATTCCCAAGGAAAAATATTTCGTACCTGGCTCAATTCTTCAAGTAAGCGTCGATAACACCAATCCTCTGGCCTACGGCCTACCCGGGAAAGTAGATGTATCTTTCAATAACAGTCCTGTCTTTCGGATAAAACCGGAAGCTGCCAAAGAAGAAGTGCGCTCAGTAGCCTGGTTTGAGAACGAGGATCCCCTGCGAAGTGGCTGGGCCTGGGGAAAGAATTACCTGTATGGAGGCATTGCAGTTATTGAGGCCGATGTGGGTCAAGGTAAGCTTTTCTTGTACGGACCAGAGATTACCCGCCGAGCCCAACCCCATGGAACTTTTAAATTCCTGTTCAACGGAATTTACTATGGAGGATCAACTACAGTAGAGCTCAAATAGCCCCATCTTTAAAAGAGTATTCTAATATAAACGCAATATTTATTTTTACAATGTCATTGCGGACCCTTAAAGGGCGTGACAATCTCTTAAAGGGTTGCTGATGAATCAATACAGAGAACTACTTTTGCTGCAAGAAAAGAATGAAGGGCTATCCCTTCAAACCCTGAATCCGGAGACCTTGCTCTAGTGCTATGACTCAGACTTAACGACGTTCTTAGCTACGGGTCCTCGATCGCTCTCTTCCACGTCAAAACTTACTTCTTCACCTTCAGCGAGGGTTTTGAACCCCCCCATGGTGATAGAAGAAAAGTGAACAAATATGTCCCGACCTTCTTCCTCTTTAATGAATCCGTATCCTTTTTTGTCGTTGAACCACTTTACAATCCCTTTTGGCAAAGCGTCGACCTCCTTTAAAAATTTTTCTCTTATGGTCCCAAGCCTTAGGTCGCGGCTCTGTCACAGGGGAAAATCCTTTAGAGCAAAGCCAACCCCCGATAAAGCAGGGCCATTTCTTATGACTAAATACAATTTATAAATTAAAAATAAAATTTATTCAAGGAAAAAATAACCTTTTATTTATGCTATTAAATGCCCATTTCGCCTATTTCCTACCATTTTAGGCCTGCTGTGAGGGGAAGATAAGGGTGCTTGTTCCCATGTAAGCCCATGTATTATTTTTAAGCACTCGAATATGTCTGATCATGGAAAGCATCTCTAAATCCTTTAACACTCATTGATAAAGCATGGGTTTTGGGAAATATCTGCAGCGACCATTGAAGATTTAGCCTTCGGAATTCGCTCTTCGAGGAAACACGACGGAGGAGGGCGTCGAGTATGTCTGAGCAGAGCGAGTTACGCAGACGCCGAGAAGAGCGAATGGAGAATGGCGTTAAAAATCTGAAGGGAGCTAGGCTATTTTCCAAAACCTTCCTTACTATCTACTTTTTTGACAAAAGCTATTAATTAAATATACTTGTAGCTGATTTAAGCCTTAGGAAAAGAATACATCCAAAAGAATGTTTTTAAGAATTGAGAAAAATATAAAATCTGCCTATAATGGGCATCTTATTGCCAGAGAGAATTCATATTAGATATTGAAATTATTGCTGAAACGACTTTGCTTTGTAATTTCTTAGATTATTTATAAACTTAAAAGAAAAAAGGAAGAGGAGGGATTTTTCGCATGAGGAATTTAAGGTCAGGTATTGAATTTATAGTGGCGATTCCTTCCTACATGGAAGCGGATACCATATCCTTTGTTACAAAGCAGGTCGATCTTGGGCTCGCAAAATACTATAGCAATCTCAACTCAATTATTCTTAACGTTGATAACAATAGCGAAGACGACACAAAGGGAGCATTTCTTTCTACGAATACCAAAAATCCTAAGCACTACATTACGACTCCTGAAGGAGTGAAAGGCAAAGGAAATAACTTCCTTAATTTTTTAAAATTTTCGAAAAGCCATTCTGCTACTCTAAAGGTAGCTTTAACTGTTGATGCTGATCTGCGTTCGATTACTCCTGAGTGGGTAAAGTACCTGGGTGAGCCAATTCTCAAGGGATATGATTACACTTTGCCCCTGTATTCTAGGCATCAATTCGATGGAACGATAACCAATCATATCTGCTTCCCGCTGCTCTATGGTTTACTGGGTGAACATTTGCGTCAGCCTATTGGTGGTGAGTTTGCCTTTTCCCCTGCACTTATGAATCACTGGCTGAAGCAAAAATGGAATTCTCAGGCAAGACAGTATGGGGTTGATATCTTCATGGCACTCCACGCTATTTTCGGCAACTTCAAGATTTGCGAAACAGGCCTTGGGGCAAAAAAACACAAAGCCAGCGCGCCAAAACTCGGACCTATGTTTACTCAAGTGATTACAACATTATTCGATCTCCTTCTCTCCAGAGAGTCATCCTGGATGAGTATTCCAATGACAAAGCCTAAGACTAAAAAAAGATTTGGCCTCCAAGGCTTTGGTCTACCGCAGGAATTGAAGATCGACATGAGAGAGCTAAAAGATAAATTGAGGGAAGAATACTATCCAAGAGAAAAGCTCCTCAAAAGAATTCTAAGTGATTATGCCAGTTCAAGCCTGGCAAAAATGTTTGAACACGATGTTTACAACATTGACATTCTGATGTGGACCCAGCTGGTTTACCAGCTGCTCTTTTCTTATAGGAATGGCTCTGCAAAAGCCAGGAAAGATATTGTAGAAGCCCTCAAGCCGCTCTATTTCACACGCTCAGTAACTTTTGATTACATGACGTGGCGCTACTCTCCAAAGTATGTTGAAGAAGCAATACTCGAACAGGCCAAGGCCTTTGCAGCTCAAAAACCCTATTATTCAGGACTACATGTGAACGAAGCGCAAAGGAAGGCAGCAAAGTAGCTGGGGTCAGACCTTTCAAACTTTTTTAAACTAATTTTCTTGCCTTTTGCTTAATAGCTTACCCGTTTTAATAATCCTAAAATCTTTAATTCATGAATGCACAAACGATTTGACGCTATCCGTAACAAATCATAAAGGTTTTAAAGGTCTGATCCCTTATTCCATATTCAGATAAAATTAGAATGCCTGAAAGTGAGATTTTCTTGTGATATAGCCGTCAAATAAAATAGAAGACAAGTGATAATAAATATAAAAGAATTTTTTTTTAATATCATTAAAAAGGAGGTATGAGGATGAACAATTTAAAAGGAAAAAAGACTAAAAAATTAATCGCCGGGGTTCTGGTATTGTTTCTTTTCACGATGATTGCAGCTTCCGATCAACTTTATGCACGGGGATCAAGGGGATGTAGAAGAGCTTTAATGGGCTGCATGGTTGATGCCGGAACTGCAACAGTGATGGGAGCGATCGCAGGTTTTTTTTCAGGCAACATAATTGGTTCGATTCTTGGCGCGACCGCAGCTGGTGGTTCCTATGCGACAATGTGCCTTGGTGGCTACGACTTCTGTAAGCGCTATTATAGGTAGTGCCTTACCAGGCAATTAAAGACTAAAGGAAGGAAAATATGATTTTACAAATCAAAAAACACATGAAAAAAGCATCTCTAATCTTGATCATTTTAACAATTTTCTTAAGCGCAAATGTATCTTCACTGGAGGCTGGAAGGTGTGATAAAGCTTTTTTGAATTGTTTGCTCGGTTCGTTACGGTCCCTGCCCAATTTCACAAGGGTATATCTAAATATTGGTTACTGTCTTAATGGCTGGGTATTTTGTGGTAAATATCTTGAAAAATAAGTTGCCGCAGAATGAAGAGCTTTGAAAGAATAAACAGCATCCGTAATCTTGAACTCCTCAAGAGACGATCATAGAATTGAGAAAACTATTATTTCTTGTTTCTTTATTGGCAATAGCTCTTTATGTTCATCTTCCATCGTTAAGCGGAAAAGACATCAAGAAAATACTCCTTGAAGAAGTTCTTTCTATAGGAAGCTTGGAGGACGATGCTTTATTTCAGTGGGTGGGAGTTATCTCTGATTCCGATAGTTATATTTATGTTACTGATAACATGGATTATTCACTTAAAAAATTCGATGACCAGGGAAATCTCATAAAGAAAACAGGACAAAAAGGAAAAGGTCCGGGGGAATTTTTAGCTCCCCGGTATTTAGGAATCTCAAACGAGTTTCTTTATGTCACAGATCAGTTTAAATCC
>LAZR01000379.1_pt1 | contig 39731 bp, 38 predicted proteins | sample 329461 | NCBI WGS metagenome assembly LAZR01 (sample SAMN03002196, study PRJNA259156) | marine sediment metagenome | biome: sea floor; feature: Hydrothermal impacted sediments; material: marine sediment; isolation source: Loki non-amplified sample from Loki's castle hydrothermal vent sediment ...
ACGGCCTATCAGGATGCTTGCAAACGCCATCCCGAATCTGTGGTAGCCAAGAACGGTCTGGCGGAGACCTACCGATCCATGGGGCAATTTGAAGAGGCCTTGACGGCCTATCAGTACGCTCGCGAACAGCATCCCGAAGATGTGGTCGCCAAGACCGGCCTGGCGAGCGTGCTTGCGAGGCTGGAACGGTTTGAAGAGGCCAAGAATGCGCTCGGTGGCAGAAAGGCCGTGAGCCAGAGCGATTGGATCGCCAAGCATGTCTACGGAATGATCGAACTGAAGTGCGGGAATACTGCTGAGGCCAAGGCCATCTTTTCCGAGGGGGCCGACAAATGCCCCTTCAGGGAGTCCAAGGCGTATTTTCGCACAGGCTTGACGCTGGCGAATGTCATGCGGCAAGAATGGCGAGAAGTGCAAGCAGTCTTGAGCGATGTTCCCGACAGGGAACTATCGACACCCGCCAGGGTCCTTCTCTTTGAAGGCTATGCCGCCCAAGATCTGCAGACGGAAGCAATGGAGACATTCCTGCAACTCCCCTCCACAATGAGCGATTTGGAGAGCGCCGTTGCCAACGAGATCAAGAGCGTTAGGATAGACAACAAGCCCAAGCAATATGCCGCGAGCAGGTTATTTGAAATGGAATGGCAGATGGTGCTTGATGACACGATGAACAAGCAGTTGGCTGCCTAGGGGTTCCAGGGGCCACCATACTTATCTCTTCTCATTCGGTCTTGGCCCAGGCTTCTTGGGAAGCAGGTCGCGGATTTCGGAATGCCGAATGCGGGATCGGGTCTTGAAGCTTGCGCCTCGGGCGGATACAAGGGCGGCACGTCGGGCCGCGAGTGTGGCGGAAACTGAAGGCGGAATCAGGAAGGTAACGATGGTGATTGAACTGGAATTTCAGGGCGCAGCCGGGACGGTGACCGGGTCGATGCACGTGCTGCACTTGCCCGATGGGCCGGTGCTGCTGGACTGTGGGCTGTTTCAGGGGCGGCGATCCTGGGCGAAGGAGAGGAACCAGTCGCTGGGGATTCGGCCCGCCGACGTTCGGGCCGTGCTGCTCAGCCACGCGCACATCGACCACAGCGGCAAGCTTCCGTACCTGACCGCCCACAAGTTCTCTGGGCCGATCTACGCGACGAGCGCCACGTGCGACCTGTGCAAGGTGATGCTGGCCGACTCGGCGAAGATTCAGCAGGAAGACGCGCGATATTGGAACAAGCGGCGTGCGGCCGACCCGTCGGAATACATCCAGCCGCTCTACACCATCGAGGACGCCCAAGCCACCGAGAAGCTCTTCCAGGAGATCCCCTACGGCCGCTCGCTGCCGTTCGCGAAGGACTGCACGGCCACGTTCCTCGACGCCGGCCACATCCTCGGCTCGGCGTGCGTACTGATCGAGATCGAGCGCGGCGGAAAGACCACCCGCCTGCTCTACACCGGCGACCTGGGGCGGTTCGACCTGCCGATCCTGCGCGATCCGACCCACCCCCTGCCCGAGGTCGACTACCTGATCACCGAGAGCACCTACGCCAACCGCCGCCACGACAACCCGACGGCCATGAAGGGCGCTATCGTCCGCATCATCAACGAGACGCGCGAAGCCGGCGGGCGGGTGATCATCCCGGCCTTCAGCGTCGGGCGGACGCAGCACCTGGCGTATTTCCTCCACCAGGCCATCGCCGAGGGCCTGCTCGAGCCGCTGCCCATCTACGTCGACTCGCCGCTGAGCGTGCGCGTGACCGACATCTTCACGCGCCACCCGGAGTGTTACGACGAGCAGGCCCGTGAGTTCTGGCGCGAGGAGGGCGACGTGTTCGGCCGCGGGCTCGTGCAGTACATCACCGACGTGCGGCAGTCCAAGCAACTCAACCAGCGGAGCGACCCGAGCGTCATCATCTCGACCTCGGGCATGTGCGAGGCCGGGCGAATCCTCCACCACCTCAAGAACAACATCGGCGACGAACGCAACACGGTCGTGATCGTCGGGTTCCAGGCCGAAAACACGCTCGGCCGGCGGATCGTCGATCGGGTCAAAGAGCTGAGAATCTTCGGGCGCCTGTACCCGCTGCTGGCCCGCGTGGAAGTGCTCAACGGGTTCTCCGCCCACGCCGATGCCGACGACCTGACCCGCCTGCTGGGCCCGCTCGCCCGCAAGCTCAAAGGCGCCTTTGCCGTCCACGGCGAGCGAGGACAGCTTGAAGCGATGGCCGAAATCCTCAATAATGCAGGCTGCTCGAACGCGGCCATTCCGCGTCCGGGCGATCGGTTCGCCTTGGCCTAGCATTCCGGACCAGGCCGGGGCGGGGAGCGAATAAGCCCATGGCGACAACCAATGCCATTTCATTTCGTCGTCTTGGCCGGTCGCTGCAGCCGGTGATCCGCACCGCTGCCGACCTGGCCGCTGCCGTCGAACTCGACGAGGTCCATTGGGTCTCCACGGCCGCCCCGATCGAAGGCCTGCATGTCGACGACGTACTCCTGCGGTGGATTGACACCGACGGCAACGGGCGGATCATGTGCTGGGAAATGCGCGACGCCGTCGCGTGGCTGTTGGACGTCCTGACCGACCGGGCCGGCATCGACCAGCGCAGCACCGCGATTCGCCTGGCTGACATCAACACCCGCACCCCAGCCGGACAGACGATACGCGCCGCCGCCCAGAAGATGCTCCGCCGCCGCGGCGCGGGCGACGACGACTTTCTCACGCTCGATCAGATCCGCCAGATCAAGCAGCAGGTCCAGGCCAGTTCCGTCAGTGAGGCCGGCGTCGTTCTGCCCGAGGCGGCCGAGCAGCCCGAGATCCGCCAATTCCTCACCGACATCATCATCGCCGTCGACGGCGTGCCGCACCCCAGCGACCGCGAGGGCGTCGACCAGGAGACGCTGGGGCGATTCATGGCCGAATCGACGGCGCACCTGGCGTGGCTCGAACAGGGCCGTCCCCCCGCCGACGGCAAGACCAATGACATCTTCCCCCTGGGCGATCAGACGGCCGCGGCGTATGAGATCGTCCAGGCGCTTCGCCGCAAGCTCGACCAGTACTTCGCCCAGTGTCACGCCGTGGCGCTGGATGCCGAGCTGGCCGGGCGGATGGGCTGGACGGCCGCCGAGTTGGACACGCTCGATCTGGACGACCTGGCCGCCATCGACAAGCTGCTGACCGATGCGCCCATCGCCCGCGCCCAGGCGACGCTGGAGTTGGCCTACGACAGCCCGATCAATCCCCACAACGAGGCGGCGCTCGAGCAGTTTCGCCGCCAGGTCGCCGAGCCCATCGTCGGCAAATCGGCGACGCTCTCGGCCAAGCAGTGGGCGCAGATCAAACGGTTCTTCACCGCCCACGAGGCATGGTCGGCCGCCAAGGCGACCACCCACATCGCCGCCATCGACCCTCAGGCCCTGCAGACGTACCAGGACGAGCGATTCGCCCGGGCTGTTGGGGCCCTGATCGCCGACAGCGAGCAGACGGCGTTCCATCTGGACAACATCCGCCTGGTTGAGAAGCTCCTTCTCTATCAGGCCGGCATGATCGATCTGGCCAATAACTTCATCGCCTTCCCGGACCTGTACGACCCGGCGCGGCGGGCGATCTTCGAGATGGGCTCGCTGGTGATCGACGGGAGTCGCTTTGACTTTGCCGTGAAGGTCGACAACCGCGCCGAGCACGCCAGGATGGCGGCCATCGGGAACATGTTCCTGATGTACGTCGAGGTCACCCCCCACGACGGCGGGGCCCCGTTCGAACTGGCCGCCCCCGTCACCGCCGGCAACAAGGGCAACCTGTGCGTGGGCAAGCGGGGCATCTTCCAGGATCGCGACGGCCACGAGCACGGCGCGCGGATCATGCACATTGTCGAAAATCCCATCAGCCTCCGCGAGGCGATGGTCGCGCCGTTCGTTCGTCTGGGGCGACTGCTGACGGGAAAGATCGAGTCGATCACCACCGAGGCCGAGAAGAAGCTCGACGCCACGGCTACCGCCACCATGTCGCAGACGTCGGCCCCGGCGGCCCAGGGCAAGTCGCCCATGGCCACCGGCGGGATGCTGATGGGCGCCGGCCTGGCCGTGGCCGCGCTGGGATCAGCCCTGGCCTACATGACCGAGAAACTCACCAAGCTGCAGTGGTGGGAGATATGCATCGGCATCGGCGGGGCCGTCGTAGCCGTGTTGCTGCCGACCATTATCGTCGCCTGGATGAAGCTGCGCAAGCGAGACCTCAGCGCCATCCTCGAGGCGTCCGGGTGGGCTATCAACGCCCGCATGCGGCTGACACGCAAGATGGGCCGGGCCTTCACCCGCCACTCCCGCCCGCCCCGCCAGCGCCTCACCCCGCGCCAGCGGCGCAGGATCGCCAAGGTGATCGCAATCCTCGTCGTCGCCGCAATCCTGGCCTACGTGGTGGTCTACGACTACCACCGCCGCCAGGCCACCCCAACCACCCAACCCGCACCCACCAAACCGGCAACCACCAAACCGGCAACCACCAAACCCACCACCGTCCCCACGGCACAACTGACATCTCCCCTTTTCCGAAAACTGGTCTGGTCTCCCCCAGAAGACAGATTGCACCCCCCAGGGCCGCCTCAAGCTTGCTGATGAACTGATCGCTGCCCATCGGGCAGCCGCGATTGGCCCGTCCCGATTAACCCAGATTAACCCCAGCACTCCTGTTCGCCCTGCCAACGCCTTGCCCCGAACCAGCGGCGCAAGATCGCCAAAGCGATCGCAATCCTCGTCATCGCCGCAGTCCTAGCCTATATGATAGTCCACGACTACCACCGCCACCCCAACCAACAGCCGCTCCCTAACAGAAGTCTGTATTTGTATTCTCACATTTATGTGTTTAGAAGGAAGCTTCCATGCCTTCAAGGGCTAGAATGACTTATCGGCGGCCCGATGGCGCTGACGGCAAGCAGAGGATGCTGACCGGGAGGGAGCGGCCTTGTCAGTTAAGGAAACCATTGATATTCACGAGATTCTGCGAAAGTACCCCCAAGCTAGATCTGTCTTGGCACGCTTCGGGGTAGCCCCCGGCCAACGGACCACTTTGGCAGTAGCGGCTTCGGAAAAGCACATCCCCGTCAATCTTCTGTTGGCGGCGCTGGAGGAGATTGGCAATGCTCCCCCAGCAAGAGACGACGTGCTGACCGATTGGGCCGTGGCCGACACCAACGAACTGATCGATTACATAGAAAGGCAGCATCACACATACCTCAGGCGTGAGCTCCCTCACCTGGAACATCTCCTCAAACGGGTGATGAAGACGCATCGCCGTCGCTACGGAACGATGTTGGGAGCGCTACAGGCAACTCTTGCCTCCCTCAGGATAGAAATTGAGGAACATTTGCGTGTTGAGGAGCAAATTCTCTTTCCGCGAGTTCGCGACATTGAGCATCATCGACGCAACGGGGGTTCACCGCTTCAGGTGGGCGGGACATTCGTTGATGTTGTTGCCATGGACCAGATGAAATACGAGCACGAACTCGTCGACGCCGCCTTGACCGAGATTCGAAAGCTGACATCGAACTACAGACCTCCTGAAGAGGCGTGCGAGAGATTTGCTGCACTATACGTGGGCCTCGCCACATTGGCGACCAAGCTGCGTGAGCACGTTGACTTGGAGAATACCTTCTTGTGGCCGGCGAACGTAAGGGGACTGACAAGAACACAGAACAACCTTCTCCAAGACACCGTTGGGTCAGTTTACAGCGCACAGAATATTTGCCCCAGAACGCACCAACCATGTACTGCCGGGTCTTACGCTCAGTGCAATTGCTTCTGGGACTGCATTGCCGAAGAAATTGGGTTGAAACGGCCCGAGTAGAAGCGATCGGCTTTCTCGGGACGCGGGGAGACCATGCCATTCTACGCGAAGCATGCTCTACGGCTTGCGCATGCGGTAGATCACAACATTGCAGGACTCTTTCACAAAGGGGTCCGCCTGCTCCTTGAGCAGGATGCGGATCGTCCCGCCGGGGGGGATGTTCAGCGTCTCCAGGGAGATTACCATTTCGACGCCTTCATCGCTGTCCTTGATGTTGTCGGGCGTCCACCCGCCGGAGGGGCCGCCGGTCCCCGGAACGTTCTCCCATTGGCCGCCAGCCGTAGGTTGCTGGATGTCGCAGGTAATAAAGTAGGACTCGTAGGATCCTTCGCCAAGCTTGTAGCCGGCGACGACGCCCAGGGGAACGACGATCTTTCGCTCAAATCCGGAAATGGGTCCATAACCGAACAGGTCGTAGTCCTTGCAGCCGGTAGCGGGGTCGTTGTCGGTATCGACGTACAGATCCACCAGACTGCCGCTCGATCGTCTTTCGTTGTAGCGCTGGGCGATGCTGGGCGTGGTCCGCAGGAACAGATAGAGCACCTTGTCGTCGTTGTCCATGTAGACCTGCTTGATATCGATCCCGTGGCCGAACGGCCCCCGCCCGACAATACCCGCCTCCTGCAAGATGGCCTCGGGACAGCCGGCATCCTTCTTGCCGTCGATTACGAAGCTAGAGGCCGTCTTCCCGCCACCAGCCGCCGACGAGGACGTCGCCCCCGAACCGCTGTCATTGCATCCGATCAGTAGAACACACAGAGCCACAGGGGCAACGGTCAACAACATGCGTTGTGAGGTCATGGCATCTCCTTGCGCAGTAGCGGACGGGTTATCGCTCTGGGTAGTTGCCTTCTCTGCGCCAGAGGTCGAGGATTAGGTCGTAGCGATGAAGCGGCAGGCCGGTGTAGATGCAGTTGCTGGTGGAGAACACGTACCCGCCGCCCGGCATGCCGCTGGTGAGGGCGTAGCGGGCCGATTCGATGACTTCCTCGTCCGTGCCCGTTTGCAGCAGGCCGCAGTTAACGTTGCCGATCAGGCAGACCTTGTCGCCCACCAGGCGTTTGACTTCGGCGATATCGACGCAGCCCTGGGGGTCGAGGCTGTGCAGCGCGTGCGGCCGGGCAGCCACGAGCGAGTCGAGGATCGGCATGATGTTGCCGTCGGTGTGCTTGATCGTGTAGAAGCCCATCTCGCGATAGGCGGCGATGGTTTGGGTGAGATAGGGCGTGACGAACTCGTCAAACATCGCCGGCGAGAGGAACGGGGCATTATTGAAGCAGTAGTCCGCGCACATGGCGAACCCGTCCAGCACACTGTCTTTTGCATACTGCTCGGCCGCCTTGACGCAGCCCTCGACGTACCGCGCGCAGTTGTCCTTTATGCCTTGCGGGTCCTCAGCCAACTGGACGGCGAATTTCATCATGGTATCGCCGCCCGGTAGGGAGAGCGTTGGGTCGCCGTGTATCAACAGCAGGAACTCATCGCCGGAGATGTCGCGGATCTTGTCCAGGATGCGGCGGGTCTCGTCGGCGGGGTCGCGCCAGCCGCCCGAGCCGTGGAACATGATGCCTGAGTGTTCGTACTTGCGGGCGCAGTCCACGTATAGTTGCGCGATGTCCAGGCGGTGGCACTCGCGCTCGGTCTCGGACATCTGGTCCCACTGGTGGTAGGCCCGCTGCTCGGGGTGGACCTTTCCGATGGCTTCCATCGTCAGGTAGAACACCAGCTCCCAGTGCGGCACGCGGCCGGGCGGTTGCTTGCCCTCCAGGGCCATGATGAACTTCTCTCTGGGTGTCACGGCTCGGCTCCTTTGCTGCGGGCTGACCCGTTGCAGTCGGCCCCGATGGGGGCATAATGGCCTATGATCGCGTCGGCGTCCAGAGCACAGCGACTGCCCGACGCCGGAGAGGCGCCATGCCGGGCGTGTATGCGGCCATCTCGTTGACGTTCGCCCACCCATGGTGGTGGCTGGCGGCTGTCGCAGCCGTCGCGCCGGTCTGGATCGCGCGCGCGGGGCGGCGCCGCGGCCGCGCGACGCGCCCGTGGGTGACGGCTGCGCGATGCGTGGCCGTCGCGCTGGTCGTAGCGGCGCTGGCCCGCCCGATGCTCCGCGGCGTCGGCGCGTCGGCGAGGCCGTGGCTGGTGCTCCGCGATGTCTCCGCCTCGACGCGCCGCCAGGGGGCTTCGCGGCCGATGCTGCCGGAAGGCATCGGGTCCGAGACGCTCAGCTTTGCCGGCGGTCTGGCCGAGCCGGGGCGGCCTGTCGATGTCGCTGCGACGAATCTTGCCCCGGCCCTCCGCTTGGCCGCCGCCCGCGCTGCCGCCGGCAGGATCGGCGGCGTGGTGATCCAAACCGACGGCCAATTCACCGACACCGACTGGCCCGCGGCCGCCGAGCTGCTGCGGCAGCGTGATGTGCCCGTCCTGATCGTGCCGCTGACACGCCCGCCGGCCGACGCCCGCATCGTCGACCTGTCGGCCCGCCGCAGCGACCGCGGCGCAATCATTCATGTGACGGTTTCCGCCAACGCCCCCCAGCAGCGGACGCTGACGGTCCGACGGGCCGGCGACGGCGCGAAAGAGCTGCTGCGCCGAACGCTTCAGCTATTGCCCGGCGATCCGGCCACGTTCGAGCTGGCCGATCGCCCACCTGCCGGGGCAGTGTCGGTCTACTCGGCCTCACTCGACCCGGCCGATGCGTTCGCCGAAAACGACCGCGCCGAGACGGTGATCGCGCCGCAGCGCCGGCGCCTGGCGATGGTGGCTGCCCCCGGGGCTGCGCTGGCGATTGACCGGCCGCGCGGCGTGGACGTTCGTCGCGTCGCTCCCGCCGATGCCGCCACAACCGTGGATGGATGGATGCAATACGCGGGCGTGGTGGTTGTCGATCCGACGGGCAAACTCCTGACGCCCGCCCAGCGTCGCTCGCTGGCCGACTACGTTCGTAGCGGCGGCGGGCTGCTGCTGATCGGCACGGGCCGGCGCGACACGCCGGGGGAATTGGATGATCCGCTCAACCGTGTGGCCGCGCTGGTAGCCAATCCGTTCCAGCGTCGCCCCCTGGCGGTGACGGTTGTGCTCGATGCGTCAGGTTCCATGGCCCAGCGCGCAGGTGCGACGGCGCGTTTCGACCAGGCCGCCCAGGCTGTCACCGCGCTGGAAAAACATCTGACCGATGTGGACACGCTGACGGTGATCGTGTTTTCCGATCAACCCCGGACCGTCTACGACAGCGGCGACGGGCCGGCGGATTTCGCCGAACTGGCCGACGCGCTGCAGCAGGTCGCACCCGCCGGGCCCACGCACGTGTGGCCCGCGCTGCAACTGGCGGCTCGGCCGGGCGGCGCCCAGCGACAACGACTGATCCTGGCCGTCAGCGATCTGGAAACCGAACCATTCGCCGTCGCCACCGCCGCCCAGCGGCTGGTCGAGGTCGGCGCATCGCTGGCGGTGGTGGCCGTGACCGATGGCTCCGGCCGGACCGACCGATACTCACTGGCTGCGCTGAGTCGAACGGTCGACGCTCCGCTGGTTGCCACCGACGACCTGGTGGGCTTGGCGGAAGTGTTTGGGACGTTCATCCGCCAGCACCGCGGCCCCGGCGTCCGCCGTGGGCGATTTCGCGTAGCGATAGATGATAGTTCGGCTGGCGGCGCCCCGGCCGAACTGAGCGCCTATGTCCTGTGCGCGCCGACGGCCGACAATGTGGAGGTGCTCGGGCGAATCGAGAGCGATCCGGTCCTGGCGATTCGCCGCGTGGGCCTGGGCCGAAGCGCGTCGGTGGCGGCCGTTGTGGGCAGCGATGGCATTGACGGCCGCGCCGCCGGTCAATTGGCCGGGCGCGTGATGGCGTGGATGGTGGGCCCGCCCGGCGATCCGCGAATCAGCGGGCAGATCGCCCGTCGCGGCGGGGAGGTGGTCGTCCAGTTGGACGCTTTCGAGGCCCACTCGCCCGTTAACGGCCTCTCGCTGACAGCGTCGCTGGCGGGCGCCGATCGGGACGGCCCGCTGCATCGCGCGCCGCTGCAGCAGATCGCGCCAGGCCGCTACGAAGTCGTCCTTCCGGCCGGCGATGGGGCGGGGTGGGTGTCGGTCGCCGATGAGTCGGGCGGGGTGCTCTGGCGATCGGCCGTTTCACGGACCGGCGGCAGGGAGTTTGACGCTATCGGTGTGAACTGGGCCGCACTCGGGCGGCTGGAGCGGCTGGTGGGCGGGCGAATCGTCGCCGATACTTCCGCAGCGACGATCAGCCGTGCGGCGCCCAGGGCCGGTGGCGCAGCGGTCTGGCCGTGGCTGCTGGGTGCGGCGATGGCGCTGGTCTTGGCGTCGTGGGTTGCGGGCCGGCGGGGCGGTGTCGGTCGGCGCGGGGCGATCTAGTCGGTTTTATCGAAACGTCCCAGACCCACCCGCGACCGGACCAGACACTGGGGGGGGAGTGGGAACTTCTCTTCCCGACGTGCGTCGAGTTGGGATATACTGACATCCGACACCCGTTCCTATCCATGATCGGGTGGTCGTGGGAGATGGCATGCGAGTTCTCTTCATCGTCCGGGGGATTGAAGGCGCCGAGCCTCTGGGACTAATGTACATCTCAGCCATGCTGAAGCAGGCCGGGCATAACGTGATGTTCCTGCCGACGCGCGGGATAGACTTATTGGCCGAGATCCGTCGCTTCGAGCCACACGTGATCGGCTACAGTGTGTGCACCGGGCAGCACGTTTACTACCTCGCCCTGAACCGACGATTGAAGCATGCCCACCGATTCGTCAGTGTGTTGGGCGGCCCACACGCGACGTTCTTCCCGGAGATGGTTGGAGAAGACGGCGTAGACGTCATCTGCCGCGGCGAAGGCGAACAAGCGATGTTGGAGTTGTGCGATCGACTTGAAGCCGGGCGCGACATCACGGACATCCGTAACCTGTGGGTGAAGCGCGACGGGGTTATCTGCCGCAATGAGCTGCGCCCGTTGAAGGATGACCTCGACAGCTTGCCGTTCCCTGATCGCGAGTCTCGCTACGCCCTCGATGAGCGCCACCGTGCGTATCCGGCACAATCCTTCATCACTGGCCGGGGGTGTCCATATCGATGCGCCTATTGCTTCAATCCGTCGATGCAGGCCCTGTACGGCCCGGCATGGGGGCGCCGGCGAGTTCGTTCCGTCGAGAACGTCGTCCAGGAGATTGAATCCGTGCGTGCCGTTTCGGGCCTTTCGTTCGTGCAGTTTCGGTGCAGCATGTTCCCGTTCGAGTTGGATTGGCTGGCGGAGTTCGCAGACGTATACCGTCGACGGGTGGGGCTGCCGTTTTACTGTCACGTCCGGGCCGACTGCATGTCGCCGGAGGTGGTGGCGCTGATGGCGGCTGCGGGTTGCCGGAGCGTGAACATGGGCATCGAATGTGCGGACGAAACGTACCGCCGAGACGCGCTGAGAAGGCCTATGTCGAACGCAACGATTCGGGCCGCGTGCAAACGCCTGCACGCCCACGGGATTGCCATTCTGGCCGACAACATTCTCGGCCTTCCCGGCCAAACGCTGGAGGATGACATCGAGACGCTGAAGTTCAACGTTGAGTGTGAGATCGACTATCCGCTTGCGATGTTGCTTCAGCCGTATCCGGGGACGGAGATCGACCGGTACGCGCGAGCCGGTGGGTACTTCAACGGCGACTATTCGACAATTGGGCACAACTACTATTTCCGTTCGCCTCTGACGTTTCGTAGCGAGGATGAGAAGCGACAAGTAGAGAACTTGCACAAGCTGTTCGCCGTAGCCAGAGAGGTGCCATGGCTGCTGCCGGTGGTGCGGCGACTCATACGCTTACCGCCCAACCTTGTCTTCAACGCCATCTTCCGCTGCTGGTACGCTTTCTGCTACTTCCGGCGAATCATGACCCATCGACTGCACTTGGTGGACGTGACCGAGACGTTGAAAGTCCTGTTCGGTTTCTATCCGAAGGAGTCATTGCATGCGCACAATCAAGAAGATCGGGCGCCTGGTCTCCGTGACCTTCGTTGTCGTGTTCGCCGTCGTGGTAGGCCTGTTCCTGTCAGCCTGTCGCACGGCCGAGCTGGACAGTTCAGCGAGATCGACAGCGGTTGACCCGGCAGAATCGACTGCGGACGAGCAATCGACGACGAGCGCCGCCGTGGACGTGGACGAAACGGAAAACGCCCAGCCTGTCCCGCGCAACCTTCTGGAATGAGTTGGTAGGGCGCGTAGCTGCGCTACGCACGCCGCGCGAGCTGTGGGCAATTTACGGCGATCTAGTCGATCTTATTGAGAAGTTCCAGACCCACCCCGACCAGTCGACCAACACGGCGCGTGCGGACGACGCGCGCGAGGTAGTGGGCGGCCTGAGGAACCTTGGGCCCGCCGGGGTAGGGCGGGCTGTTCAGATCCATCTCGATCAGCAGGTGTTCGTTGAGGTGCGGGCGATGTTCAAGCGGCGCGATCAGAAAAAGCCCCATGGGACCCACGTTCGAGGTGCGCCCGTGGCCCAAGACGTGGCCGCTGGTGTCGCGAACCGTCGCCGAGTATATAGCTGAAGCGCGCGGCGCGCGACGCCTGTCGAGGATGGCGGGTATGCGCATGTTGGCGTCTCCGAATTTCGTGGCCCCGCAGGGAAAGTAAGATACATCGCACCACCATAGGCCCCCGTGAACGGGAATATCGGAGCTGGAAATAGGCCCGAAGGCGGCCGACCTGTCGGTCGACCGCCCCGGCCCGGACGCCCCGGTCTCGCCTGCCGGGTTTGTCGGCCCGGCGCCGGTAGCGTCACGCTTTGCGACGTCGCCGATTGGCGCGTCCAGCGGCGGCGCCTGGCCCCGACCGGCTGGGCCTGCCCTGGGAGGCGAGCTCTTTGATCGCCTCACGGGTCAGATGTTGCTGCCAGCCACCGAGGACGTCCAGCCACTGCAGCAGTTCCGTGAGCGTCGGTTTTTCGGAGGCCTGTTTGCCGGCCATGTCGATATTTCCTTCTTGTCCCAGCCCGAAAGGGGAAGTAAGATACCCAGCGCAGCGTTATTTCAAGTGGGAGTATATTCGCATCAGCAGTATATGTCAACAGAACGATTCGTAAAGGCGAATATAATTCATGGAATCATCCTCAGACAAAGGCGTCTGTGAACGTATTGCCCAGGTCCGTCTGGAGCTTACGGGCCCTCGCGGCAAGGCGAAGTTCGCCAAACAAATTGGCATATCTCCAAGTACATACGACTATTATGAATCATCCCGTATCCCGCCGGCCGACATCCTCGTGCGGATCGCGGAGGTAGCGGGTGTGGATCTCCATTGGCTCCTGACGGGGAAGGCTAGTGGGAGCCGAGCGATCACACCCGGCCATCCGGTTCTGCAGCGGGCGGCGGCGCTGTTGGCGGACCGGCCCGATGCGACGGCGCCGCTGGCGGCGTTCGTTGAGCTGCTATCGGAGGTCCAGGCGCTGACTCCCGATCAGCCCGCCCCGGCCGACAGCGCCGAGGCGGCGATGGCGGCAGGGGGGACGGCCACCTCGCCATCGCACTGCGATGGGCTGCAATTGGCCGAACCGGCCGCCCGCGCCGGGGGCGATCGTGGCGGCGATGCACGGACGACGACGGTCGGGCTGATTCCGGTCCTTGGCCGCAGCGCAGCCGGGGTGCCGCAGTTCTGGTCGCAGGGCGCCGATGCCGGCGTGACGGAGTTGGCAGCGCTGATCGGCCGCCATGCGGGCGCGTCGGCTCAGCGCGTGCAGGCGGCGGTTCTCAACGATGCCGAGGGCCAGACCAAGGCCCAGATCGTGACGCTGCGTGATCCCGGCCCCGACGAGGTGGCGCAGTTCATCCGCGCCGACGCGATTGCCTCGCGCTACGTCGATGCGTTCGCACTGCTGATCGACGGGAACTCGATGGCGCCGGAGATCACCCACGGCGACCTGGTCATACTCAGCCCGTCGGTCGCGGCGGCGGACGGGCGGGCAGCCGTCGTGCAAATCGCCGGGCAGATCGGCGTCACCTGCAAGCTCTTCCGCCGCAGCGGCGAGGACATTCATCTGATCCCCATCCGAGAAGAACTGGCCCCAATCACGATCCGCGCAGAGCAACTCGTCTGGGCCCTGCGCATCATAGCCAACGTCCGCCCCGACCCGTCGCCCTATTGACTGAACTTCTCGGAGGTGAATAGGAAGACCTGGGTGTCGGGGTCGGCCCAGGCATCGGGGGGCAGGCCCGCCTTGCGGGCGCAGCATTCGCTGAGGAACTGCTCGGCGTCCCAGTGCAGATCCGTGGCCACTTCCGGCAGGAAGCATCCGCTCCGCGCGCCGGAGACGATGTAGATCCCATGTGTGCCGATCTGAAGCGACAGTGGATTATCCGTTGGCTCGAGCGGCGAGAGAATAGAGACCTCGACCGTCAGGTCCGGCAGTTCGGCGGCTGTGACGGGGTTGTTGAAGAACCGCGGATCGTCCAGCACCGCCGCGCGGGCCATGTGGACGAGCATGACGGCCAACGGGTCGGCCGGTCGGAACGTGCCGATGCAGCCGCGCAGATGCCCGTGGTTCTTGAGTGTGACGAAACACCCCCGCGTCTCGGCCAGGATGCCGGCGGGCTCGGCGACGGTCGGCAAGGGCCCGCCGTTGACGGCCGCCTCGATGGCCGATTGGGCCAGCTCGTGCAGTTGCTCACGTTCTTGAGGGGATAGAGGCATAGGCGTTCTCCATGACCGGCGGCTAGATGACGAACTTGATGACCACGAATCCGCCGATCAGCAAGGCCGCAAACACCAGCGCCAGCCAGTTGAAGTATTTGTCGATGAAGGGCGTGATCTTCGCGCCGTAGATGCGGATCAGCCAGGTGAGCAGGAAAAACCTTGCCCCGCGGCTGGTCGTGGCGGCGATGACGAAGACCGTAAAGAACAGCGCGGGGTTGGGCGACTTGGGCCCCATCGTGCCGGCGACGACGTTGAAGACCTTAAACGGCAGCGGCGTGAAGCCGGCGGTGAAGACGATCCAGAAATTGTAGCGTTCGAACTGCCCGGTGGCCTTGCGGAAGTTCTCGGGCGTGAACTGCGCCCAGGCGAACCACTGGAAGGCGTAGGGCTCGACGAACGTCCAGGCCAGCCAGCCGATCAGATAGGCGGCGATCGCCCCGGTGATGCTGGCGATCGTGCAGTTGGTTGCGTAGCCCGCCCAACGCCGGCGGTTGCTGAGCGTCAGCGGGATCAGCAGCACATCCGGCGGGACGGGGAAGATGATGCTCTCGGTGAAGCTGAGGATAAACAGCGCTACCGACGCGGAGGGGCGGTAGGCCCACGCCAGCGTCCAGTCGTACAGGCGGCGATGGACGTGCCACCAGGGCACGTGCCTGTGCGGACCAATCTTCGCGCCGCAGTGCTCGCAGAACTCCGCGTCGGATGCGATCCGCATGTGGCAGCGCGGGCACGTGGGCGAGGCCGTCGTGGTCGTGTCGGTATCGATGGAGATCTCCTCGGTCTGTTGGTGGCAGTAAAGCGTGGTGGGCGGGTCTTGTCAAATCCGCCGTTGGGCTCGCGCGTCCGGCGTGCGGCGGCGGGGGCGGATCGGTTAGAATGGACTGAATGTCCGCGGCGAACAACAAAGTCCTGGTGGCCATGAGCGGCGGGGTGGATTCCGCCGTCGCGGCGGCGCTGCTATTGGCCGACGGCTACGACGTGACGGGCGTGTTCCTGTGCCTGTCGCTGCGCCACGATGACGGGCCGGCGGCCTCGCGGACGTGCTGCTCGCCGACCGACGCCGTCGACGCCAGGCAGGTGGCCGCTGCGCTGGGTATCGAACTGATCTCCCTGCCGGTGGGCGGGGCGTTCGAGCCGATCATCGACAACTTCGTGGCCGAGTACGCGCGCGGCCGGACGCCCAACCCGTGCGTGCACTGCAACAGCCTGATCAAGTTCGGGCATCTGCTGGATCTGGCGGACCAGGCCGGCATCGGCCTGATCGCCACCGGCCACTACGCGCGGCGCGTCGACGTCGACAGCCAGCCGGCCAGTGGCGAGCCCCGTCGAGCTGCCATCGCGCGTGCGCGCAACGTCGGCAAGGACCAGTCCTACGCGCTGTTCGGCGTGGCCCGGGAGCGGCTGGGCCGAATCCTGCTGCCCATCGGCGAACTGGCCGACAAGGCGGCCGTCCGGCGGATCGCCCGCGAGCGGGGCCTGCCCGTGCACAACAAGCCCGACAGCCAGGAGGTCTGCTTCGTCCCGGGCGGCGACTACACGGAGCTGCTCGCGCATCGCGCTCCGGAGGCGCTTCGACCGGGGACGATCGTCAACGCCGCCGGCGACGTCCTGGGACGCCACGACGGATACGCGCAGTTCACGATCGGCCAGCGTCGCGGGCTTGGGGTGGCCGCCGGCGAGCCGATGTACGTCACCGATATCGATCCCGAGCGGGCGCAGGTGACGATCGGCCCGCGGTCGGCCGTGATGCGGCGCGAGCTGACGGCGTCGGGGGCGAACTGGCACAGCCAGATGCCCGACGCGTTCGATGCGATCGTGCAGATTCGCTACAACCACCGCGGCGCCGCCGGGCGCGTGCGCCGAACGGGCGAGGCGACATTTGAGGTCCACTTCGGCGAGGACATCGCGGCGATCACGCCGGGGCAGGCAGCGGTCGTTTATAACGGGGATCGGCTGCTGGGCGGCGGGTGGATCGACTGACGCCGACGGATGGCCAACGGCCGGGCGCACGCCTCTGCCGGGTGAAACGCGAGCGGGATTTGTGGATTGGAAAGATTAGGGGATTTCTTCTTGCCAAGAGAAACCAATCCCTTAATCTTTCAAATCCCCCAATCCCGCTCTCTTCATTTTGAAAAAGGGACGGCATGCCCTGACCTGCACATTCCACCCAATTTAATATGGGGACGCTAACCATATTTATGAATAAGTAGACATGATAAGTATTGTAAATACAGCAGTAACGATATCTGTTGTCTCTGTATAATACGGTTAGCGTCCCCATATTATAACGGCCGGGCGCACGCGTCTGCCGGGCGAAACGCGAGCGGGATTTGTGGATTGGAAAGATTAGGGGATTTCTTCTTGCCAAGAGAAACCAATCCCTTAATCTTTCAAATCCCCCAATCCCGCTCTCTTCATTTTGAAAAAGGGACGGCATGCCCTGACCTGCACATTGGAGCTATGGGCTGACGCTCTAAGCAGGCAGGTCGATGAAGTCGAGCTGGTCGGTCTCGGTATCGAGGACCGCGACAGACGGTCCCCCGGGGGATCGGGGGTGATGCAGCGAACCGGGGCAGATCACCCGAACGGCTCCCACGCGCTCGTCGCGCCGGCAGTGGGTGTGACCGTGGCAGACGTAGGGGAACTGTTGTCCGTCGATCAGGTCGGCTAGCCGCCTTTCGTGGTGGCCGTGCGTGGCGATCAGGTATTGGCCGGCGGCGAGGGGTATCTCTACTGTCTCGTGCGAGAACTGCACGCCCGCCCGCCGAGCCGCCCGCCCAAGACGGAGCGTGTAGCGGTCCATGTTGCCGGCGACCAGATAGACAGGCAGGCCGCACCGGCCCAGCGCCCGGACCGACTCGTTCGAGCAGATATCCCCACAGTGCACGATCGCCTCGACCTGTCGCTGTTGCAGCAGGGCCAGGGCGTCTTGCAGTTGTCGGGTCCGGCCGTGTGAATCGGAGGCGAGTCCGATCTTCATCCGCAAAACCTCATGCCTCGGGCGCCTCACGCGGCGGTTTGGGCGCCGGGGGCTGATCCTTCGGGCGGTATTTCCGGATGTCCGGATCGTAGATGAGCTTCTTGCCGTGGGCGGTCAGCCACTGATGAAGCCGCTCCCACTGGGCGTAGTTGATGCGGTCGTTGTAGGTCTCGACGCGATTGGGGTAGGTCACGGCGTTGAGGATGATGCCGACGGCCAGCGAAGAGTAGGTCGTGCGGTAGATGGGCGGCGCGTCGGGGCTGCGGGCATTTTCGACCTTCTTGGCCAGGACGATCAGAAAGCTCGGGTCTTCCGGTGGAAACTCCCGCAGCAGGTGCTGGCCCATCGAGAGAACGTGCCGATCATACATCTTGAAGGTCTCGGACCGCGCCAGTTCGACCGCCAGCTCGTTGGCCAGGAACTGTTTCTGCCGATCATCGTCGCACCGGGCCTCCAGCTCGAACAGCAGCCGATCGCAGGCGTGGTCTCGCTCGGGGCTGGCCGGCTCGATCTCGCTGAACTGCGAGCGAAGCCTCATCACCCCGACCGTCACGTCCGAGCGGAACACGTTGAAGGCGGCCTGATCGGCTGCATCTTCTGCACAGCCGGTCAGCACAGCCGCCAGGGCCAACAGGATCAACGTCGTTCTCATCGACCTATACCTTTCCTAATGCAGCCGATCATTGTAACGCCCCCGCGCGCGGGGGCCAGCGATTTGCGGGCGGGTTGTCGTTATTGAAGCGTTCGCAGGGCGGCTGCCGCAAAGGCCACGTCCGGCGGCGTGGTGATCTTGATGTTCCGCGCGTCGCCGGCCACCAGGTGGACCGGATGCCCCGCCTGCTCGACCAGGGCTGCATCGTCGGTGGCCGATCCGCCGGCGGCGTAGGCCTCGATCAGCCAATCGGGGCGAAAGACCTGCGGCGTCTGGGCCTGCCACATGTCCGATCGGTCGACGGTCTCGGCGATCAGTCCGCCGGCCGACCGCTTGAGCGTCTCGCGCACCGCGGAGGCGAGGATGGCCGCCCCGTGCTCCTCGGCGGCGGCGAAGACCGCGTCGATCCACTCGGGGGCCAGGACCGGCCGGGCCGCGTCGTGAATGCAGATCAATTCGGCATTGCCGGTGACGTGGGGCAGGGCGTTGCGGATCGATTCGGACCGATCCGTCCCGCCGATGACGATCGTGACGCCCTCGCCGTCGAGAAACGCACCGTGGCAGGCGATGATCTCGTCGCGATCGCTCTCGGCGACGACCAACAACACCTGGATCACGTCGGGCCGCTGGGAGAACAGACGGACGGCATGGACGAAGACCGGCTGATCGTCGAGGAGTTCGAAGATCTTGTTTCGCCCCGTGCCGAATCGCGCAGAGGCCCCGGCGGCAGGCAGGATGACGGATACGTTGGCCATGGTCGGTCGAGGGTTTGCGTCCGCCGTTATGCTACCGTCTGGGCGGGGGAGGGGCAATGTCGGTGTTGAAAGGTCTTTCCAAAAGCCCCTTTACACACGCCGGCGCGCCAGCTATTATTACCGCCCCTGCTGTGAGTGATTTGATGACACTGAAGGCGACACATCCGACGCGTTCTGCGGCGTCGTGCGACGATTCGTCGCCGGCCGGCTGCGGCCACTGCATGACTCACGGCGATCCCGCCCCCGGCGCGCTGCAGGGCTGGCGTTTGGCCGCCGTCGCCGGCGCAGCGTTTCTGACGCCGGTGATCATGGCCGCTGTCGGTGCCGCCGTGAGCCCGGCCGGGCGCGAGCCGCTGGGCTGCATATTGGGTCTGGCCGTCGGCGCAGTGGCCGGTTGGCTGATCGTGCGGGCCAGACGCCCGGGGGAGCTGGATGCCGAGGAGACGCCATGACAGTTGCCGCTGAGGGAACGGCCAAGCTGCCCGCTTTTCAGCGCGGCGTTCACCCGCCCCAAGGCAAGGTCTTTTCGGCCGACATGCCGATCAAGTCCCTGCCGGCGCCCCCGCAGGTGTTCATGGCGATGCTCCAGCATACCGGCGCGCCCTGCGAGCCGACCGTCAAGAGCAAGGACGAGGTGGCCCTCGGCGACGTGGTCGGCGACTGCGATGCGTTCGTATCGGCGCCGGTGCACGCATCCATCAGCGGCACGGCGGCGATGGCGTCGGTGGCGACGCTGCCCAACGGACGGCATGTTCGCACCGTGCCGATCAAGGCCAACGGTGAGCAGCGGACCGGCGAGGCGATGATCGACGACGTGCTGGGCGGGGAGTGGTCCACCAGGGGCATCGACGCCATTGATCCCGATCAGATCGTCACTGCCACTCGCGACGCGGGCCTGGTCGGGCTGGGCGGGGCGGCGTTCCCCACGCACGTCAAGCTCACCCGCAACGAGAAAACGCCGATCGATACGCTGCTGGTCAACGGCTGCGAGTGCGAGCCGTACCTGACGGCTGACTATCGGTTGATGCTCGAATACCCCGCTCCAGTCCTGGCCGGTGCGCTACTGGCGGCCAAGGCCGTCGGCGCACGCGACGTCCTGATCGCCGTCGAGGACAACAAGCCCATGGCGATCGACACCCTGCGCCGCGCGGTGCGGGGCGGCGAGGTCCGAATCGTCGAGATGAAGACCAAGTACCCCATGGGCGGCGAGAAACAGACGATCCTGTCGGCCTTGGGCCGGCGCGTGCCGACCGGGGGGCTGCCGCTGGACATAGGCGTGGTGGTGGTCAACGTGGGCACGGCCGCGGCGCTGGCGCGGGCGGTGTTGCGGGGCAAGCCCCTGACCCACCGCGTCGTGACGGTGACCGGGCCCGGCATTCACCAGCCGAAGAACCTGCTGGTCCCCATCGGCACGCCCTACCGCGCGTTGATCGATTTCTGCGACGGGCTGACCGAGTCGGCCGGGCGCATCATTGCCGGCGGGCCCATGATGGGCTTTACGCTGGCCAACCTCGACGTGCCGGTCACCAAGGGCACCAGCGGCGTGGTCGTGCTGACCGGCCGGGAGGTCCGACAGGCCGGCGAGACCCAGTGCGTCCGCTGCGGGCGATGCGCGGATGTCTGCCCGCTGAACCTGGTGGCGACGAAGATCGCCCTGGCCGCCCGCAGCAAGGACTGGCTCCTGGCGAAACGATACCACATGGCCGCCTGCATGGAATGCGGGTGCTGCGCCTACGCGTGCCCGGCCAAGATTCCGCTGGTGCAGTTGATCCGCATGGGCAAGGTGCAAATGCCGCGCGAATAGCCGCCCGGCCGACGTTGACAGACGAATGACCGACAAGACCGACAAGCCGACCGCTCCCGCCGGACCGGTGACGCACGTGGCGCCCTCGCCCCACGTGGGCGACCGCTCGATGACCACGCGGCGGATGATGACGGATGTGCTGATCGCGCTGGCCCTGCCGACGATCGCTGCGGCGATTGTCTTTCGCCAGCACCTGCTCTGGCAGTTGCTCGGGTGCGTGGGCGCCGCTGCGGTGACCGAGGCGCTGTTCGCCGCTGCCCGCCGCAAGCCGTGGAGCATCACCGATGGGTCGGCCGTAGTGACCGGCGTGATCCTGGCGCTGTCGCTGCCGTGGAGCTGCCCCTGGTACGTCACCGGCATTGCGGCCGTTGTCGCCGTCGTGCTTGGCAAGATGATTTTCGGCGGACTGGGCCAGAATATCTTCAACCCCGCGATGGTGGGGCGAGCGTTTGTGATGATCGGCTTCGTCGGGGCGATGGGCGCCAAGGCCTACGTCACCTCCGACCCGGCGATTGACGTGCTCACCCAGGCCACACCGATGACGGTCTGGGGGAGCGAGGAGTTTCCCCGCCTCGGCGCGCTGTTTTGGGGGAACACCAACGGGTCGCTGGGCGAGACCAGCGCGATCGCGTGTCTGATCGGCGGGCTGTTTCTGTGCATTCGACGGACGGCGGCGTGGCAGATTCCCGCCGGCGTGCTGCTGTCGGCAAGCGTGATTGCATCGGTGGTCGATCTGTCCAGCGGCGAGACGATGGACGTGCTGAAGCACCTGTTTGGCGGGGCGCTGCTGTTTGGGGCGTTCTTTATCGCCACCGACCCGGTCACCAGTCCGTTGACGCCGAAGGGGAAGTTTATTTTCGGCCTGGGCATCGGTTCGCTGGTGATGCTGCTGCGACTGTTGAGCAACTATCCCGAAGGCGTGATGTTCGCGGTGCTGCTGATGAACGGGCTCGTGCCGCTGATCAACCGCTGGACGATTCCGACCCCCGTTGGCGGGCCCGTGCCCGTCAGGAAGACCTGACCCCCGGACGACGGCGACGATGAAAGACAGCTATCTAGGACAGGCGTGGCTGGTTCTGAGCTTGGCGCTGGTGTTCGGCGCGGCGCTGGCCGGTGTGCAGGCCGGGCTGAGCGGCCGGATCGCCGACAACAAGCTCAATGAGACCTACGACCAGATCCCCTATCTGCTGGACCTGATCGACGACGACGGCAACGTAACCGTTGAGATCACCGTCAAGATCTGGCGGACGCCCGATGATAAGCTCGCCTACCAGGCCGTCGACCCCAACGGCCAAGCCGTTGGCTGGGTGATCAAGGGCGTCGGGCCGGGGTTCCAGGATCGCATCGAGTTGTTGATCGGGCTGGACCCCGAGGCCGAGACGATCACGGGCCTGTTCGTGCTGGATCAGAAAGAAACGCCCGCGCTGGGCAATCGGATTCTGGAAGACTGGTTCCGCGAGCAGTTCGTCGGGAAGGATGCGACCAAGGGTGTCGTGGTGACCCGGGCGTCGCCCGTGGCGGCCGATAACGAGGTGGGTGCGATTTCCGGTGCGACGATCTCGTCGTTGGCTGTCGGCGACATCGTCAACGCGGCGGTCAAGGATTTCCGCGCCCGCAAAGGCGATCTGGAGTTGAAGGACTGATTATGGCCAACGACGGACCAGCGCCGCTGGAGCGGTTCCTCAACGGCATCCTGCCGGAGAACCCCGTCTATCGGCAGCTTCTGGGCATGTGCCCGACGCTGGCGGTGACCGGCAACATGAAGGCGGCGATGACCATGTCGGCGGCGGTAATGTTCGTGATGATCTGCGCGAACCTCATCACCAGTTCGATCCGCCACCTGCTCAAGCCGCACCTGCGGATCCTGGTGTTCGTGCTGACGATCGCCACGTTCGTGACCATCGCCGACCGCGTCTTGGCTGCGTACCTGTATCAGATGAGCAAAGAGCTCGGCCCGTACATTCCGCTCATTATCGTCAACTGCATCATCATCTGCCGCTGCGAGGTGTGCGCGTCGCGACAGGGCCTCGGCGCGGCCGCTTTCGACGCTGTGGGCCAATCGATCGGCTTTGCGCTGGCGCTGGCCAGCATCGCCACGGTCCGCGAGATTCTGGGGGCGGGCACGTGGTTCGGCATCACACTGCTTTCGGAGAGCTGGTGGCCGGTGTGGGGCATCATGGTCCTGCCGCCGGGAGCGTTTATTACGCTGGGCTTCCTGCTGGGCGGGGTGAACTGGTTATCCATGCCGCGCGGAAAGAAGAGCGCCGGCTGCGGGGTGAGGTGACGCGAGATGGAATTAGTTAGCCAACTGGTGCTGATCGCGGTTAGTGCGGCCATCATCAATAACTTCGTGCTGCACTACTTCGTGGGTATCTGTCCGTTCCTGGGCGTGTCGCGCCGGGTGGACATGGCCTTCGGCATGGGCTGTGCGGTGACGTTCGTGATCTCGGTGGCGGCGCTTCTGAGTTGGCTGTGCACGGAGTACATCCTTCGCCCCGGCGCCCCGCTGACCAGTTGGCTGACGGGCAACCCCGAAGCCGACCTGAGCATTCTCAACTATATCGTCTACATTTTCGTGATCGCCTCATCGGTGCAGTTGGTGGAGATGTACCTGCGGAAGTTCTTCCCGCCGCTGTACAAGTCGTTCGGCGTGTTCCTGCCATTGATCACGACCAACTGCGCGATCCTGTTCGCCTGCCTTGAGATCATGAAGCACGTCAGCATCGGCGCCGGGGCGGGCGCGTGGGGCGGCGGCGGCGGCGAGAAATGGGGCCTGGCGGCGGCGATGGTGTTGGCGATCGCCGGCGGCGTGGGCTTTACGATCGCCATCGTGATCATGGCCGGCATCCGCGAGGACCTGGACCACTGCGACGTGCCCAAGCCCCTGCAGGGGGCCGGTATCACGCTGCTGGTGGCCGGCATTTTGGCGCTGGCCTTTATGGGATTCTCCGGCGTCGACAGCAACCTCAAGAAGGCTATCAGCCCCCAGGACCCGCCGGCTGCAACGGCGACCACCCCGGGCGATCCGACGGAGGGTGACCCATCCCCATGACGCTCGTGCTGATCATGCTGGCTGCTGGAACCATGCTGGCCCTGGGTGCGCTGATGGGCTACGTGCTGGGATGGGCGAACAAGGCGTTCCATGTCGTGGTCGACCCCCGTATCGAACAGGTCAACGAAGCCCTACCGGGGGCCAACTGCGGCGGATGCGGATTTGTCGGCTGTGGGGAATACGCCGAGGCCGTCGTCGAAAGCGACACCGCTGTCGATCTGTGCACCGTCGGCGGCGAGAGCTGCGCTGCGGCGCTGGCCGAGATCCTCGGGGTGACGGTCGAGCAGTCCTGGCCGTTCCGACCGGCCGTCCATTGCGGAGCCACCTACGCCGAGCGTCTCAAGCGGAGCGATTACCGCGGCGAGCAGCAGTGCGCGACGGCCAACATCGTCAGCGGCGTGCAGGGGTGCACCTACGGGTGTCTGGGCTTCGGCGACTGCGATCGATCATGCACGTTCGACGCGATCCACACCATCGACGGCCTGGCGACGGTGGACTACGACAAGTGTGTGGGCTGCGGCGCCTGCTCGAAAGTCTGCCCGCGGAACATCATCTCAATGGTGCCGTTCAAGATCGAGCAGATGGTCGTCGTCGCCTGCGCCAACGAGGACTTCGGCAAGGACGTCAAGGGCGTCTGCAAGGTGGGGTGCCTGGGCTGCAAAGCCTGCGCCCGGGCGAGCGATCTGTTCACCTTCACCGACACCAACATTCCCGTCATCGACTACGACAAGTATGACCCGGACCAGATGGACGAGGTCGAGGTCGCATTGGCCAAGTGCCCGATGAAACGCCTGGCCAAGGTCGGCAAGCCTTCGGACAAGGATATCGAAGGGGTCGCCGGGGAAGACGCGCCGGGCGTCGTTCAGGTGGATTTCAAGACGACCGTCGACGATACCGAATGGCACGGCTAGAACAGCCCGCACCGCGCAAGGGGAGGGCCCGCCGCATCGTTGTGTCCATCGTCCGCATCCTCACGGGCGTTTATGTCGTGACGGCGCTGCTGCTTTGGCTGTTCCAGGCGCGGATGATCTACCAGCCCACGCGCGAGATCGAAAGCACCCCCGACGCCGCCGGCCTGCCGTATGAGGACGTGACCTTCACCGCCGCCGACGGCGTGAAACTGACCGGCTGGTACGTCCCCGCCGCCCGTCCGCGAGGCGTGGTGCTGTTTTTCCACGGCAACGGCGGCAATATCAGTCATCGAATCGACACGCTGGCGATCCTGCGTAGCCTGGACCTCAGCACCTTCATCATCGACTACCGCGGCTACGGCCAAAGCGAGGGGCGCCCCAGCGAGAAGGGCACCTACCTTGACGCTGAGGCCGCCTGGGATTATCTGGTCAACACGCGCGGGATCGAGCCGGGCCGGATTGTCCTTTTCGGCCGATCGCTGGGCGGGGTGTTCGCGGCGTATCTGGCCAAGGACCGATCGCCGGCGGGGGTGATCGTCGAATCGGGCCTGACCAGCATGCATGATCTGGCGAGCGAGCTGTTCCCGATGATGCCGGTCCGGACGCTGTCGCGTTTCAAATACCCGACGATCGAGTATCTTCCCCAGGCCGGATGCCCGGTCCTTCTGATGCACAGCCCCGACGATGAGATCATTCCCTACCGTCACGGCCAAAGGCTGTTCGCCGCCGCCGCCGAGCCGAAAGAGTTCATCGAACTGACCGGCGGGCACAACGACGGGTACCTGCTCAGCGGGCGGACGTACACCGAGGGGCTCGACGCATTCTTCCGCCGCTGCCTCGACCGCTAGCGAGGGGTTGTTCGCCAGGTGCCCGAGGTCCGGCGCCGTCGGCGCTCGGCCGAGCGGCCGAACGCGGCTCCGGTCATCGTCCCTGCCAGCATGTTCGGCAGCAGACACATTATGGGCAGCCTGCGGCGAATCTCGGCGACTAGTTGGGTCCACTCCTCTTTGCTCAACGGCCCCAACGGCGTCGGCTGGGTGGATGCAGGCCCGGTTGCGGGCTGTGTAGCAGCGGGCCCCGTTGCGGGTTGGGTCGGCTGGGTCGAGGCGGGCTGAGTGGTGGCTGGGTTGACGTGGGCGTCGATGCCGTCCAGACGGTCGCTCATCCCGGAGAAGCTCCCGGCCCCGCCCATCAGCCCCAGGATCAGCCCGCGAATGATGCCCTGTCGCAGGCCCGTGCTTCGAAATGTCATGAAGATCACCACGGTGACGGATGTCACCATGGATATCATTGGGGCCCCGCGGTAGATGGGCCACAAGTAAAAGCTGGGGATAAAGCCCGCTACGAACGCAATCAGCCCCGCAACGAGGACTGCGCCAAAACGCTTGCGGCGCTTCTGAACTCTTACGTCGCCGGGGGTCCTCATGGAGCGTTCTCGGTCGGGCCGAAGGGCGGGTTGAAGCGGAACCGCTCGCCGAAGCCTTCGGTCATGTGGATCTCGTAGGCCTGTGGCGAGCTGGTGACGACCATCGCCTCGACGCCGGCCGGCAGGAGCGTGTGGCCCGGCCAGCCGAGTACGCTCAAGGCCGTCGCCCACGCGTCGGCGACCATCGCTGTGGGGGCGATGACGGTTACCGACGGGTTCGTGTCAGTCGGGCGCGACGTTCGCGGGTCGATAATGTGGCTGTAGCGCCGGCCGGCGATCGTGAAATTGCGCTCGTAGTTGCCGCTGGTGCACACCGAGCCGTCCTGCAGCGTCACGGTTCCGATTAGCCCGGGCCCGAACGGGTTGCGGACGCCGACGACCCACGGCCCGTCCAGGCGACGCTGGCCGAAGACGCGGACGTCGCCGCCGACATCCACCATCCCGCCGACGCAGCCCGCTTTGCGCAAGGCCTCAATCGCCTTGTCGATCCCGTACCCCTTGGCGATGCCGCCCAGATTGACCCGTGCGCCGTCGATGCTCTTGACGGCGCCGTCGTCGCGCAGCTCGAACTTGTCCCAGCCGCACACGGCGGCCGCGGTGGCGATCTGCTCGTCCGTCGGAAGTTGCTTGGCCTTGCCGGCCGCCACCCACAGGCCGATCACCGGCCCGACCGTCGCGTCGAACGCGCCGTCGCTGGCTTCGGCGATGTGCCTGGCCATCACCATCACCGCCCGCACGTCGGCCGACAGGGGAACGAACTCGCCGGCGGGGGCGCTATTGAGATTGGCGATCTCCGAGCGATCCAGGTGTGAACTCATATGGGCCTCGACCTTGCGAAGCGCGGCCACCGCATTGCGCAGGCCGTTATGGAGGGCCTCGGGCTTGGCGCGGGTCGTGACGGGGTTGAGGGTCGCTACGGTGTTCATGATGTCGTACTGCTGGTCATCGTCGATCCGGTCCGGGCGAAACAGCGCCAGGGCCAGCCCGGCCGCGACGACGACAAACACCGCGATCGCCGGGATGAAATTAACGGCGCGACGACTCATGAAGTGTGCTCCGCCCGCACGATCGAGTGCATCCCGCCGCGCGGCGTGAACTCGCCGGTGACCGTCATGCGGCGGGGCGAGGCGGCGGCGACGAGGTCGTTGAGGATCCGGTTGACGATGTCCTCGTAGAACACGCCCTCGTTGCGGTAGCTCTGCAGGTAGAGCTTGAGGCTCTTGAGTTCGATGCACGCCGCGTCGGCGACGTAGTCGATCGTGATCGTGCCGAAGTCCGGCTGGCCCGTCTTGGGGCAGACCGACGTGAACTCCGGCGCGACGTGCGTGATCGTGTAATCGCGCTGCGGGTGCGGATTGTCGAATGTTTCCAGCTCGGCCATAACTGTCCAATGCTCCCGGCGCCGGCGGAAAACCCCGCCCGCGCCGCCGGCAGCATACAGCGATTGCGTGCAAAGATAAAGGCGTGTACCGTTGGCGGCGTGAGCGACCGACGCGACAAATCGGCTGTGGTGCTGCTGTCGGGCGGGCTGGATTCGGCTACGACATTGGCCGTCGCCGCCGAGGAGGGGTTCATCTGCCACGCGCTGAGTTTCGATTACGGGCAGCGGCACCGGTTCGAGCTGGATTCGGCCGCCCGCGTGGCGGCGGTGATGGGGGCGGCGGCGCATCGGATCATCCACGTGGACCTCTCCCCCGGCGGCGGGTTCGGCCGAAGCGCGCTGACCGACGCCATCGACGTGCCCAAGGACGGCCCCGGCGAGGGCATTCCCGTGACCTACGTGCCGGCCCGCAACACGATCTTCCTGGCGATGGCGCTGGGCTACGCCGAGGTGATCGGCGCGTTCGATATCTTCATCGGCGTCAACGCGGTCGATTACAGCGGCTATCCCGATTGTCGCGGCGAGTTCATCGAGGCCTTCGAGCGGACGGCCAACCTCGCGACAGCCGCTGCGGTTGAGGGGCGTGGGCGCTATACGATCCACGCCCCGCTGATCGCGATGACCAAAGAGCAGATCATCCGCACGGGGCTGGCCCTGGGCGTCGACTACGCCCTGACCCACAGTTGCTACGACCCCGACGACCAAGGCGCCGCATGCGGCCAATGCGACGCCTGCCGCCTCCGCCTAGCCGGCTTCGCCGCCGCCAACACCAACGACCCCGGGGTGTATGGAAGGGGACGCGACAGCTAGGCACGCGCTGTGGTCGCACGAAGAAAGGACAGCAGTTTGAGCCAGTCGGAAGACACGACCTATTTGGCCTACTACGTGGTCTGTTTGATCGATGTACTGGGGCAGAAACAGAAGCTGGCCGCGTGGCCGGAATTGCCGGTATCCGAGGGCGACATGTCCAAGCTAATGGGCTCCATGAAGGAGACGCTTGGTACGGTCGTGACCTTGCGCGAAATGTTCCTTTCGTTTTTCCAGGAGGCGGCCAAGTGCATCAATCCTGACCTTGTTTCGGCGTTGTCAGAGCAAGATCGGGAGCGATACGAACGTTTTGCTGACTGCAACGTTGGCGTCCAATGGTTCTCTGACACATTCGTCTTCTTTTCTGCAATACCTAACCAGTACGGGGACATACGGGTTGGTCCCCTCTACAGGATTCTGATCGCTGCGTGCATGGCCATGGTAGTGTCACTTGCGGGGAAGGTCCCGCTACGAGGCGCGATCACGATTGGTCCAGGAGTGGAAATCGATCAGACGTTCTATGGTCCCGCACTGTCAGAGGCATATCATCTCGAAAGTGAAGTTGCCAAACACCCTCGGATTCTAGTCTCCGATGAAGTGCTCGCCTTCCTGCGCGGTGCGCAACATTTCAGTAAAGACAGTAAGGTATCCGCAGCAACGCAAAGGCTTGCGGCGGCGTCCCATGGGTATATCTGCCAAGATGTTGACGGGTGTTGGATGGTCGATTTCTTGGGAGAATCAGCGCGTGAGTTGTTCACCAAGCACGAAAAAGGCTACGAGGCTGCGCGAGCGGCCCGTAGCTTTGTCCAAGCAGAAGCCGAAAGATTCCGCGAGACTGGCCCGAGCAAGTTGGCACTCCGATACCATCTCGTCCAACAGTACGTCGAATCGCGCTTGGATAACTGGGATCTGGAAGAGGACCAAGCCGGAGCCAGCGCCCTGGACTGATCTGTAGTCTTGGTTGATATCCCCCTCTTCCCAGCACATCAGCCCTACGCCCTGGGCGTCAACTTGTACTGTGGTTGCCCGCCGTTAACGCCGAAGGCGAGAATGCTTGGGAGTTGTTGGCAGTAGACGAAGTAGCTCTGTGTCGGAGTCGCTTCATCGTCGGCAAACAGTGTCCACCACGCGCCATCGTTGCTTGGTCCTTCCCCAGTCATATGTAACACACCGCCTCCAACGGGAACACGATCGCGCGGTCCCCTTAGAATGCATGGCGTCACTCCCCCTTTTTCCGCCAGCGGAACCGCCGCGAAGAATGGCGACCAAGTGCCCGCCCTCGGTCGCACCTCGATCACCCACTGTGCTCCTCTGGCCGTGGATTGATGGACCTTGGCGTAGTACGGCGCAAGATCTCGGACGTTCACTGCGGGCGCGTGTCCTTCAACGGCAGCCTTGACGCGTTCCTTCCAGTCGGGATCGGTGAGGCTGACATAGAGCCTCGTTTTGATCGCGGAGGGAATCAGACTCGATTCGATAGGCCCTGGAAACAAGGCTATTACCGGATAGGTCCCTCCCCGGGTGCGAAGGGCTCGGTCGAGGGCGTATGCAAACTCCTCCTTGCACGACTGGCTCTGGAGGCTGGCCTGCGTCGCGTAGAGTAGCCAGCCGTCGCTCTCTTCTGGCTTCGAAATGAAGCCCTCAATCTGCTCCCAGAGGCGGCGACCGGCAGATATGTTCCAGCGGTCCAACTTGACGGTCAGGCCGTAACGCTGAAGTTCCTGCGCAGTGAAATCGACATCGCCCTGCTTGTTGTCTTCCCAAGCGTACGTCAGCCAGACAGTGGCCATTTGTCGCGCTCCGATTTGCCTGCATGCGGTGATCCGAAGGCATCCCGGACCAGCGTGCTTCGGTTCCACACAGATAGGGTGCATCCACTAGACTAACCCCGCGGGCCAGGTTGAGCAATAGCGAGTGGCTTTCAGGTGCCAGGGAAGCCTAGGAGGGAGGACAAGGGGTCAGGTACCTTTGTGTTCGACGGCATCACTCGCCCTCGGGTCGATAGGCCACAAGTGGAATTGCCTTTGAGATAACGCTGCCCCCAATGACCAACGCTATGTCGGCATTTCCAGACGAAACCAGCTTGTTCAGGTCCGACCAATCATCGTCGTTAGTCGCGAACACATGAACGTATCGAAACAGAACGCTTACTGCGGCCGTCAACTGGTTCTCATTGTGATAGAGCTCATCGATGTCAATGTGACGTTGGGACTTTCCCGATCGATCACGAATGCGAATCCCAGTTGGCGTGGGGTGGTCCTCAATCCAGAACACAACCAGCCTCCCATTCGGGAATAGATCAGCAGAGACTAACTTCGGCGTCTTAAGCGACTCAGGCGTGGCCCTTTTCAACTCCGCAATAACCTGTCTGTCCTCCGGCCAATGCTTCTCATGATTGGCAATGGTTCTCTCAAGCCGTTCCTGGACATCGCGCCCTTTACAGGACGACAGGAGCAAAGCACCTGTAACCAATAGCGCAGCCAGGGCCAATGTCTTTCCAGTCATTCCCGCTCTCACCGTGTCAGTTATTGCCGATGCTTTCTATCGCCTCTGTTATGCACTGCGGGATCGCTATTATGATCTTGGGATCATTCTAGTCGAATGAAAACGGGTCAGGTACCTTCTTGTTTTCGGCCATCGCGTAGCGGCCCCGAACAGGCCCACTCGTGTAAGCAAGGCGAAGGTCCGCCGTGGCGGGTTGCACGGCCTGGGGGCTATTGTTGGCGGACGGTGATGTGGTGGATCATTCCGCGGCCTAGGACCAGGCGGGTTTCCATGATCTGGATGATGAAGGGGCCGGGGTGGCCCTTGCTGATGATGCGGAAGGTTGCGCCGGGGGTGAGGCCCATCTCCGCGAGGCGATGTTTCAGGCGGCGTCCGCCTCGTATGGCGGCCAGTTCGACCGTCTCGCCCGGCTGGGCCATCTGCAGCGGCATGGCGGGCGCATCAGGCTGGGCCGGGGTGGAGGGGGCGGCGTCAGCGTCCTCAACAAAGTCCATGTTCCGATTCCCTCGAACCGTCGTGGGAAAGAAAAACGCGGCCCTCAATGTTCACCTATGTGAACTATTAGGGTCTGCAAGACTAGCAGACACTCCCGGCGACTGCAACGAGGTTCTCGGCGCCTTGGCGGCCGATATGCGGGTGGGTCACTTGACCCCAGCGGCAAGGGCCTGTGCGATTTGGCCGGCCTGGCCGCTGTTTCGCACCAGGTACCAACTGGCCATCGCGACGGTGGGCGAGAGGTAGCGGTTGGGCTTGGCGATGATGTCGGCCAGGGCCGCGTTGGCCCGCGCGTCGCCGTGGGCGCCGAGGGTCAGAGCGGCGTCGACGATGAGTTCGGAGTAGGGGCTGTCCAGCAGGGGGGCCATCGCGTCGCAGACGTCGGGGTTGTCGGACTTCATCACGCCGGCGGCCACCGCGCGAATGGTCGCGCCGCGGGTGGCGCTCAGCAGCCGGTGCAGATGGCGAAGGGCTTCGTCGGTCCCCAGGTCGGCCAGCAGCGTGGCGGCCTGGGCGGCGCGGAAGTGGTCATCGCCCATCCGCTCGGTATCGTCGCGCGCGACGGCGATCACGTGCAGCAGCGCGGGGGCGTAGAAGTCGGCGCGGGTGCTGCGCTGGTCGATGTCTCGGCGGGCGAGGTCCAGAACATAGTCGATCATAATCGGATGGGCCTGGCGGACGGCCGCTAGAGCGGCGTCCGCGGCGGCGGCGCCTCCGCCGAGGCGGGCCAGCTCCAGCCGCACCAGCGCGGCGACCGGGCCGGCGACGCTGTTGGCCAGCTTCTGCAACTCGACGGGCCCGTCGGGCCGACGCGCCAGCAGATGCAGCACCCGAATGCGAAACGGCACGCTTCCGTCGCCGGTGATGACCTGGGCCAGCTCGGCGGCGGCTCGCGGCGAGATGGCGGCGATGGTTTTGTAGGCCTGCAGGCGGATCTTCGGGTTGGCGTGAGAAGCGGCCAGTTGGCGCGCCAGATCGACGGCCTCGGCGATCTGCTCTTCCTCGATCTGCAGCAGCAGCACCATCAACAAATCCGTCGAGGCGGCCGAGGCGTCGACGATCTTTCGCAGCGCGTCCAACTGCTTGCCGTCGCCGAGGCGCAGCAGGGAGGCCCGGGCCACCGCCTCGGTCATGGCATCCGACGAGGCGGTGAGTTTGGTCAGCACGGGCATGGCCACTCGCCCGTTCTGCTTTCTCGCGAGGGTCCGGGCGGCGAGGCACTGAACGGTCTCCTCGGTGGACTGCATCGCCTCCAGTAGATCGCTGATGCCGATGGCGTCGAGTTGGATCAACTGGGCGATGGCCTCGGACCGGACGGCCATCATGGGGTCTTCCCGCAGGCGCTCCAGCAGGGCGTCGGCGGCATCTTTGCCGGCGACATCCGCCAGCGAGGCCGTGGCGAACAGGCGCGTCTCCTTGCTGGCGCTGCGCGTCATGGCGACGAAGATGGGCGTCAGGTCCTTATCGCCCAATGTCCGCAGCCCCAGCAGCGCCAGTTGATACTCGCCGGGGTCGGTGACGACGCGGCGCAGGTAGCCAACGGCTGCATCGGTGGCGGCTGGGTCTGCCCCGGCAGCGCCCGGCAACAGGCCGCAGGCCAGCGCAATCAGCAGAACGCGGGCGGGTATGGTTCGCGGGGGACCGAACATGCGGAGATTTTACCGCCCGGGCGCGGCTAAAGAAACCCCGTCGCTATCGGCCGGTGGCGGCGTAGTCGGCGGCGTCCGGTTCGGGGACCGTCTCGATGAGCTGTTCGATGATGCGGTCGGGGGTGACGCCTTCGGCGTCGGCGGTGAAGTTGGTGAAGATGCGATGTCGCATGACGGACTTGGCCGCTGCCCGGACGTCATCGCTGGCGACGTTGTAGCGGCCGTTGAGGAGGGCGAGGCTCTTGGCGGCGAGGATCAGATACTGCGCCGCGCGCGGCCCGGCGCCCCAGGTGAGGTAATTGCGGATGAACTCGGGCGCCGTCTGGTCGGTCGGGCGCGAGGCGCGAGTGAGGTTGACGGCGTAGTCGACCACGTGCTGGCTGGCCGGCATGCGGCGGACGATCTTCTGCAGGGCGAGCACGTCGGCGGCGCTGAGGACGGCGGCCGGGGTGGCGGAGACATCGCTGGTGGTGTTGCGGACGATGAGGCGCTCCTCATCGCGCGACGGATAGTCCACGTGCACCATGAACATGAACCGATCAAGCTGGGCCTCGGGCAGGGGGTAGGTGCCTTCCTGCTCGATGGGGTTTTGGGTGGCCAGCACGAAAAACGGCAGCTCCAGCGCGTAGGTGTTGCCGCCGGCGGTGACGTGATACTCCTGCATGGCCTGCAGCAGGGCGGCCTGGGTCTTGGGCGGTGTGCGGTTGATCTCGTCGGCGAGGATGATGTTGGCGAAGATCGGCCCTTTGACGTAGCGAAACTCGCGTTTGCCGGTGGTGCGGTCTTCCTCGATGATGTCGGTCCCGGTGATATCCGACGGCATGAGGTCGGGCGTGAACTGGATGCGGTTGAACGAGAGCTTCAGCACCTTGGCCAGCGTGGAGATGATCAGCGTCTTGGCCAGACCCGGCACGCCCACCAGCAGACAGTGCCCGCGCGACAGCAGCGCCTGCAGCAGCAACTCGATGACGACATCCTGCCCGACGATGACCTTGTGCAACTCGTTCAGCAGCGACGCCTTGGCCTTGGCGAGGTTTTCGAGAATGTCCTGGTCGGCCGATGGTTGAGGGGATGAGTCCATGTCTCTGTCCTTGGCTGCGTGCGGATAACAAAAAGAACAGCGGCGAGCGGGATTGGAGGATTACTAAGATTAAAGGATTAGTTTCTTAGCTAACAAAGAATCTTCTAATCCCTGTAATCCATCAATCCAGCTCTCTGTTTTTTCGTGCATCCGGATAACAGTAAAGAAACGGCGAGCGGGATTAGAGGATTACAGAGATTAGAGGATTTCTTTGGCCAAAAAAATCAATCTGTTAATCTTGGTAATCCTCTAATCCCGCTCTCTGTTTCACCCAACGTCGCACCGAGCGAACGCGTCTTTCAGGGCTGCGATCGGGTCGCCTGTCGGCGAGAACTCGTGGGCGACGTAGCCGTCGTAGTCGGTCTCGGCGATGGCGCGACAGATAGCCGTGTAGTTAAGCTCCTGCGAGTCGTCGATCTCGTGTCGGCCCGGGTTGCCGGCGGTGTGGAAGTGGCCGAACCATTCGATGTTCTCGCGGATCGTGCGGATCAGATCGCCTTCCATGATGGCCAGGTGGTAGATGTCGTAGAGGATCTTCACCTGCGGGCTGTTGACGCGGCGGACGACCTCAACGGCCCAGGTGGTGCAGTCGCACTGATAGCCGATGTGGTCGACCTTGCTGTTGAGCAGTTCGAGGTTGAGCGTGACGCCCATTTTCTCGGCGTGGGGCGCGGCGGCCTTGAGGGTTTCAGCGGTGTCTTCGATCCCCTGCTGGTCGCTGATGCCCTCGCGCCGATCGCCGCAGAGGCAGATCAGGCCCGGCACGTCGAACTTGGCGGCGGTGTCGATGCACTTGGTCATCGTCGCGACCGCCTCGTCGCGGACAGCTGGGTAGTTCAGCGGCGCGCTCGTGCCGATGAAGCTCGTCATCCGCAGGCCCTTGCTGTGGATCAGCTCGCACTGCTTGGGGAACTCCACGTCGTCGCAGCCCCAGACCTCCACGCCCGCGTAGCCGATATCGACGGCTGCGTCGACGACCTGCTCGAACGTCATCCCGGCGCTGTAGGTGAACATCGGGGCACTGATGGACTGCTTGATACGCATGGCGGTCGCTCCTTGAGTCGCGGCTGGTGCGGCTCCATGTTGGCATCTTGGCGGCGAATGTCAACGGCGTATTTTATCCCCCGAGGCCGGCGTTGGTTATGGAGATTTTCCGCCGGCTGGGAGGCCTCTGCGCAAAGAAGCCCTGCAAGATATCCGATATTACTTGCAACGGGAGGGTCGGTCGTTGGCCGATCTGTCTTGGTGGCCAAAGGCGGCCATAAGGTGCGAATATCACAAATGTTATCAGGAGGCCGATGATGGACAACCCGGGCGGAAAGATGCACACGCACAAGGGAGTTTCAGATACTCTTCAACGGACGATTCGCCTTCCTGACAGCCCATGCCTGATGTGCGGCTCGCAGGCCTTCGTGGCCGTGGTCCTTCATCGCAGCGGCGAGCCGCTGACCGTGAAGTTCTGCCCCTCATGCGACTCGCGCGAGACCCGCCCGGCCCGGACGAACGAGGTCCGCTCGGCCCTGGATGGGCTGGACATCTAGGTCCGCCGCGCAGCCGAAGTCAGGGGTCGGATGGTCTGTCCGGACCAGCCGGTCAGCGGCTCGGCTAGCCTCCAAGCTCGACGCAGCGGCGGCGGTAGTGGAGGTAGTTGTCGAGGGTGACTTCTTCGGGGACGCCGTGGTCGCAGGTGGGGATGTAGCCGCCGCGGGCCCGCATGGGGGGGATGATGCGCTCGAGCATCTCGTCGATGTCGGCTTTGGTCTTGGCCAGCACGCGCTTGTCGATGCCGCCGAACATGGCCAGGTCGGGGTACTGGCGGCCGATGGCGACGACGTCGCAGCCGGAGGCGACCTCGAACGGACTCATCACGTCCATGCCGATCGATTTGCGGTACAGGTCGATGACGGACGGTGCGCGGCCGTCGGTGTCGATCTGCACGTACATGTGACGTGTGCGGTCGATCTGGCGGCCCTTGATGTTGGCGATGAGCTGCTCGTAGTAGGGCAGCAGGAACTCGCGCATGGTCTCCGGCGAGCACAGCGGCCCGGTGTTGTAGCAGATGTCCTCGGCCAGGAAGGTTTCATCGAAGGTCAGGTGCTCCTGGTGGCGCGCAGTCACCGCGTCGGCCATCGTCAGCCAGGTCTGCATGCAGTCGTGGACGACCTCGGGCATGTCGTACCACGCGTACATCAGGTCGACCGGGCCGATGAGGCTTCGCAGGTACATGTACCCGCCGACGAGCATCTGGCGGACCATGTCGCCTCGGCCGGCTGCGGTGCGAGCGCCGTCGATGAGCTTGTCGAAGTCCTTCCATCGCTCGGGGCTGTCAGGGTCCAGCCGCCACTTACAGTTTTCCTGCCAGCTCTTCATGTCCTTGACGGGGTGGTCGACATATTCGGGCATGAAGCCGTTGCGGCGACCCTTGAACACCAGCACGCCCCGGCCGGCCCAGTCCTGGACGAGTTCATGCTCGCCGCGGTCTTCGAGGATTTTGCTCTCGAAGTACGGGTCGAAGGCGGCTTCGCACCAGCCCAGGCCGGAGAAGTCGAATGTGGCGCCGGGATCGTAGTCGAAGATCTCTGCGAGGTCGGCTTCGCGGTCGAGGCCCTGCTGGTACCACTGCTCGAGGCAGTAGTAGCCGAACTCGCTGCGATAGATCGCCGCGCCGGGCGTGATGGCGTAGGTGTCGCGCAGCTTACGCGCGGGCTCGGTCATTTGGTCGCGCGGCACGAGGGCGTGAATGCCGTCTTGAGGTGCATCAGTCACGGTGCGTTCCTCCGACAGGTCAGCGTCAGTTCATGGCCGTCAGCAGGGCCGAGGCGGTTGAGAAGTAGATGACGATACCCAGCACGTCCATGGTCGAGGCGATGAACGGCCCGGACGTGACGGCCGGGTCGAGGCCGAACTTCTTGAAGCAAAACGGCAGCATCGCGCCGACGAGGTTGGCCAGCGTCACCGCCGCGGTGATCGCCACGGCCACCGACAGGGCGATTTGTCGCAGGTTGTCTGCGACCGTCTGGCCGCCGCCCAGCAGGGGCCCGAAGACCATGGCCGCCCCGTAACCCATCGCCGCCAGGATCAGCCCCATCGCCAGCCCGCGGCCGAGCTCTCGCACCAGCACACGGCGCCAGTCGACCAGGCCGATCTCCAGGACGGCGAGCCCGCGGATCATCAGGCCCGCCATCTGCGAGCCGGTGTTGCCGGCCGGGGAGTTGATCAGCGGCATGAAGATCACCAGCGCCACGAACAGGTGGAGGGTGTCGATCCCCGCCCGCTCGAAGCCGACCTGGAACCGCGTCAGCGCCAGCGTGGTGAGCATCTGGGCGAGCAGCAGCATGATCAGCCACGGCAGGCGTTTGCCGACCATGGCGACGAAGCTCGTGCCGAAGTAGCTGTACTCCAGCGGGGCCATGCCCGCCATCTTCTGGAAGTCTTCGGTGTCCTCTTCCTCGACGACGTCCAGCACGTCGTCGACGGTGACGATGCCCAGGAGGATGTGTCGGCTGTCGACGACAGGCAGGGCGACGACGTCGTACTTCTTGATGATCTCGACGGCCGACTCCTGGTCGTCGTCGGCCTGCAGCGCGGGCGGGTTGGGGTCCATCACGTCGGCAACCAGCTCGCCGGGCTCGGCCAGGACGATCTGTTCGAGGCTGAGCGTGCCCAGCAGCTTCCACTCGGCGGCAACGACGTAGATGACGTTGAGGGTTTCCTTGTCGGCCCCGACGTTGCGGATGTGGTCGAAGACCTTCTGGACGGTCCAGTCGCTCTTGACGGCCAGGTACTCGGGCGTCATCAACCGGCCGATGCTGTCTTCGGGATGCGCCAGCAGGCGCAGGGCGACGTCCCGCTGATCGCCCCGCAGCGTGTTCAGCAGCCGCTGGGCCATCTCGCCGGGCAGTTCCTCCAGCAGCTCGGTCCGCTCGTCGGGGGCCATGTCGTTGAGAATGGCCGACAGCCGCTCCGACGACATCAACGAGACGAGTTCCTCCTGCTGTTCGATCTCCATGTCGCCGAGCGTCTCGGCGGCCAGGTCCTTCGGCAGCAGGCGAAAGACGACGGCCATGTCTTGACCGTCCAACTCGCCCAGCAACTCGGCCAGGTCGTGGCTGCCCATGCCGGCCGTCATCGCCTTCAGCGCAGCGAAATCCTTCGCCTCGATGAACTCCTTGATCTCGGGCTTCAGGATGTTGTTGAGCATTTCGGGCACGGAAAACTCCCGCAGCCGTCGGCGGCCGAGGTGCGCGCGGCCATTGTGCCCCTGGCGGAACACCAAGTCAATCCCGCCGCGCGGCGCGCGGTGTCAATTGGGATGGTTGGTTTGGCCGATAGGGTTTATAATGGTGTGCTTCGAATGCGCGGATGGCCGCTCCTGTCCACCTGGGCAGGGGAGGAAAGTCCGAGCACCTCTGGACCGCGGTGGTGGGTAACGCCCACCGTCCCGGCTGGCGACGGCCGGGATCGGGACAGTGCCACAGAAAATATACCGCCCCTCGACAAGCTCGGGACGGGCCCCTCGAAGCATAGGCAAAGGGCCTGCCCGTGGAAGCGAAGGTAGCGGGCACGCCCTGACATTGTTGAAGGGCCTGCCCCGAGCCTGTCGAGGGGTAAGGGTGAAAAGGTGCGGTAAGAGCGCACCGCGGCTGGCGTGAGTCGGCCGGCACGGCAAACCCCACCGGGTGCAAGGCCAAGCAGCGACACATGAGCAGGTCCAGGCTCGTCGCGGGTAGGCCGCTTCCCGAGCGATCGGGAGAGCCCGTCTGCAAAGGCGGGTCCAGATAAATGGCCTTCGCTGTCGGATCGGCCCGGCCCGGCCGGCCCGACAGAACAGAACTCGGCTTATAGCGCATTCGAATGGGTCAACTGCCTGATCTCGGGACTTGCATCGGCGGCGATGGCCGCTAGACTAAGCAACCCCGAAACGGGTAACGGAGCGTAGCTCCCGCTGGCGACGGGCTTAGGGAACGAAGTGACCTGAGTCCGTTCGGCGGCGCGGATCCCTTAGGGATCAGCTTCGAACGCCCGGCAGGACGGAGCGTAGCTCAGCTTGGATAGAGCGCTGCGTTCGGGACGCAGAGGTCGCTGGTTCAAATCCAGTCGCTCCGACTTAACTGGACGGAAGGCCGTTTGACGAGAACGTCGAACGGCTTTCTTTTGTCCAGGCAAAGAGTTACGTCGCTCAGAGTGCGGTTCAAAGCTAGCTCGCTGAGGATCCCTCGCTTATCCTCCATCTTTGAGCCGAGCCACACATCGGCCGCCTGCTGACCCCAATCGAACAAGGCCAGGGCGACCTCGCCTCGACTATCGGCGGTGTCACCGCATGCTTCGAGGGCCGTTTCCGCCTCGTCCTGTTGGGCCTTGAGGTCGACGCTCTTGCTGTGGAACGTGGTCTCGTCCACGGCCCCGGACAGGTATGCTGACAGCAGGCGCTCCTGCATGTTGGCCAGTTCCGTGCGGCGCTTGAGCAGGCCCTGGGCTGGGCGCCCGGGGCCTCGTCTGCTTCTGGATCAGGCGGGCGTTTTGGCGGCGATTGGGAACGGCCGTGTGACCGGGCTTGCGAAGCTTGGTCGGATCCTCCGGAACCAGTTCCAGGAAGGCCTACTAATACTACAACGAAACATGGTTGATTGGCTAACTGGGTAACTAGTTATCCGGGACGGAGTTGACAGTCTTCCTGTATGAAAGGGCTTTCCAGGTGCAGGATCGCTCAACAACAGCCATAA